>Ga0247804_10000042_pt1 | contig 79662 bp, 86 predicted proteins | sample UWRJL029104C1_FD_181142 | JGI IMG/M metagenome (GOLD analysis project Ga0247804, IMG submission 181142) | Plant litter microbial communities from Arlington Agricultural Research Station in Wisconsin, United States - UWRJ-L029-104C-1 | ecosystem: Environmental > Terrestrial > Plant litter >... | reverse complement strand
TTTGGTGGGTTGAGTTATTTTTTTTAATGTGTTGTTTGTCTTAGTGGGCTCTTTTTTTTCCACTGAACTTAGAATACTACCCACACTTACCCACGACAACCCCCAATTTTGACAATCTTAGTATTACCTGTTGGTTTATCCACAGAACTGCGGATAACTATTATGGTTAACAGATTGAGGGAGCTATTTGATGTGTGGGAATAATGTGATGTATTTCTGTTAACGGGGTTAGTTATCCCCAGAGCCAAGTACCAATGGGCGGCATTGCAGTTTTTCGAGGGCGCTTTATGGGGTTGGACTCGCTCGTTGGAACGAGCCAGTCCACGCCCATGGCGCTAGCTCTACCCTCTCTAAACTGCAATGCCGTCCATTGGCTGCGCCGTGTGGATAAAGCTCCAATTTCAAATACACGCAATTCAAATATCGGAAGACCTTTGAGATCCCTTAAGGCAACTTACTTTCACGTACGCATCCGCAAAACCCCTTTATAGTTCTTTCGAGATACTAAAAGCGAAGTGCAACCCTTAAAAAATCAGCCAGGAGCGATTTTTTAAGGCGTGTAACGGTATCGAAAAAGAACTATAAAGGAGTTTTGAGGGTCTTTCTAAAAAACAATTTTGGTCTTCAAGTGCTCAATAGCTTCACCAAGGTCTGCAACAGCTCGGATATGTGGTGGCAATTTCTGCATCTCCACCGCTCCCCCAATCGAAGCATGGGTCACCCACTGCCCAAATACGTCATCAGGTAGTCCGTCGAAGGCGATTAATTTGTCATCATCAAGCGTCAGGATGTCGACGGTGTGGCCGCCAAATTCAATTGGGAGTTTATATTTGCCACTTGGCAACTTCCAAGATGCGAGAGTACTCCCCTTCTTCGGCTCGTCGGTAACGAGGTGACGTTCCATCTGCAAACCGGCAAGTTTAAGTTTTATCTTCTGGTCTCGGGGTGAGCCATAGGTTAAAATACCGACACTCCAGCCTGGTTGGCTTTTGGCAAAAGTAATTCGTTCGTTAGCCCCTGGTAGCAACAGTTCACTGGCGGGCGCAATGTAGTTAAGTTCGTTAACGAGCCTATCAAGCTTTTCGTGCCCAACCCGCTGGGCGATGTATTCAAAAATGAAAAATGATTTTTGTTGCCGCGCGTGGCTGGCAAGCTGTTTGCTAATATCTTCTGCAAGTCGCACATCGTGCCGAGCAATAATTTCTTTTAAATGGTGGGCCAGTTTTGACGTATCAAGCAATGTTCTGTCTAAATCTAATATATGAAAGACCGTTGGGTTAGCTTTCATGCGCCCGGTACAATTCTAAGATTAATTTCGCAACCTCTTTTGCATCATGCCGTATTAGCGATCGCTTACCAATAAGCGTATCGGCGCCACTGCCTGTCGCCATAGTGCCTAAGAAGTTTCCTCCTACCGCTTCGTAGTGCATGGTAGATAGCGTGTCCATGTCAGCCATCGTGACGTATCCACCTTCTTCTTCGTAGCGCTTAGCCAGCTCTTCCGTTGGCGCTTCTTGGTTATAAAGCACATAATCAAGGAAAGGCGTGCCTGCAAAACGTTCAATTTCTTTAGCATGGTCGCTGACAGTAAAGCCATCGGTCTGTCCTTGCTTGCTGACGAGGTTTGAAACGTAGAATTTTTTCGCATTGGTCGTACGTAGTGCTTCACCAATGCCGTCAATAACAAGTAGCGGGCCCAGTGATGTGTATAAATCACCTGGGGCGATAACGACAATATCAGCTTGCTCAATAGCGGCAATAGCTAACCTATTTGGCGAAGCGTCGGGGGTTAAGCTAAGCGTCGCCTGGCGTGGGTCGTGCACGAAATGTTCTGAGTCAATTACCCTTTCGCCATCTAATATGAGGCTTTTATCAGCCCATTCCATCTTTAGTCGGATGTTGTCGAGTGTTGCCGGGATGACGACACCATTGATACGAAGAATTTCCGAGGCCGTCTCGACAGCCTGGCTAAAGTCGCCGGTGATTTTCTCGAGGGCAGTTAATAAGACATTCCCGAACGAGTGGCCACCAAACGTACCGACATCAAAACGATATTCAAATAGTTCACGGACCTTCGGGGAGTCGCTTAGCGCAACCAGGCACTGACGCACGTCGCCAGGAGGCAGTGTGCCTAATTCATCACGCAGTACACCGGTGCTGCCTCCATCGTCAGCCATGCTAACGATCGCTGCGATTTGCTTCGTGTACCTCTTTAACGATGAGAGCATCGTAAAGCTACCAGTTCCCCCGCCGATAACAGCAATTTTGACTTCATTTTTAGCAAAGGGTTGTTTCATGACTCCATTGTACAACGGCTTGAATATTCAACAAAACTTATGCTAATTCTAATACTAAACTTCAACCGAATCTTCGCCGAAATGTTTTTGCAAACGAATCGTAATTGAACCTTCATGGCGACCAAGGCGTTCGCTAAGTTGCGTAATAGATTCGCCTTGTTGGAAATACTGCTTCAGCTCATCGTCCTGAGCGTCAGTCCAGGGACGGTAGGCGTTAGGGTGAGTCTCGCGCATTTTTTCGATTTTTTCAGCCCAGCCGCTACCGCTTTGTTTTGTCTTCGGCTCAGGTGATTTAGCACGATCTTCAGCTACTTTCTCCAGGTGGGCAAAACGTTTCTTCGCCTGTGCCGCTTTGATGCGTAAATTCTCGTCAATTTCCATCGCTTCCGTACTGACCTTCAAAGCCATCTGGTTTATCCCTGTTAAATAAAGGTTGTTCACATTTTTTACTCGGCTGAGTGCAACGTAACCCATACCTTCAACGAAGGCTTTGCGAAGGTCGATGCGAGCGGCGTCGAGGGTCATACCCTGAGATTTGTGAACGGTAATTGCCCACGCCAAACGAATTGGAATTTGAGTAATACTGGCACGTTTTTTGTCACCATCGCGAAGCTCCCAAGTATCGGGAACCATAGAAATTTCTTTACCATTCTTGAATTCAATAATTGGATAATCGGTGTGTGGTTCAAAACCAACGACCGTACCAATACTGCCATTCGCATACTTGCGCTCTGGGCTATTTTTGACAGCCATCACTAACGCACCTTCTTTTAGCCGCAGCATTGCAGGAGCTAGTACGGACCGCTGCAGGTTCTCGACGTAATTGTCGGAACCGGTGGTTGTTTGTTGATACGTCACTTCGTCGCCTTCAAGCAGCTTCAGTTTCGCTTCGTTCATCTTGTCGACATCAACGTTAACCGTGTGTAGTTCGGTCATCTGCTCGGTCTCGTCAGGGAATACTTCAGTACGAGCAAGTAGCGTCTCGGCGTGGTTACGGCGAACATCACCAGCGCGGATGGCGTTAAGAATATCGATAAGTACTTCGTCATCTTGACGGTGTTGTTCTTCGAGGTAGCAAATAACCGGGTCAAGGTCGCGCCAAATGTCAGAGTTTACGACAAAACTACCAGCCCGTGAGTCTCCCCTATTAATTGGAGGTAACTGGAAGAAATCACCAGACATAATAAGTTGGATGCCGCCAAAGGGAACGTCTGGCTCTTTACGGACCAAACGACAAATTTCGTCAATCATATCTAAGCGGAAATCGTGAAGCATACTGATCTCATCGATAATCAGTACGTCAGTTTTCTCGATAATTTCACGGCGACCTTTAGCGACATGTTCAGCGAACCCAGGAGGCAGATGATCGGCAATGCCCATACCAGACCAACTATGGATTGTTGTGCCGCCCAAGTGGGTTGCAGCCAGGCCGGTAGTCGCCGTGACAGAGACGTGCTTGCCTTCGTGCTTTGCCAACTTAATAAATTGGTTCAACACAAAAGTCTTACCGGCGCCCGCAGGACCAGTTAGCAAAACGCTCTCTCCCGAGAGCATAATCTCGAGTGCTAAGGATTGATTCATTGTTTCTATTATAGCCGATAAAGGTGAACTATTTCTGTATATAAAAAAGAAATTAAGCCCGACCTGGAAAGAGCGAACTCAATTTCCAAATCAGGCTTCATGCAGGCTGCGCTATGCGTTTCCAGGTTGCAGTAATTCGTTCTCTCTTTGGCTGGTTCAAAACAGATGAACGCGTGACGTGAATTTCGAACCACTCGGGTTCTTGGCCGCGTGCTGCGCGTTTATCATGCTCTGACCAGCCGGCGATCCGAACTCCGGTGTAGGTAAAATCTTGACGACTCCCCTGCACCTTCAATATGTCCAGACATACGGCGATCTTGTTGTTCTTGTCGTACAACCTATTTTTCCATTGGCTATCGTAGCCAACAAGTTGTAGCCGAACCCCGCCCGGTTCTGAGCACTTAGTACCCAGTTGTTGCGTGATCCAGTCGAGGTTCATTTCTCTTGCCTCGACAAGTACCCAACAAAAGACGTTGCCCTGCTGTAGCGCTACGGCTTGCATGCTACTGACCATTCCCCACCTCTATTCTATAAGATCAGAATCGAATGATAGGAGTAACTATACAATTTTTATCGAACAAAAGCAAGCGTGTTAACCGCGCGGTGGTTCGCCCTCTGGTTCGCCAAGAAGTTTTTTACTTTTAATTTCGTAGCGCTTGCCTGTAATTTCGCTAGTGATGTAATCTTCGTTGATTAAGTTCACAAACATATCGAGGTCGTTGCCATCCATCAGGATAATCGCGCCCGCATCATCGGTCATAAGTTCGAGAGCCATTGTATCGGCATATTCGATGGCTTGGTCTTGGCTAACGGCACCAATTTCTAATTTTTGCAGTTTATTCACAATTTTCTTTTTCTCAAGAACCAGTGATTGCAACGTCACATCGCCGGGGAAACTGAGTTTATAGATTTTCTCAATTTCGGCTACTTTAGCATCGGCTAATAATTGCTTTTTGTAATCGTAGTTAAACAAACGTTCAAATTTGCTTTGGTTGTAAATAAAGATATCGCCGTTAATGATCAGTACTTGATTATCAGCAGGGACCTTCCAGCCGAAGTCAGGCGTGAAGGGCTTAAACCGACCGTCGCTAAATTCCCAGGCAGTAGCGCCTTGAAGCCCGGCGCTGATTTGCTTTACAACGTAGAACACACCCTTGCCGTCTTTGCGACTGTAGCGGGCGATAATCCCCTTCATACGTTTGAACTCGTGTTCTTGTTCAACGAACTCAACGATGTCAGATTTTTCATTTTCAATTAGGTGAATAAGCGTTTCAGCACGGCCAACCTTCGCTAAGTCAGTTCGAAGAATAGTGTTCTCTTCAGACTCAACTAGTTCATAGTCGCGTACTGTTAGGCCGGTGCCAGCGCCAAGGTTAATTTCGTTAATCGCATCAAAAAGAAATAGTGATTTAATTTGTGAATCAAGTTCGTTATCGAGCCTGGTTGTATAAGGAGTATAATTTCGGTTAAACAAGAAAAATTCAACATGAAGGTCATTTTTAATCGCATCTGTTTGGTTTGCCCATTGAAAAATGTCAGTCGTAGCCTGTTCATCATTTTGAGTTTCTATTTTCTCAACATATTCAGCCGCCTGCGTTGGGACATTTACTGGCGCAAACGTTTCAATAGCGGCATCAATATCGGGCACTTCTGAAGTATCGGTAATTTCGGGTGTAGTTTCTTCGTCCATATGTTTCTTTCCGTTTAAGCAACAGGTTTTATTGTACCAGACGCATTCTTAATTGGGTGTTAATTTCGGCGGTATCTTTGAAAAATTCATCGAAATCGTAAGGGGTCATTTCGCGGCTGTAATATTTACTATTATTTTCAAGGCGAATCATATTGTAGTCATCGTGTTCAATATCATTATGCTTCACACTCGCCCGCCAATGGTTTCCGGTATAACGATTAAAATGGTAACGACTCAGAAAGTCTCCCTGTACACCAGCGTCACTACGCTTAATATCAACGATGTAATCCTCCAGGACCGAGCCGGCCTCAAACTGGTTGTACGCAACATGCACCTTGTTAACGATTGGAACGATAGGAGGTTCATACTCACACACTTCCCCACTCTCGATATCAAATAGGAGCGTCGTCTCGGGTTCCGAATCGGTAGTTAAGTACGAAAAATCGATACTTCGGCTTAATTTCCCATTTTCTTTATGGAACACGACATCCACTTCTGGTGAGGGATGCGCCTTGAGAAAAAACGACTCAAGTTCGTCGTTCACCATATCCATATACATGCCTAAATCTTGCTCATTGAGCCTGCGATATTCAAGGCGCTCTACTCTCTGGCTGTCGCCATTGGTATATGTTTCGCTCATGCAAAAAACTATACCCTTAGTTTGGATCTATTACAACCGTATGCCTTGGCGGGCTTTATTAGCCCATTCATCGGCCATCTCATTGCCTTCGTCGCCTTCGTGACCACGAACCCAGGTAAGGATCGCTTTTGACTTTTGGTGCAGCGGATAGACTTCTTGAACGATGTCGAGGTTTTTAATTTCGCCACCCTTCTTCTTCCATCCCTTAGCTTCCCAGCCAGGTGCCCATTTAGTAATAACGTTAATCCAAAATTCACTATCGGTAAAAATTTCGGCCTGTTCGTCACCAGCATCTTTCAAGGCAGCAACTAATGCCATGCCTTCCATACGAATGTTTGTAGTGATGCCTTCTTCGCTTCCAAGAATGTGCGGAACGCCATTTTTAATAACTGAAAAGCCTCCAGGGCCTGGGTTAGGGCTTGCGCTCCCATCGGTGTAGTAAATAATCATATATATTATTGTACCATCCCCTTAGACGACTTAGTACTTTGGTTGGTCGGTCAGCAATACCGCTAGAGACCATGCCAATCATCCCCAGCATCCGGCGAATATGCTCTTCCTGAGGAAGTAGACTATATTCATTCATCTCTAGCACGTCTTGATGTTTCAATAACTCTTCAAACGAATGGTCGATGTTCTTCGTCTCGCTCTCAAGGTCGTATTCTTTTAATAACGGAAGCGCGAACGGCTTTTTTTCACCTTCGGTGCCGTCTGCAAGCCTAGTTGGACTCCAAATAATGGCACTATCTGAATAGGTGTACTCTATTTCGTGAACGTTTTCATCACCAAGGGCATAAAAATAGCGTAGCGTATAATCATCGATTTCACCCTCGTGATCAATTTCATAAACAACTTCTTGGTTGCGCGTGATACTATAATCATCCAACGTTTTGATCGGTTTTACATCCGATTCAAGTGGGTCTCTATACAGCAAATTTCCCGGCTCTTCTGCGTCTTGAAGTATCTGTTCTAAGACGTTACTGGGCATCTCGTCGATACTTAACTCTTGAGAAGTAGTGCTGCTGATCTTGTACGTCGAAACAACATCGGCGCTATCTTCAGGGTCGTCACTGTGGGTATCAATATAGCGCTTTATCGCCGAAAAGGAGATGGTAATTGCATCATAGATTGGATAAGTATCGCGCTCAAGTAGTTCGACTTCATGACCAGAAGATACAACTATCCTTCGTGTCATTTCTACTTCTTGGATATCAAGGTGATTCCATCGCCCGGCTGCTAACACATTCGCAAAATCAGAGGCCTCACCCAATAGATGTTTTGGATTTAACAGCCGCTCTGGTATCTTAGACGATCTTTCAAGATTCATATGCTAGCAGTATATGGCCTCACTCAAACAGAGTAAAGCATGGGCTGTTTAGGCAACAACCTCGATACCATTCCAAAACGCCACGTAATTTGTGAAGTCGCGTGTAACGCGCTCAATTGAACCTGCTTTAGGCTCGGCGTAGTACCAGGCGCCAAAGTCGTTTATTCTGCCGTCAACTTCGACGTCATAATAGCTTGCTTCACCCTTCCATATACAAGTGGTGTGACGGTCGCTATCTTTGAAAAATTCTTTGTTAATTGAGTTCTGCGGGAAATACCAGTTGCCTTCAATGCGAATTAAATCTTCTTTTGGTGCTTCTGCGATTGTTTGGTTGTTCCAGGTTGCTTTCATCCATGTAGTATAACGTATTTTGACAGTTAACCTAAAAAGGTTTATAATAACATTGATATACTCTCGCTTACCAAGAATGGTATGTCCCTATTCACCCTCAAGTCAAGAACGGAGGTGGTTGCATTGGCCAGAAGAAGTCCAACGCACCACGTTATACACCGATTTCGCAAATGGGAAGCAGATATCTACATCCCTGAAAGCGTTCAGCAGCAGCTCGTCAGCCGCGACCTAAACACTCGCACCAACGCCCGTTCCTACGTTGCGATTCGTTTTCGCAAAGTCAGCCGGATGCAATCTGGCAACAAGAGCTTCGGAGAAAACGAGCACATCGAATGGAACGAGCTTGACGTCAAAGAGCTCACTGCACCTCCCGTCCTCGCCCAACAGGACATTACGGAAGATGGTCGCGACTGCGACGACTGCCCAGAATGCGACAAAAACAACCACGAGCGTTGCCGTCTCAGAGATGGCTGCCCGCAGGCCTATTCGGCCAGCAGGCGTTAAAACGCCTTCCGTCTACCCATTCTCAACTACCAAGGGTGAAATAGCAAAGCCGCGCCTCCAAAAGGCGCGGCTATTTCATTTCCAAATGCTATCTAAAGGTCTTCGGCTTTAACGCGAATTTGTTCGGTTGTGTCGCGGCTACGAACCGATACCAAGCCATCGGTTTCAAGTGTGTCAAAGTCGACAACAACACAGTATGGTGTACCGATTTCATCTTGGCGGCGGTAACGCTTACCAATATTTCCGTTGTCATCCCACATAACGGCACCGTATTTCTTTTTCAAAATCGCAAACACTTCACGAGCCTTGGCAACCAGCTCGGGTTTATTGCGCACAAGTGGAGAAACAGCAAAACGCACAGGCGCTAGGTGCTCTGGGAACTTCAAATAGGTACGAGCTTCGCCATTCACTTCATCTTCGGTGTAGGCAGCGGTTAAAACGGCCATAATGGCACGTTCAACGCCGAACGAAGGTTCAATAACATGAGGAACAAACTTTTCGTTTGTACCCTTCACGTTGTAGTCCATTTTTTTGCCACTCACCCGCTGGATATTCTGGAGGTCAAAGTCGGTACGGTATGCAAGACCAAGAAGTTCCTCGCGGCCAATTGCAAAATCAAACTCAAAGTCGATGGTTCGCTTGCTGTAATGTGCGCGGTCGTTTTCGGGCACTTCAAGTTCGTACACCATGTCGTCAGGCAGACCTAACGCTTGTGTCCACTTCCAGACTTGTTGGCGCCAGTGTTCGAATGACTCTTCCCACTTTTCTGGGTTCACAAAATATTCAATTTCCATTTGTTCAAATTCGCGTGAACGGAAAATAAAGTCACGCGGGCTAATTTCGTTGCGGAAGGCTTTACCTTGTTGTGCCAGGCCGAATGGCAAATCTGGGTAGTAAGAATCGATAACGTTTTTGTAGTTGGTAAAAATACCTTGGGCGGTTTCAGGACGCAGGTAACTAATTGAAGAATCGTCAGCAACTGGACCAACAGTTGTCTTGAACATCATATTAAACGTTCGCACTTCAGACAACGCATTACCAGCTGGGCTTTTAACGTCGTTATCTTTAATGAGTTGTGTCATTTGTTCGAGGCTTAGGCCTTCAACTGAATGACCGGCATCTTTTAATAAGTGGTCGGCACGGAATCGTTGCTTCGTTTCGAGGTCTTCAACCAGAGGGTCGGTAAACGTGTCAACATGCCCACTTGCCTGCCATACCTTTTGGTTCATAAGAATCGCAGCATCAACGCCGTACATGTCTTCGCGCTGGTCGACAAACATGTCCCACCAAAGCTGCATAATGTTGCGTTTTAGTTGCACACCAAGTGGACCAAAGTCCCAAGTGCCGCTCAGGCCACCATACACGTCAGAACCTGGGTAAATAAAGCCCCGGCGTTTGGCCAAGCTGACGATGTTTTCCATATTTTGCTTTTTATCCATAATAAAGCCAGTATAGCATATTCTACCCCTTGCGAATATTGACTTTTTGTACATTTTTGTCATAATATTTATAGTTCTTTTTCCAATTTGCTCGCGCCACACCTGCCCTGGGGGTTTCCATGACTGACGAATCAAACCTGAATGCTGGTTTCAGTATGCAAAAGGGACTTCAGCACTTCAACAACAAACGGTTCGGACCTGCTGTCGTTCACTTCAACCACTTCAAGAACATTCCGCCGCTCACCAAAGAGATGGCCGAAACCACCGCGACCGCGTCGTGGATGGCTGGGGTTATTCACCGAGATGAATACGGACAGCTTGAGGCATCGCTCCGCGACCTCGATGAAGCACGCAAGATCGCAACAAAGTGGGGACACTCCAAGCTCGAGGCTATGATCATTCTAGACCTCAAGAAAACCAGTACCCTTCTAGCCAAAAAGTCGCGCAGGCGCAAAAAATGAGGAGAAGAACAGCCCTGCTGCCATTGGCGGCGGGGCTTTTCCCTTTTTTGCGCCTATTCCCTAACCTTACTCAAGCGCCGAGTGCTCGCGGGCAACGCGCAAACATTCTGGTAATATTGCCCCGATCCCACCAATTTGCACCAATACCTTCAACGAACGCGTCGCAATTAAACGCAGCAACTTAATATGGTCGCTGGTGACTTCTCCACTCTGCAGCGGCCGCAGTCCTTCTTCACTTGAATCGTACCGATAATTTGATTCGGCCGATAACGGTAGGCCCTCGATGTCGCGCTCCAAGTTAAGTTCGCGGCCAAGTAGCCCCGAATAGCGTAGCAAGAACCAGGTTTCAATCAACTCCAACGGAATTGTCAGTACGTCCAGCGCCGCGAGCACCTCCGCCAGTAAATCAAACCACTCCGGTTCGTCTACAGTGTCACTAGCTGCGCCAACCAACTTAATAGCTCGATAGCCAAACTGCAATCGGTCGTAATCTTCTAAAATATGTCGATAAAACTTCACCAACTGGGCTGCGGTTAAAATACCCAAGTCGCCCCTACCCTCACCAAGTACGACGTCAGTGATGGCGAACAGCTCAATGCCACCAGCTAGCTTACTTTTCTCGCGCCGCACACCTTTGGCCATAACACTTCGTCGGCCTTCGGGGGTTAGTAGCTGCAAAATGCGGTCGGCTTCGCCAAAATTTGTTCGGCGCAACACAATCGCTCGAGTACGAATGGTTTTCATAAAACACTCCGAATAGCCGCAATAATATCCGATGGATGCATTGTTGTTTTATCAACAACTTTCATTACGCCGTACTCTTTCAGTTTTTTAGCATCAAACTGATCGGCAATGTTCGTGCAAAGTATCACCGGCACCATACCCGTGTCTGAATAAGATTGTAGTTCATTTAATAGCGCGAAGGCCGTTGAGCCAGCCAGCAAGACATCAAGCACAATTACCTCTGGGTGAAACGAATCAACCAGGTCAATTGCCGCCGGTGCGTGCGGGGCAATCAACACTTCGTAACCGGCATCGGAAATAATACTTGCCTCTACCTCAGCTAGCCAAGCGTCGTCCTCCACCAGTAAGACCCGGGTCATAGAAAGCTCAATTGGTTAGAGGCTTGCAGCTCGACATAAAAGGTCGCCCCGTCCTTGTGGCGCACCGCACCAATTCGCCCATTCATAGCATCAGCAAACTGGCTGGCGATAAACAAACCAAGCCCACTGCTTTCGGGGCGCGCGTGGATTGTTTGTGGCGCCGAATCAAGTTTCTTTTGCAGTGTTCGCCACATATCGCTTGAAAGCGCTGGACCGAAATCTCGCACACCAACCCTCACTACACCGGATTGTTTAAAGGCCTGAATTTGCAGATGTACCGCAGTGCCAGGCTGGCTGTAATGCAAGGCGTTATCGCTAAACCCAAGCAGAATACGTCGAAGCAAATCGCGATTCGCAACCAGCAGTAACGGGTGCCGACGGCCCTTCACCGCTACCGAACGACCGTAGGCTTGGAATAATGGCTGAAGCTCGCTGACGACGTCGCGGCACAGCTGGTCGGGGTTAATAGGTTCAAGCTGAAACAGTGCCGAATCAAGCCGGGCTGCCTTAGTAAGGTCGCTAGTTAAACGCAGAGCGCGTTCACTCGTCAAGACGGTTTGTTGCAATAGTCGCTGGCGCTCGCCATCGCTGATAGTTTCATCACCAAGCCGCAGGGCAAGTTGTCGCATCAGCGCAAGCGGCGCTTTCAACTCGTGAGCGGCCGCTACTAACGGTGTCACCTCAAAACTACCCTCGCCTCTATTCATACATATAGTGTATCACCGCCAGAAGCCTTCAAGCAAAGACAAGCGTAATGATTTATTTATTGAATGTAATGGTTGAAATAAGCGCGTCGAAATCACCCTTAAAGGTTCCAGCATCGCTACGAACTGTCACTGTTTTATCGCGTATCTTAAACACTACTGCCGAGCCGCGAATATCTTTCGTAAAGCTACCATCAAAGCGCGTACCGTCAGTATCATCTGCCTTGACTGCGGATGACACTAAATCACCTTTCTTAACGAGAGGGCTATAGCTTGAAAGAACATTCTCGTACTCTTTTTGCTCAATAAGAACTCGCAGTGCATACTGTGTACTTGCGGCAACGGGCGGAACGCTAACCGGGTTAAAGTAGGCAGCGTACGTCGTACCCGACGATGCATCTTTATCAACGTAAATACTCCAAGTTTTTGGATAATCGAATGACAATCGTCCGTAATCGTCTGGGCCGGCAAACTGGCGGTTTGGCTGCTTTTCTTTTTCTAGAAAGTCGGCAGCATCTTTGTCAGCTTGCTCTTTCACGCCAGCAGTAACGGCCGTTGAGATTTTTACATCTGTATTATCTTTTTGGTCAAGGTAGTTCATATACGCCCACACACCAACACCAGCCGCCGCTAGAGTTGTTATAATAAATACAATAGTAAGGATTAACCACTTTTTAGATGATTTACCCGGAATAACATAATTGTTCACCGGAGGCTGGCCGATTGGCGGTTGGCTAACCGGGGCGTAGCCTGGTTGTTGCGCATAACCCGGTTGTTGTTGAGGGATTTGAGGAACCCCCTGTTGGGTATACGGTGTATTAGGTTGAGTTGGCTGAGCCGGTTGAGGTTGTTGGCCATACTGAAATTCAGGATTCATATCTGTCATTATACTTATGCTACCCCTATGTGTAAAGCATCACCTGTTGAGTAACGTAACCTGCCCTCTCTCAACAACTAAGACATTTAATTCTTTCAACTTTTTCAATTCACGGCTGACCGTTTCACGAGCAAGGCCTGTCTGTTGAGCGAGCTCTTTAGCGGTAATATCAAGTATCATCGAACCATCGAGTTGTTTTCTTCCAAACCTATCAGCATACAAGAATAGCTCGTAGAGCAGCCGAGTATTAGCGGTCTCCCCTAGCAGCAAAACCATGCGCTTCAGCAGTCCATCGACTCCCCGGTAAAGGCGCTTGAGTAGGTCGTACACGATAAGTGGGTTTTCTTTTAAGAAGTCCTCAACAAGCTCACTAGACATCTGTCTGACCGACACATCGGTTATTGCTTCAAAATAATAATTATTAAACGTGCTATTAACTACCGATGATATCGGGAAGAAAGCGCCCGGTTTATATATATTCACTACCGCCTTGTTGCCTTCGGTTGTAATATCATATTGGCCAACCAGCCCACTTTCGATGTATGTAACGAGCGGCAGCTTTTCATCACTTGGCAAAATAATAACACTTCCCTTTTTATGCAGTGCCAAAGGGCGGTTTTGATAAAATTGTTTCACCTTTTCGGCGGCTAAGTCGTCTTTAATCATAAGCTTTCTATGTGACCAGCGTCACAGACAAATTGTTATCTCTAGTTCATTATTGCATAAGCAGTACAATATGTAATAAATAAGAAGGAAATTATGAACCGTTCAACAATCGACAAAGTGTTATCAACCATCGGCCTCTTAATGACAGCTGTGTTATTAATCGCCGCAGCAGCGTTATTTTTTACGCAAAATTTTATTCACACTCAAGTAACCCAACAGCTTGAGCCACAAAAAATCGTATTCCCAGGCGCTGACAGCGAGTCATTCAACGCATTAAGTAGCGTCGACCAAGAAGCCGTGTCGAAATATGCCGGTCAACAAGTTGTCACCGGTGCCCAAGCGAATGTATTTGCAAATAACTACATCGCGGCGCACATCAAAACTATCGGTGCGGGCAAATCGTATTCTGAATTAAGCGCAGCATCAATGGCTGACCCGACTAACACAAAGCTCGCTGGTCAAGTAAACACCATCTTTAAGGGCGAAACACTTCGTGGAATGCTATTGAACGCCTACGCTTTTGACACCATGTCAGTCGTTGCCTTGTTTGCAGCATATGGCGCAGCAATCGCCGGTGTCATCATGCTTCTTCTTAGCCTCCTTGGTTTCTCTCACTCACAAAAAGCAGTTGCTAAAAAGAAGCCTGCTGCTAAAAAGCGAAAATAACCCTACGCTTTAACGGGTTCAAATAAGTACAAATGGTACGCCTCAAAAGTCCGCTCTGCGGGCTTTTTTGGTAAAGGACTTCCGTAGCAAATTAGCGTCAGCGGTTTATTCAGTCGTGTTGATTCAGTCTGAATTTTGTTTGTCAGCTTCTTGGCATCACGCTCGACTGAAAAAGCATATATAACCGTTGTGGCTTTCGGAAATTTTGCCAACCAAAAGTTAGCCATCGTAACGGTCACCTTCCGGTCATGGCGTGACAACCATTTTGATATCGCTACAAGCAAGGGGCTAATTTCATAGCCAACAGCCTTTGCGCCGCGACGACTTGCTTCGCGCAGGATAATTCCATCACCGCTCCCAACGTCAATCACGGTGTCTGAAGCACTCAGCGGATACAGTTCATCGAACATCCGCTTCAGGTCACGGCGGCGACTTGGCACGTATGGCGCACCGAAAAAGACACTAAAGCCCAAAAGCACGACAACTCCCCCAACGATATATGTCCAAACCATTATTCTTCGGTGTCGAATTTCTTTTTAACGACCTGAATATCGTTTTTGAGTTTTGTTAAATCTTTCTCAATTTCTTCGGCCAGTATTTCAGACTCTTTGAACTTATCGAAAGCGTCCTCCAACTTAAACTCAGAACTTTGGAACCAAGCGACTAGCTGTGATAATTCGTTCAATTTACCTTGCACTGTTTTGTTTTCAGTATCGCTGTCTTTAGCGCTATTACTTAGATCTGACATTTTTCACCTCTGCCGTAGCTATTTCATTTAATGTTTCAATTTCAACTGTTGCCCCAAGTGTAACTTCTCCTCGCAAAAAGGCATACCCTCGCCTGAGGACGTTTTCAGGGTTGAGCTGTGCGGTTGCTAGCCGTAATGTCGCTAACCGCTGGAAGTGCTCATCGAGCTTTTCTTGAATTCGCCTAAAAGCCGCATTAAGCTGCTCGCGGGTCCGGGCTGAGTACTCGTCAATTGCTTGAACAAGCTGGTTACCTAGTGACGCGGCCTGCTGGTGCGCCGCCCGAATGATTTCGTTGCGGTCTGGTACTAAAATTTCGGCTGCATTGGTTGGGGTCGCGGCTCGGACATCTGCAACCATATCGGCCAAAGTCGTATCGATCTCGTGGCCAACCCCAACTAAAGTCGGAATACGGCTTTCAGCGATTGCGCGCGCCAGAGGTTCGTCATTAAATGCCATCAAGTCTTCGGCGCTACCACCTCCACGAACGATCACCAGCACTTCTGGCAGCACTTCAAGGCTATTGAAGTATCGAATCGCTCGAATCATTTGGTCGGGCGCTGGAACGCCTTGTACTTGGGTGTGCGCAACTTCAACTGACATGCCACCCCATCGTTCGTTAATAATTTTACAAAAATCCGCATAGCCAGCCGATTCGGTACTAGAAATAACGGCCACCCGTTGCGGTACTCGCGGTAATCGACGTTTACGTTCTGGGGCAAACAAGCCCTCGGCTTCGAGTTTTGCTTTTAGTAGTTCGAAACCTTTTTTGATAGACCCCTCACCAACCGGTTTCATCGAGCGCACATTTAAGCTAAAGAAGCCCTTGTTATTCAAACGAGGGTTCGCCACCACTAATAATTTCATACCGTCCTCTACAGGCATCCGCAACTGAAAAGCTGTCAAAAAACAGCCAATCACTGCACCGGCATCTTTCAATTTAAAACTTACCCATTTGCCTTGTGAGATTCTAAATTCGGTTACCTCACCAATCACACTTACCGTTGGGTAAGCATATTCAAGGGTTTGGTTAGTGAGTGCAACGAACTCACTAACGCTCAATTGGAGTGGATTGTTTTCCATATTTCATAATTGTTAGTTGGTAAAAAATGTAGCCGAACAAAATTGTACCCGACAGCAACGTTACGCGCGCTAATAGCGTCCCAGCAATAGCTATCTCAGGTGGAACACTACTGGCTGCCAAGAACGCGACCATTACAGCTTCGTAAACACCCGCTCCGCCAGGTGTTACGGAAACCGCACCTGCAATCGAAGCAATGCCGAATGCAACGAATAGTAACGCAGGGTCAACTTGGTACCCAAGCGCCCAGAAGGAAACCCAGATAAGCGAAACATCAAGAATATTCGCAACTGCCGCCCAGATAAATGGGACAATTAAAATTCTACGGTCACGGCGGATTGCCATATAGTCGCCATGTAGGCCATCAAAGAATTCCAAAAGAACTTCACCCTTAACAACGTCCTGCTTTTTGCCACGGGTAACCCAGGCGACAAAGCGGTTAGAAGTTTTCGTTAACCAAGCAGAAAATTTTCGAAGACGCGGCAGGCTTTTTATCAACCAGATGCCAAGCAGCGTACCGCCAACAGCAACAAGCATCAGCGCACCACCCACAATCACAATCGTTCGGTCAATTTGGTGGTTAAAGGTCAAAATAATCATTGCTACACCAAGCAAAAGTACGAAACTAATAAATGTCAGCGTAAAGCGCACAATTTGGGCCATCGTAGAACGTGAGACGGGAACTTTATAGCGGCTTAGTACCCAGGCTAAGTACGAAAAGCCAGCGGCGCCACCACTGGGAAGAATATGATTAACAAAATTAAGTTCAAGAGCCAAGCGCGTCATCGCTCCGTGACCCATGTGCTTCACCTCACCTTTAGCACGCAGATAAGAGAAGATCATACCTCCGGTTGCATAATAGCTGGCAAACTGCAAAGGGATGAGTAGAAGTAAGATTGCGATATTGACCTGCGATAAAAGGCCGGCTGCTTTTTTGATTTCCGGCCAAGCTGCGATAACAACTACGCTTAGCAAAACAAGAGTAATAATCGTTAACCAAGTACGGAATGAAAGCTTCATATAATTCCATTATACAGCTTTTACTTCTATAGGGCTGGTCAATGTTATAATACATGTATGCACATTGCCCTTCTTGGTCGCCAGCCGGCCTTATCTATCGCCGAACTTGAACGTACTTACAAACGAGTAAGCTGGTTTTCAGCCGACACAGCCCTAGTTGACACCGACTCTATCGATATTCAAAAACTAGGCGGCACTCAAAAAGCCGGCAAGGTTGCGTTTGAAGTTCAGTCAACAAACGACTGGCGTCGCGTTAGTGACGCTATCGTTCAACACTATTCTCGAAAATGGGGTTCATACGATGGAAAAATTACTCTTGGCCTCAGCGCCTACGGTGTTGACGTCAACGTTCGTGACCTCCAAAAGGTTGGGTTAATCCTTAAAGGACGCCTTAAAGGAAAAGGTGCGAGCATCCGTCTTATTCCTAACCAGGAAATTGCCCTTAGCTCTGCTACCTCACACCACAACAAACTCGGCTTGGCCGACAACAAGGTTGAATTGCTGATTATTCGAGGTGGCAAAACTATCATGGTCGCTGAAAGTACTGGCGCGCAAAACATCACCGCCCTCGCCGCCCGCGACCAAGGCCGCCCAAAGCGTGACGCTTTTGTGGGTATGCTTCCGCCTAAGTTAGCGCAAATTATGATCAACCTTGCTGGTGAAATTACTAAAGACCCCGAATCCGACCTACTTGCGCCACGTATTCTTGACCCATTCTGCGGAACTGGCGTTCTATTGCAAGAAGCTTCACTCATGGGCTACGCAGTGTACGGTACAGACATCGCCGAAAAGATGGTTCGTTTTAGTCGCGAAAACCTTAACTGGCTACAAGACACTTACCGCTTCACTACTGAATGGTATCTTCACGAAGGTGATGCCGTCGATACAAAATGGCAACAACCTGTTGATGCCGTCGTTAGCGAATCATACCTCGGCCAACCGTTCAGCGCTCCCCCATCTTCAGCTAAATTAATTGAAGTTCGTGGCAACTGTAACTTTATTATTACCGGCTTTTTACGGAACCTTAATGCCCAATTAAAATCAGGCACACCTGTTGTACTAGCCGTACCAGCCTGGAAAGACAAAGAAGGCCGATTCACTCACCTACCACTTATCGATACATTGAATGAACTTGGCTTCGAGCAAGTGAAGTTTGAAACTATTCCTACAGAACAATTACTCTACCATCGCCCCGACCAAGTTGTCGCACGCGAAATTCTTGTACTCAAGAAGATCTAGAAAAAAATTAAATAATAGCTATATAAAGTTGTATCGTCGCCAGTGTCATAAGAATGATACTGATTATAAGAATGCCTATTCGTTCGGTCTTTGTGTAATCTTTTAGCATTATCCACCTCCAGCCGTCGATAGATAGTTATTTCAGGAAACACAGAACCCGCCGCTAGGCGGACCGTAAGATCCCGCATAAGTTTCCCTATGCGACGTGTTAACATACCTGAACGACGGGGTCAGTACTGTTAACACGATTTTCAACCATACCTTATGGGGTTAAATTCATAAGGGTTAGGCTGTATTCCAAATTGTATTTGGAAGCCACAGAGGGCTTTCCACCTCTGATTTTAGCACACCTATAATGAAATACTTTTGAACTTTCAACACGAAACTACACATTCAGCAGCTTAGAAATTGGGTGGCTGTGCTGAATCTCTTGTCTCAAGCCTTATTAATTTCAGCTTAACTTCTTTGGCGTCTGCGGAACTCGCTGCGCTCAGACAGTCCTCGACTCTCAAGGAAGCCAAGCTGAAATTAACAGGTTTTGCCAAAGGATTCAGCACAGCCACCCAATTTCTGAGCTGCTGGCGAAGGTTTCGCAGACACAAAGGCAATCAACATAAGAACGAGACTTGGCAGGGTTTTTGATGTGCTGCTGGGCTGCTATCTCCACGACATCTGCAGCCTGAGTGAGGCTGGGCGCAGAGGCCCCAGTCGAACCCAGCGCGAAGCCGTCTGGAGATAGTAGCCTGGCAGTACCAAAACCCCCTTGACACATCCCTTCTAATTAGATACAATTGAACAGATTGAACGAGCGTCAGTGCTCAAGGAGAAAATAATATATGTCACACGTAAAAGCAGGTGGTTCAAGTAAAAATAACCGCAATAACGCCGGCCCTCGCCTAGGCGTTAAACGCTTTGGTGGCCAAACAGTGAACACTGGCGAAGTTTTAGTACGCCAAACTGGTAGCACAAAAGTTGCTGGTCCAGGTACTTTCCTTAGCAAAAACTTCACTATTCATGCGGCTCTACCAGGTGTTGTAAGTTTCCAAAAAGTTAAAAAGGGCAAGTTTACTGGTAAAACAGTAACTCGTACTCAAGTAAGCGTTACAACAGTAGCTTAATACTTCACACTTTTAAAATAACTCCCCCAGTTACTAGCGGGAGTTATTTTTTTGCCGTTACAACTTTAGCAATCGCACTAGCGATAGGTCATGAGGGTTTGAATTGCGGCGTGGCGGTGTTGTCCGATCGCTATCTTACCCGCAGAATCGCGTTCATAGTCACTCGACGAGCCGTGTTGCTCTGAATATTCACCATCTATCATTTTCAAGGCTAACTCTACAGCGTGCGTCCTGCTCATTAATTTCTTAACAACAATCTGGTCAGCCTTAAGGTTGTTTGGATTGTTATCGAGGATACGCCATCCAAGGTCGGCGTCCGGCTCGGTGGCAAGCATGTTAAGTTTTGATGCAAGCAACTTAGCAACATTAAAACGTACGTCGGCGTCTTCGCGAATCGCATCGACAGCCTGCAAAGAATCGGCGGTTAAACCGGCAGCTTCGAGCACTGTAGCCAGTTGAGGGTTTGCCTTGACCGCTTCTTGCAACGTACCTAGCGATAGCTCTTTGTTAGCATTAGTCACAAACTTGTCATAATATTTTGGGTTCGTTTCACGGGTTACGGGCGGCAGGTCAGAACGTAAGTAGTTATACGGGTCACGCTCGTTACGCTCTTTGTTGTTAGGTACTTCTGTAATCAAACGGCGGGCTGCATCAGCTTCTACAGACACCCCCGCAGCTTCTACACCCTCTTCGCCTAAGTCTTCGGCTGCTTTTTCGTACAGCTCACTGTTTTGACGACCAGCCTCCACCCCGTTTGAGTTTAAATCTTTCTGTTTGATGATATCGCCTTGTCGTCGATACACCGCAAAGCGAAACGGCTCGGCAAGGCGCCTGTTGGCCATAACAGCACCAATCGCTGGGCGTAGACCGTTAGAACGCGATATGTAATTTTTCCATAAAGCATCGTTTGGGGACATATCGATTGCCTGCAGAGCAAGGTCAAGTTGGCCCATAATATCATCGACACTATATACCCCGAGCTCCACAAGATTAGTGTCTGGCTTTCTGCGCTCGTATGTAAACTTACCCTCTTGGGCGTCTTTAACAATAGCCTCAATCATACTTCCGTTAATACTATGAGCTAGCTGGTCTCGATTAAAATGCGGTGCGTCCTGCGATAACCCTTCGACGAATTCACGGTAAGGGTTCCCTTCTAGAGGGTTAGTCTGTTCAAGTTCAGCGCTTCCGTCAGGTTCTGGCATTTTTGTTTTAGATAATTTCGTTTAAACAGTTGGTGTTTGCTCGGCAATGCCAAGGTGGTATCGCACTCGCTCAATAACGTCACCAATAACAACCTGTGATTTCACTAGGTAGTCATCGACACCGAGCGATTCAGCGCGCTCTTTGTCTTTTGGTTGGCTTAAAGCAGTTAGCATCACAACATGGATGTTATTCGTTTCAGGGGTGTTTCGAAGAATATCGAGCACGTCAAAACCGCTAATTTTTGGCATCATTGCATCAAGCAAAATGAGGTCAGGCTTGAATGTCATAGCGGCAGTAAGTGCTAATTCACCATTCCCTACCCATTGGGTTTCAAAACCTTCAATTTCAAGGCGAGATTTATATACATCGGCAAGCGCTTCGTCATCTTCAACAAGGAGGATTTTCTTTTTTGTATCCATATATGCTGTATTGTACTACTCTCTTATGCTTAGCACAAGCGTCACCACCCCTTTGGTGCTATTAAAGCGCCGCTTTTGCAGCATCAAGCTGCGGGTCGCGGTTGGCGTTTAAATCGTCAACGGTGCGAACAACGGTCGTATCTGGCGTAATTCCCATTTTGGAGATGTTAAGGCCGCTTGGGGTGTACCAACGCGCTACGGTTACCTTTAATGTCGTACCGTCACCGAGGCCAACGATTTTTTGCACGCTACCCTTCCCAAACGACTTTTCTCCCATTAGGCTTGCAGCTTTGTGGTCGCGCAATGCACCAGCGACAATTTCGCTTGCACTGGCGCTACTTGAATTGATCAAAACAACTGTCGGTACGCCATTAAGGATCGGGCTTCCTCCAGATTTCAATTCGTCGGTCACCTGGCTACCCTTTTTCTCGGTCACCACTACTTGCTTGTCGAGCCAAATACCAGCAACATCCTGAGCAGCAGTTACATAGCCGCCACCATTACCGCGAAGGTCAAGTACGACACCCTTTACGCCAGCTGTCTTAAATTCAGTTGCAAGCGCTCGGGCTAAGCTGCCGGTTTTTTCATCGAAGCGTGAAATTGTCATAATGCCAACGCCATCTACAACCGAACCATATACGCTTGGGTTGTTAACAACTTCGCGAGTAAGTGTAAAGTCCTTAGCTGCGCCGTCGCGGTAGACTGTTAATTTCACCGTCGTGCCAGCATCGCCACGAATTTTAGTAACAATCTCGGTCGTTGTCTTATCTTGAACATCTTCGCCGTTAACAGCAGTGACAACGTCGTTGACAGCTACGCCAGCCTTTTCAGCTGGGTTATCGCGAAGGACGCGCACAACGGTCGGCAGGCCGCCACGAAGGCTAATCTCTACACCAATACCACCACCGATGTTGCCAGTAAGGCTATCGTTAAAATCGGTTGATTCTTTTTGGTTCATATATACAGTGTATTGGTCACCTAAGGCCTCAACTAAGCCGCGGTTTGCACCCTCGACAAGCTTCGTCTTATCAATGTCACCATCAAAGTTATCAACGACAGATTGATACGTCGCCTGGACCGAAGATAGGTCGAGCTGGCTTTTACCTATAAGGGTATTAAACCCGCCGTAAAGGTGGCTGTTAAATGCACCGGCCACATAACCGATACCAGCGACAATAGCAAAGCCTAAAATTAATACTGGTGTAGAAACACGCTTCTGTTCACTACGTACTCTACGTATTTTTCGTCCATGCTCGGCCATCACTTACAACTCCCCTGTCGTTCAAAAGATATTTATTTCTTCTCATAATTATAGCGTATCCAGGTTAGGATACGCTATAAAAGTTATGTTTTGCTTAAGATAATTACTTTGTAACTATTTGATCTTAACGTATTGGTCAAAGAAGCTGGTTGAGAGCACCATTTCGCTGTACATACCGTAACCAGCACCGTAGTTGTAGTTGTATTGGCTAACGGTAACTTTGGTACCATCCGGGCTCACACCCTCAACCCAAGCTACGTGTCCAGGGTTGCCCCACATGACGGCGATTGAGCCAGTTTGAGGTTTGCTACCAAGGTTTTGGTATCCAGCCTTAATTGCTGATTGTGCCCATTGGCCACCATTGCCCCAGTTTTGATAATACACGCCAATTTCTTTCGCGATCTTCCACGCAACGTAACTTACACATTGGCGGCAACCGTAGCCGTGGCCATCGCCACCGTTGCCGTTTGAGCCACCAGTAGACATGTAACCTTGCATTGCACAGTTAGAACTATTCCATGGGTAAGCGCTCAACGAACCAGAGTCGACAAGTACATATCCACCTGTTGAGTTTGAGCGAGCACGTAACGCAGCTTGTTGTGCCTTCGCTTCAGCAATCCCAGCGGCACTATTTTTAATAAGTCCTTGGTAAGCCGCTTCGTCGTTACGGGTTTGAGCGACCAACGAAGCTTGTTCGCTTTCTTTAGCAGCCAAAGAGTCGCGGGCGGCTTTTTGTTCGTTAAGCACCTTCTCGACTTCGGTTTTTTGAGTGCTAAGCTGTACTTTAAGATCTTTCACACGGTTAATTGTGCTACTCAACTCTTTTTTAATTGAGTTGCGGTATTCTTGCTTGTTCAAGAATTCACTAATGTCTTTACTACTTGCAAGCATTTCAACAGGTGAAATATCATCATCGACATAAAGACTTGCTAATGTTGAACCGAGGGCGTTTTGGTTATCGAGAATTTGCTTTTCGGTATCAGCAATCTTAATAAGCAACTGGTCGTACTGGTTTTGACTCAGATTTACTTGTGATTGTAGCGCGTTCTTTTCGTTTGTAATTTGCGCTAAGGCGTTTGCCAAGCTTGTTGCTTCGGCGTTAAGACGGTCAGATTCAGCTTGGTAACGAGACATGTCAGCTTGAAGGGCGCGAATTTTGTCGTCGTATTGGTCGGCAGATACTGGGCGGTTGACCCACATAAAACCAGCAGCAACAACGATAATTACGGCTACAAGGGCAACACCCCATTTAAGAGCAAGAGATTTTGAAACTGGTGTGGTGGTGCGCAGGTTCAGCATTACTTCCTAATTTAGCATAAGCACTATAGAATGTCAATATTAGAGACGTAGGTAGCGACGCGTTGCTAACAGAGATGAGATGACGCCAATAATTGCTCCGGCGACAATCATACCAAGGACAATAAAGCCGGCGTAAAATGTAAGCAACTCGGTTGTTGGGCCGACGGTAATTGCAGCTTCCTCAAGTGACGGTGCAACGACCATAAACAAGCTATAGCCTAGCCCACTGGCTATTAATGCGCCAAAGAATCCGTACACAATCGCTTCAACCAGGAATGGCCCGCGAATGAACGAACGTTCAGCACCGATCAGCTTCATCATCTGAATCTCTTCACGGCGGTTAAAGATAGCCATGCGAATAGTATTAAAGATAATCAACATTGAGATACTGGCGAACACGATACTAACGACAATTCCGCCTTGAATCGCTAGGTTTGCCGCTCGGCCAATCCCCTCAATCGCATCACGGCGGTCACCGGCGAATGATGGTGGGCTTTCTTTGCTAATGTTCTGTACTAGCAGCGCGTTGTCGTCTACAAACGTTGCCAATTGAGAGGTGTCGTTGATGTCGACGACCTTAATACTCAATGTCCACGGGAACTGGTTGTTGGCAAGTTTAATAGCATCCAATGTACTGGCGTTATCCTTGTTTTGGTCAATAAAAGCGTCGCGTGCTTGTGTAGGGGTAACGATGTTGACGTTTGTAACGTTCGTAAGGGCGCGAGCGTCGCTGGCTATTTTATCAACATTTTCAGTGGTCGCATCGGTTTTAAGATATACCGACATTGTTACCTTATCGCGTAGCTCGTCGACAGTATTAGTCAGCACGTTATGCGAGACCAAACTCACAAAAATAACAAACAACGTGATTGTCATAATTGCAGTCGCAGCAACGGTCAGCCAGGCATTACGGGTAAAGTTGTTTACACCGTATCGCAACATACGAAGGAACGTCACCCATTGTCGATGGTGGCGTTTTTGCTTCGAGATAGCTTTTGCGCTCAGGTTTTTCTTGTTTTTAGCCATAATTTTATTGCCTATAACTTCCTTCGGCCTGGTCACCAGTTACTTTACCGCCCTCAATAGTGATAACTCGCCGCTTTAGCTTGTTCACAATTTCCGCGTTGTGTGTCGTTAACAGAACCGTCGTTCCGTATTTGTTAATTTTTTCTAACAATCGAACAATTTCCCAGGTATTTTTGGGATCTAAATTACCTGTTGGCTCATCGGCGATAAGAATTTTTGGTTGGCGTACAATCGCACGGGCAATGGCGACACGTTGGCGCTCACCACCAGAAAGTTGGCTCGGGAATTGTTTTTCTTTACCCGTTAAACCGACCAGGTCGATTACCTTCGGAACGGTATTTTTAATTTCGCGGCCAGTCATTCCAGCGATTTCAAGAGCAAAGGCAATATTTTCAAAGACCGTCCGCTGTGGAAGCAGCTTAAAATCTTGAAAGACGACGCCAATTTTACGGCGAAGCATTGGAATTTGGTTGTCTTTAAGGGTGTCGTAATCAATACCACCAACAACAATCTTACCTGTGGTTGGTTTTTCTTCACGAGTTAATAATTTCAAAAGGGTCGACTTGCCTGCCCCAGATGAGCCGACAATAATCACGAACTCTCGGGGTTCAATGAATAAGCTCATTCGACTGAGCGCAGGAGCATTATCTTTGCCGTATGTTTTTGTTACCCTATCTAGCAGTATCATTTATGTACCAAGTATAGCATATCCAATATGAGACGTTGCTGGCATTATTCAATAGTTGGAGCTTCGAGATAGGCTTCAATAAAGGGGTTAAGGTCACCATCAAGCACACCCTGGGCGTTATTGGTTTCGTGTTTAGTGCGCGTATCTTTTACTAGAGTGTAGGGGTGCAGTACATAATTTCGAATCTGACTGCCCCAGTTTGCCGACTCCCCTGCCTGTAGCTCAGTAATAGAACTTACGTGCTGCTCGAGTTGCAGCTGTGCTAATTTCGAACGCAATAATTTCATGGCGGTTTCTTTATTTTGCAGTTGAGAGCGTTCATTTTGAATCGCGACCACGATACCGGTTGGAATATGGGTTACACGCACTGCTGAGTCGGTTGTATTCACCGATTGGCCACCATGGCCACCGGCGCGATAGACGTCAATCTTCAGATCTTTATCTTCAATTTGAACCTCTGAGGGGGCGTCAATTTGCGGCAGCACCTCAACCAGCGCAAAGCTGGTTTGGCGTAAGTTGTCACTGTTAAAGGGGCTTAGGCGCACTAAGCGGTGCACACCATGCTCCGACTTCAGCTTGCCATAGGCAAAGGGCCCGGTGACTTCAATTACCACCGACTTCAAGCCGGCTTCTTCACCGGATGAACGTTCCAGATTAGCGGTCGTCATGTCGTTTTTCTCAGCCCAACGAATATACATGCGCTCGAGCATTTGGGTCCAGTCTTGAGCGTCGGTACCACCAACACCTGCGCTGAGGCGCAAGATCGCGTTGTGGTCATCAAATTCACCATCAAATAACAGGTCTTTGCGCATTGTTTCATATTCGTGCTCAAAGGCGATAATTTGGCCTTCGAATTCGACCAACAAGCTGTCGTCGTCCAAGTCCATCAGTTCAGCCAAGTCGCTCACCTGAGCTTCCAAGGTAAGCCATGGGTCGACCATTTTCTTCAATGCAGACAATTGTTTACTGAGGTCTTGAGCATAATGCGGGTTGTTCCAAATTTCTGACGTTGCGAGTTGGGCTTCAAATTCGGCAATTTGAGCTTCTTTACTTTCTAAATGCAATCGAGCCACGGCGGCTTCAATCGATAGGCGAAGTTGTTTGAGGCGTTTTAGAAGAGGCTGCATTATAGGTTATTCACCGCAGCAATAAACTGCTCGCCCCTATCCGCATAGTTCTTAAACAGTCCAAAGCTCGCAGCAGATGGGCTTAGCAGCACTACACTACCTGGCTGTACTAATTCGGCAGCTTTTCGAGTGAATGATTCGGCTGTAGCATTCTCAATAATTTCGTAATGAAAAAAATTTGCTGCCTGTAGCGCTTTATTTATAGTGAATGCTTCGTCACCAATTAAAATTGCTTGAACATCATGCTTCGTAAGTTCGGTTGCTAACTCAGTAAAGTCGGAACCCTTTGAAGAGCCTCCTAGAATAATCACTTTTTGCTTGTCAGGGAAAGCCCGCAAGGCAGCAATAGCCGAGCCTGGTGTGGTAGCGATACTGTCATCGTAATAATCGACACCATGAACACTACGCACGAATGCCAGACGGTGTGGCAAACCAGCGAAGTCAGCTAAGCCGCCCTCGATTGCATCGACATCTTGCGTAAACGGCCACACAGCGTCAATCGCCGCCAGAGCGTTTTGAATGTTATGTGCACCGGGAATACTTAAGGTATCAACCGACACCAATTGCTGCTGTCCATAATAGAACCAACCGTCAATAACATGCGCCGCTTCATTCGACGGATAGGCAATTTTTTGCGCAACTGAACTTTCGGCAATTTGTTTCGAGTACTGATTTTCAGCATTAAAAATAAGAATATCGCCAGGAATTTGATATCGGGTAATTTGAGCCTTGGCCTCGACGTACTCTTCCATACTAGCGTGGACATCAAGATGGTCCGGTTCGATTGCCAGCACCACCGCTACTTGTGGTGAGCGTTGTATATCCCAAAGTTGGAAGCTTGAAAGTTCATAAACAACAATGTCATCTGGCTTAATTTGATCCAGTACAGAAAGTGCCGAAATACCAATGTTTCCCACCAGCCAGACCTTCTTGCCGGCTTCCTCGAGTATTGAAGTAATTAAACTAGCAGTCGTGCCCTTGCCTTTTGAACCTGTCACGCCAATAACTGGCGCTGGAGATTTTTCAAAAAATTCATTCGTCGCCGACCAAATTTTACCGTTGGTGGTAATTTTGTGAGGAGCTACACCCGCACTGCGAATGACTAAATCGAAATCTTGCAGTTGCTTAAAAGCGTCCGGGCCAACAATCGAAGCGACGCCTTCAGGAAGTGGTGCACCCGCCCCCTTTTCGTCGACAATCGTGACTTCATTTTCAGCCACCTGTGACCAATAGTGAAAGTTTTCTTGACCTTCGACTCCGTAACCGGCAATAGCAATCTTCATAGCTCTATTTTACTCCCTGATGCATCTGTTTTTCGATAATTTCGTATAGCTTCTTCACGTCAGGTTTACGCATAGCCCCGATAACACCAATCGTCCACTCACCGGTAGTCAGCAGCTCTTTGATTAACTTCTGCATATCTTCAAGCTTAATAGCCATAATTTCAGCTGGTGCATTCTCCATCAAATCAATGGTTCCGTCTTCGAAATACTTTCCCGTATACCATGAGTTGACGCTACTCACCGTTTGGCCATTCATTTGCTGGCTTCCTAAACTAAACTGTTTTGCGTCATTGAGTTCGGTTTCAGTAATGTCACCCTCGGCAGCCTTGCCAAGTTCTTCGCTGATAAGCTCAAAAAGTGCCGACGCGTTTTCAGCACTCACCTGGCCACCAATTTCGAAACGTGAAATACCGTCAATATCAACATCAACCATACTGCCCATGCCGTAACAAAGTCCTCGAGTACGAGCTTTACCAAGGATTCGTGAGTGATGTGTACCAGTCAGAATATGGTTTAAAGCTTGGAGCGCGAATTCCTCTTCTTGGGTATAGCGCCGGTTTAAAATAATCATAATAGTAAAGATGACGCTTGGCATATCGGCTCGATAAATCGAAACTGCCGGTGCGGAATGAAGTTTTTGCTTCGGTACAGGCAAACGACTCCCCTTTGGAAGTTTCCAGCCCTCAAGCTCTTCAATAATGCGCGCACGGTTTTTCTTCAAGTCACCAGCAAAGCTAAAGCGCATATTCGCCAAAGTATGCGTTTTCTTGTAGTGGTTTTCGATATCAGCTAGCGATACTGCATTAATAGTTTTAGCTTTGTCGGCATCAAGATAGATAGAGTCGCCCAAAGCCCGGATAGTTTTCTGCCAAATAATGCGGCGGCGGTTGTTGCTGTAGCCAGTCAGCTCTTCACGGACGTTGCCCTTCTCTGCCTTCAAAATATCTTCCGTAAATAACGGTTCGGTAATCGCCAGTTGCTGCAAATCTAAGATACGATCCCATTCCATGAGTGCACAATCGGCATAGTAACTCATGTCGTACTCACCAGTCGAAGCGTTGTGGTAGGCGCCATTTTTGGTGAATTCTTGACTAAAGAGTTCTTGAGTTGGAAACTGCTTCGTGCCGCCAAAAGCCATGTGCTCCATAATGTGCGCAGTCTGCTGAACACCCATGTTTGGTGAGTAATAATTACCAGCTAAAAAGTGAATTTCAGAGCTAACGACGCTGCTACCCGGAACATCAACAAGTAGTCCACGCATACCATTCTTTAAAACGATTTCTTCAACGCTGTGTTGAAGTGGCATATTTATTTATCCTCAGTTGCAAAAAGCGGGGCGAGTTTTTCGTGTAACGTAACCAGCTCGTCTTTGTCACCACTACTAACAGCTGCAAGCACCCAGGTGTTTGCTTCGATAAATTCTTTGGCAACGGCGACAATTTTCTCACGGGTGACGCGGCGCATAAAATCGGGCACTTTGTCGTAATCTTTAATAAAATCGTCGGCGAAATAACGGTTTGTATAGAAACCACTAATTTGGGAGACCGTTTGTGCACCCATTTGGTGACGACCCAAGCCAAATGACTTAGCTGCTTCGATTTCACCATCAGTTAATTTTCCATCAAGTACGGCCTTAATTTCACGGACCATAATATCAAATAGTTGTGAGGCGGTATCGTGGTTTACTTGGGCTAGAATGTCCCATGAACTTTCGTAGAAGCCAGCACCAGCGTAGGCGCCAACATGATAGGCCAAGCCCTTAGCTCGGGCTTTACCAAAGATACGTGACGAAGCTGTACCCGTGAGGATGTGATTCAACGTGTCGAGCGCATCGAGCTCTTCGTCGGATAGTACGCGCGGCACACTTAACGTCCAACCAAAAGTAAGGTTCGAGGCGTCTTTGCGGCGAATGATAGCCGGGTTTGCGCTATGTAGCTGGTCGCGCGGCACGGTAAAGCGCTCGCCTTCCGGCAGATCAAAGCTCTCAAGTTGACGAATAATATCAGCCTTACGGCCACGAAGTTTACCAGAAATCACGAAACGCATATTTGACGTCGTGTGTGTTCGGCGATGATGCTCGCGAATGTCAGCAAGGGTCACCGTATTAATCGTACTGAGGCTTTGACGAGGCGTTAAAACATCCTCACCTAGCAATTGTTGAATGCGTGGCCATAAAATTCGGTGATGGTCGTTGAGGTAGTTGGTAATTTCACTACGAACATTCCCCTTCTCAGCATCAAGTTCTTTTTCGTTGAAGCGAGGTTCACAAATACTGAGTTTTTGTAAATCGAGAATGCGATCCCATTCAAAATCGGCACAGTCAGCTTCGTATACCATCGCTAAATCGGACGTATAGGCGTTGTGATACGCGCCGTTTTTAGTAAATTCAGCCTCGAAAGTATTTTCTGACCTAAAACGGGCGTTCGCGCCAAAAGCCATGTGCTCCATAATGTGCGCAACTTGCTCGATTTCTTTATTTTTCGCATACCGACTACCAGCGCGGAAATGAAATTGCATACTCATAACAGTGGCACCGGGTACATTTATAAACAGGCCACGAGCGCCATTTTTAAGCTTCACTTCTTCAACGGTATGGTTCATACGAATTCTTTCAGACAGGGTTTATTTACGGCCGGTTTTTCGCCCAGATTTTTTGTTCTGGCGTTGACTCTTCTTTTTCTTAGCAGCAAGGTTTTTCTTGTGCTGTGCGTCGTTCACACTTTCGGCTTTAGCGACCTTGAAATCTTTATCTCGGCTGCTTTCACCCTTGGTGACTTCGTTTACACCCTTTTCGACTGCAGTTTCAGCCAAGCGAGTTAACTCTGTTTCGTGGTCTTCTTCGCTACGAGCGAGGGTATCGCGAACGCTAACGTGCATAACGGCACGGAGTACTTCATCGCGAAGGGTTTCTTGTAGTGAATCGAATAGTTTTTGTGATTCAGAACGATATTCAACCAATGGGTCACGTTGACCAACGCTGCGCCAGTGAATACCTTCACGAAGGTGTTGCATGTTTTCAAGGTGTTGCATCCACAATGTATCAAGTACCTGCAGGTATACTTCACGTTCAACCTTACGCATCACTTCTGTTTCAAGTTCTTCTTCTTTCGCCTTGTACAGCTTGTGTACTTCATTGAGGGCTAAGTCGTAACGAGTTTTATCTTTCTTCTCGGCACCAATAGCTTTAAGGCGTTTTTCGTTAAGTGGGAAAACGGTTTCAAATTGTTCATTGAAAAGCTTATTGTTTTTCGCTGGGACCGATGTAAGGTCACGAACTTTAGCCTGGATGAGCCGTTCAACTTCAGCCTTAATGTCTTCGCCTTCAAGAATCTTGCGACGAACAGTATAGACAACACGACGATGACGGTTAATAACGTTGTCGTATTGGACGACGTTTTTACGGTTGTCGAAGTTGTAGCCTTCAACGCGCTTTTGGGCTGCTTCGAGGGTCTTGCTGACCATCTTGTGCTGAATTGGCATGTCATCTTCGATACCGATACGGTTCATAAGAGCCGAAATACGTTCACCTTGGAAAATACGCATCAGGTCGTCTTCGGTTGAGACGTAGAACTGAGTAAGCCCAGGGTCACCTTGACGCCCACCGCGTCCACGCAACTGGTTGTCGATACGTCGTGATTCGTGACGCTCTGAACCAATCACTACAAGCCCACCGAGTTCAACAACACCCTTACCGAGCTTAATATCGGTACCACGACCGGCAATGTTGGTTGCAAGTGTAATTGCACCCTTTTCACCAGCACGTTCAACAATTGCAGCTTCACGTTCGTTGTTTTTGGCGTTCAAAAGTTCATAGGGAACCTTTTCTTTGTCGAGGTAGGCAGCGATCATTTCGTTTTTAGCGATTGAGGCAGAACCAACAAGTACCGGGCGGCCGATTTTGTGATATTCCTTAATTGCATCGGCAACGGCCTTAATTTTCGCCTTTTCAGAACGGAAAATGAGGTCTTCTTGGTCGTCACGTTGGACAGGACGGTTTGAAGGAACTTGCACAACATCAAGTTTGTAAATTTGTTGCAGCTCTTCGGCTTCAGTAAAGGCAGTACCGGTCATACCAGCAAGCTTTTTATACAAACGGAAGTAGTTTTGGAATGAAACAGTCGCAAGTGTCATGCTCTCTTGTTGCACAGCTACGTTCTCTTTAGCTTCAATTGCTTGGTGAAGGCCTTCGTTATAACGACGACCTTGCATAAGACGACCCGTAAATTCATCAACGATAATAACTTCACCGTCTTTTGTTACTACGTAATCTTTGTCGCGCTTAAACAGTGTTTGGGCACGAAGCGCTTGGTCGAGGTGATATACAGAACGAACGTATTCTGGGCTGTATAAGTTTTTTACTCCCAAAAGGCGTTGGACTTTTTCGACACCATCGTCGGTCAGTGAAACCATCTTACGTTTTTCATCAAGAACGTAATCTTCAGGGGTAAGTTTGTTTGTCACCTTAGCAAATTGCAGGTAACTTTCTGGGTTCTCTGCAGCTGGAGCGCTAATAATAAGTGGAGTTCGGGCTTCGTCAATAAGAATCGAGTCAACCTCGTCTACGATCGCGAAGTGCAGGTCGCGTTGGCGAAGCAGGTCAACTTCGTTGACCATGTTGTCGCGCAGGTAGTCGAAACCGAATTCGTTGTTGGTTCCGTAAGTAATGTCGGCAGCGTAGGCTTCTTTACGAGTAGCTGGACGTAATTTTTTCATACGAGCATCGTCGTGGGCTTGGTTATCGAACTTAGGGTCATAAATAAATGAAGCGTCGTTGATAATAACACCAGTGCTCATACCAAGGAAGTGATACAATTCACCCATCCAAGCGGCGTCACGTTGGGCAAGGTAGTCGTTAACCGTCACCAAGTGAACACCCTTTTCTTCGAGGGAGTTTAAGTACACAGCTAAGGTAGCAACAAGTGTCTTACCTTCACCGGTTTTCATTTCGGCAACATCACCTTCGTGAAGTACCATGGCGCCAATAAGTTGTACGTCAAAGTGACGCATACCGAGTACGCGTTCGCTGGCCTCGCGGACTAGAGCAAATGCATCGGGAAGAAGAGAATCAAGAGTGGTTCCCTTTTTAGCGAGACGTTTTTTCAAAACTTCAGTTTGCTTTTTAAGATCAGCTTTCGACATTTTCTTGTATTTGTCTTCAAGCGCATTAACTGAAGCCACGCGCTTTTCAAGCCGCTTCAGCGTCTTCTTTTGTGGGTCACCAAATACTTTAGTGAGCGCACCTTGCTTAGTAATCATATAACCCCTCGCCTTTCGGAAATAGTTCGGTAAATTTCTTTAGGCTTATTATACCATGACACAACGAGGGAAAAACGTACTTGTACGTTTTTCTGAGTGTGGAAATGGTAAACGCTCCAAAGGAGCGTTATACCACGAGGTGCTTGGTCCTAAAAAGTAACGCTATATCACGAGACATCCTCCCCAGAAACTGGCGCTATGCCATAACACGGCGAGCGAAAAATACATTGACTTATTCTGTTAAAAATTTTATAATACATCAAAACGCAACAAGCGTAATATACAAAGCTCTGGGGGTTCCCCGGGCTTTTTTGTTTTGGAGTTCAAAATGCAGCAATTACAATCGCACTACCGGTGGTTTCAATCTATTCCTCGCTTACGAATAAGCGCCTTCTTGGTTGTTGCCTTGTTCGTGTTCGCCCTGGCAAATACGACCATATACTTATTGGCGCAGAGGCCACAGGACGCTCAGGCGCAAGCAGTCCCCGCTTTAACTAAAAATAACGAAGCTCCTCTTCAGACAGAAGCGGCAACCCAGGCATCCGAGACCACCACCGCAGCGCCCGCCGCTCAAGTTGCAACTACTCAACCGACAGCGCCAGCTCCAGCACCCTCACCTGCGCCAAAGCCGACACCAGCATACGACAGGGTCTCTATCGCGAGTATCGGCTTGTCGGCGCGATTTGTGACCGTTGGGCTTACGAGTACAAACGCAATTGACACTCACCCATCGCTTGTCGGTTGGTGGAACGGCAGTGCTCAGCCAGGCAATCCTGGCGCCGTGTTTTTAGACGGGCACAACCCTGGAGTATTTAGTAAATTACCTTCAGTTAAAGAAGGTGCGCAAATTTCTCTTGCTAAAGCGAGTGGTGAAAGTTTCAACTATACAGTAGTGCACATTGAAACCGTCATGTTGGCTGGCATTAATATGCGCGCGGCCCTATCGACTTATGGCGGAGCAAGCGAAGGGCTCAACCTCATGACGTGCGTCGGCCAATACAATGCCAATACTGGCACCACTGACCAACGTTTAGTTGTATACGCTACTCGTTCTTAAGTTGACGAAGCAAGTTTGCGTTCAACAATTGCGTCTTTGTACTTACGAAGTTGAGCAATAAGTTTCGCTTCAACGATATCGACAGCTGCCATCATATTAAAGGTTGTATCGCTGGCGGTAATAATTTTTTCTGGCAAGTGAACAATCACCTCGGCTTCATATTTATTGCCGTGCTCTTTGTTGACTTGTTTAAGCTTCACGTCGGCCGTCATAGAACGGCGGGCATGGGAGGGTAAATAACGATCTAGTTTACCAACTTTTTCGGTTACGTATTTCAGTGTCTTTTCATCGACGTCATACTTGATTCCGGTTACGTCAATTGATGCTATCATATCTTCCCCCTTGTGGTTGGTTGATATCTTAATTATACCACGCAGGACTGAGTGAACCCTGAGCTAGACTCTACATAAACCGCCATATTTTTCATTGCCTTCTTCGCATTGTTAGCGGTATAATAACGTCACTTCTTAAACAAGAAGTATTTCGATCAGTTAGGAACGTACGATGGACACCCTTGCGAAGTTGAAAACCGAACCTGTCGACAAAATCTTCAAAGATTGCGTGGTGCCACGAAGCAAATACCAGTACGCCGACATGAGCGTTCCGGGAATTACCAGTGCTGGGCTCGTGTTCTTCGACTTTTTGACAATCGAAGGATATCGCGAGGTGGTCACTAACTTCGTGAACCAGCTGCCCAGGTCTTTCAGTCGAGACCAGGGCGACAGTTTTAACAACACCAACAAGAATCACCGCGGGAGCGTGTGGTGCCGAGATGAAGCCTACCGGGAGAAGCTAGTACAGCTCGCAATTGGCCTTGGCCTCATCGAGATCATCGAGCCTCGCGAGCTGTGGGCCTACCTTCCCCGGCAACGTCCGAACATCCGCATCGTGCAAAAGTAGTGTGGCCTTTTCATCTAAGTGTGGGCGTGGCGAAATTGCCACGCCCACCAAAATCCTACTCATCAATACAGGCTCCGCCAACGCGGGGCCTTTTAATTTGGCGAATCCTCTACCATCATTGCGACCATTGCGAAGCGACCATCTTCGGGCTTACTACCACTTAGAAATGCCGTGTGTGAATAATATTCTGGGCTTGCAACCGTATCGGCAACATTGTCGGTAATGTGTTCAGTGGCTATCCCCGCCTGGTCAAGCTGCTCGTACAAAGCTTCTTTCATTCCTTTGTTGTTAAGCGCGTAAATGGGATACAGTTCTTTACTTGGAGCTGGCCCTAGCCATACCTTGAGCGTTGCTGGGTTAACACCGAAATGCTCGACCAAATATTCAACCGAGCGTACGCCGCCTTGCTGCTCGAGACTATGGCGGCCAAGGTGAGAAAGCATAAAAACAGAATGAACTTCATCAAAGAAGACGGTTGCTACACAATCAGCAACGGGTAGAAATAAGGCGTGACCAGGTTCTGTTGCGACTAGAGCGTCAGACAAAATACCGTCACCGCCCTGCATTCCTTCACCCTTACTTGCGCTTCTAATAACATCGTACCGGCAAAAATCGGGATGGTCGTAGGTTATGTCTAGCCGGGTTGTGTTCTCAATATTAATGTCGTGCGCCTGCAGCCATTGACGCCGATTTTCAATGACAGCTTCGTTAGGAGTATCGCCCGGGATATACATATTCCCATTCTGGACTTTCGATATAGCAACAATTAACCGCGCCATAGTGAATCTATAAAACTTCTTTGTTCCCAATATAACCACGAAGTGCAACCGGTACAGTCACGGTGCCGTCTTCGTTTTGGTTGTTCTCGATAATCGCAATCATTGCGCGGCCTAAGGCGAAGGCGGTCGCGTCGTTAGTGTGAATAAGCTCGATAGTGCCATCTTCACGGCGTACACGGGTCTGCAAACGGCGTGCTTGGTAATCGGTCATGTAGTCAGCGGTGTGGGTTTCACGGTACTGGCTTTGACCAGGCAGCCAAGCTTCCATGTCGATACCGCGAGCGTTTGGCTTGCCAATATCAGCCGTACATTTTTGAATTACACGGTACGGAATGCCAAGTGTTGCTAATAAGTATTCTTGAATAGCCACGAAAAAGAGGTGTTCGTTGAGGCCATTTTCGCCAACCGTAAAGCTCTCCATTTCGAGTTTGTCGAATTGGTGCATGCGAAGAATACCTTCCATATCTTTACCATATGTACCCGCTTCGCGGCGGAAACTCGTAGCGTACCCAAGGTAACGAATTGGCAGGTCAGCTTCGCCAAGCATTTCGTTGGCGTGCATGCTGCCCATAACGTGCTCGGCACTCCCCTGCAACCAAAGGTCATCATCTTCAAGCTTGTAACGGTCGTCACGTGGCTCAAGCCGATCCATGGCGTCATATAGTTCGGTACGAATCATAAGTGGCGGCAATACTGGTGTGAATGGTTTCAGTGAAACATCGAGGCCTGCATCGGTAGCGATTTTCGCGAGAATAGTTTCGTCGCTCAGTGAATCGATCACAAATTGAACGATAGCAAATTGGAGTTTAACCAAATCGCCTTTTAAGTACGCAAAGCGGCTACCGGCTACTTTTGCAGCACGTTCTTTATCAAGCCAACCACGTTGCAAAGCAATATCATTGTGGTTTCGCGGCTCAAAATCAAAGTGAGTTGGTTCGCCGACAGTTTTAGAAACGACATTTTCGTCTTCGGTTGCACCAACTGGCACGTCTTCGCTGGCCATATTCGGAACTTTTTTGTGGAGTGCTAATACTTCAGCTTCAAGGCTTGTGAGATAGCCCTCTTGTTCAGAAAGTTCAACTTTAATAAGCTTGCCTTCGTCGATCGCAGATTGCTCGGGCTTTCCGCCCTTCATTGAAGCAGCGATAACGTTTCGGCGCTCGCGCAGTACATCAACCCGCTGGCTGAGCTCGCGGCGATCGCCGTCAAGTTTTAAAAGTTCAGCAATATTAACATCGTAATTTTTACGACGGGCGTTTTCTTGGACCAATTCGGCATTTTCACGGATGAATTTAATATCTAACATAACTAGGATAATTGTAGCATAAACTACCCCTCTGGCGCAGATTCAAGTTATGTTAGTGAATAGATTTCTGAAACTACTAACACGCGTTACAAACGCACCCTCTTCGCTAGAAAGAGGTCCCGGGTGTTGTCGCCGTCCACTTCATAGCCTTTGAACGAACGACTGTGCGATGAATAGCCAGACTCGGGCGCAGTGGTGTCGGTTGTATCGGCAAACACACTGTACTCATCGATATCCCAGGTAGCAATGACTTGCCTGTACACTTCAGCGGCAGCGTCCATGCCAAAGCGATAGACTGTCTTGCCTTTATTTTTTTCTGTGTTGCTAATATATTCTTGAACATCTACAAACATAGTAGCCGCTTCAGGAAACTTGGTTTTTGGATTAAACTTGTCAAAGTCTTCGAACGTATAGGTTTCGGCATGGCCGCCGGCCGTAATTTGAACTCGAACAGTGGGCCAATCGACCCCTAAGTTATCTAACGCTTTTTTGGCTTGTGGGATATACCCAACCGCAACGCCCATCCATGCTAAATGCAATAATACCGCTATTCTACCATTTGGCGTTTCGGCTTCAATATATGCGATTGGACAATCGGCTGGTCGGGCGGCAAGGATAATTTCGGGGTTGTAGGTATACATCAAGTCCCCTTCTTTGTCTGGACGAAGGATGCCCGTATCATCAAAGTTAGAGGTTGTATCGTCCAGGTTTACGATACCGAGCGGTGTCTCGTAATTACGCTCAGGTCTTAGTATGCGTACGTTCGCTGGGTCTATATCGTGTCCATGCAAAAAAGTATGAAGATTTTTCTTTGCATCGTCGATGCGCTGCTCGTGGCTTAGTTCGCTTGGGCCGTACCCATTTAACGGACTCATATTTCCATTCACAACTACACGTTTTTCTTTTAATTTCTCGGCAGTCTGAGGATCGTCGGCGTTTTCAAGTTCTGACGTCAGTACATCACGCGGGGGGCCAATACTATGGAGTGACTGAATCACCTGTAGCGAACTACCCTCACGTAACAAGAACGATTGCTTATTCAGCTCATCAATTCTTCTATAAAGGTCAGGTTGTGGCTTATCGTCGTTACCTTCTGCGCTTTTAGAAAATTCCATACAAACCCCTTTCTTAGATTCTAGTATTTCACCAAAAAATCTTATTGAGTAGCTGCTCGATACTCTGCCCTATGACAGGCATTGTGTACACCAAGTAAACTACTAACACCAACGAGCCTACCGCAACTGTTGCGCGCCTATTCAGTCGGCGCCCCTGAGTCGCAACTTCTCCGCGCGTTTCGCTACGAGTGTCACGGTAAGATTGAGTTTGCTTTAATGCCTTCGAGCCAACGGTATTGTAAATACCAAACAGTTTCTCGTATGTTTCGGGGCGATCAAGGTGCATGTAATCTGTGCTGTAAATATACAGGCTATCATCAACAATTTCTGCATTAAACGCATGCGAATTATCTATCAAGCGAGCCATTAAGTCGGGGGTAAATACATACAAAGCATCCGTTTCGTACTCTTTTGGAGCGTACAAAGTAAAATAATCGTTAAAATTACCCTCTAGCCGCATTGCTTGGTCTTTCGTGAACGACATACCAAGGTTCGATTGCCGGATACCAAAGAACTTAGTATCGTCTGCGGTGGTATCGAGCACCATGTGCGGTAGGTTTTTATCGAGTGTAATGCGCATGAACCCAATTTTACGCTCGGTTTGGCTTCTGCCCGACCCGATTATGTAATGGTAGTTGCCTATCTCAAACGGGTATTCGCCCGTGTTGGTTATCGAGTCGCGAATTACCGGGGTTTTAGCGTTAGGTGTTGAGAATATAAAACCGCTCCGACGAGGGTTTCGTATTTCCGGCAGGAAGTCTAAGTTATGAGCAGATGCGAAACGGTATGCCTTGATAGATGTCTCTGTTCGTATATTAAAGTCAATCTCGAAGAATATGCGAAATAAGACCAGTATAGCCGTCGCCGACAATACAATTATGGCGGGAATTATTAGACCCAGAACAATGCTCGGTAGAAAAGCACTGCCAAAAAGCACCACAATCGCAACACCAGCTACCCACAAACCGGCAACCACGGTCGGTTTGGCGGTTCTATGCTGTGGGTAAAACTGCTGCGTAAAAGCGGCGCGTTCTTGTGGTGTTACCGGTGCGGAAAATAACGAAGGGTCGATATTCATACTTGTCTATTCGGTTCGAAGCGCCTCAATTGGGTCAAGCTTTGATGCCTTACGAGCTGGCAGAATTCCAGAAACAACAGCAACCAACATTAGGCCAATCACTACACCAGCAACAGCCAATGGGTTGAATGAGAGTAACGAAATATCACCAAGGTCGAGCGCTTCACTAATGTATGGGTTAGCGAGGGTGCCGATGATGACAGCTAGCCCAGCACCAATCGCACCACCAAGGAAACCAATCCAGGCAGCTTCAAGCTTAAACAATCGTCCAACATCACGGCGTCGCATACCAAGGGCTTTCATCAAGCCAATTTGCTGGGTTCGTTCAAGTACTGAAATGTACTGTGTGTTAATGATGCCAAATACTGACGTAAGTACCGCTAACGCACCGAAGCCAATAACGATACCAAGTAATACATTGATGAACGTATTTACTGTCCCTAGAAGGTCTTCAGCGGTTTGTGCTTCGAAGCCGTTGTCTTGTAGTGCCGTCTTTACATCGTTTGCTTTGCTTGCGTCATCAATTTCAACAGAGGCAAGGAAAAAGTTTCCGTACGCCCGAGTTCCTTCGTTAATATAAGTGTACAATTCGCGATTTGCCTCTGCGGATAGCTGTACAGAGGTTTGTGTTCGGAAAGCCAAACCAGATTTACTACTTACCGCCTTAACGGTGTAATTAAATAGTTCGCTTTGTGGCGCGGTAATTGGCGAAGAGAGTTTATCAGCACGGATCGAAACGGTCTTTCCAATTGCGTCACTAGGGTTGTTAAAACCAAGAGCCTTTGAATATTCTTCAGGGATGATTATCTCTGAGTCAGACAGGCCACCATCAACCGACCCAGCAGCATAGGTGCCCGATACACTTGGGCTAAACGCGGCAATCGAATCAATAACAAATTTCTTATCAGCTTCACCGGTGATATACGTTACGTCTGGACTGTAGTTAGGCGTCACCGACTCGACATGGTCAAGCTTTTCGATCGTATCCAGATTCGCTTGGGTTAAGAAGGCAACTTGAGCAGCCGACCCGGCGCCAGCAGCACCACTCACCGCTTCGGGATTATATTCCTGAGGACCTTCCGATGCTGGTGGTTGTTTTTGAGTTACCACAATTTCGGTTCGGCTAGTGTTGGCGTTCACAATTGCATCGGTGTAGCTTTTGCCACCCTCGCCAGCTGCAAGGCTTAGGGTAATCGTAAACGCACCCACGCCAATAGCGAGGCTTGTTAACAATGTTCGAGCCTTAGCGTTTTTTAAACTTCGTCCAGCGCGTTTGATGGTATCAATATATTTCATAATTACTTGTCCTCTTCCGTTGACTCTTCGGTCACTACGATGACAGGTATAGAGGTAGGCTTCGCTTCAGGAACGAGCTCAACCTTTGTCACTCCTTCGTCCTCAGCGGTCACCTCAACATCTTTTGTATCGCGAATTGATTCAATCCGGCCGTCCTTAATATTAATTTGGATGTCGCACTTTGCTGCAAGGTCTGGGTCGTGGGTAACGATAATGAGCGTGACGCCATTTTGTTTATTGTATCCAAACAACATATCTTCGACTTTTTCACCAGTAACGCTGTCGAGGTTTCCAGTTGGTTCATCGGCAAAGATAATTTGCGGTTCGTTTACGATCGCACGGGCCACAGCTAGGCGCTGTTTTTGACCACCAGAAAGGTTTTTAGCCTTGTTGTTAATTTTGTCGGTTAAGTCGACGCTTTCAACTGCAGCCTGAATTTTCTTCTTACGCTCGCCCCATGACACGCCGGCAATTTCAAGCGGAAGGCTAACGTTATCGCTGACGGTTTCGTTGGCTTGAACAAAAAAGCTTTGAAAGATAAAACCAATTTTACTGGCACGGAACTTATCAATTTGCTTTTCTTTAAGAGTCAGGATGTCTTGGCCGTCAATAATAACTTGGCCTTGCTCTGGGCGGTCGAGGCCACTCATGGCGTGCATTAAAGTAGACTTGCCACTTCCCGACTTTCCTAAGATAGCCACGCTTGCGCCATCTGGAATCGTAAAGTTAATATCGTCCAGTGCCACGAAAGCATTTTGCTTCTTACCATATGTCATTTTGACATTTTTAACTTCAATCACCTGTTACCCCTTATTTACTGCCTTAATTTTACCATATTCAGCATACTTACCACTAGCATTAAGTATGATATCGACCAAGCCGCGGCTACCAGCCGCCGCCTCCGCCACCACCGCCGCCGCCACCCGAAGAACCGCCTCCACTTGAGCCACCAGAAGAGCTCGAACTTGAACCTCCCGAATACGAAGCTGCTGACGAAAAGCTACCCAGAGTTGAGCTAAATACTGCGGCATTGAAAGCGGTCGTTCCGCTATACCAGCTAGGGCTTGTCTGAGTGGTTGCGTAGAAGTCACCCAGTCGCTTGGCCCATTCTTTTTCGCGTCCAAACAAAATTGCGTACGGTAATACTCGTTCGTATAATTTTACCAATTGACCAGTGTTATTAACGTCAACCGATTCACCAATTTTCTGGGCTGTATCCGGGCCCTGCAAGAACTTCAATCGCTCTACTTCAGCTGCTTTAATATATTTATCGAGCCCCAGAACGTAACGCCTTAGTTCAAACCCCTTATCGGTAAGCGGCCGTATAAAGAAACCAAAGCCTGCGACAATTGCCGCAACAAAAAGCAGCGTTGGCGACAGCGTCAAGAGCCCAACAATAAGCATCGCCATCGCCCATCGATAAAAGAACCTAGACGCCGTTGGCGACTTTTCGCGAATGGCATACTGGCCTTCAATCAACTTCTTTAATTTACTGTCGTTATTGAGCGTTCGCGAATAGTAACTGGTATTCGTTCGCAGCGTCGACAACGCTAGGCGGTCGCCGACTTTTGGCGCAAAGCCAAACATATCATTCAAAATCTCCTGCTCTTCATCGTGCAGCCTCGTTGGGTCGGTAATAATTTTTATATCGTATTCAGCGGGGCTAAATACCGCCTTCGGCTTGGTTTCGATAATTTCAATAAAGTGACGGACGGCAAAATCAATGAGTTGAGCACTGAAGATAGATTGTGCAACGGTCACCACCTGCGCCGAAACTATCACGCTAGTATCTTTGGGTGGAATATATTCGGTAACAATAGTATGCATCTCCGCCTCACGGTTACGACGACGATAATACGCAATCGACAAACTAATGAGCGCGATAAACCCAGCGACAGTCGTGACGACAGCCGCAATTATCCATACACCCAAAATCCGCTCAAAAAGCGATGGCTCATACTTTGCAAATGTACCTTGCGCGAAGCCAAAAGCAACACTCACGTTTTCGCCCGCACTCAAGCTCGACGCCGTGGTGGTAAACATCCCTACACCAGCTGGCGTAAGCGTACATTGACCAGTCGCTCCGGAGATACCCTGGTAGCAGGCTGGCTCACCCTGCCTACTGGTCAATAGGTTTGGGTTTATTTTTACAGTCACACTCAGCGAATCGATTGGCACCTTCCACTGTGTTCCATTGGTATCCCAATACCATTCATCGCGACCGGTATCTGCAAAAAAGCGGGTAACATCATGCTGGGTATAAGAGATTTTATAGACCTGAGCCCCATAAACGTAGACGTCTTTGTTACCAATCCGCAAGATGTCCATATCACCCTGCTGAGTGACCGAGTATTCAAGCGCGTTCCCCTTCTCGTCCGTGACCGCATTGATAGTCAACCCAGTTGAATGACCATCATACGTTGATGGCAGAGCCCGCTCTAAACCATGGTTTTGAGCGTAGGTTGGAAATGTCGCGTTGACTGTCTCGGTTGTCTGCAAAACAGATCGGTTATTAATGTCGCGCGACAAGTCGTAATTAATGTCGAATGATGTAATGCGAAAATTATTCACGCCCTGATCGCTGGCGGCATTCACCGCTATTGGAATGACCGCCAGAATTACTGCTACCAGTGCACCTAAGAGGAATTTCATACTCTTATAATACAGCTTTATTATTCGTTTTGGCCGTTATAATCCTGATAGTACTCGTCACCTATTTGTACTGCAGCGCAGCTTGTACGATAGGTCTCAGCGGTCATCTGTTTGCCGTTATACGTCATAGCTCCCGACGTCACACCCGAAACCGAGACTTTAGTGTCGCCGCTGTAGGTCATGTTGCCGCATACGTCAGATTGATTAACGATCAACTCTCGAACGGTACCAGCTGAGACGCTTAGTTCTTGAGTAGCGCGTACATCTAACTTTTGAATAGCGCTAGAGCTAGCGTCAACTGACCCTTTGCCATCAATCGTGACAGATTGGTACGTACCGTTGAGCGTCACATTACCAAAGGCTTTTGACAGACTAATAGTAAGGCTATCTTGTGAGGCAACATTTGAATAATTAACTTGTACACCATTTGTTTCAAGTGACTCAAGGGCTGGCCCGTAAACTACCAAGCTCGGTTGGACGAAGTTGTTGCGATAGTCTTTTGGAATATCTAACGAGATGTGCGTTACTGCTCCTTCTGTCTTCAGCACCACCTTCGCTTTTGGAAGCGCAGATAGTTCGTAGCGCGGCGTACCCTCATCAACAATGTACTGAATTGAGCTGACTGACGAGTAGAAGGCCCCTGTCTCTTTATCGGTTGGGTTGTCGAACACAACAGACTTGGTCGACGCAAACTCTTTTGGAAGATTGAGTTTTGTTGTCTGCACCGCAGACTGGGCTTCGCTGGAAACGCGCCAAGATTGCGTGGCTGTTACGCCTACCGAAACGGCTACCGCGGACAAGCCCAGGGCAACAATGACGATACCGCTGACGATCATACGCTTGGTCAGTTTGTTTGCAAGAAATGCGTAAGCGATAATTGAGAATAGTGCCGTCAGAAGCAGAGCGCCAGCTATGACAACCCAGAAGACTACCCAGGCAAGCAGATCTTCTTTGCCTGTTCCAAATACACTCTCAGATATACTTGTCATGCTATCCTGAGCCACCACTAGAACAGTTCCCCACACGGTGACCGTCAAAGTCGTGACGGCGGCAAGGATACTAGTAATGCCCAACGCAACTCCCAATGCTCGCTTCAACGCTGGTGCGATTGGATGAGATTGGTTTGTCTCGGCGAGAACATTTAGCTCCCGGATTGATTCCAGGGTAACAGGCTTGCCGGCAAGTTGCAGCTTTTCCGCGGCGGTACGGGCAGGTGGAAGAATGACCCATAGCACGATGTACACCGGAAGCGCCAAACCGAATGATATCACCGCAACAAAAATAAACATGAGCCGGGTCCATAATGGATTAACCTTGAAGTAAGCAGCGAGACCACTTAACACACCGCCAAGAACGGCGTCATCCATGCTTCGAAACAAACGGTGGCTATCGTCGCTTTCGCGAACAGCACCAACGGCAATGTCGCCATCGTCATCGGCAAATTCGTACGGTTCACCTAATTGCTTGCGGATAGCCGCAACGTCTTCGGTTCCAATAACTCCGCCAGCCGCAACGTTACGTTCGGCCAACAGCTCCGTCATGCGAATTTCAATATCCGCTAACACTTCACTGTCCTGAGTGTAGCTTTCGAGGCTTTTAATATATTTTTCTAATTGTTTCTTGGCGCTTACCTCTATGTCGTAAGCTACTTTGGCGATGTGAATGCGTGTAATTTCGTTCATAGCAGTCTCCTATAATTTCTTTAGTGTGTTATTTAAATCAGTAATCTTTTTTCCTACCTGCACAACTACTTCGTCGCCAAAGGCAGTTGTTTTGTAGTACTTACGCGGCGGGCCCTGTTCGCTCTCCTGCCATTCGTGCGACAGTAAACCGTCTTTCTGTAAGCGGCTCAGCAATGGGTAAATTGTCCCCTCTACTACCACCAGCTCGGCATCACGCAGCTGAGTAATAATATCGCTGGTGTACTTTGGTTTTGTTGAACAAGTTTTTAGCACACAATATGCAAGGAAGCCTTTGCGGAGCTGTGTTGCGAGCTGCTCGGCATATAGTTCACTATTAATATCTTGTTGTGTCATAACTGCGTCTTCCTTGTCGTTATTTGAGGTATATCAGGCGACTTGGAGGTATCAATAATTGAAGCCATCTTGCCGTCCTTAATAGTGATCAGTATATCGCATTTTTTTGCGAGATCCGCGTCGTGCGTGACGATAATAAGCGTCACGCCGTTCTCTTTATTGTAAGAAAACAGCATGTCTTCAACTTTTTCACCTGTGGCACTATCTAGGTTACCCGTCGGCTCATCGGCGAAAATAATTCGCGGGTTATTAGCAATTGCCCGAGCGATCGCTAGACGCTGTTTTTGACCACCTGATAGGTTTTTAGCCTTGCTTTTGCTCTTGTCGGTAAGCTCAACACTCTCGAGGGTAGCGGCGATTCGCTTTGTCCGCTCACCGCGGCGCATACCAGCCACCTCTAGGGGCAAACTGACGTTATCGATCACCGATTCATTTGCTTGAACAAAGAAACTTTGAAAAATAAATCCGATTTTTTCGCTTCGAAAACGATCGACAGCCTTTTGTTTGAGTTTTAGTATATCGACGCCATCAACAACAATCTCGCCAAGCTCCGGCCTGTCTAGGCCGCTCATCGCGTGCATCAATGTTGATTTACCCGAGCCGCTTTTACCCAGGATCGCTACGCTCGCACCATCGGGAATCGTAAAGCTAACGTCGTCGAGTGCGACAAACTTATTCTGTTTTTTACCGTATGTCTTGGTGACACTTTTTACTTCAATCATTATTCAGTACCTTTCAGCCAATCTGGCGTTATATTATTCTGTTCGGAGTGCTTCAATTGGGTCGAGCTTAGCTGCTTTACGTGACGGGAAATATCCAGAGGCAACCGCAACTATCATTAAACTGGCAATCAACAGAAGGGCTGTCAGCGGCTCGACAATAAGGAGCCTAGTGCCCTCCTCGAGTTGGAGGAAGTTTGCAATGAGCGGGTTAGCGAAAGATACGAGCAATGCGCCCACGACCCCGATAGTACCGCCCAAGAAGCCTACCCACGCCGCCTCGTAACGAAACAGTGCAGCAACATCACGGCGGCGCATACCGACGGCTTTCATGAGACCAATCTGCTGTGTGCGCTCTAGGACGCTAATGTATTGCGTGTTGATGATGCCGAAAATCGACGCCAGGATCGCTAATGCTCCAAACGCGGCCATACCCCACTGCACAACATTCACCGTCTGGAGCAACGATTCACGGTCGTCCTGCAATGAATATGCTTGGTACTTTTTTGCCTCTAAGGCAGTCTTGACTTCGTTCACATCGTATCCGCTCTTCACCTGTACGGTTGCACCGTAGTAAGTATCTTTGGTAGCCGAATATGCATTTATAAAGTTATAGAGCGATTCACCATCCACAGGCGAAATTCGCAGCGTTGGTTGGTAGTAAATTGCAGTATCTGAGGCGCGGTCAACGGCCGCAATTGTTAATGTCTTATCTGTTGACTCTTGGCCACCGGCGGGATTATCGCGCACTACGTGAAGCGTAATTTTTTTACCAATCGCACTAGCAGCATCCTTAATACCAAACTGTTGTACATATGCATCAGGGATAACAATTTGGCCTTCTTTGACTGTAAAGTTATCAAGCGTACCGGCAGCATAGATAAGCTCGGTCTGATCGATCTTTACTTCAGCCTGCGCAACCAGCTTTTTGCCTGCCGGAGTGACTACGTACTGAGTTTCGAAGCCGATTCGTGGCGTTACTGTTTCAACACCGGCCACGGCTCGCAAATTAACGAGGTCTTTCTTTGTGAGTACACCAACGGTTGCCGCATCATCAGCTATCACGCCATACTCTGGTAACAGCTGCGCTGACTGTTTTTCATCTTCCATCGGTGCATACACAGAGATACTCTTTGCATCGCCACTTGTGCTCACCATTTGGTTAACATACGCTCGCCCACCGGCACCCGCTGCAAGCGCTAAGGAAATAGTAAAAGCACCTACTGCAATAGCAAGGCTTGTTAGGAGGGTTCGTACTTTAGCTTGTGACAAGCTACGGCCTGCGCGTCGGATTACATCAATTCTTCTCATATATGCCTTTTGTTTAAATTTGTTCACCATGCAGGATAGCTTGGTGTGTCATAGTTCTATGTTATACATAGTACTATATTCTGTCAACAACCAAAATAACAGTTTGCGTTCGAATTGAAAAATAACCCTTCATTTTACGGCACTGTCCTGAGCTCGTAATGTGTTTAATAACACATTACTCGTGCGGAGGTGCCTTGAAAATGAGGGTTGTTTTTCGATTCTCTACGAAGTTGTTTCGTGTTTCGAAGCGACAAGCGTAAATGGCAAGATATTGTTGCCGCATTGATTAGAGCAGACTTGCCTTTCGATTTAGGAAAAGCTTTCTAGAGAACAACAAAAGAACCTCTATTTTTTAAGGCACCTCCGCACGAAATTTGTGTTATTAAACACAAATTGAGTCAGGACAGTGCCGTAAAAATATGAGGTACTTTTGTAGTTCGAACGAAGAGCTATTCTTCTTCGGAAGCTTCTTCCTTAACTTCATCTTCGAAGTTAACCTGAGGATAAAGTGCCTTCGTCGTTTCATCATACTCTTGGCGGAGCTGAGGAAATGGTACCCCTTCCCTAGCAGTGACGCCTTCGAATATCCAGAAGACGCGTTCGCTGAAGCCCCAACCGCAGGCTGGTGGCATGCCGTATTCCAGCATTTCGACGTAATCGATATCAAGCATCATCGCTTCGTCGTCGCCGGCGTCGCGCATTTGTTGTTGTTCAACAAAACGGTTTAGCTGATCGACTGGATCGTTGAGCTCAGAGAAGCCGTTGCCAAGTTCGGAACCGGCAATAATTGGCTGGAAGCGTTGTACGACACGCGGGTCGTTAGGGTCGGCTTTCGACAGTGGTGAGATGAACGCCGGTGTGTTAATAAGCCAAACCGGGCCAGCAACATCCTTACGAATGTTCTTCCATAACTTGTCGATACCGCGAGCACGGTTTTCGGTCTGTTCTACTTCAAGCCTGTTATCAATCAAAGCTTGTTTGACGTCTTCAAGTGAACTTTCGTAAACATCGATGTTGTAGCGGTCGCGAATAATAGTCGCGTAATCCCAAATCTCCCACTCACCTGCCATGTTGATGTGCTTGCCGTTAAGGTCGAATTCTAACGTACCAAATGTTTCTTGAAGAATATTTTTATACATTTCTTCCATGAACTTCATACCGTCTTGCCAGTTAGCATAGGCCCAGTACCACTCCATTGCTACGTGCTCTGGAAGGTGTTCGTCGGAATAATTTTCGTTACGGAAACGGGCGCCAATGTCGTAGACCTTTTCAAAACCAGCACCAAGTAGGCGCTTCAGCGGAAGCTCGTGGCTAATGCGAAGGAAGAAATCTTGGTTGAGAGCGTCCATATGAGTAACAAATGGGTTCGCATCGGCACCACCAGTAGTGTGCTCGAGTACTGGAACGTTCACTTCCAAGAAGCCTCGATCGTTTAAGAAGTTACGAGTTGCCTGCCAAAACTTTGTTCGGCGTACAAAACGGTCACGAACCTCGAGGTTAACGTTCATATCAACGTAACGGCGGCGCATACGCTCTTCTTTGTTGGTAAAGCCTTCTTGTGCAGATGGCATCGGGCGAAGCGTCTTTGTAAGCAAGCGTAGGTTTGTGGCGCCAACCGATATTTCACCAGTCTTACTTTTAATAACTGGGCCAGTTGCTTCAATAAAATCACCGGTATCAAGCAGTGGCAAATCTTCCATGCCAAGTTGGCCTTTGCTAGCATCGCGAGCTTCAACAGCAGCATCTTGCAAGAAAAGTTGAATCTCGCCCGTAAAGTCACGGACCACAACGAAAGCAAGCTTACCGAACTTACGAATACCGCTAATACGACCCGCAACCGTCACTACCTGGTTTTCAAAAGCCTCGAAAGAATCTTTCAAATCCTTGGTGTTGTGTGTACGGTGCGCATCGGCAGGATACGCATTAAAACCTAATTCTTTTAACTCTGCGAGCTTACGTAAACGCTCATCACGGAAATCTTTTAGTGTCGACATAGTAGGTAAATTATAGCATTTAAAGTGTTGAGCTCAAAGTCCTGCTACGGTTCGAATCGAAAAACAACCCTTCGTTTTTCGATTCTCTGCGAAGCAGTTTCGTGAGGTCAAACTTTAGTTTGGATAAACGTAGCAGGCTTTGGTAAAGCCCGGTGCTGGGTCGATGAATGCTGCATTGCTACATACAGCCGAGCCTGTGAGGTTGGCCGTACGAGCAAAACGACCTACCGCTGCACTACCGTAAACGACGGTTGCTGTGCCTGTAAAGTTACAAGTCGTGTTCTCGCCCGTACAGACAGTCGGTAGGTTCAGGTAGGTCGTTTGCGCGCCCGCTATGCTTAATGAGCCGCATGGCAAGAAGCTGTCAATCGTATCGTCATTGACGGCCACGCCACCAGATTTGATGTAATATTTCTTGGCAGTCGTAGTTTCAACAGCAAGTGCGAACTCAGAACCGTTCGTACAGTACGTTACCACTCGGTATCGACTTGTATCAAACTTAAGGTTGGTCGATGTGCCGCTCATAACGGCTGCAGTGGTATAGCTAACTCCAGCCGTGTTGGCAGCGTTCATGACCAGTTTTACGTTTTGGGCAAGCTCGGATTTAACAGCGGCATCGCTCGCCCGGTTCTGGACACCGTTATAAGACACAATTGTAATTGCGGCCAAAATTGCTATCACCACGACAACAATCAAAAGCTCTACAATCGTAAAGCCTTTTGACCGCTGTTCTACCACCCTATTTATCATTCCTTTTAGTTTAGCATAACCGTTATCAAATACAGGCGACTCCGCTTCAACATTCACCTTCTTAGAGAACAACAAAAGAACCTCTATTTTTAAAGGCACCTCCGCACGAGTAATGTGTTATTAAACACATTACGAGCTCAGGACAGTGCCGTAAAAATATGAGGTTCTTTTGAGGTTCGAACGAAAGACTAATGTTCTAGACAAAAGACTAACGCCTAACCAACAGAAACAATAGTATAAGAAATATCACCCTTAGGAGTAGTGATAGTCACCTTGTCATCAACCTTCTTGCCGTAAAGCGCCATGCCGATTGGTGATTCGTTACTAATTTTGCCTTCGATTGGGTCGGCTTCAACTGGGCCAACAACGGTGTAGCTCACCTTTTTAGCGCCAGTCTTAAGTTCAACTTTACTACCGAGGCCAATAACACTCTTGCTAGTTGCTTTAATGATTTCAGCGTTGTTAACGATGTCTTCAATTTCAGCGATTCGTGTCTCGAGGAGACCTTGTTCTTCACGGGCTGCGTCGTATTCAGCGTTTTCGCTTAAATCACCGAAGTCACGTGCTTCTGAGATTTTATCAGCTACCTCGCCGCGACGTGCCTTTAGGCCGATTAATTCGGCTTCGAGCTCTTTTTTACCATCAGCGGTAATTTGGTACTGCTTTTTCATTATATTCTTTACTCTCTTCGTATTTAATTTCGATACACACGCTATATGTAGCGTGTGATGCCACCCTCGCATCTATAGTCAGCTTATTTTAGCAAGCAGTTCATCCAGTGTCAACAACTCAGTCTCACTAGTGTTACGGAAGGTCAGCTCTAACTTGCCCTGTTCTATAAGCCGTTCGCTAATAGTGATGCGGTAAGGAAGGCCAATGAGTTCGGCATCGGCGAACTTTGCCCCCGGCCGCTCAGCCCGGTCGTCAAACAGCACAGTAAGGCCAGCTGCCTTCAACTCTTCATACAGTTCGTTCGCTTGGTCGGTAATGTTACCGATACTTACTAGGTAGACTTTGTATGGGGCGATATTTACAGGCCACACTAGCCCCTTTTCGTCGCTGAACTTCTCTGCGATAACGCCCATAGCGCGTGTAATTCCGATTCCATAGCTCCCCATAAATACCGGGTGCTTAGCACCATCATCGCCAGCAAATTCTAGCCCCATGTCTTCGGCTTTTTGAGCACCAAAGTTGAAAATGTTTCCAGATTCGGCAGACTTTACCATCTCAAGTTCATCACGAGAAATGCCCAGTTCTTTAATTGCGTCATCGATCACCTCTTCGTTAATGGCGATATTTTTTTCACGGTGTAGGTAAATAACATCTTCGCCCGCTTCGCAGATAGTTTGGAACTCATGGCTAAATTTAGTGAAAGCTCCCCCACTAGCGAATGTCACGTAGGTATCTTCACCAATACCAAGGCGGTCATATACTCGCTTGTACGCATCGATTGTTTTATTGTAGTACGCCTCTAAATCTTCGGCGCTTGTGTGAAAAGAGTACATATCTTTCATTACAAATTCACGCCCACGCATAATACCGCTTTTAGCACGGAGTTCGTTGCGCATTTTTGGCTGGAACTGATACAAGCTAATTGGTAGGTCTTTATAGCTGTGCACATATTGCTTGAGCATTTCTACAATCGGCTCTTCATGGCTCCAGCCTAACCCAACTTCAGTATCATCCTTGAGCTTGGTCTTGAACCAAACATCGACAACGCTGTCATCCCATCGGCCAGTTTTTTCCCAAACTTCGCGTCGTTGCAGGCTTGTCATAATAAGTTCGTTTGAACCAATAGCGTCCATCTCTTCGCGAACAATTTGTTTGATGTTTTCTAGTACTTTAATGCCTAGAGGCAAATACGCATACACTCCCGCCATTTCCTTGTAAACAAAGCCGGCTCGGATTAATAATTGCGCATTCTTCGCCACTTCATCAGCTGGTGCGTCTTTTAGTGTCTTGGTAAATAGGTGTGAAACTCTCATAATTATCCTCCCAGTGTACTAAGAACTGACGGATTGATAAAGAGGAAGTAAAAAGCGACGCCGTTCTTTAGCATGTGTAGCATAATAGATGGCCACAAACTTCCAGATACAACCCGCAGCAAACACAGCACAATACTGAGCGCAAAAACGTCTAGCCCTACGTTCCAGGCGAAGTGTACTAAGGCAAATAATACACTGGTAATAAGTACAGAGATCCATAGCGGTGCGTACTTTCGTAGCTTTCCGAATAAGTACCCGCGGAATAATAGCTCTTCGGCAATTGGCGCAATAAGCACCAACATCAGAAAGGCCAGCAAGTACTCGGCCTGCCCGCCCATATTCGTAAAGCCAGTCTCTTGGGCTTGGTCGTAGTCAATGAACGTTAAATAGCTCATAGCAACGCCTGTAATGACCGCAGTGAGGATAAGATACGCAATTGCACCACTTGGTACCCAAACGAAATCCATCAAGGTAGGCAGCCGCTGCATGCCCAATTCTGCTTTGGTTGTGCGAGCCTTTTTTATCAGCCATGGCACACCAATAACAATGAGGAGCGTTAGAGCATAGATAACCGCACCGACGATGGTCTGGAACAGCGAATCAGCTATTTGATCGAACGGCACGCCAATTTTTTCAAGCAGTTTAATAAGTACCACTATTAACGCTTGCGACAGCATAAAGCCGAAAAAGGCCCATACCGGCAAGGCGATGCACATCAGTATTCGCCGCTTCAGCGAATACTTTGGCGGCGTAGGTACAGCCACCGCCTCCAGGCTTGGGCTAGAAGAGTTTGAGGACATCGGCAATCGTAATCAGTAAAATTAACCCAAGCAGGAACATGAAGCCAGCACCATGGATACTCTCTTCAATCTCTTTGGTAAGTGGCTTTTTCATAACCCTAAACAGCGCCGTCACAAACCAGCGACCACCATCGAGCGCTGGGATTGGTAGAACGTTCATCACGGCAAGTGTTAGTGAGATAATCGCAGCGAGAAAAACAATTTGCGACAGTCCTGCTTCGCTAGCGGCTGGGAAGATAACACCAAGGATACCAACTGGACCCGCGACACTCTCGCCTGCTTCGTTTAGCTTCTCGGTTGCTGCCTTACGGTCGGTGTCGCTAGTAGTGAGCTGGCCAAATAAACCGCCAAAGAAATTACTTACTAGGTCGCCAAGGCCTTGCACAGTCACCCACGTGTATTGACCAGTTGTTACCACTCCAACAATTGGCGCAGACCATGTTGACTTAGTACTTTCGCGCTGGCCAAGCGCAGCTCCAAATACAGCCGTGTTAGCATCGCGTAAAGCAACATTAGTAGTTGATACCTTATTGTCCCGCTTGTAGACAACTTCGACCGTTTCGCCGCGGTTAGCCTTACTTACCTCAATCAGCTCAGCGGTATCGTCGATATCTTCACCAGCAAACTTGGTAATGGTGTCGCCTTTTTCAAGGCCAGCTTTTTCGGCTGGGTACCCAGCTGTTAATGCACCAAGCTGAACAGGGCTCGAAACAACCGTCGTATCTGAAGCGACGGTAAATTGGTTTGGAATAATTTTAGGCAAGCCAGTAACAGCCAAAATAGACAGTAACACCACCGCGATTAACCAGTTAACCACTACACCGGCGAACAAAATTTTTGTCTTTTGCCAAAAAGTGGCGGCACCGTAATCGCCTTTATTGCTAGCCGAGTCGTTTTCGCCTTGCAGCTTTACAAACCCACCCAAAGGCAGCCAGTTTACTGTAAACAACACCCCGTTTTTGAGCTTCTTAGCCCAAGCACGCGGCGGGAAGCCAATGCCAAACTCTTCAACAACTACTCCGTTACGTTTGGCGACAATGGCGTGCCCTAACTCGTGGGCGGCAACCAAAAACACCAAAACAATGAGCCCAATAATGATACCAAGTACTAACATTTATCCTCCAAATCGGCGCTGTCTACGCGTATATTCTTCCATTATAGCTGTCACATCTTCTTTTGTCATGTCTGGCCAAGATTTATCTAAGAAAAGCAATTCGCTGTACGCTGAACGCCACAACATAAAGTTGCTAAGGCGCTGTTCACCACTGGTACGAACGATCAAATCGATAGGTGGGATTTCTGGAGCATACAGGTTGTCGCTAATAAGCTGGGCGTCAACTTCGTCGGCCGATACGCCAGACTGAACAATTTTTTTAACCGCTTCGGCAATTTCCAGTTGGCCGCCATAGTTGAAACAAATCGCAAACTCACCGGCAGTATTTCCAGCAGTCGCCGCTTCGGCCTTTTCGATAGCTTTAATGATTTTCGCACTCACTCCTTCACGGGAGCCAAGCACTTTCAAACGAATATTATATTCATTAAACATTGGAATATCAGAAGTCAACAACCTCAAAACTAGCCCGAGGAGCTTTTTTACTTCATCAGCATTGCGCTGCCAGTTTTCGGTTGAGAACACATAGGCCGACATGTACGTGACACCGCTCTCGATAGTTGCCACAGCAACGTCTTTAAGGGCATTGTAACCCGCCAGGTGGCCTTCGTAGACCGGTAAGCCGTGCTTCTTCGCCCAACGGCGATTGCCATCAACAATGTAGCCGACGTGCTTTGGTATTGCCGCAGCGGTATCATCAACCATTACAGTGTCAAAATCTCTTTTTCTTTTTCTTTAAACAAAGAGTCGAGGTTGTTGTTAGCATCGCTTATCAAATCGTCGATTGCTTTTTCAGAACGCTTTTGGTCGTCTTCTGACACTTCCTTAGCATCTTTCATTCGCTTAAGCTCTTTAAAGGCATCTTGGCGGATGTTGCGCATAGCAATACGAGCTTCTTCAACTTTTTCAGAGGTCTGCTTCACAATTTGCTTGCGGCGCTCTTCGGTAAGTGGTGGAATTGGCACACGAATAATACGGCCATCGTCACTTGGGTTTAAGCCGAGGGCTTGGTCGTTACGAATAGCCGTAACAATAACCTGAATGTTTGTTGGGTCGAATGGTGTAATAGTGATTAATTGTGCTTCAGGGACGGTTACGTTCGCCACTTGGTTGAGTGGCATACGTTGGCCGTAAGCTTCAACTGCAATGCTATCAAGCATAGTTGGGTGCGCACGTCCGGTACGAACCTTTCGCAGTTCATCGGCAAAGTGCGATACGGTAGCGGTAAAACGATCTTCGTATTGTTTCTGGTTAAACATAAGTCCTCTTTCTTAATAGTCTTTATTAAGTATACAGCATTTTCCACCCCTTTGAATGTATTGCTTTATTTAGTCATAAGTGGTATAATACATCTAAATGAAACCGAGACCCGTTCCGCAGCGACAAGAATCGCTGCGGTTTATCCACCAACATGACACTGTCGACACTTTAGCGATGGCTAAAGAACGCCTCGACTCCCTCAACTACGACTACGATGAGCTTGCTTTTCGTGACAACCCGAAATCGAATACTCACCCTTACGAAGGGGCTGTTTTATTCAATATCGATACTCGCCCAACCGACCGCGCCTCTGCACTCCTACACTCCCCTTCATACGGCATAAACGATAACGACCGCTTAAATTATTTTGAAAATAATATCGAAGGCCGTCGCATCATCCTTGGGCAATCTGCACTAAAAGACTCTTTAGTTGATGGCGCAAAAAACCGTGACCAAACATTCCACTCCAGTAAGATGAACCTGGGCAAGCAAATGGTATGGGCTCAGCCGTTGGTTCATGACGGCGATGCTGTCGCTGCCGTACAACTCGCCTTTACGCTAGATCACACCCCAAGCTGGAACATGCAATCGAACGATGATATGGACAAGATTTGGGAAAAGCACCGCGGACCCATGTCAGAGGTTGCTCGCGGCTTGGCGGATTTAGCACTGAAAAGCACTTCCCTTTCAAAAAGTCTGGAAATCATGCCTCCAACCACACCAAACGCCTTCGTTATTCAGTGGGATGTTGTCAATTCCCGCTCTGATGCACTCAATGGTAACTACGCAGCCCAAGAGGCCTATCTTGAGACCTGGAAAGCAGCCCGCGAAGAAATCACCGAGGGGCTTGATGTGACCATTCTTGACCGTGGTGATGGTGAATTTATTATCGTGCCGTTTAAGGGTATTGACCTTAATAACGCCGCAACCGTCCGCCGATATTCGAAACGGGAAATTCTCCCTATTGTTGACCAGTTGGTTAAAAAACATGCAGAAATTGCTAAGTTTTACCTACCAGAACTTTTCAAACGAATTAAAGTCAGCGTCGGTGCTGGCAATATCGAAGAAGACCAAGACGGTAAGCCTACCGGTCAAGTTCTCTACGAACTAAAAAACTTGGCAGATTCCTCTACCAAGTCATTAGTTTACAGCCCAGCGGCTGAAAAGATTTTGTTCTAGTCGTTAACGCCAAGCTCAATACGAGTAAAGCGACGAATAATGAGGTTCTCACCTGTCTTAGCAACGTTCTCTTTCAAGAATTGTTCAACAGTTTGTGAGTCGTTCATGATGTAGGCTTGGTTCAAAAGTACTTTTTCTGCAAAGTGCTTTTTAACTTGGCCATCAACAATTTTTTCAGCCATTTCAGCTGGTTTGCTTTTTAGAGTGTCGCTTGCAAGTGCTTCATCGCGAACTCGTTTGATTTCTTCAGCTGGAATATCAGCTTCTGAAACGTATACAGGGTTCATTGATGCAACTTGAAGTGCAATCATGTGTGCGAATTCTTTAAAACCGTCAGTACGAGCGACGAAGTCAGTCTCACAGTTTACTTCCACAAGAACGCCAATGCGTCCGCCGTGTACGTAACTGTCGATGATACCTTCGAGGGCTTCGCGATCAGCTTTTTTCTCAGCCTTAGTGAGGCCTTTTTTGCGCATCTCTTCAAGCGCTTTGTCGAAATCACCATCAGCCGCAACAAGTGCAACCTTAGCGTCAGTTAGACCAACACCGGTAAGTTCTTTTAGCTTTTTGATGTCTTCAATAGATACAGCCATAATTATTAAGCCTCCTTTTCGCTTGTTTCAGTTGTCCCCTTGTCTTTCGCAGAAACGCCCTTACCTTCAATAACAGCTTCAGCAACGTAGTCAAGAATTGTTTGGATTCCCTTAATTGCGTCGTCGTTACCAGGAATAACGTAGTCGATAATACTTGGGTCAGCGTTCGTGTCTACAACAGCAACAACTGGCACACCGATAGTCTTTGCTTCTTTAATTGCGTTGTCGTCACCGATAACGTCAATAAGGAACAATGCACCTGGCTTACCGTTAAGGTTCTTGATACCGCTGTACTTAGCGTTAAGGGCATCGATTTCCTCTTGGAAACGTTGAACTTCAAGCTTGTTGTACTTCTTTTCAAGGTCACCAGCAGACATCTTGCTTTCAAGGTCTTTTAGTTTCTTGATTTGAGCACCAATAGTTTGGATGTTTGTAAGTGTTCCACCCAACCATCGTTCGGTCATGTATGGTTGACCAAGCGCTTCAGCAGTTTGCTTAACGATATCTTTAGTTTGCTTTTTAGTTGCAACAAACAAAATAGTCTTACCGCTAGCGATAGTCTTAGTAATGAATGGTAATGCAGCGTCTAAACCTTCAACGGTCTTTGTAAGATCGATGATGTGGCTATCTTGGCGCTTGCTGTGAATATATGGCGCCATTTTAGGGTGCCAACGGCTCGTTTTGTGTCCAAAGTGAACACCAGATTCGAGCAACTTCTTAATATCAACCTGTACGGTCATATAATGTACTCCTTGTTTTCTTCATCCCCCGCCCTGAAATTTTCAGGAGTAATGCGGAAGATTGTGTCGTTTATAAAAATGTTACCTAGGTATTATACCCTAACAGGGGTTATTTGTCTAGAATGAGTTAGAAACCGGCTCCGCCGGGTGACCAAAAGCCGTAACGATCGCTGTTGGAAGTTCCAGCACCGTCAATTGTGAGTTGGCTGGAGGCAACAGCCCACTCGCCCGCCGGGATTGAACCGTAGCGCATAACCTTGTAGTCTGTACCGTTTGAATTATAAATGTATGCACCAGCTGCCGGGCGCGGTAAAGAGGGTGCATATTCGGGCACTAGGCCGGGTATAAAGTTGTCCCCTCCGTTGGGGAGAGCATAATTCGTGTAACGCCAGCCGCTGGTTAATGGATAACTACCTTTATCAACCTTATACATTTCAATTAGTTTTTGCATACCACGCAGGTCGCTTACCGACTTAGAGACGTTCGCTCGGCTAGTAATACCGTTGTAAGACACAATCGCAATAGCCGCCAAAATAGCGATTACTACTACAACAATAAGGAGTTCTACGATTGTAAAACCTGTTTGTTTTTTTGCCCACGTCATGTGTAATTATAGTACCATAAGCGCGAACAAGCAGCTTAGCCTTAGCTCGCGGTTGGCGAGCGCGATGTTTCGTTGCGCATAATCTCATGGGCATTAGAAATGACCACAAAAGCCTGTTTATCAACTGAGTGGATGGCGGCTTTGATTTTCTGCTCTTCAAAACGCGTAATCACTGCCAACAGAATACCGTGTGGTTCGGCGTCTTTTTTGTTCGCCTCTTTCAAGTACGTTACAGGCTCTTCAATAACCTTGTTGATGATGTGGCCAATTTCACGGACATGCATACTGACTACCCAAACAGTGCGCGATTCATTCAAACCTTCGACCGTGACGTCGATAGCCTTATGGACCACAAAATAAGCAATCAATGAGTAGAGCGCGTTCTCCCAGCCAAACACAAACCCAGCTAGGGCAATGATAATTCCGTTAATCACCATAATCGCCTCACCCACCGAGAACACCGTCACGCGGTCAATTAAGATTGCGATTGTATCGGCGCCGTCAATAATACCGCCGTAGCGAATAACTAAGCCCGACCCTATCCCAACAAAAATGCCACCGAAAATGGCGGCGAGGATTGGCTGGTCGGTAAAGCCATGTGGAACGTGAACGAACGTAAGTGCGGCGAGGGCAACAATACCGATAGTCGAGTACAGAGCAAACTCTTTACCAAATTTTCGATACCCCACAATGACGAACGGAATATTAAATAGCAACAGAAATGCACCAAATGGTAGACCCGAGAGATGAGCGCTAATAATTGAAATACCGGTGACGCCGCCATCCAACAAATGGTTCGGCAGTAAGAAGAATTGCAGGCCGATGGCGGCGATACTACTCCCCAAAAGGACTAATAATACTCGCTTGATGTCGATAACCCCGATACGCGCTCCTATCCGTTTATAGTGCTTGTACTTTCATTGTACATTACACATGCCTCCACCGCCGATAATAGTGTAGAATGGTAAACATATGTTCTTTCGAGTTTTTCGCTGGTCTTTGATTGTCACTGTTCTGTCGCTCATTACAGCCTACTTTTATGGTGGCTGGACAGCACTGTTTCTTTGTTTCATGCTCGCCATTCTTGAGGTTTCACTTTCGTTTGATAACGCCGTGTTAAATGCGACTGTCTTAAAACGAATGAGCGAGTTTTGGCAGAAAATCTTCCTTACGGTAGGTATTTTCATTGCCGTATTTGGTATGCGATTGCTCTTCCCTCTTCTTATCGTTGCGGTTACCGCTGGGCTTAACCCGGTTGAATCTATCCAACTAGCGCTCCAAAAAGGTTCAATTGAAGATCCTGGCACCTACGCCTACATCCTAAACGAGGCGAAACCGCAAATTGCTTCATTCGGTGGCATGTTCTTGTTGATGCTTTTCCTAACCTTTATATTCGAAGATCGCCCGCTCAAATGGTTGCGCTGGATCGAAGCTCCACTTGCTAAAATTGGTAAGCTCAGCCAAGTCGCTATTGTTGTCGCTCTCGTTACTTTAGTTATCGTCGCAGAGTTCTTAGCCAAAGAGCCACTTATCGTAGTAATGGCTGGAATCTTGGGTATTGTTACCTTCGTCGTTATTAATGGTCTTGGTAAACTATTTGAAAGTGGCATGGAACACAAACTTGAAGCAGATGACAAGGCGGCTGCTAAAAAATCAGGCGGCGCCAGCCAGCTTGTGTTGGCAACTGGTAAAGCCGGTTTCTTCCTGTTCCTCTACCTTGAAGTTCTGGATGCCTCGTTTAGCTTTGATGGTGTTATTGGCGCCTTCGCTATTACCTCCGACCCTATCATCATCGCCCTTGGCCTTGGATTGATTGGTGCGATGTTTGTGCGTTCTATTACCGTTTACTTGGTACGCAAAGGCTCACTGGGCAAATACGCCTACCTCGAGCATGGTGCGCACTGGGCAATTGGCGCTTTGGCAGTCATCTTATTGGTAAGTATCGGTTTCCACGTAAATGAAATCGTCACTGGCCTCATTGGTGTCGTATTTATCGCCGCTGCATTTATAAGTAGTATCATTCGCAACCGCGGCAAAGAGCTTGAATCTATTACGATTTAATCGCGCTACTGAATTCCAAGGTTTCCTAGAACTTCAAAAATCACATATCCTGGCCAAACCGCACCCTTAAGAAGGGCGACTATGAAACCCCAGAATGTAAAATCAAGTTGAAAGAAATACACAACTGCACCGATGTAAGCGACGAAAAATACCCACGCAAGTGGCCCTTGGTCGGTCACAACTTTTACCATTTTATCGTTTCTTGCCATATACCCTCCTTATGTAGTTATTACTTATAATAATACTGCTATATGAAAAGATGTACACTCCTAGAATAGAAGAAGGCCCCGGGGTTAATCCGGGGCCTACTAGCTCATTCTGGTCTGCTACCGCTGGTTAGAGCGTTTTCTCGAGAGGGTGACCAACTTGCCAGAAGTGGGCGATTTGACCGTTATCGTCCAGTGCTTGCCGCGCCAAACGCCAAACCGACGAACCAACTCGGCGAATAGTCTCGGAGGCGCTTGAAGCACCGCCCGACGGTTCACTTTCCAGGTTGGAATCAGGTACCTCTCCTTGCCACCAGGACGGTTCAAAAAGAAGCGGACCATCGGCGATTCGTCACGCGGCATATCCAGCTCGGACGTACGGAGCGCCACCTTGACTTCTCCTTGCGCTCGCTGAATCGTCTTCGACAGACGACGAGTTAGTTGGTCACGGTGACGTTCCATAAAAGCCGTCAGCTTGTCGTCAACAACCACAAGCTTGTCAGGTGCGTCACCAACCTGACTCTGCCAGCGCGTTTGGGCTCTCTTTTCTGAGGCGGCCCTCTTCTTGTCAGCAGAATCGATAATCTTGATCTGCTCTTCACGCTGTTCAAGCAGTTTGTCCAGCTGGGCATCAAGCGGACTGTACCCTCGCCGAAGCGAAGGCTTATTTGCTGAAGGGCTCACGAGCCTCACCGTTCCTCTCTTTTTGTAGGTACACCAGAAATGTCTAGCTTTGTCTATTATATCGTCCCTCTGGCCTCTTTACAACAAAGCCGTTATCCGTTACAATAGTTCAGATTATGAAGACTAACCTACACCCAACCGAATATCGTTCTGTCGTATTTAGCGACGAACTTGCGGGTTTTGCATTTTTGACACAGTCAACTGCGCAAACTAGCGAGACAATTAAATGGGAAGACGGCAACGAGTACCCACTTGTAAAAGTGCACATCTCTAGCGCCTCTCACCCATTCTTCACCGGTGAAGAAAAGATCATTGACACCGAAGGCCGTGTCGACCGATTTAAAAACCGTGCAGCAGCCGCTGAATCTCGCAAAGAAGAACTTGCGAACAAAGCTAAAAAGCTTGCAGCAAACAAGGCTCGAAAAAGCGACAGCTAAGCTCCGCTTTTCAGAACTAAAAAACCGCCCTTTATTGGGCGGTTTTTTGTTATAATAGCCGCACTATGGATCCAAATATCTACCCACCAACGCAACCAACGCAACCAGCTCAACCAAATCAATATCAGGCAGTGCCGCCACCCCCTCCGCCGCTACCACCTCAGCCACCACTTCCGCCTTCACCCCAAAAGAGAAGTAAACGTACTAAAGTTGCGCGATGGCTGATGATTGGACCAACGGCTTTATTCGTTCTTGCACTCATAGTAGGCATTGCGGTTCCGGCTCTTACGAACAGTGCTCGTCAATCATCCGCAACAAATTGTGCGACCACTTCAGATGCCGATTGTCAGTTGTTTGGCGAGACTTCTCCACTGGAAACAGCCTCGAGTATCTTTGTATTTCTATCCGGCGCTATCGTCGTCCTGACCTGGCTGCCTGGAATGGTTATCGGTATCGTTCTTCTGGCCACCCGGCCTAAGTTGACCGCCTAGTTACTTATCGACATCTCGTGGTGGCTGCACGTACACCGGCTGCCTTTTACGGTGCCACGACATCACTTGCTCGAATATCAGCGAAGTAAATGGCGGAACGCCCAACGACAGCGCAAGGCCAACGCGCCATATCCCCCACTCCATACTGCGCGCTGTTGCAATAACCGACGCGAAGTAAGCGACGAAAAATATGCCGTGCAGGCGACCGGCAACGGAAATAAACGATTCAAATTCGGGTAAGCCCAGGCTACGGTAAATGATGGCGCTAATTAACAATGTCCAGCCGGTTGCTTCCATAAAAGCACCTAGCCGAAATATAAACCAGGCCTCTTTGTCAGTAAACCAGTGGGTCTGGTTATAGCCCCAAACAATGTAGCCACCAATTTTCACCAAGAGTTCTTTCATTATTTCTATTATAACTTGAGAAAGAAAAAACCTGCACTCGGAAGTGCAGGTTTGCATGGTGGAGCTTTCGCTCCTAAGCGCCCATGCGCGCAACCACCAAGGTGGCTGTCCGGGGTTATTGCCCGTTCAATGCCGTGACCCTATCGAGTTGATCTCACCAGGCAGCCCTGAAAAACAAGAACGTCGAGAGCGTGTCGGTAACGGTTCTGCCTCTGCCGGAGCGGCCGTTCATGAAGTCCTTGTAAGCCAGCGAGTTGCTCGGGAGGCTCGAAACAAGTCTGTTCAGATAGACGCGCTTCGCGTCAGCCAACACAGCCTTGGCCAACGGTGGATTCTGCAGCATGTACTGCAACAGAATGTCCATGTCGGCGGCCAACAGTATCGACGGCTTGCCTTCTTCGAAGTTTTCCTCGATAAAGGTCAAGATGTCCGCGGGGACATCCTCCGATTCAAGTACGTCAGCAAAGCAGTATCCGTTGTCGGACGTGTACACAAGCCGCTCGTTAAAGATCTGCCCTTTCTCGTTTGCGGCCATCAGACTAATCTGCTGGACATCGACGAAGTTAGGGCTGGCCTTGAGAAGTCTGTAGTTATCCAGGTTAATAACGAGCATCGTTGCCTTAGCCTCATTACTGGTCATGATTATCTCATCTCTAGGGGCGGAACCCCCGGTTGGTCGAATGTTTAAAAGCAGACGAAAAATGTGGGGTTCCAGGAACTATCACTCGAAATTAAACTCTCGTTTGATTAGTCACGATTATGTACCTTTTTTATATATTTGTCAATACCTGCATATCTTAGCGGACCCTCCTCTACTACTGTTAATCCTGGCCATTTACTGATATAATATGCGTAACATGCCAAAGATTTCACTCAATATTGACGAACTTACTGCCGAGCTCAAAGAACTCGATAGTTTCTTGGCGCGCCCAGATGCTTACAGCGACCCAGACTTCACAAAAAAGAACAAACGCCTGATTGAACTAAACTCTATTCTTGAAAAAGCAAACTTACGCCAAACGCTTGAAACACAACTTGTCGAAGCGAAAGAATTAATGGGCGGTGGCGATGAACTCGCCGAGCTCGCTAAGATGGAAGCCGCTGATGCCGAGGAACAACTCGCCAAGCTTGAAGATGAGCTGTTTACCATGCTCGCCCCTAAAGATCCTAACGACGACAAAAACGTTATTGTTGAAATTCGGGCCGGTGCTGGCGGCGACGAAGCTAGCCTTTTTGCAGCTGAGCTATACCGCATGTACCTCCGTTACTGCGAAAACCACAACTTAAAAACTGAACTTATTAACGAAAGTGCTAACGACACCGGCGGCTACAAAGAAGTTGTTTTCAGCGTACGTGGCGATTCGGTCTACTCAAAACTTAAATTCGAATCAGGTGTGCACCGTGTGCAACGCGTCCCTGCAACCGAAAGCCAAGGCCGCATCCATACCAGTACTGTTACTGTTGCCGTGCTTCCTGAAGCTGAAGAAACCGACCTCGAAATCAACCAAAGCGACCTTCGTTTTGACATCTACCGTTCTGGTGGACACGGTGGCCAATCAGTTAACACCACCGACAGCGCGGTGCGTATTACTCACATCCCAAGTGGACTAGTAGTTATTAACCAAGATGAAAAATCCCAGCTAAAGAACAAAGAAAAAGCTATGAGCGTACTTCGTAGCCGCCTGCTGCAAATTAAAACCGACGCCGAAAACGCTAAACTCGACGCCGAGCGCCGCAGCCTCATTGGCTCTGGTGACCGTAGCGAAAAAATCCGTACTTACAACTTCCCACAAGACCGTATTACCGACCACCGTATTGGCTACAGCCGTTCAGGCATTCCTGGCGCGATGAATGGTCAAATTGATGATTTAGTGGAGAACTTACAAGCTTATGAACGCGAACTTGCCGTCAGCACTGACCGTTAACGATTGGCTCGCCGAAGCCACTCACCAACTCGTATTTAAAAACGTGCCAAGCGCCCGGCTTGATGCCGAGTTATTGCTAGCCCACACCCTTCGACAGCCCCGTACATGGCTTCACGGCCACGGTGACGATGAGTTAGAGGATCGGATGATAGAAATCGCCAACGCCCGCTTGGACCTGCGCATCGACCGCGTGCCAGTGGCTTACATTATTGGCCATAAAGAGTTTTACGGTCGGCGCTTTAAAGTAACCACCGCCACCCTTATCCCCCGCCCAGAATCTGAGGCACTCATTGAACTTCTCAAAAAAGCCCTCCCTAAAAATGAGAGCTTATTAAACGAGCGCCCGCTTCGTTTGGTTGATGTTGGTACTGGTAGCGGTATCCTTGGTATTACCGCCAAGCTCGAGCATCCCGAGCTTGATGTTACCCTGGCTGATATTAGCCGCCACGCTCTCAAAGTTGCGGCCACGAACGCCACAACGCTCCAGGCGGACGTCGCCCTCCTACAAAGCAACCTATTGGCCGAGTATCCATTCGTGGCCGATATTATCGTTGCTAACCTGCCCTACGTAAACCCTGAATGGGAACGCTCGCCAGAAACCGACCACGAACCGCCGCTCGCTTTATTTGCCGAGAAAAACGGCCTAGCGCTTATTTTCGAATTGCTCACTCAAACAAAAGCAAAACTTGTAAACGGCGGCAAACTACTGCTCGAAGCCGACCCCGAGCAACACTCTGAAATTGTAAAAGAAGCAATAAAAAATGGCCTCGTACTTACCGAGACCAATGATTATGCAATTTTGCTTGAAAAGCTTATATAGCCGTTCCGACCCGGTTGAACAACAGTAGCAATAAAACGATGATACTCAGTGTGAACAAGAGTGGCAAAATAATGTCATTAATTCGAATTTTCGCATTCTTATAGAATGAATCGTACGATTTAAAGGCCAAGAAGCTCATTAAGCTGGCGATAATTGCTACTTGTGGAATATGAAGCGCAGTTACGAATGGCAAGTTGTACGCAATTGTCCAGTGGTAGGCTACCCAGGCAAGCTCGGCTAAGATTACTCCCCATACAAGGCTCAAAAACAGTCCGTGGGTTTCTTCGTCGTACGAACTAAGGATGTGGCGAGCCGCCGTGTAGCCAATAAGCCACATCGCTAGCACTACAACCGAGGCTGGCCAGTTATACGAAAGTGCGAATAAGGCTGATGTTCCCAAAAGAACAGCGGCACCAGCTTGTACAGCTACGTAGGCGCGCTTTGAACGCGGCTTGATGTACAACAACCAACCAATGTACAGAACAGTTAATAGCCCTAGTAGTAGCAGTTTGCGTGGGTCAGCAATCGAGGCCTCGTTCACGATGTACATGTGCAGCACAAAGCTAATGCTGACAATGAAGTCTACAAGGTTAGACCGTAAGTTTGCCCACCAGAAACGTGGCCGCACTGCAAACACACGCCACTTACTAAGGATGACTAAGCCAACAGCAAAGCCAATTGAACCGGTGTAACGAATAACCATCACAACGGCGATAGCGAGGGCGATATTAAGTACTGTGTACACCGCTTCACTCAAAAAAGAACGTTTACGGACAAGCTTTAATAACTTCATAATTACCTATAGTATACCATGCGGTTACTGAGTTGTAGCCGGAGCCTTGCCAACAATAATCACAAAGTCAGTGTCGCCTGTTACGCTGACCGGTGGAGCGGTGGTTTTAACGGTTACGCCGTACAGCTCTTTTAGCTTCGCAGCTGTCGCAGTATTGCCATCACCAATTTGATAAATTTCGTATGCTTCGTAAGTACCTTCAGGGGCGTTCGCAACATCATCAACAATAAAGCTCTTAGCCGTCAATGCGTCGGCAGCCGTTTGGCCAACGCCAGCTACACCACTACCGTTAAGGACGGTAATATTCGCGCCTTCACGAACGACTGGGTTTGAGGTCATTTGCTTGGCAAGGTATTCGCGCAGTTCGGTATACTTACCCACGCCGGCTTTTGGATATACCGAACTACCAGCACCAGGAAGTGTACCAGTGGTGAACATCGGAGTGTCTTGGTTATAAAGATCGATTGAAACAATATCAGTCGTCTTAATATGCTGACCTAGATCCATAAGTGTACGCACTTCGTTTGTCTGTACGTTAGTACGCAGGTTTCCACCCAAAGCATCAATAAGCCCACTGACCGCACCGAGGTTCGTAAGGGTTCCAGCGCTTACTGCCTTGTCGCGAATAGCAACAAGGATTTTTTGCTGGTTACGTTCGCGGTCGAAGTTAGATTGTGCCAAACCGACAGTTGGGCTACTGTGGCCACGAGCCTGGGCAAGATACAAAGCGTGCTCAGCATCAAGGGTCTGAATGCCTGGATCGAAGTCGATAAAGTGACCGTCTGGTGGACAATTCGTCTTACGAACAGCTGCTTTGCCACACTTCCAGTCGAAGTTTGAGTCCATAATACCAATGTCTGGAGATGGGCCGTTGCCGGCGTTACCCTCGATATTCACCTGAATAGATCCGCCGATAGCGTTAATAACATCACGCATAACTGTGTAGTTCACGTGTACACCGTACTGAATATCCATACCGAGGATGTCACCAAAGAAGGCTTGAGACTTCGTCAGGCGGTCTTGCTCGGCGGCATCGTCGTCACCGCTATTCGTACACATGAAGTATTCATTAATCTTGCCACGGTACCCAGAGTTACAAGCCTCACCGTATTCAACATACAGGTCGCGAGGAATACTAAAGGTGTAGGCGTTTTTATTTGTCTGGTCGACGCTCAAAATCATGATTGAGTCGGTTAACGTAGCACCTTCGTGGCCTTGGTCGTCCTCAGATGTTCCAACGATAAGGAAGTTACTGCGCCCGTTTGCATCCTGTTTTAAAGGTTCGTTTTGAATCAGGTTAAAGATGTTTCCCTGCAGTACGTTACCGCCGGCGTTCAACCCCTTAACAACAAAGAAGCCAACAACACCAAGGAAGATAATAAGTAGCGCAATAAGTACCCACTTAATTATTCGGCGAGCTTTGCTTTTTGGCTTTTTACCGGCTTTTTTATCGCGACGTCGTTGGCGACGAGATTTTTTGCCCTCATTCTGCAATGTTTCGTCATCGATACCACGAAGTGATTCGTTAATGTCGTTTAGTCCGATTTGCTTACCAGTACGAGCAACCCCTACCTTTTGAGTTGATGGGGCCAATCCTGTATGGAGGCTACGGTCGATAGGTTTAACAGCAGCACCAGGGTTCTTTACCTGATGTAGTTCGCCTAACCTGTTGTTTGGGCGACGCGGAATAAATCCGTCGATGGATGATTGGTTTTTATTCATAAATACTTACAGTATTATAACCGATTATGCTCATATTTTGAAGCATAAGGACGATTGCACAACAGCTCACCCAATCATCATGGTATAATAAGCAACGTTAATGGAAGCTTCATTTTTTACCCGTCACCCATTCATGAAAGACCTGCTAAGCTTGGTCATTTTTGTTATTTGCGTCATTATTGGCACAATTCTAATCAATACGTATGTCTTTCGTAGCTTTAACGTCGTTGGACCAAGCATGGAAGCGACCCTTTACACCGGTGACCGCTTAATTGTGAACCGAGTTCCGGTTACCTGGGCACAAATGAAGGGCATCTCATACGTTCCCGAACGTGGCCAAGTGATTGTCTTTAAAAACCCCCACTACAGCCTTGGTATTGAAGATGAATATATCGTAAAACGTGTCATCGCCTTCCCTGGCGAGCGTGTACTTTTGAAAGATGGCAAATACACCGTCTTTAACGCCGAATTCCCTGCCGGCTTCAACCCAGACGACCAAAACAACGGCGAACCAGGCTCACCTACTACTGGTGAAGTTGATATGACCGTGCCTGAAAACGAACTATTTGTCAGTGGCGACCACCGTACCGGTAATTATTCATACGACTCGCGTAATGGCTTAGGCACTGTGCCTTTTTATGATGTTGTTGGGCCGGTTAGCGTTAGAATCTTCCCGTTCAATAAGGTCAGAACTTTTTAGAAACTATACTTGCGAGAGATTGCAGGTGCGTGTATCATAAATAAATCTTTGTACCTACTAGCTTAAGGATGTGAAATGATTGTTCAAATGAGTGGCGGATACGTGCTCGAATTGGCAGATGAACGCTCCCCCGTAGGGCACCTCATTACCAGTATCGGCGAGTTACTTTTCGGGTATCACGCACCCGACCGACCGTACGAAATTTACATGGAAACCCCAAAGCCGAAAACGAAGCCCGTGCTGGCCTACGTCCCCCTCGATAAAGACGGTATGCCGAATTTCGAGCTGGCAGTCCGTCTGCCGCTTGAAAAAGCACACGTCCAAAAAGTTAGTACCTAACGAGATTCGTCCCGTGCCAACAGTGAGCAAAATGAACGCTCCTGAGGGTGCGGGCATTTTGCTGTTTATGGATCAGTCTTGATGAGACGGCTTAGCCAAGAAGTTCTTGAATTCGCTCTAGCTCTTCGGCACTCTTGAACTTAATCACAATGTTGCCAGCGCCTTTGCTGTTCACGCGAATCGCTACGTCGGTTTTAAGGCGGGTTTTGAGTGTTTCGATGCGACCTTCGTATTGGTCAGAAACGGTTGCGACGGCCGGTTCGCCAGTTTTTTGCTGTTTCTTTACGTTCACCATGTATTGCTCAACTTTGCGAGCACTCCACTCTTCGGCAATGATGCGGGGAATAAGCTCGGCAATAAGCTCGGCGTCTTGGCCGATCAGTGGACGAGCTTGACCTTCGGTGATTTTACCGTCGGCAAGCGCAAGCAGTGCTTCTTTTGGAAGTTTCAGGAGACGCATCGTGTTGATGACGGCCGATGGTGATTTGTGGACACGTTCGGAAATTTTTTCGGCACTTAAATTGAACTGATCGCGCAGTTTTGCGTAAGCTGTCGCTGTCTCAATAGTATTAAGGTCGCGGCGTTGGATATTTTCAATTAATGAAACCTCAAGTTGTTTTTGGCCGGACATAGTGCGAACTACTACTGGTATTTCAGTGAGGCCAGCAAGCTTTGAAGCGCGGTAGCGACGCTCACCGGCGACAATTTCGTAGCTGCCATCGTCTTTTGGGGTGACGATGATTGGCTGAATAACACCGTGTTCCTTAACGGAATCCGCAAGTTCTTGTAATGCAGCAGTATCGAAGTGATGTCGCGGCTGGTCTGGGTTGGCTTGAATACTCGTAAGTGGCAGACTTCGTTGCTCACTTACCTTTTCTTCTTGCTTAGCGGTGGTATCGAAGCTGTCATCAAGAAAATCCGTTGGGATTAACGAATCGAAACCGCGGCCTAGCCCTTTTTTAGCGGCACTCATGCGTTTGCTCCCACGAGAACCACATGCGCTGCATCAGTTCGCTCAATCACCTCTTTAGCGAGTGCTTTGTAAGCGCGTGAGCCCTTAGAGAATTTGTCGTAGACACCAATTGGAATACCGTGGCTTGGCGCTTCGGCGAGGCGGATATTACGCGGGATGGTTGTTTCAAACACCTTACCTGGGAAGTGGCGCTTAATTTCGTTGTGCACCTGAGTACTTAACGAAGTGCGGCTATCAAGCATCGTTGGCAGCACACCAAGCAGTTCGAGGCTCGGGTTCATACCCTTGCGTACCAGTTTCATCGTCTCTAGCAGCTGCCCAAGGCCTTCTAGTGCGTAGAACTCAGCCTGGACTGGCAGTAAGACGTACTTTGAAGCAATCAAGCCATTAACCGTTAGGAGGCTGAGGCTTGGTGGGCTATCGATAAGAATGTAGTCGTAGTGAACAGCCGATGAATCGATTGCGAGCTTCAAACGAGAAAAACGTTTGTCGGTTTGCGCCAATTCGACCTCTGTATTCGCAAGCACTGAAGTTGTCGGTGCGAGTGATAAGTTTTTGTAGGCAGTCGCAACCACAATCTGGTCGAGTGTTGCTTTGCCGGTAATAACATCGGTCATAGTCAGCATTAGTTCGCTTTTATCGACACCTAGGCCGCTACTTGCGTTACCTTGTGGGTCGAAGTCAATAAGTAGGACCGATTTGCCAGCTTTGGCCAAGAAATACGCGAGGTTAATAGACGTAGTTGTCTTGCCTACTCCACCCTTTTGATTCGTTATCGCAATAACAGTCGCCATAGTCTTTAGAAAAACCCTCGTTTCATTGGGTTAATTATAGCATATACGGTGTTAGGAATCGGATTAGTTTAAGCTTTTTCAGAACACACTTTTTTTATAAACATCCACAGGATATTTATTCAAGCGTTCGGCTGGATTCCGAACTAGGGCTCGAAATCCACAGGTTCTTCAAAAGCTTAAACTAATCCGATTCCAGCCAATATATGCGTTAATGTTTCAAATGAGCAAACGATTCTTTTAATGGCTTCGCGTGGGGTTTCGTTTTTGCCGAGGAGGAAGGCGGTTTGTATGGTTTTGAAGAACCTGTGAAATTAACCCCTAGGTTAATTTCAGCCGAACGCTTGAAAAAGGCTCCCGCGGAGCCTTTTTCAAAAAGTGTGTTCTAAAAAACCATACAAACCACCTTCCCTCCTCGAACCAAAAAAAATAAGCCCCATTCCTGGAGCTTATTTATAAGAGTTAGTACTACTTAATTGAAACGATTTCAATCTTGCTGTACTTTTGGCGGTGACCGTTTAACTTGTGCACGCGCTTTTTTGCCTTGTAACGGATAACTTGAATTTTGTCACCCTTTACGAGGTCTTCAGTTACCTTAGCGATAACCTTCACATCTTTAACAGTTGGTGTACCAACGGTAACATTGTCACCATCGATAACTAACAGTGCGTCTAGAGTGAGCTCTTTAGTTCCTTCTTGGAGGAGGTCCACCAGGAGGGTCTCTTTTTCGGTGACAACGAATTGTTTTCCACCGATCTTAACGACTGCTTTTGTCATATGTATTCCTTTTATATTATCAATCAGTTGTTCATTATAACAGGGATGGTTACAGATGTAAAGCGCTGCCCTATAGTGGAATACCCTTTGATGACGAGTTGTGAGGGGTGCCATCCCATGCCCAGTTAGCCGTTGTGCCGTCAGCATATAACTGAACTGTAGAGGTGCGAGTAATCATTACTGAATCGACATCAACATAATCAGTTGTTGCGCCGGCGCCCGTAGCGTAGAAAGTTAACCGAATACCCGCCGCACCAGGAACGGCAGTTATTGTTCCGCTCATTGTTGTCCAGCTCGACCCAATGGTCGCTACGTTTACTGAACCTGCACTTACAGCAGCACCGCCAGCATCCCGCCACTCAACTCGTAAATCTCGCGACACTGATACGTTAGAACGTGCTCGGATTGATATGGCATATGTTTCGCCCGCCTGTATGCCGGTGGGTACAGCGTCCCACCATAAACCCCATGTGCCCGGTGTGGCAATTCGCGTGGTACGAAGATGTGCCGACCCCGTATCTCCCCCACTCGTTAACCGCGCAGTGCTTGCATTAAAGCTAGCAACGCCAGCTGTCGACGCTTCAAAGCTTGGGTTTACAGACAAGTTGGTAATGGCATCAACACCACCCGCACTATGGCCAGGACAGCCACCTAGGGTAGGCTTCAGGTTTGAGCTTGATGTGTAAAATGACTTACCATTAACCGTTGTCGTTAGACAGTAAACCGTTGGGGTTGAGCTAGAATATGCGTACTGATAAGAGTTGCTGCCTGAATCCACAATCCCCAATCCCGCAAGTTGGGCAGCAGATGGAAACGTGTCACCATTGTCGACTGCATATGTACTCAACTTCTTCGCTACTTGTGACGAGATGCTTTGAGCGGCGCTTAGTTTTGCGCGGTCCTGAACGCCATTAAAAGCGACAATCGTAATTGCCGCGAGAATAGCGATAACGACTACAACAATAAGTAGCTCGACAATCGTAAATCCGTTTTTTTGATTGTGTATCGTCCTCATAAGTTACTCTATCGCCGCCCTACAAGTACGCAGTCCGCTACTGAAACCAGTATTTAAATACCGCGCGCTCCCGATAGATTGGCAAGACCCGCTATCGCTATGCTGATAGAGAACGTAAAGTCCAGTGTAAGTACCCCCGTTTGGCGTATCGGGCGTCGACCCGCTCGCTAATAACGCTGCGTAGGGCGTAGGAATAGTCGGCAGTGATTGCCCCATAACAGTCCGTAATTCGGTTCTCAGCGCCTCTGCGACTATAGTACTCGACCCACCCCAGCAAGCTGTGCCATCGAAGCAAGCAATAGCAGTGTATGGTATCGCACCCTTGGTATTTTGATAGGCCTTAATACCCTTCACGTATTCGTTTACAGCACTTATGAGCTGTGCGTCTTTCGCCCGATTTTGAATACCATTAAATGAAACAATCGTAATTGCAGCCAAGATGGCAATTACGACAACCACAATAAGTAGTTCGACAATCGTAAATCCACTGTTTCTATTTTTATTGAGTTTCAGCTGATGCCCCTCGCGTAAAACTTTATTATATCTGCTGCTTATTCTACCATAAGCGGTGTCTAAATTTGGCCGCCGCCGGTTGCAACAATAATAAGCGCGCCAAGAACGAGCGTTCCTACGAATGTATACATTCCGTGGTGCAAGCGCCAGCTTTTCTTCCAGGCTTTTGGAAGTTGTTTGCGATAGTGATGCGCGGCAACTCCAACAATACCAACGACCGCAAGCAGGCCGAGGATAATAACAGTTACCGGGCTGAGCGATTGCAGAGCGGTGCCGAAGTACTCAGCTGGGTTTGATCCCTGCAAGGCTGGGGTTGAGAATGTCACCGGTGCAGCAGTAGTGCCTTGGACGGCTGCAAATGTCACCGGTGCGCCATAAAACGCTACTACTAGCGTGGTCGCGCGGCCATCGAGCGTTCCGTCAACAATCGCGAAGCCGATATCAACATATTTTTCATTCATAATATTTTCGCGGTGGCTTGGCGAGTTCATCCAGGCCGCAACCGTCGCATCGGACGTTGGGTAGTTTTTCGCCAAGTTCTCCCCTGCTACGCTGTAATTATAGCCAGCATCACCAAACCACTTCCACGGCGCTACGCCACTTGGCGAGGTGTGTGCCCAGTAATTATTCGCAAGCATATCCTGAGCCTTCAAAAAGGCAGCCTGACTGAGTCTGTCATTGAGCTGCAACTCGCCCAGATTTTCTGCTGCACGCTGGTTATTAGTATCGGTTAGCAAATCAAAAGTCTGAATATTCGAACTACGCCCCAATACCTGGAAATTACCCGTCGTCGTAAAGCTATAAACAGTCTGCGCCAGAAGGGCGATAACAAGCACCGCCACCAAACCATGCACCCGAATAAGATGCGGCCGAAACCCATTCCCCTTGTGCGGCACAAGAATACGCTTCGCGTGGTGCACTACCTTAGCGTGTACTGATTTGGGTTTTTTAATCTGTTTTTGTTTTGTTTTCACGTTGTGCCTACAGTATAGCAAAAAGCCCTCACGAGCGTAAGGGCTTTGCTTTTATTGAGTATTTTTACGTACTCTAGTTCTCGAATTGACGGTTACGGATAGCTCCGAAAATCCACCATGCCGTTCCAGCAACCGCAGCTACAATAAGTAACCACCAGTACCAGTTAAGACCGAGGAAAGCTCCCCTGTTCGCATCTGAGTTAGCAGCAACAGCGAGTGTACTCTTAGTCGAAGTACCTTCAACGGCCGCGCCATCGTCATTTGTTGCATTGTCAGTTGTGGTTCCGAGGACGCCAGCGAAGGTTGAAGGGTTGATGATGGTTGGAACCGTAGGAGAAGCGAGCGGAATTGGAGTTGTAGGCTCCGCCGTAGTTACAACTGGGGCAGTAGTAACTACTTCCTCAACGACAGGTAGCTTTGTTGTAAAGCGGACTACCGCATCATTGACCTTCACAATATGTTCGCCATCTTCAAGGCCTTGTGCAACGATAGTCCATTCGCCGTTAATGTCTGTAGTGTCTGTATATAACCCACTACCGACTTCGACGCGCACGGTTTGTCCAACTACTGGCGTTGTCTTGTCGACATCGTAAACTATTTGACCAGTAATTGTCGGGTTCGAAACAGTGGTATCGATTTCATCTTTATTGATAGTTGATATAACTGAAGTATTAATACTTACAGTTCCAGTTGAAACAGGGCCTGTATTGTCAGCGTTATCAATTGCGCGCACAGAAAAAGTGTAAGATCCGTTAGCTACAGGAGCATCCGTTGTTACAGTCGTTCCGTCGACAAAAGTCCAAATTCCGTCATTGATTTGATACTCGTAACCCTTTATACCCGAAGTTGCATCGGTTGCAGCATCCCATGCCCAAGTATTATTAGTACTTTTCGTAGGACTAGTAGTTGAAGGTGTTCCTGAAATCGAAGGAGCAATAGTATCGAACGAAATCGCCCAAGGAGTCGTCCATCCACTCTTGTTACCAGTCGTATCTACAGAACGAACCTGCCAGTACCATGTACCGCTCGCACCAACTGAACGAGCAGTTGACTGAGTAGGCTGAACACCCTGGTAGTCACCCCGCCATACATCACTCGTTAGTGAGCCGTCTTGGTTCGTGTTAGAACTTTGCGATGCTTGAATTTCATAACTTGACGCCCCTGCTACATCGTTCCAGTTGAAGTAAAAGTCGTTAGTCTTAAGGTATGCATTATTTCCCGGTGTAGCTAATGTTGGCTTCTCGGGCGCAACGCTATCAACAGTGAACGTAACTAATTGCGCAGTTGTTTTGTGACCAGTCGAGTCACCGCTACCCGCTTTATCACGTGCCGCAACGACAACCGTGTATACACCGTCTTGTGTCGTCGTGTAAATTACTTTATTTGTAATACCAGAGCTAAGCACAACTTCTTCTTTAATTACTGAACCGTTACGAGTAACTTGGTAGAAGTAGTGACGGAGGTTGTTATCCGTGATAGTGGCGTTAACTTGAACTGGAGCCTTAGAATAACTACCGTCAATTGGGCTATTTACAGTCACGACTGGAGCTGTTTGGTCGAGGTAGTAAAAATCCTTTACACCGGTTGCTTGCTTTACATACTGGTTGTCAGTATCAACAATTGAAGTGTTTGGGCGATTATCAACCCATAGCGCGGGCACTCCGGGGTCATTATGAGTGTTTGAACCGCTAATAACTAACGAACCGTTCGTAGTGCCAGCATCAACGTTGATACCACCCCAGGCGTTGCCTTCTGTATGGATATTTTTAGCAGTAACCCCAGATCCAACGATAGTTACACCAGCACGTCCGCCCTTGAGAGTCAGGTTTTCAAGAACAACGCCACGTGCGTTATGTACAACAACACCGTGCGGCTTAACATTTGTTGATGTGTTGGCTGTAGTAACATTCTTCAACGTAACATTGTCACCATTGATTGTAAGTACAGCGTTATCAAGCCCGTCCTGAGTACGTGAGTATGGTGCAGTTACTGTGTAACCTTTACCGTCAACGGTCAGACCCTTGTTAATGAATACCATCTTTGTAAGTGTAATATTTTTGTTTAATTCGATCTTGTCGCCAGTAGTTGCTGCTGTAATTGCCTCTTCAAGAGTTGCAAAAGTTGTGTTTCGAGTTGTGTTCGTGGCAGCAATATTCGCGTTTGAAGCGACAGTATAGTATTGGCTTTGTCCATCAACAATATGTGTAGCTTTCGTAAGCGGTACGGCGCTAGCGTTCACGACTGCATCTGATGCAGTAGACCATACGGCCGGCGCACCAGTCTGTTCCGTCCTGTAAGTAAATGAACCTCCGTCATGAGTAAGGTTAAGGACAGGTGTTTCGGTAACACCACTACCCTTAGTAAGTTCAATACCGCCAAATACGTTTCCACTTAAGTCGTTATGGCCACTAAGCGAAACTTCTGAACCGTTTACCTGAATACCAGCATTAGCGCCAGTAATGGTTAGGCTGTTAATTCCAACACCTGAAGCACGGTAGATTTTGAGAGCAAAGTTGTTGCCACTAGAAACCCAAGTTCCACCAAGGTTAGGACCGGTAATTGCGTAGTGATTACCGTTAATCATCACGTTGCTGCGGTTGAGAACGAACGACTCGTCGGTTGTAATGTTTCCAGTAAGATTGATACGGTAGACTGCTGGATTTGCAAGTGCAGCCTTAAGCTGCTGTTTTGTGTTAACTTCTGCGACACCGGGTGCAGAAGATACTGAAGCAAATACTTCGGCTGAAGTTGCTCCGTTACCTGTAATTATCGGTGCAGCAGCGGAAATGACTGTTTCATCTTCTAGCGTAATGACAACTTCTACTGGGCTAGTTGCAGCAGGGCGGCTTGAACCAGTCCAAGTACCTGTCTGGTTTGTCCAACTACTGCTAGGTCGCGAACCCGTGACAATAACTGTACCGCCTAAGCTATAGGGGTCAGCCACAGATGTATTAATTTTATCTAATAATGATTGTGTTGCATGTATAGAGTATGCGGAGCCGTCGGTACGGTTAACTTTAACTTCAAGCGCTTTCGCAGTATTTACTTGCGAAATTTCAGCACCCACATAAATGCCTGTGTATTCTGGATTAGCTGACTTCACAAAGCTCGCTTCACTAATTTGAACTGCTGGTGCGATTGCACTTGCAGTTTTAGATAAAATAAACGGCACAGCCGCCGTCAATGTGCTCACAGCCAAAACAAAAGCCGTCGCATATAATGTTGTTTTCTTAAAAAGGGCTTTCGCCATCAGTGTGTTCATCTCGCAGTAACCCCCGGTATTTCAGCCATCCACATAGCTAAAGTTAAATAATGGTACAAATCTCAACTTTTGTATTTTTATTAACTTTATCATTTAAGCGTTCTGTAAGCAATATAAAGTAGAACACAATTTAAGCTTCGCCTCAGATATCGTGCGAGCTACAAATTTAGCACCACTCGCCACAAAATCCGCTTCACAACATAGCCTACAATAACGATCCCCGCCCATGCGTACCAAGGCACTGCGGTCACAACTCCCCACAGGTCAAAGGGTTTATTGGCGGTATCTTGAGTGCTGTTATTGCTCATAGCTAGGACGTCGGCTCCGGGTATGTTTGCGACGTATCCGGGGGTGTTAGAAAAAACGACTGCTGTTTTTGGAGCTGCTGTTCGCGCACTTCTAACGGGTACGCTTGCCGGTGCGGGGGTACTTGCTGCAACCGGAACAACAACTTCAGGGGTTGGCGGAGGGGTTATGACAGGCGTGATAATAGTAATACGACCCGCGACTTTTGCACTCACGTCCCCTGCTCTGGTAATGCTCCATACATACAATACATAGTCACCGTTTTCGGTGACGGGTGTTGTAACTGTCAAAATATCGGACGCAACCGCGCCGGATGCAACTACGGCATCGGCTTTTGAAAGTTCATATCCAAAACTAATAATGTCCGTCGATCGTTCGACCGGTGGCGTCTCGGCCGGGTCGGTTGCATCTGGAGTAAGCCCGCCGGCGGGCGCCGACCATTTCCAAACAATCGTACGGCTGGTTGTTGACGATGTCGCCATTACGCCGCTAGGGCTTTCAACCACTTGGCCAGTCTGGTTTGTCGGTTGTGAGATTGGGGCATCTTCGGCATAGGCGGTGGCCGGAATAAATGTAATGCCCAGCACAGACACAAACAAGGCAAGGGCTAGCGTTCTAGTCATGGATAATTTTAGTTCTAGCCCAGTTAGCCCTAGCATATCCGTCTACCCTTCATGAATAATTATTAAGCTTTAATTATAACAGGCGAAAGGGTGCTATATCAAATATAGCTTAGTGACGGTGGTCGCCGTGCATGTGGTCGAAACCTTCAAGCTGGTCAATGCGATTGTGATTGAGGCCGTAGTAATGGGCAATCTCGTGCCAGAGAGTACGCTTCACCTGTTCGGCAAGCTCTTCTTCGTTTTTCGAAACCATAAGCATTGGTGTTTTAAACAAAGTAATCTTGTCCGGTAATACGTAGGTATACCCTGAACCGCGTTGGGTTAAGGGGATGCCTTCGTAGAGTCCCAGCAATAAGTTGCCAGGGTGTAAATCGGACTTTCGGGCTTGGTGCTCATCTGGCCAATCTGCATATACGATAGCTACGTTGTCTAACCCCTTAATGTACTCTTGGGGTAGTTCGTTCATAGCTTTTGTAACCAGTTGGTCAAATGCTTCGTCGGTAATAGTTGGTTCGTGATTCACTATACTAAGTATATCACTGTTCTTCGCGGAGGGCTTTAGTAATTTCGGACCATTCTTGGTCGAGTGTGTCCCCGTCTGGGTCACTTGATAGGTCAAATGCTTCGTCCTGCTCGTACTTGTCGAGGTCGCTCAAGCTACCGTCGTCTTGTGGATCAATTGGTTGTAGTTGTAAATATGGATATAATGACATGATATTTTTTTGATTTTAAGGTTTGTTGATTTTTAAATTATTATGGAAGTATTTAAGCATAAATAGTTTAAAATGTCAATCCCCTTGTTGGCTAGTTGTCTTGTAAAGCTAATATCCCAGTACTATAGTAGGTACATGAATAAAGCATCTCTCACACGAAACGCATTTGGAGTAGCAGTAGTTGGCGTTGGTATTCTCGCCCTTTTAGGATCAGTCGGATTATATGACTTTGGTAACCTTGCAGCCCACTGGTGGCCGCTGCTGGTCATATTTGCTGGTGTCATCGCGCTCATTAGCAACCCTCGGCAATTCGTCGTACCTCTAGCGATCGTGGCTGTTGGTATTCTTTTCCAACTGCGACAGTTTGATATTGTGAGCTTTAATGTCTGGCAGCTGTTTTGGCCAGTTATCATCATATCTATTGGCGTTTCTATCCTGATGAACCGAACGGTTAAGAATAGTAAGGAATACAGCGCCGATACCACTAACCTATCGGTATACTTTTCGGGAAGCGAAACTCGCAATGGTTCGCAAGATTATAAAGGTGGCAACATCTCGACTGCTTTTGGCGGCATTGAACTTGATCTACGCGACGCCAAGATTAAAGGCACAGCAACGCTGAACGTCAGCGTCATTTTAGGTGGTCTCGAACTAAGAGTTCCGCGTGAATGGAACATTGAATCGCGGGTCACGCCTATTCTTGGTGGCGTTGAAAGCCGAGCGCTGAACAATGGCAAACCAGGCACACCGACACTTGTTATTACCGGTGATGTCATTCTTGGTGGCGTTGATATA
>Ga0247804_10000041_pt1 | contig 80846 bp, 68 predicted proteins | sample UWRJL029104C1_FD_181142 | JGI IMG/M metagenome (GOLD analysis project Ga0247804, IMG submission 181142) | Plant litter microbial communities from Arlington Agricultural Research Station in Wisconsin, United States - UWRJ-L029-104C-1 | ecosystem: Environmental > Terrestrial > Plant litter >... | reverse complement strand
CGTTGTGTCGATCCAGACATTACTCACTGCGCCGTCCTGACCATCCAAATTGATATGATCGCCCGCGCCCTTATCTTGCGGCACTTCATGCATGTGCAGATTGCGGATTACGATATTGCTTGCACCGTGGCTGATACGAATACCCACACCGCTGAATTCGCCGCTATCGGGCATACCGATAATCGACACATTGCTGCGGCGCAAACGGATTTCGGCATTGTTGGAGTTAGCCCAAGTAATAGTGCCGTTGATATAAACAATCAGCGGTTTGTCTTTGTAGGTGGCGTTGCTCGCGCTCAATACATTGTTCAGCTCGACACCGTTAGTCACAGTCACGCTGTTATTGCCCAAACCAACATCGGCACCGCCGGTAGTGCCGCTACCCACTGAGGCAAAACCTTGCACGGTATTGGCGGTAGTACAGGCGTTGGCGGCGGATGAACTGCTACTTGAACTGCTCAATGATGACGACACCACCGACGATGCTGCCTCAGAAGATGATGACTCGACGCTGACCACAGAACTTGATGATGCAACTGATACCACACTGCTCGATGCAACTGTCGCCACACTGGAGCTAGCGGGAGCTACTGAACTGGGCGTTGTGCCGCCGCCAGAACCGCCGCCTCCACCGCCACAGGCAGTCAATACACCGGAGATTGCCAGGGTTAATGCTAGGGTTGATTTATTCATATCTACTTCTCTCTCGTTACAACTATTGTTTTTTTGCGTCCTGGCGGAAATGGAAAAACGACCGGGGTAAGCCGGTCGTTTTTTGGAACAGAGTAATTAACTTATTTTGTGATTTCGATATTCCAGATACGAATACCGCCACCGCCATCGCCGTTACGGCTCATCAGTACAAACAATTCAGATACGCTTGCATCGGTCACTGTTGCGGTGATGGTTGACTGGGTAGTGCCGCAAGAAGAGGCCACTTTTAAGGTCTTACCGGTTTGATCAACAATCGCGATCTGCCCGTTTAAACAACCGTTGTCATTGGTACCTGCGGCATAATTTCCGCTGCCGTTGGAGTAAGTCACTTTCAAGATTACTGGTGTTGCTACCGGCGTATAAGGCACCGACACAAACCGAGTAACGCCATTACCAACATTGCGCAGGGTTGGATTTACTTGCGCACTCCCTTCCACAAAGGTGATTGGGTCATCTTTGGTTTCATCTTTTAATGAGCTACCGTTGTAATTCACCGCATAGCTAGTGCCATCACTTGCCAGATGGAGGCGTAAACTGCCCGCTGATACCGAATAAAAGTTAATCCCACCGAAGCTAACCGGAGCTGCAGTTAGATTAAAATTTGAGTTGCCATTTACTGAAGGCGCAGCTGCTACCGCAGTTTGCAACTCGGTATAAGTCGGCAACCAGGTCGTTGTTACCGCAGCTGGAGCACTGCTAGATGAACTGCTCGCAACACTCGATGAATTACCGCCACTCATATCCGAACTGGAAGCAGAACTATCAACCGAACTTGCTACCGATGAAGTCGAGCTGGGCGAAGACGATGAACTGCCGACTACACCATCCACATTCACACAGTCGCTGATGTCATCCGGCAATGGATTCCAGCCAGCGCCTGCATTGAATGCCGAGAACACCTGCGCACGGCTGCAATAACCGGCCGCTTCTGCCAGTGACAACTCATGGCTGAACTGGCGACTAGCCAAGCTGATGGTGTTGCCGCTCAAATCCATAGTGTTGTATTCGCGCCAGCCGGTAGTGGCAGTGCCAGTTGCCGGGTTAGCCGCTGGTTGTGAATTCACCCCCAGACCTGCCCAGCCGCCTGCAGCAATGTGGCTGCCCATTTTGGTGTTCACAAATACGATATTGTCGAAGGTGGTAGTACCGCCGGGGCTGCGCGCCAAATAGTGGGTGCCATCGATAGGCAACTCATTGCTCGGACCTGCACCGCCAGTCAAACGGCTATTGAGGAACACAAAGCCTTTGTCGCCCGCTGCTTCAACCCGCGCTTGCAATACATAACCACCGTTGGTGTTGCCGGTTGAGCGGCCGAGTGAGCGGATTTCGCTTTTCTCAAACAGCGACGCCTTGCTGTAACCCCAAATAAAATCGACGTTACCGGCGACTAAGGTGTCGTAGAAAAACGTCCAGCCTTTGAGCAAGAGCGTGTCCTGCTCACTGATAAAGTTGGCATTTTTTGCGATCAAGCGGCCGGTCGGGCTGTTGAAGTAAATGGTTTCCGCTTGGCCACCAGCGCCGATTAGCGTGGTGTTTTTCAAGGTCAGCGTATCCAGTGTCAACATATCTGCCGCCACCACCAACATCAGCGCGCGCCCATCCGAACCGGAATTGAGTAATTCGTTATTGGGGTATTGGATAACCGTACCCGTGCGGCTCTCGCCTTGGATAGTCAGGTTGTTTTTAGCGCGCAGATAAAGAGGCTCTTCATAGGTGCCGTTGCGCACACTGATGGTCGCCGCAGTATCGAGCGCGATATTTTTCATCACAAAGTTCAATGCGCCCTGTACCGAACGGAAGTCGGCAGTGCTGCCATCGTCATCCACTGTAATAGTAGTTTTGGTGATGTCCGGGCTCGCGGCGCGGGTAGTGAAGCTCCAGTTGGAGTCTTTACCGATACCCGCAAACGCTTGGCCTGCAAGCGTTGCACCGGTAAATACCGCTGGGCTGATGGCCACGTAGTAGCTCGTGCCCAACTCCAGTTTATTGGCGTGCAGGGAGATGCTCGCGGTATTGCCGCTAATGCGCACCGGGCGGGTTTTGATGCTGCGCAAAGTGCCAAAGCCGATAGCATCGGATTCGTCGGTGAGCGCAATTTTATCGACCAGTGAGTTATCGCTGGTTTTGAAAATGCGGATCGAACCGCTGGTGCCCAGCGTCGGCGCCGTATCAAAGGTCAGTTTGAGCGTGGCATCTTCATAGGCATTCACTTCCGCTAGGGCTGGCACCGTTAAACCGCTCAAGTTGTAAGTCGCGGTCGGCATCACAAATTGTGGCGCAATGGTCGCGGTGATGGTGCGCACCAAATCCGGCTTGGACACGCTGGTAAAAGTGATAGTTGCAGTGCCCTCGGCTACTGGCGTGAGGGTTACATCGGAGCCGCTAACGCTGGTGCTCACCACGGCGTTATTGCTGGAGACAACGGTAAAGGTATCGGCTACACCGGTGTCAGTTTTCGCAGTGACGCTGATCACGCGCGGTGCATCACCTACTTCGGCGGCGTAGGTAGTCGCTGCTGGTGAGATCAACAAAGAGGCAGGTTTGTCATTGGCATTGCCGACTTTTACATCGTCAATTTCAAAGGATTTATTCGCTGTCCACAAGCCGATCAAACCGGTCGCGGCAAAGTCAGCATCGGTAGTGGTGGCGATGGTTTCACCATCCAAATACACAGTCAGCACACTGCCGAGCGCTTCAATACGCAGGGTGTACCACTGGCCATCCAACATACCCAAAGTGCCTTGGTCGATAGGCTTTTTAACTTGCTTGGGGCGGCTGATGGAGCCGGCTTTCATTTTGGCGATTTCAACCTGGGTGCTGGTATTAGCGTTTTGCACGTTGAGTGCACCGGCATACCAGTTGTTGCCATCGACGTAGCGGGTAACCAAATAGAGTTGTTTGTTACCGGTAGTGCCATTGGCGCGCGGGCGAATTTTCGCTTCCACGTAATAGTCAGCCGAGGTCACGCCGGTAAAGGCGTCGGGCTTAACCAGCGCGAGAATGCCACCACTGGCGGCTGCGGTATAACGCAACACGTAGTTGCCGTTGTCATCGGGAATATCAAACACACCGTTAGGGATGGTGGTATTGGTGGTGGTAGGCAACAGATCCCATTTGGCGGTGTTGTTAGCGCCAAAATCATCGCAGAAATACAGGCCGGTCGCCGGGCAAGCCCACGCCAGATTGGCCGGTGCACTGCTGGATGAGCTGGAAGGTTCGGAACTACTGGATGAGCTGGACGATTCCGCCGAGCTGCTCGCCGGTGCTTCACTGGAAGCGACTGAGCTTGCGACAACTACACTGGAGGCAACCGAGCTGGACACAGCCACACTCGATGAACTGGATTTTGGAGTGTTATTGCTAGAACCACCGCCGCAAGCGGTTAACGCTCCGGCGATGCAAAGGCTAAGTAATAAGGGTGATGTTTTCATGATTAGTCCGCTTTTATTATTAATCTTACGAATCGTTTTTTGGTGAAAAAATAAGCCGATGGAATCGGCTTATTTTTCTGCTCTCGTTTATTTGTTATTCGAAATCTAATTTAAGGAGCGATGGGGGCAACATAGGGAACCAAAGAAATATTGTCATAGGTTATGACTAATTCTTCTGCACCCGGTGCTGCGTAAAGCCCAACAAACCAATTTTGCGATGTTGTACCAGCCCATGAACTGCTATTTAGCTCGGTATAAGCAATGTTATCGGCAGAGACTGAACGACGAACTCGATAGTTAGTACCGTCATTGAACACTTCAATACGCAAGTAATTGCCAACAGCTATAGCTGCATTACTTCTGGAACGATTTCCGATTGTACTATCCAGCTTGTGTGCACGTGAGCCAGAAAAAGCTGGTGTAGTTGCTGAAGTAAACAAGTTCAAAGTGGCAAAGCGTGGTACTGCAGCATAAGTAGCTACTGAATCTGGTTTTTCCTGAATTACCATGATTCCATACCCATAAGAGTTACCTGGAGCTGTGAAGGCTGTTCCATCTTTTGCTACAACAGAAGCTAATCGGGCAGTAAATACAAATTCACCGGTTGCAGTGGTATTAGTGAAGAAGGCACGGAAAGCTGAGTCCTGAGTCATAGACCCACCCGTTGCATTCACAACTACAGTCCCACCATTATTCTGAACAACAGAAGATCCCACCGGTGCTGTCGCTATAGCGGCACCAAACAGGTCAAGAGTGTTATTAGTCCACGCCAATGCGGGCGCACTGGATGAGCTAGAAGAATCCGTTGATGAAGAACCGCCACCATCAACACTGCTTGCAGAAGAACTGCTTTCGCTGCTGGAAACCACTGAGCTTGCTGCTTCTGAACTGCTAGCCGGTGCTGAACTACTTGCCGGTGCAGAAGAACTAGCTGCACTGCTAGATGAGCTGGATGGTTCCAATGGGCTATCGGAATAGCTCTTCAACAGTTTGATCAAGTCTGCACCGCCTCCACCTGCACCCTCGCGCGAATAAAACAGACGCAACTCAGAAGTGGTATGACCATCTGTCAGCGTTACGGGAATAGCGACGTTAGCAGCATTTGGGTTTTCCGGGACAGGCGCTATATAAGGCAACGCAGTAGCACTAATAAGGCGATTGTCCTGATCCACAACAGCAGCGATACCAGTTTGGCCACTACCAGTTTGTTTCACAGTAAAGGTCACCGTTACCGCACGCCCTTCCACCACAGGAACCCCTACATAAGCACGCAGTGCCGGCACTACCTCACCCACCACAGGAACCACACTTGCAGGTGTCGCAGTGGCAAAAGAATGCCCGTTGAAGTTCCAGACATTGGTAGCCAAGCGATAACGCAAAGCGCCACCGTTGTTGAGAAAAATAGTCAAACCATCAGCTTCATATGGCACGTCAACATACGGTGCTTCACGAATAACCACAGGTGACGGCTCAGCAGTAGATGTACCTAAAGCAAAGGTTTTAGCAACGTCAGTCGATGAGTCTGCTGGCGCTTGATACGCAAATTTATTAAAGCCCCAATCCTTACTCGCGTCGGTTCCGGTAGGCGCTACCGGTGTGGCTTTACTGGATGGGCTGTATTCACTGCTGCCCACTACGTTTTTCGCTTTCACCCACACAAAATATTCCTGGCCGTTAGTCAAACCAGTCAATTGTGCGCTGGTGCCAGTGACCGGGTTTCCGCTAAATGCGGTTGCTGTCGTTACGTCATTAGTAATGCCGTAAGCAACTTCATAGGTAGCATCAGTTCCTGCACTTGCCCAACTAACGACGAGTTCAGCATCGCCCACAATAATTGTCGGCGCTGCCGGTGTTGCTGGCGCTACTTCCGGTAGTGGTGCGATAGAATTTTCCGCCACACATGCGGGTAAGGTAAAACCGTGCGGCTCACCGGCATATTCAACGACTACATCATCAATTACCGCCCAGCCACCGCTAGACACACGGAATTGGAAGAATGAAGTCGCACTACCGATTTGTTTATCGCCAGCAGCCTTAGGCACGATTGCTTCAACACGAGTACCTGGCACCAGAGTGTGGGTTGCCACTTGCAAAATACGCGAGGCGTTACCCGCACCGTAAATAGAGTTGTTGCCGCCGGTAGTGTTGTTGTCCACATACAGCTCAAAGTTACTGGCACTGGCGGCGCTCACTTGCACCACACAGAAAGACACTTTGTAAGCTTTGCTGAGATCGAACTCACCCCAGGTTGGAATAGTGGTATCTGCCGTGGTTGTATTCACTTCCAACTTGGTTTGGCCAAAGGTCAGACGGCCGTTACCAATACGCAATTTACGGTTGGCGTCAGCAGTGATCCACGAGGTAGCTGTTGGCGATGGGTTGCCAAACTCGTCCAAAAATCCACCCGCCGGAAAATAGAATGGCTGAGCGGTATTAGTATTTAAAGGCTTGTATGCAGCCGAGAAAAACGCGCGTGTATTGGTCGCACTATCAAAGTTTTCATGGTACGGAATCGCTTGCTTAACGATGCCCGAACCAGTCGATGATGTACTGCTACTGCTAGCCGATGATGGCGGAACATAACCGTCAGGAAACAAGGTATCGGGTTTATCGGATGCACTCTTAGGGTCACCGCCACCGCAGGCGACTAATCCAGCGCTCAACATAACGGCGCTTAATAATGTTATTTTTTTCATGTTCACATTCCTCAATAAATTCTATGGCGCAATGATTAGCTGTTAACTCAACCGGCTTACATAAATTTGTAACTCACACCCAGCAGATAGGTGCGGCCGTAATCTTCGGAGGTAAACAGCATCTTGCCGCCAGACCTTTCATTACCAGTGAAATAGTAGGTATCGACGTGATCGGTCAGATTGGTCATATCAAAGTTAAATTGCAGTGCTTTGTTGACGTCGTAAGTCGCTTTGAAATCGAGGGTTGCACTGGCGTCCTGGAATACATCGGCCCAGGTGCGGCAGTTTTCCGCGTAATCCAAAGCAGCATCCTCAGCAATGGCTTCTGCATTACAAGAACCCACACGTTTAAGAATTTCACTGCGGTAGTTACCAATCAAACGTGCGCTCAAGCCTTCACCTTCCCAACCCACTGACAAGTTAACGGTTTGATCCGCTTGCTCAGGTAGTTTGATGCTACCCACGCGCAGGGTGTCGCCCACTTTTGCGCTACTGTCCATGAGGGTCATGTTGGTTTGCACAAACACGCCATTTTCAAAAAACTTGGAGTAGGACAATTCAACGCCATACACCTTGGCCGATTCGCCGTTGGTAGCAAAATTCACCCGGTCAATGACCAAGCCATCGGGGATTACAAACTGGGTTACTTGATCCAGCGGCAATCCCAATGGCAAGTCATTGGTGCTCAAGGAGGCGCCGCGTACATCGACAATAAAATCTTCGATTTCTTTGTAGAAACCGGCGATTTGCCAGTTGTCACCATTTTCGCCGTACCAAGAGATAGAGGTATCAAAGTTAACCGCTGTCATGGCTACCAGATTCGGGTTGCCGACATCCATGGTGTTGCCACTGCCCATCACAAAAGGCGCACCACTGGCGGTAGTAATTTCTTGCTCGCCATTGATAACACCGCCATTTGCGGGTGGGTTGTCGTTACATACATTCGTCTCTGGATTACACAAGACTACGCGGCCAACCACTTCGCCAAAGGCACGCGCCTGGTCAAATGATGGACGGGTAAAGCTGGTCCAGAGCGATGCACGCACCAGCGTGTCTTCTTCCAGATCGTAGCGGTAGTGAATACTGGGGAATAAATCGTCGTATGAACTTTTGGTGTCTTGCAACGGAATGGCGATATCGAGGTTAGAGTTTTCCGCGTTATCGGTTTCCGTAAAACGGTCGTTGCGAATAGCCAAATAACCATCGGACGAGAAATCGGTATTTTCGTAACGCACACCGGTAATCAAGGTCGATTTTTCCGAGGTTTGGAATTCCACCATTACATATGCCGCTTGCGACTCTTCGGTTAACAAATAGTCTTCTTTGCGGCTCTCTTGTCCGGTGAGATTGGGGTCAGTGTATTTTGCGATACGAGAGGTAGCCGCTAACAAACGTTCAGTTTCGCTGCGGGTAATAAAATCGTATTGCATATCCGGGTGTGCAGGTGTGTAGGTTTCAAAATCCGCAAGTGATGAGTTACGTAAATCATCACACTCTGCATCGCCACCACAGGCATTCGGGAAATTGCCTGGCACGATACTCCAACGGTCTTTGTTACGATCGCGCTCACGCTCTTTCATCACAAAACCGGTTTTGATGTAGTTGAGCATCCCGTCAGTAAAATCGCGACGCAAATTGACGCTGACTTGATCAAGTGTGTCGGTGCGGAAACTGTCTTCAATAAAAATATTGTCGTAGGTCATGCCACCTTGTTTACGCTGGGTGGTATCCATCAAAAAGAAACCGCCAGTGTTGACCAAATTATTAACCGTGGTGCCAGCAAGGTTAGCCATATCGGCTGGGGAAATAATTTGCGCGGCAATATAGTCTTCGCCAGCTTGGCCGAGCATTGGCAAGTCCTGAATACGGAATTGCACGCGGCGGCCATCGGGTTTGGAAAATTCACCCACTGAATGGGAGTAGTTGTAATCCAGTGTCCAGCTTTCATCGGCAAAGGTATTTTTTCCGCCGATATCAAACGCATCGGTAGTGGCTTCACCTTTCTGGATAAAAAATTGATGTTGCAATTCAGCGTCGGTAACACCAAAAGTGTTAGTGCCTGGATCGGTGTACGGAACTTCTTGCTCAACAGTAAATGCAGTATCAAAACGGTAGTATTCGCGCAGTGCGATATCCAAATCTTCCATTGAGGTACGGGTGTAACGTACATAAAAATCACTATTGTCATTCGGGCGCCAGCCCAAATCGACAGAAACCGCGGTACGCTCTCTTTCCGCCTGTTCTTCTTTTACTTCAAACTGCCAAGGTGTCAGCATCAGTTCGCCCGCTGGCGCAGCCAAGCCTTTGTGATTTTGCTGACGGTATGCAGGATCTTGTTCGGCGTGATGCACGATTTGATAGCCATCAGTGCCACGCTTTTCGTAAGACATGGAGTAACCGAGGCCGATAGTATCGTCAGCAAGTTTATTGGTCCCTTGGATAGAAATTTTGGGTGACGCATCACCATTGTATAACTGCTCAGATACTTGACCGCTCACGCGCAATGTATCGCCTTTGCGATCAAACGCATTGAGCGTTTTAACGTTGACGGTACCGCCGATGGAATTCAAATCCATGTCAGGGGTAAGTGATTTAAATACTTCGATTGAGCTCAACAAATCCGCAGGAACCGCATCCAACGCAAACGCGCGGGTGTCAGAACTGGAAGATGCTAATTCGTTACCGTTCATACTGACGTTTACAAAACCAGGGCCAAGACCGCGTACAGATACGAACTGGCCTTCACCTTCGGATTTTTGCAGAGTAATACCGGGTAAACGCTGTAAAGATTCGGCGACGTTCTGGTCGGCAAATTTTCCTGCATCGTCTTGTGAAATTACCGAACTGAAAATATTTTTTTCACGCTCAACTTCACGTGCATTTAATTCCGCATTACGCACGCCGGTAACGGTGACTTCTTCGACATCTTTATCGACCGCAGTGTCAGTGGATTGCGCCTGTAATTGGCCACTGGCCACCAGCGCAATAAATAGCGGTAACAATCGTTTCTTGTACATCATCTTCCCCTCTTGTATTACTTGGAATTGCTTAGAGTTATTGTGAAAAATCAACCGCCGCCAGCTGGCAGCAAATAGTGAACAATAGAATTCGGTGCGATCAGTAAACTGATCTGCGGCACAACTATTGGTGCCCAGGTGCGATAAGAGGAGATGGAGCTACAGAAATGACGAACAAACGCCCGCGCAATGCGGCAGCATTGGGGCGTAACAACACCGAAGAACGGTACTGGAAGCAAGTAGGGTAAGCAGCTTATTGTTGTCATTATCTCGTGGTCTTCCTCGCTAAATCCTGATTAAGGACGCGTAGAACCACCACCAAAATCAGTGGTGATTTTGGCTTGACCGAGTTAGACACTATTGCAGATTGATCTTGAATGACGCGAAGGCGAAACCTTCACAGCGAGCACTTCTAGGTGCTTCTTACTGATTTTTATTGTCGCTGAACACAACAAGGAGGGGATGGTACACCCATCATTAGAGAAATTTCTACCTTGAGACTTTATTTGGTTTTAGTTTGGTTTTAACTGTTACTTTTGGTAGCCATCACACTCACAGCGGAAACACTTCACAGATTTAAACCCGCTTCAACGCAGGATTTCGATAAAGGAATTAATCGATAAACGCCCGGTTAATGGATTGCTATCGGGGATAAAGTCATCGCCAATCAAACCGGAATGCAAAATATTTTTGGGGTAGATAACCAGGCGGTTGTACACGCCATCCACTGCGCCTATCTGTTCAAAGAGTGCATTGTCTTTATTAATGTATTGCGCAGTGGTCATGGCCGGTTCATCGCGCTGGCTGGCGAGCAATGCAAAATAGGTTTGTTGGCGCGCGTCACTAATCACTTCAAAACCGGATTGTTTATGCCGGTAAAACGCCGTTCCCCCTAACGGTTTGGTAAATAAATAATGCACGGCGGCATAACCATCAGCGTTGGTTGCATCGACATGCGGCACCCGCTGGTAAATATTTAATTGCTCCGGCGGCACGGTGACCAATGAGTAATGGCACATCGAAAATGTTATTTTGTCTGCTATTACGTTGAAATGTTCACGCAGAATGCCCGCCATAAACCGCGCAAAAAACCGCTGGTATTCTTTGGTCGTGATACAACGAATACCGGGATAAAATTTTCCTCCATCACTAAATAGTTGCGCTGCAGCATGCTCGACCAACAGTTCCGGTTGCGCCACAAAATGATCGACCACCACTACCGGCGTGTTGTCATTACCGACATTAACCCGGGTAATTTTTATATCTTGATGAAGCGATAATGGCATTTTTTGTTCCGTGGTTATTCGGCGCTTGCATTTAATATCTTATTTTAAAAATAATTGAACTATACATCTATTTCATTTAATTCATTTCGGCCAACGTATCTCTACCCTTGCTCCGCCGAATGTTTCCGGTTCGACAAACTGCGCACTGCCGTGATGCCACTGCATAATACGTTTAACAATCGCGAGGCCTAAACCAAAACCACCGGTGGCGGAGTTACCAGACATTTCGCTGCCCTCTTGTTCGGCGTAGTAAAGGCGGACAAAGGAATCAAATACGCGTTCGCGTTCATTGCTGGGAATGCCGGAGCCGTCGTCTTCTACAGCGAGGATGTATTCCTGTGCGGTTTGCCGCAGTTCGATACGGATGTGCGTTTTGGCGTAGCGCGCGGCGTTGTTGATGAAATTTTGTAGCACGGTTTCAATGAGTTTCCACTCGCACTTAAATTCCGCGTTATTGGTGGCATCGATAATATCCAATTGTAAGTTCGCATGATTTTGTCGCGCAAAACGCAGTTGGATTTCATCGAGCAGATCGCGCATATGGCCGCTGGTTTGTTTTAACTGTTGAGTTTTTTGTTCAAAACCGGCGTAGGCCAAGAGCGCGCTAATCAGCGATTCCATCTCGCCAATATCCAACTCAAGGCTGCGCAATTGGCGGCGACTTTTTTCATCAAGTTGTTGCTCTTCAATCATCGCCAACGCAAATTTCATGCGCGCCAGAGGTGTGCGCAATTCGTGTGATACCGCGTTGGTCATTTCGCGGTGCGAGGCGATTAATTCACGCAGCCGCTGCGCCATATGATTGAAGGCTTGTGCGAGTGGATAGAGGGTTGAGGTGGTAGAGATTTTTAATGTTTCGGGGACGCCATCTTTTCCCACTGCGCGCGTTTGCACTTCGAGTTTTTTACTGTCGCGCGACAGTGGCCAAACCCATAGATAAATCGCCAAGGCGATGGCGAGATAAAACACTATCAGCAATAAACGATAAAACGGCGATTCGCTGTCATCCTGCAGCGGTATACTGAGCATCATCACGTGGTCGGTGAGTGCCAGGCGTTTATACCAAATAATGTCACCATTGCTGCGCGCCGCGAGAATTTTTCCTGCATGTAATTCTTGCATGGCGGCCGATTGGGCTAAATCATCGAGCGGCAATAACTCCAGGGTGAGATTTAATTCAGTACTAAGTTGTTGTGCTGCCTGAATATAAGTTGCATCTACTGCTGGCGTCTTCGCCACTGCATCTTGTTCAATTAATTCTTGTTCAATCAATTGGAAGAGCGCATAAATTTCTGCACTGGGCGCTTGCTCCGGTGCCACAGTTTCCCAAAACTGATTTAAGCCCCAGCCGATTAACACCACTGAGACGACGATAAAAAAATAGAGGGAAATAAAGGCGCGGTTCATGTGGCGAAGATACGCACTTATTGCCAGGCATCGGCAATAAACAAATAGCCTTTGCCCCAAATGGTTTTGATGCGGGTAGGGTTATCGGGATTGTCATTCAATTTTTTGCGCAGTTGCGAGATACGCACATCGATGGTTCTATCCAAGCCATCGTATTCGCGATTATAGATATGGTTGAATAAAAATTCGCGGCTGAGAATTTGCCCTGCTTGTGCCGCCAAGGCTAATAACAAATCGTATTCATGGCTGGATAACACAATCTCTGTGCCTGCCAGCGACACTTTGCGCGCGGTGGGTTGCAGGCACAATTCACCAAATGCTAACGTCGCTTGCTCACGTGGATCATGTTGGTAGTAGCGGCGCATGAGTGCGCGAATCCGCGCGAGCAGCACCTTGGGTTCAGCTGGTTTAATCACATAATCGTCGGCACCGTATTCCAAACCTAATACTTGATCAGCATCCGCATCGCGTGCAGTCAGCATGAGAATGGGGCCTTTATATTGCGGGCGTAATTCTTTGCACAACGTCAGGCCATCTTTGCCGGGCAACATTAAATCGAGAATAATTAACGCAGGATTTAAATTTTGTACCTGACGAATTACGCGGTTGCCATTTTCTTCGATGCTGACCTGCAGCTCATTACTTTCCAAAAAATCTTTTACCAGCTGCGCCAAGCGGCGATCATCCTCAACCAATAAAATTAAATTGTTTTGCGACATCGCCTTGAGTCCTGATGAAAGGGATAAAACCAGTAAACTGATTTGCTTATGGCAGCAACACTGTTTTTAACCGGGCTGTTTTTGTTGTAGACAGACTACTTACCTTTTAGACAAGCCAATAGTTTTTGTTTTGCCATTTGGCCGGTGTGCCACTCAACCTGCTCAATAATTTCACCGTTATATTCCAGGCGAAAATTGATTTTTTCTTCCATAGTATCCAGTGCAGCTTCGATGGTAGGTACTGCAAATACGATCAGGGGTTTTTCATCACCCACCAAATTTTCATGGCCAAGATCCCAATGAAATGCTTTTACTTTTGCCGGTGGTTCATCATTTTGATAAAGGGTAAGTTCAATAGTGCCGGGTTTTTCCGGTATCGGAAATTTACCGCCACCGTTAGCAACGTCGGCAACATTTGAGAAAGCTAAAAGCGCGCCTTTATAAGAACCACCGGGGCCCATAAGAGCAACTATGTTGCCCTGTTTGTTAAACAGCGCCGTGCAATACTCGCCTTTTTTCGCATTGGAATTAGCCTGAAAAAATTCCCAACTACCCTGCTCCCATGCCTTGTATTCCGGGCTATCCATAAAGCCTTTTACATTACCGTCAATGGTTTCTTTGACATTAACTTCTTTTATGCTGGCATCCATAATACCGCCAAGAACATCAAAATTGCTGTCGGCTGCGGCGGTTTTCTGTTTATGATCGGCCACACAAGTACTTCCTTCGGCAATCATGCCACCAGGGCAATCGGCTGCGCTTACGGGTGCAGAAATAGACACCGCGAAAAGAATTGTGCTGAGAATGCTAGTTAACTGTTTCATTTTATCTCCTATTAATCTGGAACTTCCGCAAAACCGCTACAGGTAAAACTGGTATCGCCACTGGCCCACACTCTTACATCAGCAACACGCCAGATCGAACTTTTGTCAGGAATAAAAATAAACTGGAAATTGCAGCGCGAATAAATTCCCTCTTCCCAAGCCGCACCAGATTTCATATCCACAACCACCGATTTATTACTGAATTCATTCGCATAATCCAAAAAGCGCATGTTGCCCGCGTTATTGATCACGGGATTACCCATTTTTTTCACTACGTCAGCTTCGGTTTTACCAAGCCAAACTTGAATTAAATTTACTTCAAAACGATTCAACTTCCGCTTGCCCTGAATTTTTGCAGCTTCGTCCTTAAAATCAAACTCGGCTTGCATGTCGGCAATATTCGCTTCCAAATCTTCTTTCATAGTCTGTGCTGCGGATTGGATGCTACTTTCCAGTTCCGCCATTTTTTTCTGATATTCTGCCCATTCTTTTTTGGTGGGATAACTGGACCATTTGCCCGTTGGATCAGGACGTTTTTTCGGCCACCAAGCCACCTGCCATGCAAAGTCCAAAAATTCGGGTGGGTTAGAGTAACTAACTATATAAAAATCCGATGGCAGGCCAATTTTATTTATTTTCTTATTAAATTTTTCCAACTCAAATTGTTTTGTCTTTTTATTTAACGCCGCCTTTACTGCGCTGTGCATAACATCATCATTGCAAGCAATTTTTGCAGCTTTCAATAACATAGGTGAACTTGTTTTTTTCCAATCGCTGCTGGGTACGGCCTGACTTTTTAAATCTGATCGGCGCAGCATGTAGCTATTTTCGCCCATGCGCATAGTAACCGGATCGTTGAAGCCCGGCCGTTTGGGAATATTTTTTTCATCGAATGCATATTTATTTACACACTCAAACTGTAAATGCATTACAACGTATTCCGGTTTGGATGCACTCTCATACACTGCCGTTACATCCAATTCTTTTACACTAAGTGCGCCGAAGATCATATTCATCGGTGTTCTATCTGAAACCACCCGGAAATCTACAAAATACAGTTCCCTATCGCCCGTTTCACCTTGCATATGAAACAATGCGGTTTGGGCAAAAGCCGGGGAGGATATACAGAGTAAAAAGAAAGTTATTTTTTTGATGAACGTTTGCAGCATGTTGAATACCCTATTAAAAAAAGTCCGTGGGTTATCAGAGGTAATTGCTAAAAAAAATTCCAGGGATTACGTCTGGCTTTGCGATATTTTTTGTCGTTGTAGACGACCTGAAAACGCTGATCACTTAAGGCTGTATCGCTGTGTGTTTCGCGCAACTGAAAATCCGTGCTAACGCTTGCGGTTAATTCAAATTGATACTCACCTTGGGTCGCATTTTCCCAGCAGCGCAGCGGTTCGGTTTTATCGCTTTGATGTAAACACAGCGAACGCGCCTGCGCCGACAACCATTTTACTTCCAGCTCATCGCGACAAACTTCTTCACCTGCGTTTAATACACACAGGCGCGGCTTAATGGAAAATTGAATTAAGGGTAAAGCTGAAGAATTAGTACTGGATAAATCGTTGGCATGCACATAGCTTCCCAGCAGCAAGCTTGCCAGAAATAGTGTCACCTTATAAATGCATGGTGTAAACGTTGTAACTGCGCGTGCGCTCAGCAGGTACCCATCAGAAATGGTACACCCCCCCAATGAAAAACGTGATCACTTTATTATCGTTTATTAATGGACTTGCAGCTATTTCATCGGGCAACTGGCGATAGCGCGCTAATAAACGCAAATCCCAGCGTTCCGTTAATTGATAATTCCAATCGAGCCGTGCTTCGCTCGACAGCGCTGCATCAGTTGAATATTCACCGCGCGCATCGGCCTCAACCGGCGTAACGCCGTAATAATAATTCACCACCTCGCTGTTCTGCCAAATTGCACCCAGCGAGCCAATAATGTGATGGCGCCCCGTTGCCCAATGTTTGGCAAGGGCGATGCGCGCTTCATCGCCATGATGAATGCCGGTAAAGTCGCGCAGGTATTGCACCTGAAAATCGATAACATCGGTAGTCAGGTTATATTCAAAACCACCCAAGCCAGCAGTGCGCCGGTTGCGTAAATCGCGCTCTTGTAATTCATTAATTTGGGGGGCAATTAATTCTTTATTGCCGTCGGCATCAAGCACCGGAATATTGTCTTCATCACTCACCGTTTTACCGGCTGAGGCAAAAGCATTGGTATTGATAAAAAAATTACTTGGACTCCAACGATGAAAATACACTTGGTCGTAACTGGGTGTGGCCAGTAAATTTAGTTGCTGGGTTTCGCTCTGCCACAGAATTGCACCAAAATCCAAATTCTGGATAAAAAAGTGCTTACCGTTGTAGTTCACTTCAGGAATCAAAACCAGCGGAATATCGGGGCTATTTTCCACCGGATTCGTGCGCACACCGGCGCCAATACCCAAGCTCAACTCCCACTTGCCGATCTCAATACAACCCGCAGTTTCCGGCGTGCAGGCGAGTGCGCTACCCGCGAATAGGGTAACAGCCGATGCAGCAATCAATGTGCGATACAGCATTTGGAGCAAGGTCATAAACGAGGCATAGAAAAGTTGGTGGTTAGGCTGTTATTTATAAATGGCTTTGGTGGTAGCTGTTGTAATGATTTGTAGAAATTCATGGAGTTGTAGCAACAATCACAAACTCTCATACAGCCACCTGAATCCTTGCCTTATGCAGTATCAACACAGCCTAGCATAGACGTAATCATTTTATTAAATGGACTTAATGCTTCCATCTTGTTCAATAATAAGGCTGCGCTCAAGCAACTGATTATTCGCAAGATACTCACCGATAGTAGCAAAAGTGGCAGTAACAACCTTGCCGGGGTGATCTTGCAGTTTTACATCTTCCATTAACATGCTGCCGAAGAGCAATTTCATCCCGCTGATTTTTATCGGAGGCGCTTTGAAATGGGCTTGAGTATTGGCTTTTAACTGTTGGTAATCCACTGTTTGATAAATTGCTGCGTTAATCACATCCAAACTATGCTCAGTGCAATTCTGAAAGCGATCATTAAATGGGTTGGCCAATATGGAATAGGCTGGACGATGTACGGCTTTATCGACTCCGTTTGCATATGCGTGCAATAGCCGCTGCTGTAATTCTGCGCTGGGAATAATAATTCCCGCACGCAATTGATGTGCGCCCCAAAAGAAATCAACGGGATAATCAATGACTAAATCACTGCGGTCGAGTTTTTTAGCATTTTGATAAAGGTTATGAATTGCATAACTTTTTACTGTTTTTCCATCGGGTAATGTGATGCTGGAATAGATCGCGATAGCAGTGTGCGTAAAGATTATGCCATCGGGTAACTCTTTTGGTGGCCGCCCAACACGGCCAATAATAAAAGCTCTGGCACCCTGCGCTGCTGCATATTTTTCGACTTGTTTGGCGAAGCGAGTAATTTGTTCAGGAGCAAATTGCGCCTCAGCTTTTGCAGTGCTGCCAGCGAATAATTCACCACTACATGCACACAACATTAATACAGCAAGTAGTCGGTAAATTGTCATCGCCATTATCTCGCTAAATTTATGGTTTACTAAAATGCATCCCTGCGTGCGGCCTACTTCACTCGAATAGAAAAATAGTTATCCGCAACTCAGCGAAATCGCTGAATGTTTACATTGGCTGGCCGATTGTAAACAGTAGCCGGTGAATTCATTACATCAGCGGGCGCTGGTTCCGCCGTAATATTCACATCGCTAATATCCAAGGGCTGTTTATCCGTTGCTACATCCATTAGCGCTTCACCTGCTACTCCAGTTGCTTTACCCAGCTCACCCACAACAATTAAAGGTGCCGCGACTGCACCACTAATTAATTGGCCAGATGCAATGGCACCGTGTTTGATAACTTGGCCGGAATGTTTAACTGAGGCCGCCGCATTCCCAACACTGTCTGCTGCCAAAACGGCGTGGCTCAAAATCAAAGTAGCAGCACTCAGGGTCACGATTTTATAAAACTGTTTCATAAAAACTCCTTTACTCGTTGAGGGATTATCGCCTTGGTTAACACCAATCTGTTTGAACGGGATATTGCTGACTGGCGATGGACGCACTATGGCGAGCGGCGGACAAGGTGTAAATTTTCTTGAATAAGGTAGACTGCTGTAAACCCAAAAGTATAGGAATCCGCTACTGTGAGCCAAATTACCAGCCTGTGCGATACCCTCAAACATTTACTTAAATCGCGCAATATTACCTATAAAGATTTGGCGCAAGCGCTGGATTTGAGTGAGGCTAATATCAAACGAATTTTTTCCAGCCAAAGTTTTACGCTGGAGCGGCTAGAGCAAATTTGTGGCCTATTGGAATTGAGCCTTTCAGATTTATTTTTATTAAACACACAGAAAGAGCATCGCCTCACGCAATTAACACAAGAGCAAGAAGAAGAATTAATCGCCGATAAAAAGTTATTGCTAGTCGCAGTTTGCGCACGCGATGGTTGGTCATTCAACGACATGATTACCCACTATCACATCGGCGAGCACGAATGTATTCGCCTGCTTGCACGGCTTGATAAATTAAAAATGTTACAGCTCTTGCCCGGCAATAAATACAAATTGCTAATCGCACAAAATTTTCGCTGGATTTCCGGCGGGCCATTAGAGCGATTTATGAATCGCGATGTAATTGTGGAATTTATGGAGGGCGATTTCAGCCAAGAGCAGGCCTTTCGGTTTTACATGCGTGGCAGCTATTCGGCGGCATCTGCAGCGGTTATTAAAAATCGCTTAAACCAATTAACCCAGGAAGCAGCAGCACTAAATCAAGCAGATGCAAAACTGCCGCTGGATAAACGCCAACATTTGGGTTTACTGTTGGCGATGCGCCCGTGGGAATTAAAAATGTTTGAGGCGATGAAGCGGTAGTGCAATAACAATCTATGACTTTTCAACGCTACTATAGGATTAATACAAGCAAATATCTGATGATTGACCAGTGAGAAACTCAGTGTTGTGAAATGTTTTTGCGGAAGTCACCTTGTGGCTCCCGAGCGCCAAGAGAAAGACTAGGGATTAGTTTTATTTATAACTTGGTAATCCACGGAAAGCTCCGCTTTGTAAACAACTTCATCAAACGACGAGCTTGTTTTCTCTGTCGCATCATATTTAGTGCTAACAGACTCGCGCATTCCCGTGACTATCACTTCTTCAACTGCACTCGCGCCCGCTGTGGGCTGCTGGTGGATTTTTGTATCCCGAAAAGAAACTGGAACTAATTTCACACCCAAAGATTTTTCATAATAATTTTTTTGATTGTTAATTTTTTGCAGTGCGTCTTCTTTTACTTGCTGTTCAAATTGATCTTTTTGGGTGTGCTCAAATTCTGTTCGAGCCAATTCAACCTCATCATAGCTGTCTGCTACCTGAGCAACATTACGCAGATCTACCTCTTCAAAAATGCTCACGCTAATTCGATTAACCACCTCATAAACTGCCGGTTTTTTACCAAATAATCCATATTGCGGGGTAGAAGTAAATTTCGCGTTTTTAATCTCTTTGGCGCTGATTCCCTTGGCAATTAAGTCGCGCGTAGTTTTTTCACGAATATTATTATTTAGGGTCAAACTTTCTGACAAGGCTTTTGCTTCGGTCGTCACTACCAGATGAATAATTGCCTTATCTGAATACGCAGTTTTTTCTGCTTTTTCATGCAGAGTAATTAACTGCTCTTGTGGGTGAAGAAATTTGCGCAGGTCTTCAGGGCTACCTTTTAATTCGGTTTGTGCTGCTACGAGACCGGAAAAGCTTAGTAAGCATAATAAGATTACTGGTTTCATTACGATTCCTTTTATAGAAGTAAAAAAGAGCGAACCTAAGTTCGCTCTTTGAATATCACTCTCTCACTAGATCAACAATTAGCGATGCTTAATCTTATCGCCGTCTTTCAAGCCTTCCAGAATTTCGATATTGATTCCGTCGGAAATACCGGTTTTTACTTCGCGTTTTTCAAATTTTTGTGGGCCGGTTTCGATTTCGACGAATTGGGCTTTTTCTTCTACAAGTAAATTGCCTTCGTTAATCGCCAATATACCTTCTTTTTTCTCTAATACGATATCGGCATTGGCACTGTAGTTGGAGCGCAGGAATAATTTTTCACTTAGTTTCACCGCAGCGCGGATTTGGAATTTAATGGTGCCTTGATCAGTTACGCCTTTTGGCGAAATATATTCAAGAATTGCGGTAAAGGGTTCGCCTTCCAATGCGCCTACGTCTAAGACTAATTCCATACCTTCACGGATTTTGCCTACTTCAGATTCATCGACCATGCCTTCAAAAATCATATCAGTCATATCGGCCAGTGTTGCGATAGTTGTACCTGAACCGTAGGAGCTGGTTTCAACAATAAATGCGCCTTCTTTAAACGGCAGATCCAAAATCATTCCGGTCACGGTTGCGGGAATCATGTTGGAGACTTTATCGGATTTTTTGGTGGCGCCGGATTTCATCAACAACAAATTATTTTCTGCTGCGGTCACGGCTTCGCGTTGCAAATCGTAATTGAGCAAAAACTTATTGTATTCAGAGGTAGAAATTAATTTGTCGTTAAACAATTTTTTCTGCCGGGTGAATTCATCGGTCGCGTTTTGCAAATTGATTTTGGCAGTTTCCAATTGCGATTCCGCTTGGTTCAACATCACCATATTGGGTGCCAAGGTAATTTTGGCGATGATATCGCCCTTATTTACATTCTGACCCGCAATCACATAGAGCTTTTCTACTACACCTGATACTTGTGATTTTATTTCCACTTCGCGGCGCGGAATGACTTTACCTACGGCTACGGTCTTTTTCACAATCGTGGTTTTAAATACGGCGTCTGATGTATAGACCACCGGTTTTGCCTGGGATTTATTGTATAAAAATACTGCCGTGCCGATAAACACAACAGCGATCAAACCCAAAACTGCGTACCAGATAAACTTTTTCATGGTGTCCTTCTTACGATTGCTGAGAAATAGTATGGTTAAAATTATTGGCTAAAAATCTTATTCGTCTTGCAGTGCTACTATCGGGTTCACTGCTGCTGCTTTTGCGGCAGGCATCAGTGAGGCTAAAAATCCGGAAATAATTAATACGACTACTGCACTAATGGCAGTATTGAAATCCACCTCCGGGTTGCGGAACATACCGGCACTGCCCCCGTTTGCTTCCATCAATTTATTGATGCCTTCTAACAACAGCACTCCCATTACCAAACCGAAATAACCTGCCACAGCGGTAATAAAAACGGACTCTTGCACAATCATGCCAATAATCGATGCCGGTGTTGCGCCCAGTGCTTTGCGCAAACCAATTTCGCGCGTGCGCTCTTTTACAACGATCAACATAATATTACCGACTCCAATTGCGCCCGCCATGATGGTGCCAATCGCCACCACCCAACTAAATACATTGATACCGGTGAACAAGCCATAAATTTTGTCGAATTCACTTTGCAAATTAAAACTACCAAATACCCCAACATCATTCGGATCAACTTTATTGCGCTCGGATAAATATTTTTTAACATCCATTTCCGCGACCAATGCATGTATGCCCGGTTTTGGAATCACCACAAAACTACCGACCCAATCCACTTGGTTGAATGCATAGCGCAGTGTGTCGTTGGGAATATAAATTTTTTCTTCTTCCGAGCTGTTCGGATTAGTCGAGCTGGATTTATAAACGCCCACTACCTGAAAACTAATTCCCGATAAGGTGATGTCAGCACCGATAGGATTTTCACCTTGCTTGAATAAAACATCTTTTACCCGCGTGCCGATAATCGCCACCTTGCGCCGTTTTTCATCGTCAATTTCATTGATGTAACGGCCTTCCAGTATTTTTTGTTGATGGATGTTGCCCATGCCAGCGTGTGTGCCTTGAATTGAAAAGCTGCCGTTATTTTTTTTGTATACGGTATAGGCCGGTGAACCACCCCAAATGCCAACACTGTTTTGCGCATAAATTTTTCCGACACTGGGCACGTTGTTTCTAATGGCCTCAACATCATCGGCTTTCAAGCGAATTTGGCGGCCAATAGGTAAACCTTGATACGCAATTTGCGTTGGACTTTGCGACCAGATCCATGCCGAATTGGGAATTTCTTTAAAATCTTCTACTACACCATTTTCCAATGCTTTGCCGGCACCGAGCAAAACAGTGAGCATAAAGATGCCCCAGAAAACGCCAAAGGCGGTGAGTGCCGTGCGCAGTTTGTGTTGATTGAGGGTGAGGAAAATTTCCTGCCACTTTTCGGTATCGATCAGCATATGTTGTTCCTTAATCTGCGCGCATGGCTTCAATGGGTGCGATACGCGCCGCTTTTAATGCGGGGACTAAACCCGCCAAGGCGCCAACCAATACCAATAAAATAATGGCGGTAATCGCCACCTGAAAATTCACTTCCGGATTTTGGAAAAAGGGTAAATTAGCACCCGCCGAACGCAAACCAAATGAAACCAGCTCCAACAACCCAACACCTAACGCCAAGCCCGCGTAGCCAGCGATGGCCGTGACTAAAATCGATTCCATTAATAAGGTGCTGACAATACCAAAGGGGGTTGCACCCAAAGCTTTGCGAATACCGATTTCACGCGTGCGTTCTTTTACCGTAATAATCATGATATTGCTCACACCAACAATACCGGCCATTAAGGTGCCCAAGCCGACAAACCAAATAAATGCATTAATCGCCAAAAATAATCCGTTTACCATTTTCGCCGGTTCAGCCATGTTGAATGAGCGTATCGCGCGCTTATCTTCTGGCGACACTTGGTGCCGCTGCTGCAATAATTTAATCACTGCGGCTTCCAATGCAAAACCATCTGCGCCCTCGTTGGGACGCAACCAGATAGAGCCAATTTTGTCGCTAGCACCAAATAATTTTTGAAAAGTATTTTGCGGAATATAGAGACGTTCAGAATCGCGCCCGCGATTGCTTTTATCGTAAAACACGCCGACGACTTTCATTACTACACCGTTAACGCGAATATCTTTACCGACCGGATCTACATCCTTACCAAATAGCCGCTCACTGACGACAGTGCCGATTACCGCAATTTTGCGAATTTGCTGGTCATCAATTGAATTGATTTTGCGGCCAAAATTAAAGGGTATGGATTCTTTGATTTTAAAAAAATCATCCGGCACACCGTGCACACCAAAGGAACCATTTTTATTGTCGTGAATTATTGAAATTCCCTGCCGTTGACTTTCAGCAGCAGCAAAGCGCACACCGGGAATTTTTTGTTGAATCGCGGCAATATCATCTTTGGTTAATTCAATGTAGCGGCCAACACCACGGCCGTTGTAGGCAACTGAGGTCGCGCCGGTATAGACCACGATAAAGTCCATTACATCCGAACCAAAATCATCGTAAACGCCGTTCTGCATCCCGCGCCCGGCACCGAGCAACAGAATCAACATAAAAATACCCCAGAAGACGCCGAACGCCGTCAGCGCGGTGCGCAATTTATTCATGCGCAGGGTATAAAGAATTTCTTGCAAGCCGTCGAGCATGATGTTTACCCACTCTTATTTTCTTAACCAAGAATCTCTTCTTCATCTTGATCGGCAATTACTTCGGCAACATGGGAAGGATGATGCTGACCAGAAATAATGAGACCGTCTTTTAAAATAATCTGCCGCTGCGTTTGGTCGGCAATATCCTGTTCGTGCGTCACTATCACAATAGTATTACCAAGCTGATGCACTTCTTTCATCAAGGCCATGACTTCAAGCGTGGTTTGGCTATCCAATGCGCCAGTGGGTTCATCGGCGAGAATTACTTTGGGTTTAGTCACCAAGGCACGGGCAATTGCCACGCGCTGTTTTTGTCCGCCCGATAATTCGTTGGGCATATGTTTTGCGCGATTAGACAGGCCGACCATTTCCAGATATTGATCGGCGCGATAATTGCGCTCTTTGCGACCAACGCCTTGGTAATACAGTGGCAGCGCGACATTTTCGGTAGCATTTTTAAACGGCAATAAATTGAACGATTGGAAAACAAAACCCAATAATTCGTTGCGCATTTTTGCGGCGGTTTTTTCTTTGAGATTTTTTATTTCATGCCCGGCGAGAAAATAATCACCTTGATCATGGGTATCTAAAATACCGAGAATGTTAAGTAGCGTGGATTTACCCGAACCCGAGGAACCCATAATCGATACCAATTCGCCTTCACGAATATGCAGGTCAATGCCCTTGAGCACATGCAATGGCTGCTCACCTGAGTGATAGTACTTATGGATGTTATGCAATTTGATCATGGTAAATTCCTTCGCTCTGCGCCGCTTTTATTAGCGCCGTAAGCTTAATGATTTTTCACTGGATGACAGAAATTTTTAACCGCACTCAACATTCTGATGACAAGTGTCAGGGATTTTGCTTTTACCGCTGTAACTATTGGTGACTATTTCTTAGTAACCCTTGCTAGCTTTGATGCACTGAATACCGGTTTGGATTCAGTGCGGTAAAAATAATTATTCATCTTGCAGCGCAAGGATTGGATTGACCGAGGCGGCCTTGATTGCAGGCAATAATGCCGCCAGTGCCCCAATGATCACCAATATGCCCAGTGCGATAAACGCCGTACCTATATCGATAAATGGTGTGGAGAACATGCCCTTGCCCTTACCCATATCGGCCAGCACATGGGTCACTCCCTCAAGCAGCGCAACGCCCGCAACCAAACCGGCATAACCAGCGATGATGGTGATCACCAGCGACTCCTGCATAATCATCATACTGATATTCGTTGGAGTTGCGCCCAGCGCTTTACGTAAACCGATTTCGCGTGTGCGTTCTTTTACCACTACCAGCATAATATTACCCACCCCAATCACACCGGCGATAATAGTGCCTATAGCAACCATCCAGCTAAAGCCAATAATACCGTTAACCAGATTTTTATTTTCCAAATATTCCTGTTCGCTGTTGTGGGTGTTCAATACACCTTTGTCATCGGGATGGATTTTTTGTCGTTCATAGATTATTTTTTTAATTTCTCTTTCCAGTTCCTGCGTATTCTGTTGCGCACCCGGCTGGATTAGTAACTCATTGAACCTGTCCATTTGATTAAAGGTTTTGCGCAAGGTTGCATTAGGCAGAAAAACACTGATGCTTTGGTTTTGGTCACCGCTATCCGGTTCGCTAGATTCATAAATTCCCACCACCTTAAAACTGATTCCCTGAATTTTTATAAACTTTCCGATAACTTCAGTTTCATCTTTAAATAATATCGGGCGAACCCGTTTGCCGATGACCGCCACTTTCCTGAATTCATCTTCATCGAGTTGATTGATATAACGCCCTGCCACTACACGATTGGTATTTAATGCGGCCCAACCACCGTGCGTACCTATGACATAAAAGGAACCGCTATTTTTTTCATTAACAACATATTGGGAGCCCATTAACCAATTGATGCCAGCAAGGGTTTTCAAATCAGGAATTTTTTGTTTGACTGCATCTATATCGTCTTGGGTGAGACGAATTTGTCGCCCTTTAGGCAGACCTCTATAGGCAAGCTGCGTGACATTGGAAGGCCATAAAAACACTACGTTTTTGCGATCACCAAATAAACCATCTACGTTGTTGCTATAGCCTTGGCCAAAGCCCAGCATGATCACCAACATAAAAATGCCCCAGAAAACACCAAAGGCTGTCAGTGTAGTGCGCACTTTTTGTTTTTTTAATGCGGCAATAATTTCTTGCCATTTGTCCCAATCAATCCAGGTGAATTTCATTATTCTACTCTCATCGCTTCGATTGGCATGATGCGCGCAGCGCGCAGTGCAGGCATTAAACCCGCTAAAACCCCAGCGATAATCAGCAACAGCAGTGCACCCACGGCAATTTTCAAATCAATTTCCGGCTGCTGGAAATAAGGCAATTGAATATTTAATTTTTCCAGTATTGCGGCAACGCCTTCCAATAGCGCCACACCCATAATCAAACCGCTATAACCGGCGACACTGGTTACTAAAATGGATTCACATAAAAGACTGCCGACAATAGAGTGTGGATTTGCGCCCAGCGCTTTGCGAATACCAATTTCGCGCGTGCGCTCGCGCACGGTGATAATCATGATATTGCTCACGCCCACAATACCGGCGAGCAAAGTGCCTATGCCAACCAGCCAGATAAACACATTCAAGCCATCAAAGGTTTCCTTAACGTCTTGGGTAACTCGCGCGTAATTCATCACGTAAATTGCGCGGTTATCGCTGGGTGCGATGTGATGACGCTCCTTGAGAAAATTAACAATTTCATCTTCCAGTGCCACGCCATCAACACCTGCTTTAGGGCGCACTGCAATCAGGTCAACATAGGTGCCACCACCAAAGGTTTTTTTAAACGCACTCAGCGGTAAATAAACGCGCTCTGACATGCGCCCCTGATTGCCTTTATCGTAAAAAATCCCCACCACTTTAAAGATCACACCATTGACTTGAATCTCTTTGCCGAGCGGATCTTCGCCCGCCGAAAATAATCGCTCCTGCACCCGTGTACCAATCACGCAAACTTTGCGGCTATCTTCTTTATCAAAATAATTTAGGCGGCGGCCGTTATTAAATTCGACTTTTTCTTTGATATTAAAATATTGGTCGGCAACACCCAGCACCTGAAACACACCCGAGCGGGTACCGTTGTTCACTAAAATATCGGAGTTAACAAAATTGCCGAGCGGATTTTCGCTGGAGAGATAGCGTACACCGGGAATATTCTGGCGGATTGCCGCCATATCGTCCTCGGTAAAATGGATTTGTCGGCCGACTGAAAAACCTTGATAGGGAATAGACGTGATGTAGGGTTCGATCCACATGGAGTCGATGGTATCGTTGAAGTTGCCCTCGAGAAATGCCTTCTCCATTCCGCGCCCGGCACCGAGCAGCAGGATCAACATTAAAATGCCCCAGAAGACACCGAAGGCAGTTAGCCCGGTGCGCAGTTTATTCTGGCGCAGGCTAAACAGAATTTCTTGCAGGCTATCCATAACGATTTCCCAATCGAGTGCCGTGTTGTATGAGGAGCTGTGCTCCGTCTCTTATTAGCTTCACTTCCCGAGCTGTTTTGGCGATAGTTATCGTCACCTAATGCATGGTCGCCAGATACAGAGCGGCAAATTAACACAGAGTTCCCTGCCAAGACATTGCTGTTAATAATTGTTATTAATAATCGATGCGTACCAAACCAGTGCGCTGCGTGCCGTGCAGATCGTTGACCCGCACCGCGCGTGTTCACGTCATTTAACGTATCGCTACCAGCGCCAGATTCCGGCAAACTTCTGGTATGGTACAAATCTTGTCTGCCACATTCCCATAGCGACTACATAGCGACCAATAAGCGACACTGATGACAGCGCAATTCATAGCACCTCACACTAATACCCGTCGCTGGCACGCCAGCTTGAAGCTCGGCTTTGCACTGCGGCGCGGTGTTACGCGAATGGTGGAGAATCACCACTGCGGCCCCTTGCGGGTGCTCAAACCTTTTTATCCCGAGGCGGATTGCTGCCACGTTTATTTGCTGCATCCGCCGGGTGGTTTGGTATTGGGCGATGAGCTGCGCATTAATGTGCACGCCGATAACGACAGCCACGCACTGGTAACTACGCCCTCGGCGGGTAAGGTTTACGGGGTTAAAAATGGTATCGAAAAACAGCAACAGCGGGTGATGTTAAGCCTTGCTGCAGGCGCCTGTTTGGAATGGCTGCCGCAAGAGACGCTGATTTTTGACGGCGCCAATGCCCTGTTACAGTCCGACATACAACTACAAATGGGCGCAAAATTGGTGTTTTGGGATATCGTCTGTTTTGGGCGCCCAGCCAGCCAGCTGAGCTTTGATTCGGGCACATGCACCCAGCTGATTCGCATCGAACGCGAGGGCATTCCGCTCTTGATTGAGCGCAATCTGGTGCACGGTGGCGGCGCATTGCAAGCCAGTGCTTGGGGTTTGGGCGGGCGCAACAGCATGGGCACTTTTATCATGACCCTGCGCACCGGGCGCGAACAGCGGCAGGAACTGACAGAGATGCTGGCGCAAACCAGCACCAGCGGTAGTCACCAATGGGGGCTGACGCAAAAAGACGATTTGTTTATCGCGCGTTATTTAGGTGATTCTGCCAGCCATTGCCGTCAGGGTTTTGAGCGTTTATGGCAGGCACTGCGGCCGTTGCTGCTGAATAAGCCCGCTGTTTCGCCGCGTATTTGGTTTACCTAAGCTGGCCGAATCCTGCTTGGATTTTTGCTGGTTATCACTGCTTACTTACTACTTATTGAGGCACGCCATGGAGTTAACCCCACGCGAAAAAGACAAGTTGCTGTTATTCAGCGCCGCACAGTTAGCCGAGCGGCGGCGCGCACGCGGCTTGAAATTAAATTATCCAGAATCCATCGCGCTTATCAGTTTTGAAATTATCGAAGGCGCGCGCGATGGCAAAACCGTGGCTGAACTTATGGCCTATGGCCGCACCTTATTAACGGTGGACGATGTGATGGAAGGCATTGCCGAGATGGTGCACGAAGTGCAAGTCGAGGCCACCTTTCCCGATGGGACAAAGCTAGTCACCGTCCATAACCCGATTGTTTAATTGCCAAGGAAACCCACGATGATTCCCGGTGAATATCAAATAGCTGAAGGCAATATTGCGCTCAATTCCGGCCGCGAGGTCATCACTGTCTCGGTGGCCAATACCGGCGATAGGCCGATCCAGGTGGGCAGCCACTATCACTTTTATGAAACCAATGCGGCGCTGGTATTTGCGCGCGCCGATACCAAAGGCTTCCGCTTGAATATCGCCGCCGGTACCGCGGTACGTTTTGAGCCGGGGCAAACCCGCGAGGTCGAACTGGTCGCGCTGAGCGGACGCCGTCGGGTATTTGGTTTTCGCGGCGACGTAATGGGGAGCTTGTAAAAGATGACAACTAAAAAAACATCCACCCAAACCATGAGTAAACGCGCTTACGCCGAGATGTTCGGCCCAACGGTAGGCGACCGCGTTCGTTTAGCGGATACCGAACTCTGGATAGAAGTAGAGCATGACCACACCATTTACGGTGAAGAGGTAAAGTTCGGCGGTGGCAAAGTTATCCGCGATGGCATGGGGCAAAGCCAAGCCAGCTGCGCCGATACACCCGATACCGTCATCACCAATGCGCTGATTCTCGATCATTGGGGCATAGTCAAAGCCGACATCGCGATCAAAAATGGCCGCATCAGTGGCATCGGCAAGGCGGGCAATCCGGATATCCAACCCGGCATCACCATTGAGATTGGGCCGGGCACGGAAATTATCGCAGGCGAAGGCAATATCGTTACTGCCGGTGGTATTGATGCGCATATCCATTTCATCTGCCCGCAACAAATCGAAGAAGCCTTGATGAGTGGCGTCACCACCATGATTGGCGGCGGCACCGGGCCAGCCACTGGCACCAATGCCACCACCTGCACGCCGGGGCCATGGCATATCGGCAAAATGCTGCAGGCAGCGGAATCCTTCCCGATGAATTTTGGTTTTCTGGGTAAAGGCAACGCGAGTTTGCCTGAGGCGCTGGAAGAGCAAATAAAAGCAGGCGTGATGGGCTTAAAACTGCACGAAGATTGGGGCACCTCGCCCGCCTCCATCGACTGCTGTTTAAGCGTGGCCGATAAGTACGATATTCAAGTCGCCATCCACACCGACACCCTCAACGAATCGGGTTTTGTAGAAGACACTATTGCCGCCTTCAAAGGCCGCACCATTCACACCTATCACACCGAAGGCGCCGGTGGCGGGCACGCGCCCGATATCATCAAAGCCTGCGGTTTGGATAACGTGTTGCCTTCATCGACCAACCCCACGCGCCCCTACACCATTAACACCGTCGATGAACATTTGGACATGCTCATGGTGTGTCACCATTTGGACCCGAGCATTCCGGAAGATGTCGCTTTTGCCGATTCCCGTATCCGCAAAGAGACTATCGCCGCCGAAGATATTTTGCATGACCTAGGCGCATTTTCGATGATTTCGTCCGACTCCCAAGCCATGGGTCGCGTGGGCGAAGTTATCACCCGCACCTGGCAAACCGCGCACAAAATGCGCATGCAGCGCGGCAGCTTGCCCGAGGATATGATCGACGGAAAAGAAACCGGCCACGATAACTTCCGCGCAAAACGTTATATCGCCAAATACACCATCAACCCTGCTATTGCGCAGGGCATCAGCCACGAAGTCGGCTCGATTGAAGTGGGTAAGTTGGCCGATTTAGTCATCTGGAAACCGGCGTTTTTTGGCACTAAACCGGCGCTGATTATTAAAGGTGGCGCTATTGCCGCCGCGCCCATGGGCGACCCTAATGCCTCAATTCCCACGCCGCAGCCAGTGCATTATCGGTTGATGTTTGGCGCCTTCGGCAAAGCCTGCGTGCAAACCTCGCTCACCTTTGTATCGCAAGCGGGTATCGATGCCGGTATCGCACAAACCTTTGGTCTGGAACGTCCACTCTCGGCGGTGAAAAATTGTCGCAACGTGAAAAAATCCGACATGGTGCTCAACAACTATCAACCCTTTATGGAAGTTGACCCTGAGACCTACGAAGTAAAAGCCGATGGCGTGGTATTAACTTGCGAGCCAGCAGAAATATTGCCCATGGCGCAGCGTTACTACTTATTTTAAAAACAGATTCTATTTTAAAAAAAGGTTTGTTTTAAAAACAATTTAATTTTACGGCGACAACTGGCGAAAAATTTTATGTTAGAAGCTCACGAAATAGTTCAAGGTGAATCATTGCAAACCGCACTGGACATCGAATTAGGTTTTGATGATCGCCAAAAAAGCCGCCATAAAGGCGTGACTTTATGTGGCAAAGAAATCGGCTGGTTTATTGCGCGCGGCCACGTGCTTAAAGACGGCGATTTTTTAAAATGCACTTCCGGTGAATTGATCCGCATTGTGCCTGCGCAAGAAAAGGTGAGCACCGTCTACGCACGGAGCGCATTGGATTTAACCCGCGCCGCTTATCATTTGGGCAATCGCCATGTGCCGCTGCAAATCACAGATCAGTTTTTGCGTTACCAGCACGATCACGTATTAGATGAAATGGTAAAAGGTTTGGGCTTACAAGTTGAAGTTGAAAACGCAGCCTTTCAGCCAGAAGCAGGTGCCTATGCGGCCGGACACAGCGGTGGCCATTCGCACTCGCATGGCGATTCACATGGAGCGTCGCACAGCTTTGTGTTGCGCCCGCATCTGCATAAACATGATCACTAACGCAGCGGCAAACATGGATCACACCGAACCAGCGCCAGTAATCTCGCCGCTGGCACTACTGCATTTATTTCACTTATCCAGCCCGGCGCTGCCGGTAGGGGCTTACGCGTATTCGCAAGGTTTGGAATACGCAATCGATAGCGGCCAATTAAAAACCGCTGCCGATGTCGCCGACTGGCTGAGCGGTGTTTTATTGTATGGCCTCGGCCAACTCGATTTGCCAGTATTGATGGCCGCCTATCGCGCCTGGGAAAACGATGATTGGCTCGCGGTGAATGAATGGAATTTCTTTTTGCGCGCCTGCCGCGAAACCAGCGAATTATTATTAGAAGACGAACAACTCGGCGTCGCATTGCAGCGGCTATTACTGGATTTAGGCGCGCCTGCAAATGCTATTCAGGCGCTCAATGCCAAACCCACCTTTGCCATTATGTTTGCCCTTGCCGGCAACCATTGGAAAATTCCACTCACTGACCTAATGCACAGCTTTGCGTACAGCTGGCTCGAAAACCAAGTTGCTGCAGCAACAAAAATTGTGCCGCTCGGGCAAACTGCCGCACAAAAATTATTGCTGCAATTATTGCCCGAAATCCCCAGGGCCATAGCAAAAGCGCAAACACTGCAAGCGGCCGATATTGGCGCAAGCTTGCCCGGCCAAGTGATGTCGTCGAGCCTACATGAATATCAATACTCACGACTTTTTCGCTCCTGATTATTTAATTCTTATTACTTGATTCTAATTATTTACATTTTAAGGAAGCACTATGAATGACACGCAACCACAAAAACCCGCACTGCGCCTTGGCATTGGCGGGCCGGTCGGTTCAGGTAAAACCGCATTGGTTAAAACCCTCTGCGGGGAATTAAAAGATATTTTTAATATCGCCGTCATCACCAACGATATTTACACGCGCGAAGACGCCGAATTTCTAATGCGCCATAACGCGCTCGATCACGACCGCATAATCGGCGTAGAAACCGGCGGTTGTCCGCACACCGCGATTCGCGAAGATGCCTCGATGAATTTATCGGCCGTGGCCGAATTAAATGAACGCTTCGCCAATCTGGATGTGATCTTAATCGAAAGCGGGGGCGACAATCTTGCCGCTACCTTTAGCCCAGAATTATCCGATTTGACGCTCTACGTTATTGATGTTTCGGCGGGCGATAAAATTCCGCGCAAAGGTGGCCCCGGTATTACCAAATCCGATTTATTAGTTATCAACAAAATTGACCTGGCACCCATGGTCGGCGCCGATTTGAGTGTGATGGATCGCGACGCAAAAAAAATGCGCAACGACAAACCGTTTATCTTCAGTAATTTAAAAGACGGAACCGGCGTAGCAGACATAGTTGCTTTTATTAAAACCCAGGGCATGTTGAGCCCAAAAACGCCCAATTAACATTAAGTGGAGCTTTTATGAAAAACCTTATCAAAAATTGTGTAAAAAAATCCTGGCTCGCGGCGCTAAGTTTATCAATTATCGCCACACCGGCATTCGCACATCCGGGCGAACACACCATCGGTTTTTGGGCCGGGTTTGTACATCCCTTTACCGGTCTGGATCATCTGGTTGCGATGATGCTTCTCGGCGTATGGTTTGCACTGCTTACGCGCAGCATGGCAATTAAAAGTGGTTTGGCTAGTGTGGGAATTTTTGCGCTCGCGTTACTTATCGGCGGCCAGTTACCCGAAAATTCCATTGCCGCTATTGAATGGGCAGTTTTATTTTCCGGCCTCATCGTTGCATTGCTCATTTTATTCAGAATGCAATTAGGCCAACTAGCACCCGTAGTTGCCGCGACTTTAATGGCAAGCCACGGTTTGGTACACGGCACCGAAGTCACCGGCAATTTGATGGGCTACATACTCGGCGCTTGCACTGGCATGTTGGTATTAGTCAGCCTTGCTTACACAGCAACACGCGTGTGTCTGCGTATTCGCGCTAAAAATTATTCACCGCAGTAAAAAAATCGATAAACACCTTAGGCTTTTATTAACCAATTGAAACATAGCTTAAGATGCAAGTATAAAAAAAGCGTAGTCCCTTTTGACAGGGACTACGCTTTTTATTTTCAGGATCAACGATATATATTAGCTAACCGTCCCACTCCGATTCACACCATTAATCAGCGCTTTAACCGCTGACGTAATAATATTTCGATCCTGTCCTACACCATAAACCGGCTTACCGTTTTTCACTTTAATTTCTACGTAAGTCACTGCCGCTACATCGGAACCTTCACCGATAGAATGTTCGGAGTAGTCGATCACACTGACGTCTGCATCGATAAATTGGCTAATCGCATGAGCTGCTGCATCGATAGGGCCGTTGCCGCTGCCGCTGATTTTTACGGTTTTATCCTGATGCTGGGCGTGGATAACAATATCCACTTGATGACTATCATCTTGTTCGGTGAATTTACTCGATTGATAAGTGATTGGCGAATTAACGGCAAAATATTCGTCGTTAAAAATATTTACAATATCGCTGCCTTTCACTTCCTTACCGGTGCTATCACTCACTTTTTGCACGGCGGCACTGAATTCAATTTGCAAACGACGCGGCAACTGCAAACCGGCTTCTTGTTGCAACAGGAAACTCACGCCGCCTTTGCCCGATTGCGCATTTACACGCACAACGGCATCGTAACTGCGATTCAAATCCGCTGGATCAATTGGCAAATAAGGTACTTCCCACAGGGCATCTTTTTTCTGAACGGCAAAACCTTTTTTAATTGCGTCCTGATGCGAACCGGAGAAAGCGGTGAATACCAATTCACCTGCATACGGGTGACGCGGATGTACCGGCAATTGCGTGCACTCTTCGTGCAGCTTGCGCACTTTATCGATATCAGAAAAATCCAACCCGGGATGAATGCCTTGCGAATACAAATTCAACGCAAGAGTTACCAGATCCACATTACCAGTGCGCTCACCATTGCCAAACAAACAACCTTCAACACGATCTGCGCCCGCCATCACCGCTAATTCTGCAGCGGCAACTGCAGTGCCGCGATCATTGTGTGGATGCACGCTGATGATGATGGAATCGCGGCGATTGATATTGCGGTGAATCCACTCGATTTGATCGGCGTAAGTATTTGGTGTGTTCATTTCCACGGTTGCGGGCAAATTCAAAATCAATTTCTTTTGTGGTGATGGATTCCAAATCTCCACCACTGCATCACACACATCTTTTACCAATTCGATTTCAGTCGATGAAAAAACTTCTGGTGAATATTGGAAAGTCCAATCCACTTCCGGTGCTGTTGCGGTTAACTCTTTGCACCACTTGGTGCCTTGAATAGCGATATTTTTTACGCCTGCCTCATCGGTGTTGTACACAATTTTGCGGAACGCGGGCGCGAGTGGATTGTACATATGCAAAATCACACGCTTGGCGCCGCGCACACTTTCGATGGTTTTTTCGATCAAGTCGTAACGCGCTTGCACCAAGACTTCGATGGTGACATCGTCGGGAATTAAATTTTCTTCGATCAATTGGCGAGTGAAATTGAAATCAATTTCACTCGCGGAAGGAAAACCGATTTCGATTTCTTTAAAACCAATCGCGACTAATTCTTTGAACATACGCAATTTGGTGGCAACGGACATAGGGTCGATCAGCGCCTGGTTGCCATCGCGCAGGTCAGTGCTCATCCAGATAGGCGGTTTTTCAATGTGCTTATTGGGCCATTGGCGGTCAGGCAAGGACACGCCGACAAAACGCTGGTATTTACTGGATGGGTTAGAAAGCATGATCGACTCCGAATGTTGTGCCTGGGCTTTATGGAAAGTTACTGAATAATTAAGCGGGTAAGCAATTATCCTGAGATTCCATTAGCGTTAATAGGTTCTTGTAGTTGGTTGATGCAAAGCCCGGTTGGTTATGCGGCTGGGGATAACAGCCACAGATTCCTGTTAGTGCGATCACACGAGTAGGAACCCCTTTCCGGCGCGGGTTGCGCACGGCCTTTTATCAACATGGAATTAGTATAGGTAAACAAGACTGGCAGATGATTGCTAAGCTTGTGTTAATATCGACAATAGAACAATATTATTGCTTAAAATTTTAATTTATTGAAATTAAATATCTATTAACTGGATTTTACCGCTATGGAACTCGACCGCTATGATCGTTTGATCTTGGAAGCTCTGCAGCAGAATGGGCGCATATCTAATCAGGAGTTGGCCGACAGTATCAGCCTCTCCCCTTCTCCATGTCTGCGCCGCGTGCGTGCGCTGGAAGAGTCCGGCCTTATCGACGGCTATGTCGCCTTACTCAATGCGAGGAAATTAGGGCTCACTTTAGTATCGTTTATCCAAATCAGCATGGATAAACACACACCCGACCGGTTTGATCTGTTCGAGAAGACCGTGGGTGACTATCCCGAAGTATTGGAGTGCCATTTAATCACCGGGCAATCGGCCGATTACTTATTAAAAGTCATAGTGAAAGATATGGATGCTTACCAGCAGTTTTTATTGCAAAAACTTACGCGGATTGAGGGAGTTAGCGGGGTGCATTCGTCATTTGTATTGAAATCGCCGATTGATAAGACGGCGTTGCCGGTAGGATAAAACTGAAAACGACGTTTGAGACAACAAAGGGGCATTGAGCCCCCTTTGTTGTTTGTAGATTATTTTGCGGCTTTACGATCACGACGATCATTTTTACGCCGTTCTTGTGGCACATCTTGCGGAATACCTTCGCCGTATTGGCGACGATCACTGCGCTGACGCTCTTCGAGTGCATCCTCAATTTGAGTCAGTAATACTTTGGGAGTCTTTTTCTCGCTTGTCATTAAAGTCATCTCGCTACGCAAGTTAATCTCATCAAAACTACTCATTACTGCCTGAGTATAGACCAGTCAAAATCCAAAATTTGTGAATTCGGTGACATTTTTTATTTCATTTCTAAATATAAAAGGCCGAATTCGCGTGAATTCGGCCTTCTTTTTCATATATTTAATAAGCTATTAATTAATAAAATTTAATAGCCTTTATATATCAAGGTTAGCAACTGCAAGGGCATTCGTTTCGATAAACTCACGGCGTGGCTCCACGTTATCACCCATCAGGCAGGTGAAGATCTGGTCGGCGGCAATCGCATCCTGGATAGTTACGCGCAGCATGCGGCGGGTTTCCGGGTTCATGGTGGTATCCCACAATTGCTCCGGGTTCATCTCGCCGAGACCTTTATAGCGCTGGATGTTGTAGCCTTTGCGCGACTCTTTCATCAACCATTCCAAGCCTTCAGCGAACTTGAATAAAGGTTGCTTGCGCTCACCGCGCTGGATAAAGGCGCCCTCTTCGATCAGGTTCTCCAGCTTCCCGCCTAGGGCAACGATAGAAGCGTATTCTCCCGAGGCAAAGAAGTCGTGGTTAAAAGGATAAGGCGTGGCAATACCGTGAGCAGTGATTTCTACCTGCGGCATAAACAAGTGGCGCTCGGTATCTTCACGCACGGTGATTATATAACGCTGACTGCCGGCGCGCGCATCGATACTAAAATGGGCAGCCATCTGGTCGCACCACTGCTGCATATGGCCTTGATCCGCCAAATGCTCAGGGCGAACCGCCGGTAAGTAGATCATCTTTTCCAGCACATCGGCGGGATAGAGGCGCGACAAACGATCAATAGTCGCCATCACCTTGCGGTATTCATACACCAGCTTCTCTAACGCTTCACCGGCAATCGGTGGGGCGCTTGGGTTGACGTAGAGGCTCGCATCTTCAAGCGCTGCTTGGGTGAGGAACTCGGTCATCGCCGATTCGTCTTTCAGATACTGTTCTTGCTTGCCTTTGGCGATTTTATACAGCGGTGGCTGGGCGATATAGATGTGGCCACGCTCAATCAACTCACGCATTTGGCGGAAGAAGAAGGTCAATAACAGGGTGCGGATGTGTGAACCGTCCACGTCCGCATCCGTCATGATAATGATGCTGTGGTAGCGCAGTTTTTCAGGGTTGTAATCGTCTTTACCAATACCGCAACCGAGCGCGGTGATCAGTGTGCCCACTTCCTGGCTGGATAACATCTTGTCAAAACGGGCTTTTTCCACGTTGAGGATCTTACCCTTGAGTGGCAGGATCGCTTGGGTTTTACGCGCGCGGCCTTGTTTAGCTGAGCCGCCCGCAGAGTCACCCTCTACCAGATAGAGTTCAGACAAGGCCGGGTCTTTTTCCTGACAATCCGCCAACTTACCGGGCAGGCCTGCGATATCCAATGCACCTTTGCGGCGAGTCATTTCACGGGCTTTACGCGCGGCTTCACGAGCGCGGGCGGCATCGATCATCTTGCCTACAATGGCTTTGGCTTCTTGCGGGTTTTCCAGCAAGTAGGCGCCAAAGTGTTCACTCATCTCCTGCTCTACTGCCGTTTTCACTTCGGACGAAACGAGTTTGTCTTTGGTCTGGCTAGAGAATTTAGGATCAGGTACTTTTACCGATATAATCGCGGTGAGGCCTTCGCGAGCATCGTCACCGGTAGTGGCGACTTTAGCGTTCTTAGCGATACCTTCTTTCTCGATATAGGTATTTAAACCACGGGTCAGCGCAGCGCGGAAACCGGCCAAGTGGGTACCACCGTCGCGCTGCGGGATGTTGTTGGTATAGCAGAACAGGTTTTCCTGGAAGGAATCGTTCCACTGCAGCGCCACTTCAACGCCTATACCGTCATCGCGCTTGAGCGAAACAAAGTGCACCATCTTATTAATGGTGGTTTTGTTCTTGTTTAAATGGTCAACAAACGCACGTAAACCGCCCTCGTATTGATAGACCTCTTCTTTACCACTGCGCTCATCTTTCAGCACAATACGCACACCCGAGTTCAGGAACGAGAGTTCGCGCAGGCGTTTAGCCAGTAATTCGAAGTGAAATTCGATATTGGTAAAGGTTTTATCGGAAGGTTTGAAATGAATTTCAGTCCCGGTAGTCGCTGAATCGCCCACTACTTTCAGGGCTTCATCGGGTACACCGTGGCGATAGATTTGCTCATGGATCTTTCCGCCGCGACGAATCGTCAGCTTTAGGTACTCAGATAGAGCGTTTACTACAGATACGCCCACACCGTGCAAACCACCAGATACCTTATAGGTATTGTCATCAAACTTACCACCGGCGTGGAGTACAGTCATGATAACTTCAGCCGCCGACACACCCTCTTCGTGCATTTCAGTGGGAATACCACGGCCATTGTCAGACACAGAGATGGTTTCATCGGGATGAATAACCACACGCACCTCGTCACAGTGACCGGCGAGCGCTTCATCGATAGAGTTATCCACGACTTCAAACACCATATGATGCAGGCCTGAGCCATCATCGGTGTCGCCAATGTACATCCCTGGGCGCTTACGCACCGCATCCAAGCCCTTAAGGACTTTAATACTGGACGAGTCGTAAACATTCTCTTCTGACATAGCATTTCTCCGCTTTTTTGTTCAGTAGCGACCAGCAAAAGGCTGATTGCGCATAATCAGTGGGAAGATAACCGAGGGATTAATCTACCTCAGTCACTCTACCCTGTTCCACGTGGAACATTTTTGGGGTTATTTCCATCTTATCGCGCCAGCTCGAAGCCAACATTTCGCGCTCCACACCAGTAATGAATACCTGAGTGCCCATGGTATCTAACCAGTGAACCAGCAAAGCGCGATGCTTTTCATCCAATTCAGCAGGTAAATCATCCACCAAATAAATCGACTTACGCCCGGTTATGCGGGTAAACACATAGCCTTGGGCGATTTTAAGCGCACAGACTAGTAGCTTTTGTTGACCACGCGAGAGAACTTCAGCGGCATCCAAGCCATTCACTGTTATTTTTAAATCCGCCCTATGACTGCCAGACTGGGTGTAGCCTTGACGCATATCGCGTTCGAAGCCATCAGTAAGCACATCATCATAAGGTTTATCTTTATCCCAACCGCGATAGTAGCCAATAGCGATACCATCAATATTGATAAATTCCTTTAACAACTCGGCAAAGGTTTCCTGAAACTGCCTCATACATTGGGTGCGAAATTCATGGATTATATCGGTTAAACCTACTAATTCCTTGTCCCAAGTAGCCAATTCAAAGGGGTCTATTCTATCACGACGCAACAGGCTATTGCGGTGTTTGAGGCAACGCTGGATGGCTTTCCATGCAGGGAAGAAATTAGGTTCCACGTGAAACACTAACCAATCAATAAACTGCCGCCTAACTTTCGGGCTACCTTCCAATAATAGAAAGGTATCCGAGTTAATCACTTGCACTGGAAGATAAGCCGCCAGATCAGCAGCCGAAGGGACGAGTACACCATTGGCCTTAAAACTGGCGTCACCATTAAGATGACGGCTTATTCCAATCGGAACTTCAGAACCATCATCGGTATGAACACGTCCAAAGACAGTAAAGGACTGCTGTTGGTGATTAATCAGTGGTTTATGTTTGTGACTGCGGAAGGATCGGCCAAGTGCGAGCAGATTAATGGCTTCCAAAATGCTGGTTTTACCCGAGCCATTTTCACCATAGATAAGATTGACCTGCAACGAAGGAGCCATATCGACTCCTTCCAGATTGCGCAGGTTTTGAATAAGCAGACGTTTTAAGGTCATACGACCAGCAGGACGGGACTACCAATGCGCCATTAAAGGCGCATTGGCATAACTACGTAGAGGGAATCACTATTTTCCGGTTCTTCCAATAGGGCGCTGGAATTGGCATCCGAGAGAGTAATCTTCACATTTTCATTGCTGATAACATTAGTAACATCTTGCAGATAGCTGACATTAAAGCCCACTTCGAGGGATTCACCGGTGTAATCTACAGTAACCTGCTCTTCTGCTTCTTCTTGCTCCGGGTTGTTGGCGACTATAGTCAAAGTGCCATCTGACAATAGCAACCGCACACCGCGATACTTTTCATTGGACAAAATCGCTGTACGTCCAAATGCTTGTTTCAATTCCAGTCGCGAACCTATCACTACCTTATTACCACCACGCGGTAATACACGCTCGTATTCGGGGAACTTGCCATCTACAAGTTTGGAGGTGAAGGTGTAATCCATTGAGGTGACACGAATATGGTTGGGACTAAGCACAATTTCAACTTGCGCGCTCGAATCATCCAACAAGCGCGATAATTCCAGTACACCTTTACGCGGCAAAATTGCTTGAATTACATCAGTGGTATTGACGGCTACTGCGCGGGTACACATCGCCATACGGTGACCATCGGTAGCCACTACGCGCAATTGATCCTGACGTACTTCCCACAACATTCCGTTCAAGTAATAGCGGACATCCTGCTGCGCCATAGCAAACGCGGTACGTTCAATAAGACGTTTAACTTCTTGCTGCGCACAGCTAAAGCGCAGGTTGCCCGGCGTGTCTTCCACATTGGGAAAATCTGTCGCTGGCAATGTAGATAAGGTAAAACGGCTCCGGCCTGATTTGACCATAATGCGGTTTTCTTCCAGAGAAAACTCAATATTGCTGCTATCAGGTAGGGATTTGCAGATATCTAGCAGCTTACGTGCAGGAACTGTGATATCACCCGACACCCCGGCTTGCTCCAGCGTGATGCGCCCAACAATCTCCACTTCCAGATCAGTACCAGTAAGGGACAGTTGATCACCATTGAGTTGGATCAACACGTTGGACAATACCGGCAGCGTTTGACGACGCTCCACCACACCAGCTACCAGTTGTAAGGGTTTGAGCAAGGCTTCGCGCGATACGGCAAATTTCATGTGATGGTCTCTTAGGTAATCTTCCAGGACTTATTGCGTTTTTATCTCTACGGGATGAAGCACAAAATACCAGCGTTTATAAATCAAGTTGTCAGCGAACGCAGCAAATTTTTCATATCTTCGCGGATGTCTGCGGTCTCTTCCTGTAATTCCTTAATCTTGCGGCAGGCATGCAATACCGTGGTGTGATCGCGGCCACCAAAAGCTTCACCAATTTCCGGCAAGCTGTGGTTAGTCAATTCTTTCGCCAGTGCCATTGCCACCTGACGTGGACGCGCCACTGAACGGCTGCGGCGTTTGGAGATCATATCGTTCATTTTGATTTTGTAGTATTCGCATACCACGCGCTGGATATTGTCGATGCCAACTTGTTTATCCTGCAGCGCTAATAAATCTTTCAAGGCTTCGCGCACCAGTTCGACATCAATCGACCGACCGGTAAAGTTAGCGCTGGCGATAACCCGCTTCAATGCACCTTCAAGGTCGCGCACATTGGCGCGAATCCGTTGGGCGATAAAAAAGGCGGCTTCGTGTGGTAAATCAATATTCACCTGCTCGGCCTTCTTCATCAAAATAGCCACACGGGTTTCCAGCTCAGGTGGTTCTACCGCTACAGTCAGACCCCAACCAAAGCGGGATTTTAAGCGTTCTTCCAAACCATTAATTTCTTTGGGAAAACGGTCGCAGGTGAGGATGATTTGACGGCCGCCTTCCAGCAACGAGTTAAAAGTGTGAAAAAACTCTTCCTGCGAGCGCTCCTTACCGGCAAAAAATTGAATATCGTCAATCAGCAACGCATCCATCGAACGGTAGTAACGTTTGAAATCATTTATTGCATTTAACTGCAATGCTTTCACCATATCCGCCACAAACCGCTCGGAATGTAAATACACCACTTTTGCATTAGGATTACGCGCCACCATGGCATTGCCAACAGCTTGCATTAAGTGGGTTTTACCCAAACCCACACCACCGTATATGAAAAGGGGGTTGTAAGCACCACCGGGATTTTCCGCCACCTGGCGTGCGGCAGCCAAACCTAACTGGTTGGATTTACCTTCAACAAAGGTAGCGAAAGTAGATGACACATTTAAATAGTTGCTGTGTTTAAGGCCGCCCTCAACCTCTATATCGGGTGTTGAACGCGCACTCGAATCGAATACATTTTCTAACACGGCGACACGGGATTTAGCATCATAATCGGCGATTTTTGTACCTATCTTCGCCTTATTAGACGAAGATTTGTAATTATTATTTGCTTCACTTTGTTCTGCAACAGGACTGCCAAAAGCCAGATTATCGCTGGTATCTTTAGTTGAATAAACACTTGGATGATTAGCAACTGCTTTCTCACTATGCGCCAGTTCAAATGCTGATGTACGCACACTGACCGAGTTCGCCTGAAAACCCGTTGCCGGGCGTGGTGCAACACCCACTGCTACCTGCAAACTATTATCCTGATGATAATGGCTGGCCAGCTCGCGAATGCGATTAAGGAATTTTTCTGCCACCCAATCACAAATAAACCGGTTAGGCGCTAACAAACGCAACTCTTGGGGGGCAGCTGACTCATCGATTTGTAATGGCCGAATCCAGGTATTGAATTGCTGCGACGGCAATTCATCCTGCAAGCTAGCGGCACATAATTTCCAAATCGATTGCGACAAAACAAAAACTCCCGGAACGCAGGCTGCGCTTATTATTGCTTACACCATTTATTGACTAGCAAGAGGTGGTAACTGAAACCAGCATTGGATAAGTCATGCACGCTGATTATATAAGGGAGCCAAGTCTACTCTCGCCCCCCATAGTTATCCACAGTAAACACCAAAATAAATTCAATCGCCTAAAACTTAGCCATTAAAATTCAAATAGTTACGTGGTAAGCAGGCATTTATAGCAAGGTGCAATATAGTGCCTTAAAGAACAATTAAAACGCCAATACTGTGGATAACCCTGTTGATAAGATATGAATTATTTGGGGGTAAGGTGGTAAAAAATGTGTACAGTTAAATTTCCCGAATTTTGTAGATTATTTGCTCAAAATTATTTGCTTTAGCGGGTGGCATTCATTAGAATCCCGCCTCTTTTCGCACGCCGTGTGAATTAACTCAGGATTTTTAACAGGTTTATCATGAAAAGAACATTCCAACCCAGCAATCTGAAACGCGTTCGCAACCACGGTTTCCGTGCTCGTATGGCTACTAAAAGTGGTCGTTTGGTGTTAGCTCGTCGTCGTGCCAAAGGCCGTGCAGAGCTGACCCGTATTTAGTTATTACCGCTTTCTTGGTTCACTAGCAGTTTGTTGAAATTTGTTATTGGCAAACGTGAGACGAAAGTAGTCGATAACGGTCATTCCTAGACTATTTTTAGCGCACTTATGCCAGCCAAAATAGAATTTCAACAGTCTGCTAGTTCGAATCAACTCCAAAGTAATATCTGCTTTGGTTCAGATTCCAACCTCGCATCTTTCCGTTTTACCAAATCCCTGCGTTTACTCTGTGCTGCTGATTTCAAACCTGTGTTTGATGACGCTCCGTTTCGCGCTTCTCATCAGTATTTTTTGATCCTCGCCCGCACCAACCAACAAACACAACCACGTTTGGGTTTAGTCATGGCCAAAAAGCACATGAAACTGGCAGTGGAGCGCAATCGGATGAAACGCTTGATCCGCGAAAGTTTTCGTCTGCAACAACAGGATCTGGTCGGTTTGGATATTGTGGTGTTATCGCGCAAAGGCATGGATAGCCTGTCCAATAGCGAGTTTAGCCAGCAATTAAATCAACAATGGCAGCGAATTTTCAAAAAAGTGCGCCATCATCGGTTAACATCGCAGGCGCAAACTCAAGGGGTAGAGCAAAAGGTAAATGCAGATGCTAAAGCGACTGATCAATAGCGGTCATTCCGGCTTGATCTGGCTGGCAGTCAAATTGCTGCACGCTTATCGTTATTTGTTGAGCCCCTGGATCGGCAATCAATGTCGCTTTTATCCCAGCTGTTCACATTACTCGGAAGAGGCAATTGTACGGCACGGATTTTTTACAGGGTCTTATCTAACCTTGCGCCGCCTACTAAAATGCCACCCCTGGCATGAAGGTGGCCTGGATCCGGTACCGGAATTGAACAAGACCTGTTGTTCTTCTATTCACTCACACACTACTGATGGCAGTCATTAAGATGGATTGGCAAAAAAACCTATTAATTGCAGCAATTCTCGCAACCTTATTGATGTTGGTTATTCGCTGGCATGAATATCAGGAAAATCTACCCACACAAACGCCGGTAGTAACCCAGACAACCACTAACACAGGTTCAATCCCCGCAGCGACTGCTGCTAACAGTGATATTCCGGTCGCTGCCAATAGTCTTTCTGAAGCAGAAAAAACCACTTTGGCTGCCAACCAACTGATTAAGGTGAAAACTGACAGTTTTGATCTGATCATCAATCCTTTGGGTGGCGATATTGTGCAATTGGCACTGCCGCGTCATTTCCTGAAATTGGATACTCCTGACCAACCTTTTGTATTGCTCGATAACCGCGACAACCACGCTTATCTGGCACAAAGTGGTTTGATCGGCACCAACGGTACTGATACCGCGCAAGGTCGCCCACTGTTTAGCAGTGAAAAAATGGAATACACCCTGGCCGATGGCGAAAAACAACTCGTCGTTGATTTAGTATTGCAACAGGGCGACGTAAAAATCACCAAGCGCTACACCTTTACCCGTGGCGATTACCTGATCAACGTTGAATACCTGATTGACAACAAAAGTGCCAATACTTGGTCTGCCCAACTTTATGGTCAAATCAAACGCGACAGCCAAAACTTTGTCAAAGTCAGCGCCTTGGAAATGAACCCCTTCCTGGGTGCAGCCATTACCACCCCTGATGAAAAATACAAAAAAATCACCTTTGCCGATATGGCCGAAAAAGAAGAAAAAGTCGGTATTCAAGGTGGTTGGGTTGCGATGGTACAACACTACTTTATCAGCGCCTGGATTCCCGATGCAGCTAGCCAAAACACCTATCATTTGCGTAAGTTAGGCGACAATGACCTTTATTTGATGGGTTTTACTGGCAAAGTTAATGAAGTTGCTCCCGGTACCCAAGGTACTATCTCAGCCGGTTTTTACGCTGGCCCAAAAGATACCGAGCGCTTGGAGCAAATATCCCCTTCCCTCAACCTGACAGTAGACTATGGGTGGTTATGGTGGGTTTCCCAACCTCTATTTTGGCTGATGCAGCAAATTCACAACCTTGTGGGCAACTGGGGCTTGGCCATTATTGGGCTGACTTTGTGCGTAAAAATAGTGTTCTTCAAGCTTTCGGCAACTAGCTATAAATCTATGGCGAAAATGCGAAAGTTAGCGCCGAAAATGGCTGAACTGAAGGAGCGTCTGGGAGATGACCGCCAGAAGTTCTCGCAAGAAATGATGAAGATGTACAAAACCGAAAAGGTGAATCCTTTTGGTGGATGTCTGCCATTACTGATCCAAATGCCGGTATTTCTTGCTCTTTATTATGTATTGATGGAATCAGTAGAGCTGCGTCACTCGCCCTTCTTTGGTTGGATAAACGATCTGTCGGTAAAAGACCCCTACTTTGTATTGCCGATTATTTACGGTATCACCATGTATTTTATGCAGAAGCTGAATCCACAACCGACCGATCCTATGCAGGCGCGCATTATGCAAATGCTGCCCTTGATATTTACTTTTATGTTCCTCTGGTTCCCGGCTGGTTTGGTACTTTACTGGGTGACCAACAACACCTTGTCGATTATCCAGCAGTACATTATTACCAAACAAATCGACGCCGAACCTGCTGCTAAATAAGTTAACGCTATGATCATTACCGACACCATCGCCGCCATCGCCACTGCCACTGGCCGCGGTGGTGTCGGTATAGTCCGCGTCTCCGGCCCCAAAGCCAAATTGGTCGCCGAACAACTGCTCAAGATCAAACTCCAACCGCGCCATGCCCATTACTGCGATTTTTCCAGCAGCGGCGGCGATGTACTCGACCAAGGCATAGCCCTGTTTTTCCCGGGCCCTAACTCCTTTACCGGTGAAGATGTCCTTGAACTCCAAGGCCACGGCGGCCCGGTTATTCTTGATTTACTCCTGCGCGAAATTACCCAGCTCGGCATACGCCTTGCCCGTCCGGGTGAATTTTCCGAGCGTGCTTTTTTAAATGACAAACTTGACCTCGCACAAGCAGAAGCCATCGCCGATTTGATTGATGCTACTAGCGAACAAGCGGCTCGCAACGCCCTGCACTCACTACAAGGGGCTTTTTCCAAACGTATCCATGAACTGGTGGAAGCGCTGATTCATTTGCGCATTTACGTCGAAGCGTCAATCGATTTCCCTGAAGAAGAAATCGATTTTCTCAGCGATGGCAAAGTCGCACGCGATCTGGATGGCATTATCGGAAAGTTGCAGCAGGTATTTAAAGAAGCACGCCAAGGCGTATTGGTACGCGACGGTATGCGCGTGGTGATCGCCGGTCGCCCGAATGCAGGAAAATCCAGTTTGCTCAATGCACTCAGTGGGCGCGAATCCGCTATCGTCACCAGTATTGAAGGTACAACGCGCGATGTACTGCGTGAACATATCCATATAGATGGCATGCCATTACACATTATCGATACGGCTGGCTTACGCGAAAGCCCGGATGAAGTCGAACAAATCGGTATCCAGCGCGCCTGGCAGGAGATCCAACAGGCTGACCGCGTGCTGCTATTAATCGATAGTCGCCAAAGCCAACTCACTGATCCCCATGAAATATGGCCAGAATTTGTCGATAAATTGCAAGATCCCAGCAAGATCACCCTGGTTCGCAACAAAATCGATTTAAGCGAGGAAGCCGCAGGATTATTTACCTCTGGCGCAGGCGACTTATATATAGGTATTAGTGCCGCAACGGGCGCCGGTATCGACGAGTTAAAACAACATCTGAAAACCATTATGGGTTTTAGCGAGAGCGGTGAAGGTGGATTTACCGCCCGCCGCCGTCATTTGGATGCACTTGAGCGCGCGCAATCGTTCCTTGATTCGGGCAAAGCACAACTGCAAGGTTATGCCGCCGGTGAATTGCTCGCGGAAGATTTACGCCAGGCGCAAAACTCACTGAGTGAGATAACCGGTGAATTTACTCCGGACGATTTACTCGGGCGTATCTTTAGTAGTTTCTGCATCGGCAAATAAGCGCGTTATCCAGTCGTCTGATTCCACAAAATCCGCCTTGTGTGAACCCCAACCAACAATGCCTTATCGGTGTGTCTATACTGTTTATTAATTAAACAATATAGATGTACGCGATGAATCTCCCACCGCAGGCGAGTATTACCAAAACCCATACAGAACCTCTGGTTGCTATTCAGTTGCTCTCAGCCTGTCGGATTTTGGTGATTAATGGCAAAGGTGGATCCGGCAAAACTACCGTAAGTACCAACCTTGCCGCTTGGTTGGCAAAACGTGGTGACACCACCGTGCTGGTTGATGCAGATCCTCAGGGCTCAGCAAGCTATTGGCTGAGTTCACGCGCACCCGAACTGCCCAAAATTTTCGGCGTAAAAATAGAACTGAATAGCCGCACCACCCGTAGCTTCCAATGGCGTGCGCCAAAATCAACGCGCTGGTTAATCACCGATGCCGCACCCGGCCTTACTGATACCGCACTGGAAGACATCATCCAGAATCACGATCTCATCATAGTGCCAGTTTTACCTTCCGATATTGATATCCGCGCCAGTGCCCGCTTTATCGGAGAACTGCTGTTAACCCGCAGTATGCGTCGCCAGCGTCGCCCTATTGCAGTAATTGCCAATCGTGTAAAACAACAAACCAGTGCATGGGAACGACTGCAGAAATTCCTGCTCAGTTTAAATATCCCCTATCCCGCTACCTTGAGGGACACGCAACACTATGTGCGCGCTTATAGCGAAGGACGCGGCATTGCCGATTATCCCCAACAGAGCCATACCCGCGATCGCAACGATTGGGAATTACTTTTATGTTGGTTAGATGCACAAGCTTCTCCTATCCAATGGTTAGAAAAATCCCTATCTGAAAATCCGGATACAGATGCGGTAAATGTCTCTTAAATACCAACAATCATTATTTTGCTCATCTCTTGCAAAAATCCGCTATTAATTTCCAAACCTTCCAGTAAAAGAATCCTAATACAGGCTTATCTCCATGTTTTTCCACACAGTTACACAGGTTATCCACAGTTAAATCGAGTTTTATGGTGTAAATAGTTGTTTTTAATACTGTTTTAATTGTAATCCAATGCTCATGTGTACAAACCTGTGGGTGTTGATGTCACAAGCTGGGCAGGCTTTTGGGGATAAGTCATCTTTTTATTCATCCTTGTATAACAAGGGCTTTTACAACCAGCTTCCGAGCAGCTTAAGAGCAACTTGCGCGATGCTTTTTAAGAGCCTTATCATCATATTAACTTATTGAAAAATAATGTTTTTTTTGGCTTATCCACAGAAAAAGTGCGCTATATATATAACAACATCTTTTAAATACCTAAATAACAATACATATATTCATTTCATACATTATTTTCCTTTGTTGTAACGCGAGCTGTTTTTTAATAAGTATTGATTAATCCCTGTACAAGTTTTGTGCAAATCGCTGACAAGCCCTATAATGTCGCCCCTTTTGTCCCTCGCCTTCCCAAGGTATTAGTACGCAGCCCGGCTGCAAGGTAGTAAGCGATGATTTACCCGGATCGTTTTGATGTAATTGTGATTGGTGGCGGCCATGCCGGTACCGAGGCCTGTCTGGCCGCAGCGCGTATGGGTTGTAAAACTTTGCTGCTTTCGCACAACATTGAAACCCTCGGCCAAATGTCCTGTAACCCGGCGATTGGCGGGATTGGCAAAAGCCATCTGGTAAAAGAAATTGATGCCATGGGCGGTGCTATGGCACTGGCGACTGACAAAGGCGGTATCCAATTCCGAGTATTGAATGCGCGTAAAGGTCCAGCTGTGCGTGCAACCCGCGCGCAAGCCGACCGAATCCTCTATAAAGCGGCGATCCGTGAAACGCTGGAAAACCAAGAGAATTTGTGGATTTTCCAACAAGCCGCTGACGACCTGATTGTCGAGAATGATCAAGTGCGCGGTGTAGTCACTCAAATGGGTCTGAAATTTATGGCCAATCAGGTAGTGCTGACGGCGGGTACTTTCCTCGGCGGCTTAATCCACATTGGCATGCAAAATTATTCCGGTGGTCGCGCCGGTGATCCGCCGTCGATTGCACTTTCCAAACGCCTGCGCGAATTGCCACTGCGTGTCGATCGTTTAAAAACCGGCACTCCGCCACGCGTTGATGCACGCACGGTGAATTTTGATGTGCTGGAAAAACAATATGGCGATGAACCGCGCCCGGTGATGTCGGTGCTGGGCAATCGCGCCATGCAACCGCGTCAAATTTGTTGTTACATCACCCACACCAATGAAAAAACCCACGATGTGATTCGTCGTAACCTCGACCGTTCGCCCATGTACTCGGGTGTGATTGAAGGTATCGGCCCGCGTTACTGTCCGTCGATCGAAGATAAAATTCACCGCTTCGCGGATAAGGATTCACACCAGGTATTTATCGAGCCGGAAGGTCTGACTACGCACGAGCTTTATCCGAACGGAATTTCCACCAGCTTGCCGTTTGATGTGCAGTTGGAAATCGTGCGCTCGATGAAAGGATTTGAAAACGCGCATATCCTGCGCCCAGGTTACGCGATCGAATACGATTATTTTAATCCGCAAGATTTGCAGCACAGTTTGGAAACCAAAGTCATTGGCGGATTATTTTTTGCCGGCCAAATCAATGGCACCACCGGTTACGAAGAAGCCGGTGCGCAAGGTCTGCTTGCCGGAATAAACGCGGCGCTGCGCGCGCAAGAAAAAGCGGCTTGGTGCCCGACTCGTGATCAAGCTTATGTCGGCGTGTTGGTTGACGATTTAATTACGCTCGGTACCAAAGAACCCTATCGGATGTTTACCAGCCGCGCCGAATACCGGTTGTTGTTGCGTGAAGACAATGCTGATTTGCGTCTCACTGAAAAAGCGCGCGAGTTTGGTTTGGTGGGCGATGCGCAGTGGAAAATTTTCTGCGACAAGCGCGAGCAAATTGCACTTGAGCAAGAGCGTCTGCGTTCCACCTGGATTCAAGCGGGTTCTGCCGAAGCCGAACAAGTGGAACAAAAAATCCAAACCAAATTGACACGCGAATACAGTCTTATGGATTTGCTGCGTCGCCCGGAACTGACCTATACGGATATCGCCTCACTCAAAGGTGAAGCTATCGCCAATGAAGCGGCGGCCGAACAAATTGAAATCGACGCAAAATATTCCGGCTATATCGAACGCCAGCAGGAAGATGTGGATCGGTTGCGCGCATATGAAAATACAATTATTCCGGACGACTTCGATTATTCAGTAGTTGATGGTTTATCCAATGAGGTCAAACAAAAATTGACCGCTGCGCGGCCGCAAACATTGGCGCGTGCTGCGCGCATTTCCGGTATCACCCCGGCGGCGATTTCGCTGGTGTTGGTTTACCTGAAAAAACGCGGTGTATTAAAACGCCTACAAGAAGATGTGCCTGAACAACAAGCGTCTTAATTATTATTGTGACCTAAACCAAGAGATATGTGAGTGACCGATTTACAAAATGAATTACGCAATCAACTGCTTCGTGGTGCGACTGAAATGTCGGTTACCCTGAGTGACAGCCAAATTGAAAAATTATTGACCTATGTGCGTGAATTTGAAAAATGGAACAAAGCCTATAATCTTTCAGCGGTGCGCGATATTCGTCAAATGGTCGCGCGACATCTGTTGGATAGCCTAAGTGTGGTGCCCTGGTTTAGCGCCAATAAAAAATTTTCCGCTACGCGGGTAATTGATGTCGGCACCGGCGGCGGCTTACCGGGCATTCCCTTGGCAATTATGTTTCCCGAAAAACAATTTACCCTGCTCGATAGCAACGGTAAAAAAACCCGGTTTTTATTTCACGTTAAAACCCTGCTGGGGTTAACCAATGTAACGGTAGAAAATCGCCGCGTGGAAGAGTTTCAGCCGGAGCAAAAATTTAATGCGGTGATTAGCCGCGCTTTTGCTAGTCTGCAGGATATGACCGAAGGATGTGCCCATCTGCTTGAGGATGAGGGAGTTTTTTTAGCGATGAAGGGCCTGTTCCCGCAGGATGAACTTGCACCTATCTCCGATAAAATTGAATTAATCGAAAGTGTAAAACTGTTGGTTGCAGAAACGGATGGCGAACGCCATCTATTAGTTTTACAGCCGAAACAATAAAAAATTTTCAACCACTGCGTGGTTATAGGATTTTCACTTGACCAAGATATACGCCATTGCCAATCAAAAAGGTGGAGTCGGTAAAACGACCACCTGTGTGAATTTAGCTGCATCACTGGTAGCGACAAAAAAGCGTGTCTTGTTGGTGGATCTCGACCCACAGGGCAACGCCACTATGGGCAGTGGTGTAAACAAAAATGAAATCGAAGAAAATATTTACGACGTGCTAACCGAGCGTGCGCAGATTAAAGATTGCATCGTTGTTTCCGAAACCGGTAAGTATCATGTGTTACCTGCCAACGGTGATTTAACCGCGGCCGAAGTAGAAATGCTCGCACTGGAAAATAAAGAACGCCGTTTGCAACATGCGCTTAACCAGATTCGCGATCAATATGACTATATTCTTATTGATTGTCCTCCTTCGCTTAACATGCTTACCTTGAATGCACTCACCGCTTGCGACGGTGTCATCATCGCAATGCAATGTGAATACTATGCGTTGGAAGGTTTGTCGGCATTAGTCGGTACGATTAATCAAATTCAAAAAGTATTGAATCCTAATTTAAAAATCGAAGGGCTGCTGCGCACTATGTATGATCCGCGCAACAGTTTGACCAACGATGTATCGGCGCAATTACAGCAGCATTTTGGTGATCGTTTATATCGCACCTGCATTCCGCGCAATGTGCGCCTCGCCGAAGCGCCGAGTTTTGGTATGCCGGTACTCGCTTTTGATCGTCAATCAAAAGGTGCTATTGCCTACCTCGCCTTGGCCGGTGAAATTTTACGCCGCAATGAATCGAGTAATAAATCTGCCACCGCGGCAGAAACTCTTTAAACAAAAAATTTAACTAAGGCTGATACAGATGGCGACCAAGCGCAAAGGATTAGGTAAAGGGTTAGACGCACTGCTCAGTGCTGGTTTAGGTGTAACCGCACCTGCACCCGACATGCCGATAGATCCTGCGGAAGTGGATAGCAAACTTGATTATCGCGATGGCAAACTCGCGCATCTACCAGTCGAATTAATTCAGCGCGGAAAATATCAACCGCGCCGCGATATGCACACCGAAGCCTTGGAAGAATTAGCAGAATCAATCAAAGCCCAAGGCGTGATGCAACCGATTGTGGTGCGACCGATTGGTGAAGGCCGCTACGAAATTATCGCCGGTGAACGCCGCTGGCGTGCAACGCAAATTGCGGGCTTGGATAAAATCCCTGCCGTAATTCGCGATGTACCTGATGAAGCGGCTATCGCCATGGCGCTGATTGAAAACATTCAGCGTGAAAATTTAAATCCGATTGAAGAGGCCGTTGCGCTTAAGCGTCTGCAAGATGAGTTTGAATTAACGCATGCGGAAGTGGCGCAAGCTGTTGGTAAATCGCGCACGACTATCACTAACTTATTGCGTTTGATTGCCTTGAGTGAAGAAGTAAAAACCCTCCTCGAACATGGCGATTTGGAAATGGGTCATGCGCGCGCATTGTTAACACTTGAAGCCGATGCCCAGCGCGCGATTGCCCGGCAAATCGTGGCCAAGGGCTTGTCGGTTCGGCAGACAGAGGCGTTGGTGCGGTTGCACCAGGAAGGGCGGGATTCGGAAAAAGTAAAAGGCGAAGTTAGCGTTTCGGCCGACATTCGCCGTTTGCAAGATCAGCTATCGGATACTTTGGGTGCAGGTGTAGAAATCCAACACGGTGCCAAGGGCAAGGGCAAGTTAGTGATTAGTTATAATTCACTGGATGAGCTGGACGGTATTCTTGGTCACATCAAATAAAGCCGATGCAGTTCACACAGGGAATTTTTTAAAAACGTAATGGCAGTTCAGCTATGCATCGCTGGATAGATAAGTTATTCAGCGCCCTTATTGCCCACTCATGATTGATTATTAAATTTACAACGAATTTACTAGGCAGTATTTGGGTTTAGTGCTAGCGCAATGGTTGCCGCTGCGGGGCTTAATCTCTATAATGCACCAACTTTGGGTGCTTTGGTCATAAGATTGTTACTAATGGTAATAAGCAATTCTTTGTGACAAAATGCCGCCACAAAAAATGGAGAATCTTAATCCAGAATGTCGCGTTATCTCAAAGGGCGTGGCTTTGCTCTCCAGACAGTAATGACTCAGTTTGTGGTGACTTTGGTGATCGGCGCAGCCGGTCTGGCGATGAATCAACACATCGCAATCGCTTTGTTTACCGGTGGAATTATTTGTGTGATAGCCAATCTGTGGCTAGCACTAGTGGCGTTTCGCCCCGCGTTGGGCGCGCCTCCCCAAAAAATCCTGACGGCTTTTTACGTCGGTGAGTTGGGAAAGTTTGTTATCACAGCCTTGTTATTTTTGCTGGCGTTCAAGCAGATAGCGTTGTTAAAAAACGCACCTTACGCTGCAGCAATGATACTGGCTTATGTGTTGGTTCAGGCAATTGCCTGGCTATATCCGCTAGTCCGCAGCCTCGCTGGGCGCCGCTAGCGTGAATCGATTTCAACTTTGGTCATTTGGAACTTAACGATGTCATCCGCTGAACACGCAGAAGCTCTAACATCTTCAGAATATATCAAACACCACCTTACCAACCTCACCTATGGCAAATTGCCAGATGGTACCTGGGGTTTTGCGCATAATGGCGATGAAGCTGCACAAATGGGCTTCTGGGCTGTTAACGTAGATACCATGGGTTGGTCGTTGTTTTTAGGTGCGCTGTTTTTCTTGATTTTCCGTAGCGTTGCTAAAAAAGTAACTTCGGATGCACCCACCGGTTTGCAAAACTATGTTGAAGCAGCTGTTGAGTTTGTAGACAGTAATGTAAAAGGAATGTTCCCGTACAAAAATGCCATGATCGCACCTCTGGCGCTGACCATTCTGGTGTGGGTGTTCTTTATGAATGCCATGGATTTGATTGCGATTGACCTGTTGCCAGAAATTGCCAAGTTGGTTGGTGTTTCACTCGGTGCTGATCCTCACGCCGTATTCTTTAAAGTCGTTCCCTCTACTGACCCTAATATCACCTTGGGAATGGCTGCCTGTATTTTCCTGCTTATTCTGTTCTTCAGCATCCGTGAAAAAGGCGTTATTGGTTTTGCCAAAGAACTCTGCTTGCACCCTTTCAGCAGCAAAAATGTGATCGTGCAAATTGCTGTCATTCCGGTGAACTTTGTTCTCGAAGCGGTAAATCTAATAGCTAAGCCGGTATCACTTGGCCTGCGTCTATTCGGTAACCTCTATGCAGGTGAAATTATCTTTATCCTGATTGCAATTATGATCGGCGCTAATTTGGTTCTTGGTTTCTTTGGTATTTCGCTGCAAATCGTTTGGGCATTATTCCACATTCTGATTATCGCTCTGCAAGCATTTATCTTTATGGTGTTGACCATCGTTTATATGAGCATGGCTTACCAAACCGATGAGCAGCATTAAGTTTTTTTAGTTTGTTTTTTAAGTTTTTGTTTTTCGTTTTTTTATTTTTATCAACTTAAGTAGGAGAAAACACTGTGAGTGAAGCTCAAGCTTTGATTTTTTTGGCAGGTGCACTGGTAATTGGTTTGGGTGCTGTAGGTGCTGCGATTGGTGTAGGTATTCTTGGTGGTAAATTCCTGGAAGGCGGCGCTCGTCAACCAGAATTGATCCCAATGTTGCGTACCCAGTTCTTCGTTGTTATGGGTCTGGTCGATGCGGTTCCAATGATTGGTGTTGGTATCGGCATGTACATCCTGTTTGCTACAGGCGCCTAATTTTAAGTAGTCGCGTTAGCGATTAATCCCTCTAACAAAGGCATCTAAACGTGAACCTGAACGCAACTTTTATTGGTCAGATGGTGGCTTTTGTCATCTTCATTTATCTGACACATCGTTTTGTATGGCCACCCATTGTTGCGGCAATGGCTGAGCGTACCAAGCGTATCGCTGATGGTCTCCAGGCTGCGGATAAAGCTGAAAAAGATCTCGAATTGGCCAAACAGAAAGTGGTTGAGCAACTGACGTCTGCAAAGAAAGAAGCTGCCATCATTATTGATCAAGCCAACAAACGCGGAATCGAAATTGTTGAAGAAGCAAAAGAGAAAGCCCGTTTGGAAGGTGATCGTCTGAAAGCCTCTGCCCAAGCTGAAATTGAACAGGCTACCAACCGTGCACGCGAAGAACTGCGCAGCAAAGTGGTAACCCTGGCATTGGCTGGTGCAGAAAAGATTCTCGAATCTTCTATCGATCAAAATGCTCACAACGAGTTGGTAAATAAACTCGCTGCCGAGCTCTAAGAGAGGTAGATATGGCTGAACTGATCACTCTGGCTAGACCTTACGCCAAAGCAGCATTTGAATTCGCCTTGGCTGCAAAAAAATTGCAGTCTTGGTTAGAAGCTCTGGAAGTTTCAGCCGCTGTTGCAGAACAAGATCAGGTGAAAAAAGCCTTGGGCGTATCTGGTCTATCTGCCGCACAGAAAGCTTCTATCTTTGTACAAGTTTGTGGTGAGAAGATGGATGAAAATCAGCAGAATTTCATCCGCACCCTTGCAAGCAATAAACGTCTGGCGCTGCTTCCGTTTGTGAAAGAGCTGTTCGCCAGAATGAAAGCCCAGCAAGAAAAAACCATCGATGTTGAGGTGACAGCAGCTTACGAGTTGCCAGTCGACTTAATAAACAAATTGGCTCAAGCACTGAGCGCCAAATTGGATCGTAAAGTCAGTGTTCAAGGCTCGGTTGATAAGAGCCTGCTGGGTGGTGCAATTATCCACACCGGCGACATGGTGATAGACGGTTCAGTACGTGGTCGCTTGGCGAAGCTCGCCGAAGCAATGAAATCCTAATCCCAGGGTTGAGGAACAGAGCATGCAGCAACTGAATCCTTCTGAAATCAGTGAAATTATCAAACAGCGTATTGCTGGTCTTGAATTTTCTACAGAAGCTCAAAACGAAGGTACTGTCGTTTCCGTAACAGACGGTATTATTCGCGTTCACGGTCTCGCCGATGTTATGTACGGTGAGATGATTGAATTTGAAGGCGGTATTTTCGGGATGGCACTGAACCTGGAGCGCGACTCTGTAGGTGCAGTAATTCTCGGCGATTATCGCGGTGTGGTCGAAGGCCAAAAATGTAAATGCACTGGCCGTATTCTGGAAGTGCCTGTTGGTCCAGAAGTATTGGGTCGTGTGCTTGACGCCTTGGGTAACCCCATTGACGGTAAAGGTCCACTCAATACCAAATTGACCGACGCTATCGAAAAAATTGCGCCGGGCGTAATTTGGCGTAAGTCGGTAGACCAGCCAGTACAAATTGGTTTGAAAGCAATTGATGCGATGGTACCTATCGGCCGTGGCCAGCGTGAGCTGATCATCGGCGACCGTCAAATCGGTAAAACCGCCATTGCGGTTGATGCGATCATCAACCAAAAAGGTTCCGGCATTAAATGTATTTATGTGGCTATCGGCCAGAAAGCATCTTCTGTAGCAAGCGTTGTACGCAAGCTCGAAGAGCACGGCGCTATGGATCACACCGTTGTGATCGCAGCGACCGCTTCTGATCCTGCCGCAATGCAATTCCTTGCAGCCTTCACCGGTTGCACCATGGGTGAATACTTCCGCGACCGTGGACAAGATGCCTTGATTATTTATGACGACTTGACCAAGCAAGCTTGGGCTTACCGTCAAATTTCTCTGTTGCTGCGTCGTCCACCGGGCCGTGAAGCATATCCTGGCGATGTGTTCTATCTCCACTCCCGTCTGCTTGAGCGTGCATCTCGCGTAAGCGAAGCTTATGTTGAGAAATTCACCAAGGGTGAAGTGAAAGGCAAAACCGGTTCTTTGACCGCATTGCCAATCATTGAAACCCAAGCCGGTGACGTATCTGCATTCGTACCGACTAACGTTATTTCGATCACCGACGGACAGATCTTCCTTGAATCGTCCATGTTCAACTCAGGCGTTCGCCCTGCGATGAACGCCGGTATTTCGGTATCGCGTGTAGGTGGTGCTGCACAAACTAAAGTGGTTAAAAAGCTCTCTGGTGGTATTCGTACCGCATTGGCGCAATACCGTGAATTGGCTGCGTTCTCGCAGTTCGCTTCCGACTTGGACGAAGCGACCAAATCACAATTGGAACACGGTCAACGTGTTACCGAATTGATGAAGCAAAAACAATTTGCTCCATTCAGTGTTGCACAAATGGCGCTGGTCTTGTTCGCTGCTAACGAAGGTCATCTGAAAGATATCGCCGTTAACAAGGTGCTGGATTTTGAAGCTGCCCTGCTCTCTTTCGCAAAATCTGAATACGCTGACACTATGGCTCACATCGATGCCACTGGCGATTGGAATAGCGAATTGGAAGGCAAGTTCAAAGAGCTGATCACCAAGCTGAAAGCAAGCCGCACCTGGTAATTTGGCGGTCAATAAAAGCCGGTGATGCATCGGCTTTTATGACCTCAAGCGTCTTAGGCCGTTAACCTGAGTTCGAGAGTATGGCAAGCACTAAAGAAATTCGGACGCAAATTTCGAGCGTCAAAAGCACGCAGAAAATTACCAGCGCGATGGAAATGGTCGCTGCAAGTAAAATGCGTCGTGCGCAAGACCGTATGCAATTGGGCAAACCTTACGCCAATCGCATCCGTGAAGTAGTCGGGCATCTGGCTAACTCCAGCCCCGAATACAAACACCGTTTTATGAAAGAGCGCGAAGTGAAACGCGTTGGTTATATTCTGGTGTCCAGTGATCGTGGTCTCTGCGGTGGTTTAAACACGAATATGTTTAAAGCAGCAATTAGAGATATGAAACCTTGGGCTGACAAGAATATTGCAATTGATTTGTGCTTGATCGGCGCGAAAGCGGCACAGTTTTTCAAAAGTTTCGGTGGCAATGTAGTTGCTTCCACGCGCGATATCGGCGAAGCCCCAGTGGTTGCTGATTTGATCGGTAGCGTGAAGGTCATGCTCGATGCATTTGAAGACGGCAAGATCGACAAATTATTTTTGGTGAGTAACGATTTTGTTAACACCATGACGCAATCACCAAAAGTTCGCCAATTGTTGCCCCTGGTTGCCGAAGAAAATACCAAGTTGAAACATCACTGGGATTATATCTACGAGCCAGATGCTGAGTTCCTGTTAAAAGGTTTGTTGACTCGTTTTATTGAATCGCAAGTCTATCAAGCGGTAGTTGAAAACGCGGCGTCAGAACAAGCTGCGCGCATGATTGCGATGAAAAGCGCAACTGACAACGCCGGTGAATTAATTGATAGTTTGAAACTGATTTATAACAAAGCGCGTCAGTCAGCCATTACGCAAGAGCTGTCAGAAATTGTCGGCGGTGCGGCAGCGGTATCTTAATACCCTGCTCCCACCACGCGCAGCAAGCCAAACTGTTTTTGTGTTTAATCCTTCAGCTCCCTGAGTTTTATTAAAAGGGATCTGAGGTTTCTGGAACAAAGAGGAACCGGAAATGAGTAGCGGACGTATCGTTCAGATTATCGGCGCGGTTATCGATGTGGAATTCCCACGCGATGCAGTGCCTAAAGTTTATGATGCACTGGTAATTACCGACGGCAACCTGACCCTCGAAGTTCAACAGCAATTGGGTGACGGCGTTGTGCGCACTATTGCCTTGGGCTCATCCGAGGGTTTGCGTCGCGGTCTTGTTGTGACCAATACCAACCAACCAATCCGTGTACCCGTGGGTAAAGAAACCCTCGGTCGTATTATGGATGTGTTGGGCAACCCTATTGACGAGTGCGGCCCTATCGGCGAACAAGAGCGTATGCAGATTCACCGCGCTGCGCCCAAGTATGAAGAGCTGTCAGCGTCAGACGATTTGCTCGAAACCGGTATCAAAGTAATCGACCTGGTTTGCCCCTTTGCTAAAGGCGGTAAAGTCGGTTTGTTCGGTGGTGCGGGTGTAGGTAAAACCGTAAACATGATGGAACTCATCAACAACATCGCAAAAGAACACGCCGGTTTGTCGGTGTTCGCCGGTGTAGGTGAGCGTACCCGTGAAGGGAACGACTTCTACCACGAAATGAAAGAATCTAACGTTGTCGATAAAGTGGCGATGGTGTACGGCCAAATGAACGAGCCGCCGGGCAACCGCCTGCGCGTGGCGTTGACTGGTCTGACCATGGCGGAGAAATTCCGTGACGAAGGTAAAGACGTACTTTTCTTCGTAGACAATATCTACCGTTACACCTTGGCCGGTACTGAAGTATCTGCATTGTTGGGTCGTATGCCTTCAGCAGTAGGTTACCAACCGACTCTGGCGGAAGAAATGGGCGTTCTGCAAGAGCGCATTACTTCTACCAAGATTGGCTCGATCACTTCTGTACAAGCGGTATACGTACCAGCGGATGACTTGACTGACCCATCGCCAGCAACCACCTTTGCGCACTTGGACTCAACCGTAGTACTGAGCCGTGATATTGCAGCAAAAGGTATTTACCCGGCGATCGATCCACTGGATTCAACGTCACGTCAGTTGGACCCAATGATTATTGGTCAGGATCACTACGCGGTAGCGCGCGGTGTTCAAACCGTATTGCAACGTTACAAAGAATTGAAAGATATTATTGCGATTCTGGGTATGGATGAATTGTCAGAAGAAGACAAACAAACCGTATCCCGCGCGCGTAAAATCGAGCGTTTCCTGTCACAGCCTTTCCACGTAGCAGAAGTATTTACCGGTTCACCGGGCAAATACGTTCCTCTGAAAGAAACCATCCGTGGTTTCAAAGGTTTGTTAGCGGGTGATTACGATCACTTGCCAGAACAAGCTTTCTACATGGTAGGCTCAATCGACGAAGCAGTCGAAAAAGCTGCCAAACTCAAGTAATCGCCAATCCCCCGTGTTCGCACGGGGATTGTCTGTTGTTCTGCTAAAGAACAGCGTTATTTCAGTGAAGAGACACTAGTATGGCCATGACTGTTCAATGCGATATCGTCAGTGCTGAGCGTGAAATTTTCTCCGGCGTGGTGGAGATGGTGATTGCTAGCGGTAGCCTGGGTGAAGTAGGTATTACCTACGGTCACGCACCTTTGCTAACCGGTATCAAGCCAGGCCCTGTACGTCTTATCAAACAAGGTGGCGCCGAAGAAATTTATTTCGTTTCCGGTGGTTTCCTTGAGGTTCAGCCATATCACGTGACCATATTGGCAGATACTGCCTTACGTGCCGACGATATGGATGAAGCTGCAGCATTAGAAGCACAAGAAAGAGCGCAACAACAATTGTTGGAGCAATCCAGTGAGATTGACTTCCAACGCGCCGCCGCCCAATTGGCAGAAGCTGCTGCCCAATTGCGCACCTTGCAAGCGATTAAACGCAAAGCAGGTAAATAAGTATTTGTTGTTGAACCCTGAAAAAGGCGACTTTCGAGTCGCCTTTTTTATTGCGCGCATTTTCAGCCCTGACGGACATTATTATTTCAATAACCGATCAAAGCGTTAGAATGCGGCGATAGTAGTAACGCAAAAATTTCAGTTCACGCGAACACCACGCCTCGAAATTTCAAAGGACTTTATCATGCTCGACATCCTCGTTCTCGCCGCCGGTAAAGGCACCCGCATGCGTTCCGATCTACCTAAAGTATTGCATCCGATCGGTGGCAAGGCGTTGGTGCAACATGTGGTCGATACCGCGCGTCAGGTAGGTGGTGAACAAATTCTGATTATCGTTGGCCACGGTGCGGAAAAAGTGGAAGAGAAGATGGCCGCGCCCGATGTGAAATTTGTCCTGCAAGCGCAGCAACTCGGCACAGGCCACGCCGTGCAACAAGCCCTGCCCCAACTCAGAAATGATGCAACAGTGTTAATCCTCTACGGCGATGTTCCGCTCACGCGCGCCGAAACCTTGCAAAAATTAATTGCTGGCGTAAATGAAAAACAAATGGGTTTGCTCACTGTAGATATGCAAGACCCAACCGGTTATGGCCGCATAGTGCGCGATAATTCTGGCGCAATCATTGCGATTGTCGAACACAAAGATGCGAGCGACGAGCAGAAAAAAATCACCGAGATAAATACCGGCATCATGGCGGTGAAGGCCGTGCACTTACAAAAATGGTTGCCACAATTAAAAAATAATAATGCGCAGGGCGAATTTTATCTCACCGACATTATTGCCATGGCCAAAGCCGATGGTGTTGCGATCCATGTTGAGCAACCCGATGCGGTTGAAGAAGTAGAAGGAATTAATAATCGCCAACAACAGGCGGCCCTGGAACGTTTTTATCAGAAACAAAAAGCCAATGAATTGATGGTGGCAGGTGTGACTTTACTTGATCCCGCGCGGTTTGATTGTCGCGGTAATTTAATTGCCGGGCGCGATGTGGTGATCGATATCAATTGCGTGATTGAAGGTGAAGTGACTTTGGGCGATGGCGTTATCATCGAACCCAATTGCATCATCATCAACAGCAAGATCGGCAACAACACGCACATCAAAGCCTTTAGTCATATCGAAGATTCAGTTCTCGCCGATCATTGTGACATCGGCCCTTACGCACGTTTACGTCCGGGTACTGATCTTGCGGACCATGTAAAAATCGGCAACTTTGTCGAAACCAAAAAAGCGGTGATCGCGAAGGGTAGCAAAGTGAATCACCTGAGTTATATCGGCGATGCAAACATCGGCAGCAAAGTGAATGTCGGCGCGGGCACCATCACCTGCAACTACGACGGCGTAAATAAATTCAAAACTGAAATTGGCGATAACGCGTTTATTGGCTCCAACTCGGCTTTGGTCGCACCGGTAAAAATTGGTGCAGGTGCCACTGTAGGTGCCGGTTCGATTATCACCAAAAATGTTGAAGCGGCAGAGCTGGCTATTGCGCGCAGTAAACAGCGCAATATTCAGGGCTGGGAGCGGCCAACGAAAAAATAACTTGTGCAACATCTTGATAAAAAACGAGGCCATGAGCCTCGTTTTTTTATGGGCGAAAACATGAGCTTGCAGAAGTGCAAAAAAGTAAAGATCTAAAAAGTTGCTAAGAAAAAGGTGTGCTGAATTAAACGACAGGTTAATATTGTGAATTAAATCAGATAATTAATAAGAGTGATTTATGAACAAATCCAAGTTAGTCCTCGGCCTCACTTTAACTAGCGTAATTACCGCCTGTGGCGGTGGAGGCGGTGGAGGCGGCGGGTCAACTCCGCTGGCGTCTTCGGTTGCAGTAGTCAGTAGTAGCCCAGTCATTTCTTCGGTTGCCTCTTCGATAGTGACGAGTTCGTCACTGAGCAGTTCAAGCTTGTCGAGCAGCCAGTCGCTATTAAGCAGTTCAATCGCCAGCAGTTCGCTCGCAGTTTCTAGTTCAGTGTCCAGCTCCAGCTCTGCGGCTCAAGCTGGCTTGACCATCAGTAAATGGCTGGTGGTGGATCAGTTTGGTTATTTACCGGACGCACAAAAGATCGCCGTTATTCGCGATCCGCAGTTGGGCTACGATGCGGGCGAGAGCTTTACCCCCAGCACAAATTTGAGTTTGGTCAACATGACCACCGGCGAAACTGTGCTTAGTGCAACACCAATGCTTTGGAATGGCGGCACGACTCATAGCACCTCTGGCGATAAAGTCTGGTGGTTCAACTTCTCCAACGTCACCACTCCCGGCACCTATGCGGTAGTCGATAGCACCCAACAGCTGCGCTCGCCCAGCTTTAAAATCGCTGCCGATGTTTATAAGCCTGTGCTGTACCACGCCTTTCGCTCCTTCTTTTATCAGCGCGCCGGTTTTGCCAAACAGCTACCTTATGCCGAAGCGGGTTGGACTGATGACGCTAGCCATCTAAAATCTGGTCAGGATGCACAGTCCCGCTTATATGACGTCAACAACAAAACTGTAGGTGTAGTGGGAACCGAGAAAGACTTGTCGGGCGGCTGGTATGACGCGGGTGATTTTAACAAGTACACCAATTGGCATGCGGACTACCTGATTAATCTGCTACATGCGTATTTGGAAAACCCTGCGGCTTGGGGTGATGACTTCAATATTTCTATAGAGTCAGGCAATGGTGTGCCGGATATTATTGACGAGATTAGATGGGGTTTTGACTGGCTTAAAAAAATGCAAAACACAGATGGTTCAGTGTTGTCGATTCAGGGTTTGAGTCATGAAATCAGCACTAATGTGATTGCCAGTCCACCCTCCACAGCGACTGGCCGCAGTTTTTACGGTCCCGCCAGTACTTCCGCGAGCTTAAGTGCTGCCGCCGCTTTTGCTTTGGGCGCCAAGGTATTTGGCGATTTGGACAATAGCACCTTAACAAGCTACGGCACCGATCTTAAATCCCGCGCTGAAAATGCCTGGACCTGGGCGAATACCAATCCCAATGTGATTGTGCACAACAACACCGGGATTTATCAGGGATTGGGTGCGGGCGATCAGGAGGTGAGTGACAGTGAACGCACAGTGGCCATGCAGCAGAAAAAAACGCGTGCTGCGATTTATCTGTTTGCCGCAACAGGCGCTACTGGTTACCAAACACAAGTTACCGGCAACTATGGCAACCGTGCTCAATGGGTCGATCTTTGGCGCGAAAATGAGCTGATGTCCTGGCTCTATTACGCCAACTTAAGCAATGCCGATAGCACGCTCGCGGCGAATATTAAATCCCAATACGCTACAGCCATGAACGATGCCAGCAATCTGGGCGCTATCAGCACCGATGGCACTAGCGGCACCGATGCCTATCGCGCGCACTTGGGCGGCGATGGCAACTTCACTTGGGGCAGCAACCGCTCCATGTCGCGCAAAGGCACCAGCTTTTACAATCTGATTAGCTATTCCGCTGGCTCAGCTAATACCAACAGTGTGAAAAATGCGGCATTGGGGTATTTGAATTATCTGCATGGCACCAACCCGCAAGGCATGGTCTACCTGTCCAACATGTACAGCCTCGGCGTGCACAGCTCGGTAAACGAGTTCTATCACACCTGGTTTACCAACGGCAGCCCGCTTTGGGATAGAGTCGGAACCGCGACTTACGGCCCTGCCCCCGGTTTTTTGGTCGGCGGCCCCAACCCTTCGTACAATTGGGACGGCCACTGCGAAACAAATCCAACTGACAATCGCTGTGGTGGCGCAGTGTTAACTCCACCCAAAGGCCAACCGGCGATGAAAGCCTATCTGGATTTCAACACCAGCTGGCCGCTCAACTCCTGGCAGGTCACTGAAAACCATAACGACTATCAGGTGGCTTATCTGCGCCTTTTGTCCAAGTTTGTTACTAATCCCTGATTAATCTGCGTCACCCTAAAGGCACCTGTTTAACAACAGGTGCTTTTTTTACGCTTCGGTTTCGAAAGAAAACTTGCTTATAAGTTTCGAAAGACTACAATAACTTTCACATCGAAACTTGGTGATGATTCAGTAATGACCAAACGCAACACCCAACAGCGCCGCCGGGCGATTATTGACCTGCTTAATATCAGCGGTGAGGTCAGTGTCGAGACTCTTGCCGAACAGTTTTCCACCTCGGAAGTCACTATTCGTAAGGACTTGTCCGCCTTGGAGTCGAATGGATTGCTATTGCGCCGTTACGGTGGCGCAGTAGTAGTGCCGCAAGAATTGATTGCTGATCCTGCGGGCGAAAAAGTTTCGGTTCGTAAGCAAGCCATTGCCAAAGCTGCCGCGCAACTGATCCGCGACCACAACCGCATCATCCTCGACAGCGGCAGTTCCACCACCTCTGCCCTCTTGCCAGAACTGTCCCATAAGCAGGGGCTGGTGGTGATGACCAACTCCCTCAGTATCGCCAACGCCCTGCGCGAGCTGGAAAACGAACCCACGATCCTGATGACCGGCGGCACTTGGGACCCAAAATCCGAAGGTTTCCAAGGCCAACTCGCTGAGCAGATCCTGCGCTCCTACAACTTCGACCAATTTTTTATCGGCGCCGATGGTTTGGATCTGGAGCGTGGCACCACCACTTTCAACGAACTCTACAGCCTCAGCCGCGTGATGGCAGAAGTTGCGCGCGAAGTAATTGTGATGGCCGAATCCGACAAACTTGGGCGCAAAATTCACAACCTCGAATTGCCTTGGTCGGCGATAAAAGTATTGGTAACAGATGATGGCATCGATGCAAAAGACAAACAAAAAATTGAACAACAAGGTGTGCAAGTGATTATTGGTTAGGTCCCCTTCCAAGTGGGGATATAAATTTTTTTACTTTTATTATTCAAGCTCAAGGAGTTAAACATGTGTGGAATTGTCGGCGCCGTAGCGCAACGTGATGTGGTGGATATTCTGGTGGAAGGATTGCGTCGCCTTGAATATCGCGGGTATGACTCTGCTGGCGTGGCGGTGGTAAACAGTAGCGGCGAATTGCAACGCTTGCGCCGCCTCGGCAAAGTCAAAGAATTGTCCGATGCCGTTCAAGCCACACCAACACCCGGCGGCACTGGTATCGCACACACGCGCTGGGCGACTCACGGTGAACCGAGCGAGCGCAACGCGCATCCACACATTTCTAAAGAACACATCGCCGTGGTGCATAACGGCATTATTGAAAACCATGCGTCACTGCGTAATTTGTTGCAAGAAGAAGGCTACGTATTTACCTCCGATACCGACACTGAAGTCATCGCACATTTAGTCGAAAAAGAATTAACAAAAACCGACAGCTTATTAGCGGCCGTACAAAAAACGGTAAAACAATTACACGGCGCCTACGGCACAGTATTGATGGATAAAAACGACGCAAGCCGTTTAGTTGTTGCTCGTTCCGGCAGCCCATTAGTCATTGGTTTAGGTATTGGCGAAAATTTTATCGCCTCAGATCAACTCGCACTCTTACCTGTAACGCGCCGGTTTATTTTTCTTGAAGAAGGCGATGTAGCAGAAATCACTCGCACCACTATTAAAATTTTTGATAAAGATGGTCACGCTGTAGAGCGCCAAATTCACGAATCTACCGCCAGTTATGACGCCGGTGACAAAGGCAAGTATCGCCACTTTATGCTCAAGGAAATTTACGAACAACCCAACGCCGTGATGAATACCCTTGAAGGTCGTTTGAGCAACGAATCGGTAATGGATGAAACTTTCGGCAATGGCGCCGCTGAATTATTTAAAAAAGTAAAACACATCCAAATCGTCGCCTGTGGCACCAGCTATCACTCCGCCATGGTTGCACGCTACTGGTTGGAAACTTTTTCCGGCATTTCCTGCAACGTAGAAATTGCCAGCGAATTCCGCTATCGCAAATCGTTTGTGCAACCCAATAGCATGGTCGTCACCATCAGCCAATCTGGTGAAACGGCTGATACGCTTGCGGCATTGCGTTTAGCAAAAGAACTCGGCTATTTAGGTAGCTTGAGTATTTGCAACGTCGCCGGTTCATCGTTGGTGCGCGAATCAGATTTAGCCTTTATGACCCGCGCCGGTGCTGAAATTGGTGTCGCCTCCACCAAAGCTTTCACCACGCAACTGGTTGGTTTGGCGATGCTCGTATTAGCCATCGGCAAATACAACGGCCTCTCTGCCGAGCAACAAAAAGAAATGGTCAGCGCGCTAAAAAATCTTCCAGCAAAACTGGAAGAGTCTCTAGCACTTGCACCAAAAATCGAAATCCTCGCCGAAGAGTTTGCCGATAAACACAATGCGTTATTTTTAGGCCGCGGCGATCAATACCCAATCGCAATGGAAGGCGCGCTGAAATTAAAAGAAATTTCCTACATTCACGCCGAAGCTTATGCAGCTGGTGAATTAAAACACGGCCCATTGGCACTGATCGACGCACACATGCCGATCATCGTAGTAGCGCCTAATAATGACTTGCTGGAAAAATTAAAATCCAACGTCGAAGAAGTTCGCGCACGCGGCGGCATCTTGTATGTATTTGCCGATGAAGACGCAAAATTTGAATCAGACGCAACCATGCGCGTAATCAACGTACCGCATATTCATCCATGGCTTGCACCGATCCTTTATACATTGCCACTGCAATTGCTGAGTTACTACGTGGCGATTATTAAGGGTACTGATGTGGATCAGCCGAGGAATTTGGCGAAGAGCGTGACGGTAGAATAATTAGTGATACTAAACCAGTAGTGGTTGTCGGTTTAAAATAAAGAATCATACTAATAATAAAGGTTCATACTTTAAAAAATAGCTTCATACTTCGGCTGCCTGAGTATACGCTTAACTAATCGTTGTTAAGCGAGGCAGCCAGGTATGAGCACACCGTCGGGCGAAAGTAAGCATATCCAACTAGCTGAAGCCGCCATCAGCAGACGATTTAAGGAAGGGCGCGGTTCTGGCTCCGGTCAAAGCTATCTGCCATTTCTTACCGTAAGAGACGTCCCATCAAAAGGTCGGGTGCACCGACTCCCCAGCATCACTGTCGGCCGTGTCCATCACCTTTTATCTGATCTTGAGCATGAAATCTTCTGTTTGCTCGACTGGCGCGATGACGTTGATGATATTCGCGAGCAGTTCCCTATTCCCCGTGACGACTCCCGCCGATTAGCCGATAAGCTTGGTATTGCTCATCCCAGTTATGGCAGTGCCGATCAGGTCATGACGACAGACTTTATTGTGGATCAAAACCTGAATGGGTTTACTCGTAGGAAAGCGATCAGCGCTAAATACGCAGAAGATCTGGAGGACCCGCGAGTACTGGAAAAAATGGAGCTTGAGCGAAGCTATTGGTTAGAAAAAGGCATCCCGTTTGCCATTGTCACCGAAAAAGAAATTCCCAAAATGCTCATTGAAAATATTAAATGGTTTCGCCCCTATCTGGACGACCGAGAACTGAGTGCGAATGAGCAGAAAGAATATTTCAGTATTTTCCATGATATGTCTGGACTATACGGGAATCAAAAGATAGCCGCTTTAACTAATCGCCTCGATGCTGACTACAATTCGGAATCCGGTACACACCTTGCCGTATTAAGGCATCTCTTGGCCCAACGCGCATTTACGTTTGATTTGGAAAACATTTCGGTAAAAAACCTCAAGTTCCAAGACTTGGTACCTTCTGAATTCTGGCTGACGGAGCGATATCAATATGTTGTTGGTGAATGAGGTTTATCGCTACGGTAGAAAGAGCTTTCGACTGTTATGGTTGAATGCTGAGGTCGCCTATTGGATCGATATTGAGTCGAAAAATGCCTTACCAGAATTGATGAAGGTCGATGAGTTGGCAGAGTTCATTAAGGCTCAAATGATTCACAATGTTCCTGATCCTCACGAAGAGTTCGCGATATCACCGCCGTCAAAGCATAGCGAATGGGGCAAGCAAATTCAGGCTGATGGATGGACAATGATTGCAGATTTCGTTGATCAAGAACCTGAAATCTACCAACGCCGGGAACGTGGTTTAATAATCCAATCGATCCTCAGCAGTTACGACACTACTAAGCAAACTATATACGCGAAGCTTCGTAATTACTGGCAAAAAGGAAAAACTCCATCTTGTTTGTATCCCGACACACGACGAAATGGTGGTTCGGGAAAGCCAAGGGCTGCTGGTGAAACAAAACGCGGCAGACCCAGAACGACCACCATAGGCGTTGGCGTGAATATTACTGACGATATAGCTGCGATTTTTCGCACGGTAATCAAAACGTTCTACACCACAAAAAAAGTTAACACTCTGCAATTTGCTTACGATAAAGCCTTAAAAGCGTTGGGAGTGAACCCCAAAGAAATTACTGTCGAAGAGCTCGCAGAGTTCCCTACTTATGAACAATTTTATTATTTCATGAGAAAGGAAACTGGTGCGGTTGAAAGAGCAAGAAAGCGTGCTGGTGATATTCAATACAACAAAGACATGCGTCCCGTTCTGGGAACATCGGCCGCCGGGGTGATCGGGCCAGGGAGCCTCTATCAAATTGATGCAACGATTGCTGATATTTATTTAGTTGCGGAAAGTGATCGCACAAAAATCGTTGGGCGTCCTACGCTCTATATCGTAATTGACGTATTTAGCAGACTCGTTACCGGTATATATATCAGTTTTGAAAGTCCTTCCTGGGTTAGCGCAATGAACGCACTAGCTAACGCAATGATGGATAAAGTTGAATACTGCGCTTCACACGGAATCACTATTGATCACAGTGATTGGCCCGTGCGAGGGAAACCCGAGGCAATTCTTGGGGACAAAGGTGAGATGTTAGGTCGCACGGTCGAAGTGCTTAGTGAGGCATTGCATATCGATATTCAAAATACGCCATCTTACCGTGCTGATTGGAAGGGAGTTGTCGAACGACACTTCAACACGCTGCAGGCAAAATTCAAACCTTACGTTGAAGGGTATGTTACAGGTGAGATTGGTAAGAAACGGGCTGGTCATGACTATCGCCTAGATGCTGAATTAACAATAAGCGAATTCACGCGATTAGTGATTGCTTGTGTAGTGGAATACAACACAAGTCATGCCATAAAAAATTATGATGCCGATAAAGATATGCCGCCTGAGTTACCTCACAATCCTCTTGCGTTATGGAATTGGGGCACTAGCCATCGCACGGGGCGATTGCGCGCAGTAAAGCAAGATTTGGCAATGATAAATCTGCTCCCGCATACCGAAGCTACAGTGACGGAAGAAGGTATCGTGCTGTTCAAATGCCGCTACAGCACGGCCATGGCAATCAGAGAGGGATGGTTTCATCGAATTGATGCGGGACCTAAAAAAGTAATCGTTGCCTACCACCCTTATTCAGCTAACAAAATCTACTTACGACCTGAGGGAAAGTACGATAGCTACGTAATTTGCGAATTAACCGAACGAAGCAGGGAATACCGTGATCTCACCTTTTGGGACGTATGGCGAATTAATAAAATCAAAGCAAAAACAGCAAGCCACGCAAAATTAACCAAGCAAAAGGGTCGTCAGAGTTTGGATGAAACGGTTGAGTCGATTACCCAAGAAGCACGTTCAAAAAAACCAGACACTTCCCATATTACCAAATCGTCGCGCCTCAAAGGTATTCGTGCAAATCGCACTGAGGCAGTGGCAGAGCATCGCAAAAATGCGCCTAATCTTATCGTCGGCACGCCGAAGAAAACTAATGACGGTAATGTTGTGTATATTAATTCACAGAAAACTGAAAGTTATGACATTCCTGACATGGTAGATGATCTTTTTGGTGAGGATGAATAGCAATGGAAAACAGCGTACGCATTCCAAACGCGGTTTATAAAGAACAAGGCTTGCCTGAATATGATGAAAATCCCTTTATAGCCGCATTACCAAAAATTAAAGATCGCAAGGCAGCGATTACAGCGTTAGTCTCTGCACCGAAATTCTCAGAAGAGGAGATCAATTTCGGTGCAGAGATTCGGGTCCACGCCATGCAACGACTCATCAACGACTTTTTTCAGCCACAAGCCCAGCACATTAATCTTGAAACGCGCATCAGTATTTTGATGCGGCAAGGTTACCTAGGACGAAATCCCGCGACACCTGACTTTATTAAACATTTGAATAATGGCTATGACCGGGTAGTCAATAAAGATATTTCGATCACGACCAGAACGGATGTCAATGTCACGGCCAATTCTTTCAGCATTATCGGACCCTCTGGATGCGGAAAATCTAAAGCAATTGAAAAAATATTAAAGCAGTACGACAAGGTTATTTATCACCCTGATCTGAAACTCACCCAGATACCTTGGTTGAAGTTGGAGTGTCCTAGTAACGGATCGCTGAAACAGTTATGTAAAAGTTTTTTCGTTGCACTGGATAAACGTCTTGGTACACAGTACAAAAAGAAGTACGGTAAACCTCGTTCAGGTGCTGACGAAATGATTGCCGAAATGGCACAACTGGCAAACCTTCATGCTATCGGTGTGCTTATCATCGATGAAATACAAAATTTGAGTGTTCACCGTTCAGGTGGTGAAGCGCCGATGATGAATTTCTTTGTGACTTTGGTAAATGATATTGGCATCCCTGTAATTCTGGTTGGCACGCCTAAGGCCAGACGATTGCTTGCAAAAGACTTTAGTCAGGCTCGCCGGGGTTCAGGGCTCGGGAGCGTAATGTGGGAAAGATTGAAGCAGGATACGCATTGGGAAAAGCTGACAGATCTGATGTGGAAGTATCAATGGCTGCATCGTAAAGTGGAACTTACGAGTGAAATACGAAATGTTCTTTATGAGTGCTCACAAGGAATCATCGATATTCTGGTGAAGTTATATGTGTTGTCGCAATGGCGCGCAATGTTGACCAGTGTCGAGCAATTATCTGCAGGCTTGATAATGAAAACTTATCGAGATGAATTTAAAGCAGTTCATCCTATGTTAACTGCATTAAGGTCTGGCAATCCGGAAGCAATTGAAAAGTTTGGCGATCTGAAAATGCCGGACATTGATAACAAAATGATTCAGGCATTTGAAGGTGAGCTGGCTGTCCAGCAAGACAATAAAGAAGAACCTGAGGTTGCGGATGAACAGCGCGAAAAGGCGAATAAACTTCTTAAGGTTGCGATCGAGTTAGGTTTAGAACGTGACATTGCAGTGCCCTTAATCGAAGCGGAAATCGTTAAAAATCCTAATCTTAGTGTGGCTCACATCATCCACCGACTAACAACGGTCATGGTGGGTGCTCCTGAGCCGGAGATAAAAAAGCGCATTTCTAAAAAGCCGGTGATAAGCGACTGGCAACGACACCCTTCGACTGATATGAGGAATATGTATTTTAAAAAAGGAGAGACCACGATGCACACAACGTTACTTCAGCAAGGCATCATTTGTACTGTTGCCGATTTTCTAAAAACCGGCTGATATTGCTGCCCTATTTCCCAACCCCCTATCAGGATGAATTACTTTACAGTGTGATCGCACGTTACGGCGTGCATTGTGGAATTACTTCCGCGAAAGAATTGTTACGGGATCTATTTAACCAGTCCGATGTTGCCGCTGTAATCGATTTTCCTGGGCACTTAAAAACATTAAAAGAATGTTTAGGGGGCGCTTGTTCTTTATCAATTGATGACTGGATTCAACACCATACTTTGTACCCTGCTTTCCTTGCATTTATACCGGGTGACCGGCAGAAACAAATCATTCAATCTGCTCATGGTAACAATGCTGGAAATATTCATACTCGATTAGGAATTTGTGCCTCCTTTATAAAGCCGCCCAAATATCTAAGACTATGCAAGGAATGCCAGCGTGAACAGCATGAACGGCTAGGTGAAACCTATTGGCAACGAAACCTGCAATTGCCAGGCGTGATATTTTGCCCACATCATGAATTGCCTTTGGTTATTAGCAGCACTCCTTATCATCCGATGGGAAAATTTGATTTTCAGGCGGCGGAACATACGCGAGTCATCACCAGTCTTGCTTCCCCTGCATTGCAGAACAACCGCAAGCCGCTTATAGCGCTTTCTCAGCATCTTCACCAAGTTCTGCAAGCGCATAACAATAAAAAAATGAGCTTTGAAAAATTAACGCAATTTTATTCTGAATTGGCTGAAAAACATGATTCTAAAAAGAAAACGCGTATAGATCATTCGCAAGTTGCGAAGAAGTTTCATGCTTACTGGAAAGAGCCATGTTGTCGGTTGTTACTTCCTGACATACAGAATAGCGATTCATCATGGCTAACGCATTTTTTTAGGAAACACAGGAAGTCCTTTCACCCGTTATGTCACCTGATGGTGTGGCAGGCGTTCTGCATTAACGATCCTATATCCACGCTCAGTCAAATTTGTAATTTTCTGCCAACTATAAAAAGTCCAAGAGTATCTTCTGAATACTTGCCAGCTACTGATCAAATAAAAGCTCATCGTAAAGCATGGGCTTTGGTATGCAAGAAAAATCCAAACGCAGGTGTAAAATGGTTACGGTACAAAGTGCATGCCGATGCAACTTATACCTGGCTTTACAGGAATGACAGAGAGTGGCTACGGAAGAATTCTCCAAAGCGAACCAAAGTGGCTCTGCTGAGTAAACGGGTCGATTGGAAAAAGCGCGATAAATTGTTACTCAAAAATCTTCGAATATTGCATTCTAAAATTCCTACAGGCAGTTCAACGGCGCGTAAGTCGAAAGCTTGGTATATTAAAAATTCCAGTGAGCCATCGATACTGGATAAACATCTCGATAAATTAACTTTATGTAAAAATTTTATTGACTCCCATTCCGAGAGCGTTGAAGAATTCCAGCGGCGGCGGATCATTGCGGCCATTCGTGGTTTGCTTATGGAGCACCACGAATTAAAAGCATGGAAAGTCATCAGGCGCGCAGGTATACGAAAGGAATTTTTGTCCGATGACTTATTAAAATTTATCGATGAACAGAAAGGAAAATTAGGAGATGGATCATGTCAACCCAACTTTTCTCCCTATTCGTAAGAACTCAGCGTTGATCGCTTTTGGTGATTGTTTTATGGATGATAAGGGTACATGGAGAATCACCTGCTTTTTCAAATCCCCTAACGATATCATTGCAACAGTGACGCCAGCGGTCGAGGTGCTGCCTGCGCTTGCATTGCGACGAGTATATTCCATTGGAAAAATTACGGTCGAAAAAGATGACCTGGGCTATTTTCAGATGCCTTCGGTGTCGTCTTGGAAAAAAGTTCGAATGGAAAATGTACCATCCGAAATTTACAAGGCGCATTATCTCGATGAATGTAAACGCCAATGGATCTATAAAATTCAGGTCGGATCAAGATGCATTTGGCTTCCGGTATTGGAGTTGGGTCGCATACTATTTTTAAAGACTGCCGAGAATACACGTTACGCATTTTATGAGACAAATTTGCTTGGCATGGCTAGTCTGGATTTTGAGGATGACCAAGCTTTTATTCGATTAGCAAGACATTACCCGCGTCGCTTACTTGATACCAAACTGCACCAAGAATATGTAGCTTGGCTGCTCTTAAATCAGGATGTAACAAATAGCTTTTGTTCCATGTTCGAAATGCGTAACTCGCATTCATTGTTCTCTGCTGATCGACGGAGTTGGACCTTCGATTTTATACCATTGGAGCTCGAAGGCATCACAATGAGCGTTTACGGGAAGGAGTCTGAAGGCAATTTTTTTGTTAACGAGATTGTATCTGTGGGAAAGGTTCCCACTAACCCGCGATACAGAAAAGTCATTATCGAGCACCCGGACGATATTAAATACCGATGTAAATCCGGTGATGGATTACTGCCAGACAAAAAGCCTCAGTCACAACACAGGGAGGTTGTCGTTGATCCGAATGTAGACGATTCGGAGCCTCCCTCAGCCGATACAAAGCAAAGGCTGCTATATATCCCCCGTGGGAAACTATTTTTTTCAACGCACATGGAGCCTGAACGACATTTTACTGAGGTGGATGTTGACGAGCGTAAAAAGGGAGGAAAGAAGGGGGCGAGAGATAACAAAAGCAGCGAACAAGTTAATACGGGTGTTACGGAAGGTGATACAAAAAGTAAGAATCGGAAGGTAGATTTTCAAATGCTGAAAGATCCGAACTTGGTACCGACGGATTTTTTCAAACATATTCGTTCGCTGTTGCAATGCATTAAGAAAACAAAACAATGGGAAATTCAGGAAACCGTAGGTGAACTCAAAAATGAGGCAGATCGCTTTTTTAGCAAAATTGGCAGCGTCAGGCGGCGATACTTCTGTAGCAAAATTCATTTAAGGGCTGATAACGTCGTTACCTTAATTGAAATTGACCTGTCAGATAAGCATGGTCTCTCAACGTTGGTTATGAGATTACCACCACATGATGTGGATACAGTAGACGAAATTCTTGATGCCCTGGTAGAACAAGCTGGGCGTTGGAATAAAGAATTAATAGATCAACTTGCAGATATGGCCGCCTACATTTCTCATCCCAAAAATTTACTAGAATCTAAAGGAAAGATTGATTACGACCATTGGGCGCATCGATTACTGCGCGAATTATAGTTTAGGAGTCCTTGACCGAATCGATAGTACTGAACTCGCTCTTATGTCAAACCCACTAATGGAAAAGGCTCCATAAAGGAGCCTTTCGATCTGTTGCAAAAAGTATCCAGACACCACTAGCTCACGCTTGGAGCCGCCTTGCGCGGCTACCCGTTGGTACGGGCTGGGGAGCGTTCAATCTCATCTGGTCAGTCGCCCCGAGTAATCAATTTTGACGTAGTCCTCAACCAGAAGCAAGAGTGACTACGTGCTTGCAGCTCGAAAGCTATTGGTTACAGGCACTTTTAGCATCTACTCCGTTTCTTCCTCTTAGCTACGCTTCCACAAAATGATAATTATCAGCTATCGGATTGGTTTCCCTTGTTAATGTGTAGGTCACATTCAGGAGATTGCAACACTCGCCAACTAAATCACTAGATTTCAGTTGAAATCCTAAGTACGAAATCCTCACATCTATCTCCGTAAAACATCAGGGAATGGGCTGAAATGGACCTAGATAAGCTCATGTGTTGAGCTCCTCCGATATCTACCTTTTAATGAATTTATCTTTAAATGGGGAACCTGCCAGCGTCAAAAATATTTCATGTTGGGTATTAGCAATTCGACGAAATGTTTTGAAATCATAAAATATATCGATGATTTTCAAGGCGAGGGTTTTGGATATTTCCCACACAATAGCAATCAACATTTCAAAGCAAATGCCAAGTTATTGATTCGCAAGGTATGGGGTTACAACAAATATCGATAATCATGAATAACGAAAGATTTAGCATGGTTACATTAGAGGGATATATTCATCAGATGAATAATTTACTGTAAATATCTATTAACAACATCTCTCACGGATTAATATTTATTAAAAATTCTAATAGCCAACGCAGTCCTATTTTGTTTACTATTTATACTATACAGGGTATAGTATATGAATGCGAAAAAAACGTTGGAGTTTTGACAAAAACAACTTGATCACTCGACTCTCCAGAGTTGAAGGACAGGTTCGTTCGTTAAAAAGTCATATTGATGAAGCGCATGAGCCTACTTACATCATGCAACAGTTGAAAGCTGCCCGTGAAGCTATTGACCAAATAGGAACAATCGCTATGCTTGAGTACATAAAGGCAGACTTGAAGGACGCGAAGGATCCAGTAGCTCAATTCGAAAAATATGAAGAGCTGGTAAAAAAATATGGCTGGTAGCAGAGATAATATTTTTAATTTTTATGAGACACCTAATTGGGTCGCTGATTTAATCGCGAAGCATTGCTCATTGAATCAAAGAGCACAGATTATTGACCTCGGCGCAGGCGAAGGCTCATTGCTAAGAAGCTTTGCTGAGTTTCATCCCAAAGCACATCGAACCGCCATCGAAATTGATAAGGACCATTTTCGCCACCTGCGTCGTATTTCGCATGATTTTCATCACCTTGATTTGCTCAACGATGTCATCCCCTGTTCGGTAATACGAAAAGGCTTCCAGCGCACTATCGTTTCCAATCCACCTTTCGGCAAGGTCGGTTTGAATGAAAGAATTAAAGGAAGCCTGATAAAGCACAATTTAATTGATCCCGAAACCTATTCGAAAAATGCTAGGCTCGAAGCCTATTTTTTATCGCTCGCGCTTAACCTTTCAAAGCCAGGATCGAATATTGCTTTTATTGTTTCAGCAAATCTTTTATATCAGAATCTGTGGCGGACATTGCGTAGTACACTTATCACTAGCCACAAACTAGAAAAGATTGTGCTGTTGCCAACAGATGCCTACGCACAAGCTGAGGTGGAATCTGCAGTTATTTTTTTGCGCCCTTATCAGGGCTCTGTAAAGACTGTCAATATACTTGATTATCGCGGCGAATCTCTTTCGAAATCCAGATGCGGCGGTACTCAATTTGTTGACAATTTTTTTGAAGAATTAAATCCCGCTCGCAACAAGAGCCAGGAACTTGGCGGAATTTTGGAAACTATTTACAGAGGACGCAGCTGCTCCAAGGAATTAAAAAATAACAATATTGCACACCTCCATAGTACCGATATCAATGCATCTCATAGCCAAAAAATAAATCTTCTATCAAAGCATTATGTTGGGAACTTCCCGCAGGAAAAAATGGCACTAGAAGGTGACATTCTCATCGCCCGTGTCGGAACACGCTGCTTGGGAAGTGCTGTGATGATTGAATCAGGAAACTCTGTGATTTCTGATTGTGTTATCAGCGTGCGTGTGCCCAACGATAAACGTGAAGATATTTTCAAAAAGTTGACTTCTGACGAAGGCAGAGATTGGCTTAGAAGCACAGCCCGAGGATCGTGCGCAAAAATAATAACTTATGAGTCCATTCAACGTTTTCCTATAGGTGGAATATGATTTTACCTGAAGGCTGGGAAGCCTTTTACGCAGGTGTCTGTGATCGAATCACAGCATTAACCAAAAGTGGCATATGGAATAATGATGCATCCACAATGCTCGCTTGGCTTGCAAACTTTCCGGACGATAAGCAGCGTTATGTAGCGGCTCATATTCTGGATAGACTGACGTTCAGAACCGAGAAGATGACCGAATCTGCCTTTCGGATGTACCTCTCCAGCACCTTTCGTGAATTCTGCAAAACTGCCTCAAATCAAGTAGGCCCAAATATTGAAGATTGGCTAAAAGCTCTTCGTACTCCCTATTGCGCATGGACCAATAAAATTAAACTATGCTCAGTATCGAAAGCAGGCGATCATGGAGAATCGGGTAGTCATATGATCCGAATTCTCACTGGTAGCGTTTTCAGTCAAGATCATATATTTCCTGTCGATACAGAAAAGCTGTGCAATATTAAAGGCTACATTATCTTAATTGTTGATGACTTTATGGGCTCGGGCGATCAATTCATCACGTTCGCCAAATATCACCGACTTGATATAGCGGCTAAGCATAATCACATCGTCTACGCGCCATCAATTGCTTACTATAAAGGCCTGGAAAATCTTGCTGCCAGCAAATACAAGGTCAAAATCACTCCGCTTGAAATTGTTTCCAAAAATGAATGTTTTTTTTCACACGAGCCTAACGCTCGATTTGTTGGAGACGATGTTAACTCTGAGGCCGCTGTGCTTAATGTTTACAACGACATGCGAAGGCTATGTAAAGAATTTGGCAAAACCAGCTTGGATGGTTATTGGCTAGGAAGGGATAAAGCGAGCTTATGTGTTGGGTTTCAATGGGGATGTCCGAACCAGACTTTGGGATTAATGTGGTTGGATGGCAATGATGATTGGCAGCGATTGATAGGAAGGCGGGGATCGCAATGAAACTCATAGACGTTATTCAGAAATTTTCCACAGCGCGAGCGGAATTCAGTTCTATGACTCGCAGCGTTCACTGCAAGTTTGTTGTTCCTCCATACATTGATACAATCGATTTGGCCAAGATTGATCATTCAATGGCGATAGTCGGTGGCAGGGGCTGTGGAAAGACTACTTACGTTAGATATTTTTCCCATTGGACTCAATTTGATCCCGAAAGAGAAACTGTCGAACCCGATGCACTGAAAAGCATAGTTCTATATTGGAAACCGGACACGGCCTACTGTCGCTCGCTAACCCAAAGCTGGCTGTCCGAACAAATAGCGACACAATTATTTCATGCGCTTTCAGGCATTGAGTTATTGATCGAATTAATTTCCGCGCTACAAAATATATCGCATCATTTCCCGGCATTGACCCATGAACTTGCCGCGAATACCAGGTTTTGGAAGAAATTAAATCGCGTTACTCATTCAACACACACCAGCCTGGAGGAAAAGAAATTTTGGGCCGAGGAAACTTTATATGATGTACAAGTAGGCATAAATGCCGCTGATTCTTCAGATATTCCCAAAATCGATCCGAAAGCAGTTTTTGAACTACTACTTCCAGAATTAAAAGAATGCTCAACCTTGCGCATGTCTAGGTACAAAATATTTATTGATGAATTCGAGAATCTAGCTGAATACCAACAGAGGATTATTAATAGTTATCGCAAGAGTTCAGATGTTTTTTTTAGCTGGAATGTCGCCCATAAACGATTTGCAACACTATCCAATGCCACAACCGGTGAAGAAAAACTGCAACTGGGAAATGACTACCACGAATATACATTAGATGAGAGCTTTAAAAATGAAACGCATAAGGGATTTTTTTTATGCGAACTCATGCTGCTAAGCCTGCTCTCCCATAATCTTCCTTGTCATATTGAGAATATGCAGTCTGACGTTCTAGGTGATCGAACCAAGCTCTCATTAAGACGCGATAGGCGATATATCAGGGACGTGTTTAACACCGTCAAACGGATATTGCCGAGCGTAGGCAATCGAGAGATTGCAAGGTACGCAATATCAAATTCGTCTGTAAAAACGGTTGTGGAAAACTCGTTAAAGCAAATCAAGGGGCTTCCTAAATCCACAATAATGATGTTGATTGAGTCGAAACCAGAAACTGCGATTGCCACAGTGGCAATTTCAAATCAAAAATCTTTCGACGTATCTCAATTGCAGGCCTATATTGATAGTAATTTTTCAACCAAAGATCCCTACCATCAGCGAGTACAAACCTACCTTTTTACTTCGCTGTTAAATTTCAACGCGAGATTCTCCTACATAACGATTCCGGTCTATGCGGGTTTCGACAGATTTTGTCAGTTGTCCGACTTTAATATACGACGCTTTATTGATCTTTGTTACAACTCATTTAAATTAATGGATTATGAATCAGAGATATCATCGTTAAAAGAATTCCCAACGCTGACCTTGGAGGTGATGCATCAAGGTGCAATTAACGCGAGTGACCGCATTATCAAAGAAATTCCTACCTATACTCCAATGGGCTTAACGTTAAGTGGCTTGGCAAATCGATTAGGAGATATCTTCCAGATCTGGCAGAAAGGTCATAATCAATCAGAACCAGAGCGTACACATTTTTTTATAAAGAGCGACTTTGGTGATCTACAGGAACGAATCAAAGAAGTCATTGATCAGGCTCGCTGTTGGCGAGTGTTGATTGAGTACGATGCAACTAAAGACAAGAATGCTCAAAAATCCTCAGATTATGAATATCGGCTAAATCCAATTTACTCGCCACATTTTAACATCTCATGCCGTAAAATACGGCGAATCGAAATTAATGAAGAACAGTTTCTGGAAATATGTTTTGCCGATACGCAGGTTTACGAAAGAATCCGTACACAGCATATCGAAGACTCGAAATCAAAGGCGGATTCAACAATAAATATCGAGCAGGGGAGATTATTTTAATGATCACCCTGGATACTTGGAAAATAAAAACTGAGAGCGAAATTGCAAAAAGCCAAATCAAGCTTATTTATTCGGATGTATATATTGGTAATGAATTAAATCCGGAAGAAGGTAACCCCAACATTGATGATCGATTAAAATGGATGAAAGCTTTCTGTTGATTTGCACTTAAAACTGACCCACTAAACCCGCATATTTGCATCGAAAACTGACCCACGTAAACCGACTATCCTGCTTGCTTTTCGAGCGGGAGATAGGAGTGATTAACG
>Ga0247804_10000040_pt1 | contig 81594 bp, 73 predicted proteins | sample UWRJL029104C1_FD_181142 | JGI IMG/M metagenome (GOLD analysis project Ga0247804, IMG submission 181142) | Plant litter microbial communities from Arlington Agricultural Research Station in Wisconsin, United States - UWRJ-L029-104C-1 | ecosystem: Environmental > Terrestrial > Plant litter >... | reverse complement strand
TGTGCGCCTTCGAATTCATGCAGTGGCATTACGCTTAAGCCATCTACTAACCCTTGGCGCCATGAGGTTGTTTGTGTGTCGATGACGGTTTGTGTTGTATCGGCTGCGTTGAATTGTTGCAGTTTGACAAAAATAATCGCGCCTTCTTTGCCAATCTTCGGTGTGTGCGATGTCCCTACAGGATTCCTGACATAACTACCTTTTTTGTAGCTGCCATTCTCATCAGAAAAAACGCCATCGAGAACAAAAAATTCTTCTCCACCTGGATGCGTGTGCGCCGAGAATTCACTGAAAGGTACATAGCGAACAATCGATGTCGCGCGCGCAACTTCATCGCCTATTCGGTCGAGCATCATGCGCTCAACACCGGCCATGGGCGATTCAACCCAATGATAATCATCCGGCCGAATCACGATGCGTTGTGAAAAATCTGCATTGAGTCGATTGGTCATTACTTAATTAGTCTCTTGCATTATCTGCATCAGGATCTGCTTGTAATTCTCAGTGCCTTGCGCACCGGTCACCAAATGGCGTTGGTTGAATACGATTGCCGGTACACCGCGAATGCCTGCATCGATCCAAAATTTTTCGGCAGCGCGCACGTCATTGGCAAAACGTTGATCGTGCAATACGGCCAAAGCTTCGTCTCGCGCCAAGCCAATTTCTGCAGCTACATCGGCCAACACTTCATCGTCCGACAAATTTCGGTGATGGGTAAAATGCGCTGTAAAAAACGCTTGTTTTAAATCGTGCTTGCGCCCTTGTTGTTCAGCCCAGTGCAGTAGTTGATGCATATTAAATGTGTTGTGCATTCGCATGTCATCGGTAAAGCAAAACTCAAAACCCAACTCGGTGCCTATTGTAGTTATATGGATTCGGTTAGCGTCCGATTGTTCTTTAGTGGAGCCATATTTCTCTGCCAAATGCTCACGCAAATTTTGGCCTTCTGCAGACATATCGGGATTCAGCTCGAAGGGATGCCAGTGAAGTTCATAGGGAATTGCAGTTTCCGCCAGCGCTTGTTCCAGCTGCCGGTAGCCAATAATGCACCAGGGGCAGACAACATCGGACACTATGTCTATACGCAGTTTGTTTGAGGTGGTGGTCATGGGGTAAGCCTGTGTGGTGTGATATTTGTTATTGTTGCAGGGTTTGTATGTTGGATACAGTAGAGATTTAGCGTGATGTTTTTGTTTTGTCGGCTATTATTAATCACGGTAGTTGACTGGTTAAGTTGTGTAATTTTGCGTAATTGCAAATTGATATTTGTATTGGTAGGTTGGGGCGGGTCGCGGAGACTGAGTTTACGAACCGCAACAGATTTAAGGATCGCAACTTGCCCAAAGCGAAAGTTTGGCTCTTAAATGTCGCAGTTTTTTGGTTTTGCTGCGCAAAAGTATTCCACAAAACCGCAACTTAAAAACTGACGCTTAGCTCGGCGTTAGTGAAGAGGGAGAAATTAATTGACATCAAATGCAAGTGTTCAGTTTCACATGCGGTTTGTTACAGAGAAGCATCAAGAACTTATAGCTTCACTCGATGATTTAGTAACCAATTTGGTTGGCGAGAAACTTGAATCTAAGAAGGAAAAGGCAAACTTTTCGCTACAAAAAGCTAACGATCTTAAAGCGGCAATATCCCAGCAAGATTGCCCTCCTTGGCTCCCTCCACTTATCCAAGGGTTGACCTATTTTTTCAATGGTCAATGGAAGCAGTCGAACCTGATCACTCATCTAATTAAGAATATTGAGATAATCCGCGGAAATAAGTGGGTTTTTGATAATCCATCGGAATCAGCTTTCGATTTCGATTCAATTTTTGAGCACTACAAATCTCAAAGCAGATTGCCTGAATTGTTTGAAGAAATAATTATGATATTGGAAGAGATTCAGAGCAGTGGTGAAGTGGATAGTGTTGCGATGATGACGTCTTTAGGGAAGGTGATATCAACTTTAAAGAAAAATAAGAATGGTTCTTACTTTTCCATCAACAGTGCTTGGTCATTTTTAATTTCTTTTCTCAAAAACTATATGTGGGCTGAGCTTGCTAAAGTTCCTGTGCTCGGAACAGCCATGGGGGCTTTAGAGAAAACCATTAATGAAACAAACGAAGAGATGTTTAAGGTTCATTCAGAAGTTCAATCTGAAATGAGGAGAGTAGTAGAGACTGAAGTAAAAGCGTTGCAAAAGAAAACTGACTTTAAGTTTGCAGGCTATGACAGGCATGGTGGTGAAATACCCAGTCTCGAATTCAAGCCAAAAGTGAACGAAAATGCGTAGCACTAACAAAGCTATCAAAAGCACCTCACGTGTTTTATAGCTGAGTTATGCAGTATCGCGAAAGAAATGAGCACCAATAAGCTTAAAACTATGCACAGGTAAAGAATGGCCCCACTAATAGTTATATTTTTATACGGAATAATGTTTATTCTCATTAAAGCAGTAGCCCCTTTGGAAATGAATAATGAGGTTAGGCTGCTATTCAATATAGTTGGAGGTATTGGATTTCTCATTCTACCAATAGCTATATTTTCAATAATTGACATTAGGCTTACTAAGCGTGCGGTGAATGTGGTAGGTGAAATATGGTGCTTAGAAAATAATGTTGATTTTGAGAAAGTGGAAATGCACAAAAATCATTTTTCTTTAATCTATCGAAATTCAGGAAGTAAAGCGTATAAAAAATTTAGAGTTCGCTTCCTATTTACTACTTGGTTCATAAAAACTGTAGAATGGCTTTAGAAATAATGCATATAAGTCGCTCAATCACTCCACACTTCGTGTGCTGGACAGTTTGTAAGTCGCACCTTTGTGGTTTTGCTGCGCAAAAGTAATCCACAAAGCCACAACTTACAAACTGCCCCTGCGCTCAGCGTTACGAGACTATTATGAAGAAAATCATATACACAATATTAATATTTTTAACTCTATCTGGTTGCGCATCAAGTGGTGAAAAATTTACCGAGTTGGAGTCGGTAGAAGATGATCAATCTATTATCTATGTTATGCGTCCATGGCGGCTATATAGAGGCATTGCAATATTGGATGTTCTAATAAATGAAGAAAAGGTGGCTGACTTGGTCAATGGAGGATATATACCTGTAAAAGTATCACCTGGCTCTGGCATTTTAACAATATCAGCCTCGCTAGCGGCAAGAACTAATGGGTGGCGAAATGATCCAATAAATTTAAAATATGAAATAAAACCGAAGGAGACGAAATTTATAATGTTAGACGCACCCACAAATTACATACTTCCTGTAGGGGCTTATCACATTGTAAGTGTTAATATCGATCTTTTTGAGCTGAAACAAGAAGAAGCCATGAAATTTCTACCTAAACTCAGTTATTCAAAGATAAAGAAACGAAATAAATCATAGCAATGCATTGCACCTGACGAATTGTAATTAGCTCTTATGCAATATCGCTTGCTTGCTTCAATATGCATCTCAAAATAAAAATCCCACTCACATCAATGTGAGTGGGATTTTTATTTTAGTTTTTGCAAAAAAATGGTGGTGTTTATAAGGAGGATTTATGTTGCGGATATATGCTCATGTTAGGCATTGTTGCCTGCGCAGCCCGACCCAACCTACGTTAGATCATCGTTTGTAATCGTTTCGCCGCAATCCCATGCCGTGCCATCACATCATTAATATCTACATCCACCATCTCACCGTTTTTCACTTTCCATTCTCCTGCAACCATCACGTAATCTGCTTTGTGGGCGCCGCATAGAATTAATGCGGCGAGTGGGTCGCCGTGGCCGGAGAAGCGGGGTTCGTTTAGGCTGAATAATGCGAGGTCTGCTTGTTGGCCGATGGCGAATTCGCCGAGTTCGGGGCGGTGTAATAATTTGGCGCTGCCACTGGTCGCGAGTTTTAGTGCATCGATGTGCGTGAAGTTTGCGGAGCCATAGCGGAGTTTTTGTAGCAGCATGGCTTGGCGGATTTCTTGAATCATATTTGATCCATCATTGGATGCGGAGCCATCGACACCCAAACCGACGGGTGCGCCTGCGCGTTGTAAATCGCGGGTGTGGCACATGCCGGAGGCGAGGAGCATGTTGGAGGTGGGGCAGTGGCAGACGCCGACGCAGGCGTGGCCTAAGCGTGCGATTTCTTCTTCATTAAAATGAATGCCGTGGGCGAGCCAGACGCGGTTGTTCAACCAACCTACATCGTCCAGATAATCCACCGGGCGCATTCCAAATTGTTTCAGGCAGAAATTATTTTCATCTTCGGTTTCGCCGAGGTGCGTATGCAGCAACACATCTTTTTGTTGCGCAAGTACGGCCGTGGCGCGCATTAAATCCGGCGTGACGGAAAAGGGCGAGCAGGGGGCGAGGGCGATTTTGCAAAAAGAATCTTCGCTGGTGTCGTGATAGCTATTAATCAAACGCTCGCTTTCGCTGAGAATTTTTTCATCGCTCTCGACTACGGAATCCGGCGGCAAACCACCTTTGGATTGGCCGAGACTCATGGAGCCGCGCGTTAAGGTAACGCGGCTGCCAATGGTTTTTGCGGCGGCGACTTGGGCATCAATCGCGTGCGGCATAATGCTGCTGAATACATAATGGTGATCGGCGGCGGTGGTGCAGCCGGACAGTAATAATTCGCTGAGCGCTAATTGTGTTGATGCAAAAATCGCGTCGTCATTTAAATTTGACCAGACGGGATAAAGCGCTTGCAGCCAAGGAAATAATTCTTTGTTCAATGCGCCTGGTAATGCGCGGGTCAGCGTTTGGTAAAAATGGTGATGGCAATTAATTAAGCCCGGTAAGAGCACATGGTTAGATGCATCAAAACTATAATCGTACACACTGTTGGGTGCTGCACCCGCGGCAACCAGTTCGATAATTTTATTGCCTTGAATCACCAAGCCGTTACTGGCGTCTTGTGCGTTGCCGGTCCAGCAGGCGCGTGGGTTTTTGATCCAAATACTGCTGCTGTGTGCGGGTTGTTGTTTGTGAAGAGACATTAGGTTTCGCTATTGGCAAGAGTAGTGGTGGTGATTGCGGTTTCTGCTTCAACGGCAGCAGCAGCGGGTGGTGTTAAGCCGCAGCCTTTTAAAATCATGTGGCTTAAAAAATCAGAAATTTCTTTGATCATATCCGGCTCGTATTCGGCGCGGTTCATTACCGTCAGAATTTTCACATCAAAGTCGGCATAGTGTTGGGTGGATGACCAGATTAAAAAAATCAAATGCATAGGATCAACTTTGTCCATGCGGCCGAGATCAATCCACTGTTCGATAATCTGCGCTTTGCGGCGCACGAATTGGCGCATCTCGGTGCGGATGTAACCTTTCAAATGCGGCGCGCCCTGAATCATTTCCATCGCATAAAGTTTGGATGCACGCGGATGGGTGTAGGACAGCTCAACTTTTTTGCGAATAAAACGATCCAGCACTTCGGCGGGGTCGTCTTCTACGGTGATTTCACCGAGTAGGTCATTCCACAAATTAATAATGTTATCCAGCACCGCGACGTACAAATTAGTTTTACTTTTAAAGTAATAATGCACATTCGCTTTAGGAATGCCCGCGCGGTCGGCGATGTTCTGAATGCTCGCGCCGCGAAAACCGTTGTGCACAAATTCTTCTTCGGCGGCGTTAATAATAGTGGTGAGATTGCGGTCGCGAATCTTGCCCGGTTTGTATTTGCCAGTAGGTGTCTCGGTTGGATCAAAATCCAGGATTGCTTCTGCTTTTTTAGTCGCCATAGTTTTTACCGCCGGATTTTTGCTCGTGGTTCTTGTGTTGCTGGCAGAGGTAGATTTGCTGCCGCTAGCGTCTGCCTGGTTGGCAATGGTTTTTTTTGCCGCTGAAGTGGCCATAGTTATTGTTTCCTGTTCATTCGCACGGCAGCGCCCATGTAAACCTGTCCCGTTTTTTGGGCGCAGCCGTCGAGTTAATGTTATTGCGGAATCTTTCCGTCGATTCCTTTCACATACCAATTTTGTTGATGCAATTCTTCATCGCTCAAGGCTTTGCCTTCAGCGACTTTTAGGGCGCCTGCCTGATCGTAAATCGGCCCTTGGTAAACCGCGCGAGTGCCCGCCACCATTTCTGCTTTATAAGCATCTACTTTGGCAACAACCTCTTTGGGTACGACCGGATTCATCGGCGAAAGTGCGACGACATTTTCTTTCAAGCCGTGCCAAATGGATTCTGATTTCCAGGTGCCATCCAACACCGCTTTAATTTTTGCGCTGTAAATACTTTCCCAATGTTGGGTCGATGACGTCAAATGGGTTTTGGGGCCGTAGGCACTCATGTCTGAATTAAAACCGACGGAGTAAATACCCTTGGCTTCTGCTGCTTGGATAACAGCAGCGGAATCGGTGTGCATGGTGAGTACATCGGCACCTTGCAAAACTAAACTTTCAGCCGCTTCACGCTCTTTGGCTGGGTCGTGCCAGGTATTGACCCAAACCACTTTCATTTTCACATTCGGGTTCACCGCTTGCGCACCGAGCATAAACGAGTTGATGCCGCGAATCACTTCTGGAATTGGGAAGGCGCCCACATAACCAATCACTTCTTTTTTGCTCATGGCACCGGCAACCATACCGGCGAGGAAACGGCCTTCGTAGTCGCGTGCTTGATAGATGCCGACGTTAGCCGCGGTTTTATAACCGGTCGCGTGTTCAAATTTTACTTTGGGAAACATCTTTGCCACTTTAATAGTGGGGTTCATGTAACCAAAGGAGGTGGTGAAAATTAAATCGTAACCGCGCGTCGCCATATTGCGAATCACGCGCTCGGCATCAGCACCTTCGGCGACACTTTCAACAAACGTGGTTTCGATTTTATCGCCAAATTCTTTTTGCACAATTTTGCGCGCTTCATCGTGTTGGTAAGTCCAACCGGCATCGCCAATCGGGCTGACATAAACAAAACCGACTTTCAGCGGCGCAGCAAATAGGTTCGCACTGAGTGTCAGTAGTGATGCGCTCGCTAGGCCAAGCACGCGGAGAAAAGTTTTTCTGGTTAACAGAGTCATACTGGTTCCTCTTGTGGTGTTTTAATTTTCTTAAAAATTTACTTTAACGGGTGATAGGGCTGCCCAAGCGAGCGCGGCGCAAATAAACCCTGATTTTTTTGGCGATACATCATCATCACCAAGACAATAATTGTGACCACATAAGGCAACATGGCGAGCAAGTTGGGAGAAATTTCGTAGCCGTAACCTTGCAGCAATAAATGCAGAATGCTCGCAAAACCAAACAGCCAGGCGCCTAGCAAAATTCGTTCGGTGCGCCAGCTGGCAAATACCACCAAAGCCAGCGCAATCCAACCGCGCCCGGCCGCAATACCTTCAGACCACATGGGCGTGTAGGCGAGCGATAAATACGCCCCCGCTAATCCTGCCATAGCACCGCCAAACATAACTGCGCAGTAGCGCACTAACAGCACTTTGTAACCCAGCGCATGAGCGACTTCGGGGTTCTCGCCTACGGCGCGAATAATCAAACCCAAGCGGGTGTAGCGCATCACCACAAATACGGCGGCGAATAAAATAAAGGAGAGATACACCAACAAGTCTTGCGCAAACAGCGCGGTGCCGATCAGGGGAATATCGCTTAAATAAGGAATCGCCACTGTATTAAAACCGGTGACGGTTTGGCCGACATAACCGGCGCCGAGAAAGGCACTCAAGCCGGTACCAAAAATGGTAAGGGCAAGGCCGGTGGCGACCTGATTGGAAATAAGAGTGAGCGCGATAAAGGCAAAAATCAGCGATACCGCCGCGCCCGCCGCCACTGCCGCCACTACGCCAAGACCAAGATTGCCGCTGGCGTAAGCGGCGATAAAACCGCAAGCGGCGCCCACCAGAATCATGCCCTCTTGCCCCAGGTTTAGTACCCCGGAACGCTCCGACATCATCGCCCCCAGCGCCACGAGCAGCAGCGGCGTACCGGTGCGCACCATGGCGAAGAGAATGTTTTCGATCATACTGATATCCATGAAACCTACCTTTCTTCTTTATAGTGTTGCGTCATTGCGCGCTAACAGCGGCTTTGGCGAGACGCGATTTCGGCACCAGGCGATAGCTGATCAGCAGATCGCAGGCGAGTAGATAAAACAGCAGCATGCCTTGGAATAATCCGGTAATGGACTTGGGTAAACCCTGGTCTATCTGCGCCATCTCACCGCCGAGGTAAGTAAGTCCTAACAAGCAACTCGCCAGCAAAATCCCGAGCGGGTGCATGCGCCCCATAAACACCACAATAATCGCGGCATAACCGTAGCCGAGTGAGAGGGTGGGAATCAGCTGCCCGACCGGGCCGTTGGTTTCGGAAATCGCCGCTACACCGGCCATGGCACCGCTGAAACACAACAGCAGCCAGATCAGGGTTTTGCCTTTGAAGCCAGCAAAGCGCGCGGCGTTGTGGTTCTCGCCCATCACCCGTAATTGAAAGCCGAGCAGGGTGCGGGTGAGTACCACCCAAATCACCACCAACATAAACAGCGCGATAAAAATGGCGATGCTCACGCGATAATCTTCAAATAGCACCGGCAATAGCGTCTGGCTGGCAAAGAGCGCCGACTCGGGAAAGTTAAGGCCGTCCGGATCTTTCAGCGGACCGTGTACCGCCCAGAGCAGCAGGTTTACCGCGATGTAATTGAGCATGATGGTGGTGAGAATTTCGTTGGCGTTAAAACGCGTGAGCAAGAGCGCGGCAATGCCTGCCCAGGCCATACCGGCCAAGGCGCCGCTGGCGATAATCGCCGGGAGTACCCAAAAGCCTTCACTCTCCGCCAACTGTAAGGTCACCGCGCCGCCGATCAGTGCACCAAATACAAACTGGCCTTCCGCACCTATGTTCCAGATTTTGGCTTTGAAGCAGAGCGTTAAACCAATCGCGCAGAGTAATAGTGGCGTGACTTTTACCGCGAGCTCCGACAGGCCGTAGAGGTCGCTGATCGGTGCGATAAAAAAGGTATAGAGGCTGCCGAGCGGTGGGCGACCGAGCAGCGCGAATAACAGCGCACCGGAGATGAGCGTTAATAACAGTGCGAGCAGTGGCGATAAATACACCATCAGCTGCGAGTCATGCAGGCGTTTTTCAATGCGCATGGGCAACCTCCACAGCAGCGTTGCTGCCAAAGTTGCCGGTCATCCACTGGCCGAGTTGCGCGAGCGGAACGGCTGATTTTGCCGCGAGTGGCGATAAGCGCCCGCCGCACAATGCGCCGAGGCGGTCAGCTAATAAATAGAGTTCATCCAGATCTTCGCTGATCACCAAAATCGCGGTGCCTTTATCGCGCAGTTTGATTAGTTCTTGATGAATTAAATTGGCCGCGCCGACATCAACACCCCAGGTCGGGTGAAAGCACACCAACACTTTCGGGTTTTGTAAAATTTCGCGGCCGATAATAAATTTTTGCAGGTTGCCGCCGGAGAGGCTTTTAGCGCTGGCCTCGGCGCCGTTCGCTTTAACTTTGTAATGGCTGATGATTTCAGTCGCACGCGCTTTGATTGTCGGCCAATTAAGCCAGCCGAATTTGCCGGTCTGGTTGATATAGCTGGTGAGCAAATTGTTTTCAGTCAAACTCATATTGCCCAGAGCGCCGCGCCCGATGCGATCGGCAGGCACTACACCCAACCCCATACGGCGGCGTTGCTGCACACCGGTGTGGCCGATATCTTTGCCGTGAAAATGCAGGCTGCCACTGTCGCTGGTTAATTCGCCGTTAATTAAATCCACCAATTCATCTTGCCCATTTCCGGCAACACCGGCGAGGCCGAGAATTTCGCCCGCGTGCAATTGCAATTGAATATCTTGCAGATGAATTGCAAATGCATCGCGCGGTTTTACTTCGATTTTATCGAGTGCAAGCAAGCATTCACCGGCGCTGCCTGCGGGCATGGAATCTTGCAATTCCAATTCATCGCCGAGCATCAAACGCGCCATTTGGCTCGGACTGGTTTCGCTGGGAATACAGGTGCCAGTTACTTTGCCGCCGCGTAGTATGGTGGCCTTGTCGCAGAGTGCATTTACTTCGTGCAATTTGTGCGAGATAAATAAAATGCTGCAGCCTTTTTGCGCGAGTTTTTTTAACACGGCAATCAACTGCGCGACTTCGGGTGGCGTGAGTACGGCGGTGGGTTCGTCGAGAATCAATAGTTGGATGTCTTGTAGCAGGCAGCGAATAATTTCCACGCGCTGCTGTTCGCCTACCGAGAGGCTGTGTACCAGTCGGTCAGGATTTATCGCGAGGCCGTATTCGTCGCCTACCGCGATAATGCGTTCGCGCAAACGGTCGAGCGTGCCGTATTCGGCAGGGGTTAAATACAGGGCAATGTTTTCCGTCACTGTAAGCGTTTCAAATAAAGAGAAGTGTTGGAACACCATGCCCATGCCGAGTTGGCGTGCATGCGCGGGGCCACTGATGCTCACCTCGCGGTCATTCCAGGTCATTTGCCCGGCATCCGGCTTGACTACGCCGTAGATCATTTTCATCAGCGTACTTTTACCGGCACCGTTTTCGCCAAGCAGCGCATGGATTTCGCCGGGCGCAACCTGCAAGCTCACCGCATCATTCGCGATGCAACCGGGATAGGCTTTGGTAAGTGACAATAATTCAAGGCGCATAGCCTTCTTTTCAGACATAAACCGACTCGCTCATAAACCTGACTAGCTGGACAAAAAGATATTCAGGCATGAGCAAGTTGCATGCCACTGCCTATACAAAACCTGACTTTGCAAAAAACTGATAAAAAATTGTCTGTTTGGCCAGACTTTTGCTTTGTCGGTTGCAGAGAAAACCTATTTGCTGAAATCGACTATAACCATTTAAGGTTGTTTGTAATAAACCTTAGTCGATCTGTTGGAGGAAAGTCTGTGCAGTTTGTGGTGAACAATGTTCCAGTTGAGTTGGCAGATGCGGCGGTGGATATGACCCTGCTGCATTACTTGCGATTGCACCAGAGTTTAACCGGCACCAAAGAAGGCTGCGCCTCAGGTGATTGCGGTGCTTGCACTGTGTTAGTTGGCCGTCAGGGCGCGGATTCTGTGGTTTACGCCACGGTTAACGCCTGTATTTGCCCGCTCGGCAGCCTGCAGGATTGCCATGTGGTAACGGTTGAAGGCCTTGCTGCACCCCATGAAAAAATGCATCCGGTACAAGCGGCGATGGTGGAGTGCCACGGTTCCCAGTGCGGTTTTTGTACGCCCGGTTTTGTTATGTCGCTCGCGGGTTTGCAGTTGGCTGCGGGCAATACCTTGGCGCAGGCTGATGGCGATATCCAGCGCGCGGCGGTGATTGATGCAATTTCAGGCAATCTATGCCGCTGCACCGGTTATCGCCCGATTATCGATGCCGGAATTTCTGCCCTGAAAAAACCTGCCCAAGTAGCCAGTTTTGTGCAAACCTGGCAACCCCATGCACCTTTAACGGGCAATTCGGCGCCACTAGTGGGCGCTGATTTACCGGCCGCGCTAAGCGATGGCGAAGACAGCTTTTACCAACAGCCCCATTCAGAAGTGCAATTGCAGCAGTTGCTTAGCCAATATCCGGCCGCACGCATGGTCGCGGGTGGCACCGATTTGATGTTGGAAGTGACCCAGCAATATAAAAACCTGCCGCAGTTAATTGACCTCAATCGCGTAGCGAGTCTCACGGCGATTGAAATCAATGACAATGACATTATTTTGGGCGCAGCCGCGCCTTACAGCGCATTGGAAAAAGCGCTGCATAAAATATCCCCCGAATTTGTCGCCCTGCTTGCGCGTTTGGGTTCCCGCCAAATACGTAATCGCGGAACACTCGGCGGCAATATTTGCAATGCCTCACCCATTGCTGATTCACCACCTTATCTATTAGTGCTGGATGCCGAGCTGGAAATCGTGAATAGCAGCGGTAGCGCAAGGCGTGAATTGATTGCGGATTTTTATCGCGACTACAAAAAAACTACTCTCGCTGCCGGTGAATATCTCGCACGTATTCGCATCGCCCGCGTGCAACTTGCGCAGCCACTCAAACTCTTCAAAATCACCAAGCGTTACGAGGACGATATTTCCGCCGTGATGGGCGCTTTCTGTTGGAGCGGGCAAGCCGTCAATGAATTTAAAATTGCGTTTGGTGGCATGGCGGCAATTCCTAAACGCGCCACTACAACAGAACAATTTTTAAGTAAAAATTTATGGCAGCTTGCCGGTGATGTTAATGAAAATATTCTTGAACAAGCCTGCGATTTATTGCGCCGCGAATTTTCGCCGCTGAGCGATGTGCGTGCCAGCGCGGCGTACCGCATGGCCATGGCCGGTAATTTGCTCAAGAAAGCCTGTTATGAATTTGCAGCCGAAGCCTCCGGCAAAGTGATCGAAGCGAGGCTCTTTACCCATGCGTAGAATTATTGTTAACGCTGAACTAACGCCCGCAACTACAACCGGCAATGCGCCGGGTGGCGTAGGCCATTCCATCGCACACGAATCGGCACACAAACATGTGCGTGGCGCTGCTGAATACGTGGATGATTTACCGCTAATGCCCGGCACCTTATTTGTTGCTACCGGCCAATCAAGTAAACCTCATGCACGTATTCGTGCCATCGATTTGTCAGCCGTTAAAGCAGCGCCTGGCGTGATCGATGTAATCATGCAAAGCGATATTCCCGGCAAGGTCGATGTAGCACCCGTTTATTCTGGCGATCCATTGCTCGCAGGCGATTTGGTGGAATTTATCGGCCAGCCCATTTTTGCCGTAGCCGCCACCAGTTTTGAAGCCGCGCAGCGCGCCGCATTGCTAGCAAAAATTGACTACGAAGAATTGCCCGCGCAATTAACGGTGGAAGATTCACTCGCCGCCCAAAGTTTTGTCTTGCCGCAGCATCAATTATTACAGGGCGATCCTGATTCCAATATTGAATCCGCACCGCATCAATTAAGCGGTGAAATTTATGTGCGTGGGCAAGAACATTTTTATCTCGAAGGCCAAATCAGCGAAGCGCGGTTAACGGAAGACGGCGGCATTCACGTGGTGAGTTCATCGCAACATCCCACGGAACTGCAAAAATTAGTTGCCGAAGTCTTGGCAATTCCATTGCATTTAGTTGTCGCTGAAGTGCGCCGTATGGGCGGTGGTTTTGGCGGCAAAGAAAGCCAAGCCGCGCCGCTTGCGTGCATCGCGGCATTATTCGCGCAACGTAATCATCGCCCGGTACGCTACCGCATGCCGCGCCGCGATGACATGATCCAAACTGGCAAACGACACGATTTTTTAAATCGCTGGCGCGCCGGTTTTGACCGCGAAGGAAAGTTACTCGGCGTTGATATGTTACTCGCCGGTAAGTGCGGATTTTCACCGGATTTATCCGAAGGTATTGTTGATCGCGCTATGTTCCATGCCGACAACGCCTACTTTTTAAATAACGCACGCATTCTCGGTTTGCGCTGCAAAACCCACACGGTTTCCAATACGGCGTTTCGCGGTTTTGGTGGGCCGAAAGGGATGATGGCAATTGAAACCTTGCTGGAAGATATTGCGCGCACACTGGGTAAAGATCCGCTCGATATCCGCAAAGCTAATCTTTACCAACCGGGAGCGGATGAAACGCCTTACGGCCAAAAAATTGAACAACATGTATTGCCGGTATTAATCGAACGCCTGGAAAAAAGTTCGGATTATCGCGCGCGTCGCACTGCCATCACCGAATTTAACAACACTCATCGCACCTTGAAAAAAGGCATCGCCTTAACGCCGGTAAAATTTGGTATTTCATTTACTGCCAAGCACCTCAATCAAGCTGGCGCGCTCTTGCAAATTTATACCGACGGCAGCCTGCTGATTAATCACGGCGGAACCGAAATGGGGCAGGGGCTGTATACCAAAATCCAACAAATTGTGGCGAGTGCATTTGGTGTAAGCGTACAGCGGGTAATGGTGTCAGCAACCCGTACTGATAAAGTGCCCAACACCTCACCGACAGCAGCATCATCCGGCACGGATTTAAATGGCATGGCTGCTAAGGATGCCTGCGATAGAATCAAAGCGGATTTAATTGCGTTTGCCTGTGAGCACTTTCAAATTGCTGCTGAACAAATCCATTTTAATAATGATGTGGTGGTGCTCGGTGAGCAGGAATTAAGTTTCCCCGCGTTCATTAAACTCGCCTATCTTAATCGCGTGTCATTATCGGCTACCGGCCATTACCGCACACCGAAAATTTTCTATGATCGTGCGACGGCTAAAGGCCAGCCCTTTTTATATTTCGCTAACGGCGCCGCCGTGTCAGAAGTCACGCTGGATTGTTTAACCGGCGAATATAAAGTGACGCGGGTAGATATTCTGCATGACGTAGGTAAATCATTAAATCCGGCCATTGATATCGGCCAAATTGAAGGCGGTTTTATTCAGGGCATGGGTTGGTTAACGACGGAAGAATTATTGTGGGATAAACAAGGTCGCATCAGTTCCAATAGCCCCGCAAATTACAAAATTCCGACTGCGTTTGATACGCCGGAAATTTTTAATATCGAATTATTTGAAGAACCCAATCTGGAAAATACAATTCATTTATCCAAAGCAGTGGGTGAGCCGCCGTTAATGTTGGCGATTTCAGTGTGGGCGGCGCTGCGCGATGCCTGCAGTAGCACCACCGGTTATCAATTCAGCCCACGCCTTGATACACCCGCAACACCGGAGCGAATTTATTGGGCGCTGCAAGACTGCGCTACGTTTAACAAAATCAGTAGCGCCAGTGCCTGCACGACAGAGGAGATATTGTCATGACGAATCTCAATTGGTCAGCCGCAATCCAACATTGTCAGCAAGGCGGTAGCGGTTATGTGATCGCCACAATTATTAATACACAAGGTTCAACACCGCGCGATGGCGGCAGCAAAATGGTGATCACTGCCGATGCTTGCTACGACACCATCGGTGGTGGTCAGTTGGAGTTTTTAGTAGTGCAACAAGCGCGCGAATTACTCGCGCAACATAAAACCTGCCAAATATTAAAACCTATTCCACTTGCAGCGGAAGCAGCGCAGTGTTGTGGTGGTAATGTTACTGTGATGCTTGAGGCATTTGCGCCTTGCGCATGGCAGATCGCACTCTTTGGTGCAGGCCATGTTTGTCAGGCACTGGTGACAATTCTCGCCGGGCTGCCGTGCCATGTACGGATTATTGATAATCGCCCGGAATTAATGACCAATAGTTTGCCCGCCAATTGCCGCTACGAGTTTTATGCTGATCCCACTGAGGCTATCGCGCAATTACCCGATGCTACCTGGGTAATTATTTTTACTCACGATCACGCACTGGATTTTTCGCTCTGTTCAATGTTGTTACGCGATCAGCGCTGGGCTTACGCCGGAATGATTGGTTCGCAAACCAAAGCACTGCGGTTTCGCAAACGGTTAACCGATGCTGGTTTTGCTGTTCCTGTAATAGAAAAAATACACAGCCCGATTGGTCTGCCAGACGTGAAAGGTAAATTGCCCATGGAAGTGGCCGTTTCCATTGCCGCGCAATTGCAAAGCCTTTATTACCAACAAGTGCCGGTACAAGCAGGGCGGTCAACCTCATGGCGCGAAATTAAAACGATTATGCACACCCAAAAAGCAACTGAAATTGTCTGTGAGTAATGGCCATCTGTTGAAAGGATTACCTTATGACGCTAAGTGAATTTAATCAGTTGCCATCAGCCGATGCTATAGCCGCACTCTACGGCTGCTGCCATTGCCAATCCTGGGCAAAACATGTTGCTGAGCGGCGTCCCTACGCGAGCTTGGAGAAATTATTAACCACCGCTAATTGTTTTTGGGCGGGTGTGGAAGAGGAACACATCCTTGAAGCATTTTCCGGACATGCCCGCATTGGCGATATTGAATTACTTCGCTCGCGCTACGCTGGCCGCGCCACGCAAGAACAGGGGCAAGTATTACAGGCGAGTGAGTCAGTCATTCAGGATTTGTATCGGCTTAATAAAGCATATGAAGAAAAAAATGGTTTTATTTTTATTGTCTGCGCCAGCGGAAAATCAGCCGACGATATGCTGTTGTTGTTACAGGCCAGAATAGATAATTCGCGTGCGCTGGAATTACAAAATGGCGCGCGTGAACAAGGCGAAATTACCCGCTTGCGGCTCGCCAAATTAATCGATACCCATTGATAGATTTATGGAACATAGGCTATGAAAAAAGCAGCGATCACCACCCATATTTTAAATCTCGAAGCGGGAAAGCCAGCAGCGAATGTGCGGGTGACGTTACATCGCCTGGATACCGATGCCCCTATCGCTACCGCAGTAACGGATGCTGATGGTCGTATTCTGCAATGGGAAAATGAATTTGAATTAAGCGCGGGTGATCACCTTTTATATTTCGCCGTGGGCGATTGGTATGCGCAGCAGCAACTCAGCAGTTTTTATCCTGAAATTCAAATCAGTTTTACCGTGAGTAATTTACACGAGCACTATCACGTGCCGCTGCTACTTAACGCCTACGGTTATTCAACCTATCGCGGTAGCTAAAGTATCCAGCATTCAAATTTAGTTTTTATTTGTGTGATTATGTTTTCTCTTGGTGTTAAGGCTGGTTATGACTGCTTCTGATGTGGGCGCATTTCGCGCGCGAATTTTACATTTTACCGATGTGCCTGACCCTGTAACGGGTGCGGGCATTGAATATTTTGAAGATGGTGTGCTCTTGGTAGAGCATGGCCGGGTAAAAGCTGTAGGTGATGCGGAAACAATGGCGCGGCAGGGTTTGGATTTGCACCAGTGCCGTCATTTTCCTGAACATTTATTAATGCCGGGTTTTATCGATAGCCATATTCATTATCCGCAAACCAGTGTGATCGCCTCTTACGGTGAGCAGTTGTTGGATTGGCTGAATAATTTTACTTTTCCCACTGAGTTACAATTTTCTGATCCGGATTTTGCAGCGGTAGCGGCAGATGCCTTCTTAAAATTCCTGTTACAAAATGGCACTACTACCGCGATGGTGTACACCACCGTATTTGCGCAATCAACGCATGCATTTTTTTCGGCAGCAGAAAAATTGAATATGCGCATGATCGCCGGAAAAGTGATGATGGATCGCCATGCGCCCGCCGGACTGTTGGATACCCCGGCAAGTAGTTATGTTGATTGCCGTGAGCTAATTGAGTGCTGGCATAACAATCACCGGTTGCAATACGCGCTCACGCCGCGTTTTGCGCCCACCAGTTCACCGGAGCAATTAGCGGTGGTGGGGCAGTTGTACCGCGACTACCCTGGCCTTTATTTGCAAACCCATCTCTCGGAAAACTTGCAAGAAATTGCGTGGATAAAATCACTGTATCCCAACGCGCGCGATTATCTCGATGTTTACGACCATTACGGATTGCTCGGCCCACGCAGTGTATTTGGTCACGGTATTCATTTAAGTGATGCAGAAGTGGCGCGCTTGGCACAAACACAATCGGGCATTGCCTTTTGCCCTACATCGAATTTATTTCTCGGCAGTGGCCTGCTGAACATGGCGCGTTTAGAGGACGCCGGAATTCCCGTCAGCCTCGCTACTGATGTGGGTGGTGGAACCAGTTTTTCGCAATTACGCACCCTTGCCGAAGCCTACAAAGTGTTGCAACTGCAAGGGCAAAATTTGCATCCATTAAAAGGGTTTTATATGGCTACATTGGGTAATGCACGCGCCTTGCAATTAGATAATTGCATCGGCAATTTTGAAAAAGGAAAAGAAGCAGATTTTATTCTTATCAATTTAGGTGCAACACCCTTGCAAGCGCTGCGGCAAACCACAGCGGTAGATATAGAGGAAAAACTATTTGCATTAATGACCTTGGGCGATGAGCACAATATCGCGCGCGCTTACATTATGGGTAAGTTGGTATTTCGCCGTACCGACAGCGCACAAGGAGAATTAGTATGGATGGATTAATGAATCCCTTAGTGTTGGAGTGGTTCAATCTTGCCTTCCGCTGGTTCCATGTGGTCGCCGCTATCGCGTGGATAGGTGCATCATTTTATTTTATCTGGTTGGATTTAAGTTTACGCACGCCACCGCAATGCAAAGCCGATCAAGGAGTAAAAGGCGATTTGTGGGCAATCCACGGCGGCGGTATTTATGAAGTTGCCAAATACCATTTACGCCCACCCGAAATGCCAGTGAAATTACATTGGTTTAAATGGGAGGCTTACAGCACTTGGTTGAGTGGCACGGGTTTATTAATTTTAATGTATTACCTGCAAGCGCAAACCTATTTGGTTGGTTACAACACCTTAATTCAATCGCCGGGTTGGGCAGTGGTTGCCAGCGTTGCATTTATTCTTGGTGGGCAATTGATTTACGAATTATTGCTGCGCACACCTTTGGTGAAGCGCGGCTTAATTATCGCAGCGGCATTGCTCACCATTATCACCTTGGCGAGTTATATCGCACATCAATTATTCTCGGCGCGCGCCGCTTATTTGCATGTGGGGGCGATGATCGCAACCTGGATGGCCGGAAATGTGTTCTGGGGCATTATGCCTGCGCAACGCAAATTTATTGCAGCGGTGAGCAACAATGAAGCGCCGGATACCTGCGCGATGGCGTTTGCAAAATTGCGCTCCACACACAATAACTATTTAACCCTGCCAGTTATTTTTTGCATGCTGAGTAACCACTATTCATTCCTTTATAGCCACGCTTATTCGTGGTTGGTATTAGTGGGTATAGGCGTGTGTTTGGCTTGGGGGCGCCACTTTTTTAACCTGAAACATTTGGGTTATGTGAAGCCTATTATTTTAGTGACCAGTTTGTTGGGGATTGTGTTGATTGCGGTATTGATGTCAATTACATCGGCTCCCACGGGTAATGTAGCAAACGCTGGTAATGATGTAATCCAACAGGATTCAGCTACCACTGTCGCTGCAAACGATCCCGCAAAAATCACGCAGTTAATTCAAGTGCATTGCGCCAACTGCCATGCTGCCACACCAACACAACCGGGTTTTGCCGCAGCACCGGCAGGTTTAATTATCGATTCTACTGCACATCTTGCGGCGCAAAAGGTACGCGCCTTACCGGCATTAAATTCCGGGTATATGCCACTCGGCAATTTTCATCAAATGACTGATATTGAGCGCAAAGTCTTAATCGATTGGCTCAATACGCAATAATATTTTTGTAAAGGAATAATCATGGTTGCTTATGTCATCGTTGATATAGAAGTGCACAACGCAGAAAACTACAAGGAGTATCTCGCCAAAATTACGCCCACCGTATTTGCCTGCAAGGGGCGCTACTTGGTACGCGGCGCGCAAGCAGACGTCATCAGCGGTAGCTGGCGGCCAAAACGTTTGGTGGTGATGGAATTTCCAGATCTCGCCACCGCTAACCACTGGGCGACCTGCGCTGAATACGCCCCTATTCACGCACTGCGCAACGCGAACGCGAGTGCGAATATGATTATTGTTGAAGGTAGTGTGGATTTTGCCGGCTAGTTAAGTGAATGTAATTTTTTAGGAATCACGCTATGAATGATTTGCGCAAGCTAGTACTAATTTTGTTTTTCGGTGTAATGAGCATGGCGTTGATGAGTTGTGCTACATCAAATAGCGCTACCAATACTGCACTCACTTCCAACGCAACAATCTATACCGAACACCCCGTGTTTATCGACAATGGCAAATACAAGGTTCCCGGCATTCTGGTAAAACCCACATCAGTCACAGGCAAAAAATTTCCAGTGATGGTGCTGCTGCACGGCACGGCATCGCAAAAAAATGAAGTGGGTGGATTATATCAACGCCTTGCGCAGGATTTAGCTAAAGCAGGTTACGCCAGTTTACGCATTGATTTTGCAGGCACTGGCGAGAGCCCGGTTGACTATCGTCTTTATAATCTCACCAGTGCCACGCGCGATACAAAAAGCGCATTGGATTTTCTTGCGACGCAAGCTGATATAGATAGCGAGCGCATGGGCTTGGTTGGTTTTAGTCAAGGCGGTTTAATCGCCCAGCTAGTCGCCGCAACTGATGCACGCGTTAAATCGTTGGTCGCATGGTCTAGCGTTGCCGGTAATGGCATAGGCGCTTTTCAATTCTTTTTTGACGAATATTATAAAGAAGCAAAAGCCAACGGCTTTGCGGTAGTTAAATTCCCTTGGCGTGCTGAACCATTAAATTTTGGCCTGCAGTGGTTTGATGAAATAAGCAAAAACACCAGTCTGGATGGAATGAAAAATTACCATGGCAATCTACTCGCCATCGCCGGTAGTGCAGACACGCTTGTGCCCTATGCATCATCGGTTAATTTGATTAACGCAGCGAATTCTAAAAACGCACAACTAACTTTGGTAAAAAATGCTGACCATATGTTTAATGTATTGGGTAGTAGTAATGCTAATGGCCTGGCGGACGATCAATCTACTGCAGAAGAATTACTTGCGCTTACCGTGAGTTGGGTTGGGCGCAATTTATAGTGTGATTCTGACGGTTAATTAGACCTCACCTTAATCGTATTTGATGTCACCCCTTATCTATCACTCGTCCTGCCTTATGTTATATGGCAGGCTCAAGCTGAGCAGCTTGTCTCGTTTCGTTAAGCCTGTCCTTGCTACCATCTTGGCACCTATTAACACATGCGGTTGTAACAATGAATAGCTCATTACTTTTAGTGCGGTTCTCGGCATTTTTTATACTGTTATCGCTTATCTCATGCGGAGGCTCATCGGGCGGTGGTTCCGATTCGCCAGCATCATCAACACCAACCAGTGTGTCTTCATCATCCAGTGTGTCTACTGTTGTGCTTGCTGCACCGCAGAATGTTGCGGTCATTCCCGCGAATGGTTCGGTGACACTTAGCTGGAATTCCGTGTCCGGTGCGACTGGCTACAGCATTTATTACGCTTCTGAATCCGGTATTTTGATTAATAGCATTGCCAGTTTTGATGACGGCACCCGGCTGCAAAATGTCACATCACCTTATGTTATTAATTCATTACGCAATAATGAAAATTATTATTTTGTAGTGACGGCGGTGAATGGCGATATAGAAAGTGCGGCGAGCAGTGAAGTGAGTGCAACGCCCGTGGCGATTGATCTTGCCAGGCAGCCGACTGCCCAAGAAGTATTAATGGTGGAATTAATTAATCGCGCCCGCGCTAACCCTGAAGCAGAGGCAGCGCGTTACAGCATGGGTTTAAATGATGGCATCACCGGTACTGCAATTACCGCAACTGCAAAACCACCGCTTGCGCACAATCTATTGTTGATCGACTCTGCACGCATTCATTCGCAGTGGATGTTGGATGCCGATATATTTTCACATACAGGCAACAATAACAGCACCGCAACTCAGCGAATGATTGCAGCAGGTTATTCATTTACCGGCAGTTCGGCTAATGGTGAAAATATTGCGTGGGGCGGCTCTACCGGTTCAAGTATTAATTTAACGGATTATGCGGTTGTACAGCATCAAGGATTATTTGAATCGCCGGGGCATAGAGTGAATATTCTCAATGCCGATTTCCGCGAAATTGGTGTCGGGCAAAAGCAAGGTTATTTTGCTTATGAGGGTAGAAATTATCTGGCATCAATGATAACGCAAAACTTTGCGCTATCTGGCTCCAGTTATTACTTAACCGGCGTGGTGTATAGCGATACCAACAATAATAGTTTTTACAATGTAGGTGAGGGCTTAAGCGGTGTAACCATTAGTTTTAATGGGAAATCTTACCCCGTATTTGCCTCGGGAGCTTATTCAATACCGGTAACAAATGGCTCTTACAATTTAACGATTACCGGCGATGTATTGGGTACAACGGTTTACCACAGCGCTTTGGTCGGCGGCGCGAATCTTAAAGTGGATATTGTTAAAACTGGCAGTGGCGTTACCGTTGTAACACAGTAAAAATTTTCTGTTAGATGTGCAAAAAACGGGGCGACAATAATCGCCCCATTAACGCACTGTTTTACTTTTTCATTATCGACGTAAACGAACCAAGCCCAGCAACAACAATAAGCTCAGCCAACTCATAGAGCCGCCACCACCACCGGAATTATTATTGGATGCGACCGAAGCAGCTGAGCTACTGGAAATACTAGCTGTACTACTTGAACTGCTGCTAGCAATTAGTGATGAGCTGCTCGATGCAATACTGCTCGACGACACACTGCTTACTTCACTACTCGCGCTACTGCTTGATGACGATGTTATACCGCAGAAGCTGCCCCACAAACTCAACGCCCAATTGGGGTTATCAATAAACGGATTGCGATTGCCCTGACGTTCCTGAATGCGGTTGTTGCGGCGCATTTCAAAATTATCGACCGGGTCTTGTTGGTTCCATTCAATCAGCGTACACAATTTTCCGATGTTGGCATCGCCACTCGCCATAGCGGTGTTATCGACTAATACCAAATCCGGTGTATTGCCATCGGTGCCTTCGTAGCGCACATCCATATAAAACAACATGCGTGCAACATCACCTTTTACGGAATCGCGCGGTTCCCATGAATCGTTATCGGTAAAGGTATCGGGCGCTTCACCTTCTGCTGAACCACCATTATCAAATGCTTTATTGCTACGTGAATTATTAACCGTTTTATCTTCCGGGCGCAGGTGATGGATGTCGGTATAACCGTATTGATTATCATCGGGGAAACCATAAGATTTTGCCCACACATGCTCGCGGTTCCAGGAGTCGTTATTGGCACCTGTTTGGCCATCGCGATCATTTTTATCCGCCGTGCGGCCGCTATACAACAGCACAACATTCGCCGTATTTTCGGTGTCTTCATCGGTGTATTGCAGTGCGCTCCACACCTGCGCGTAAGTTAGGAAAATATGGCCCGTTTTAACAATAGAATGCAGCGCCGCGCGCAATTCAAAACCTTCCAGCCCCATTGTTGGTGCGTAATACACATCGTAACTATAAGGCGTTGTTATTACGGAAGAGCTTGTTGATGAGCTTGATGAAGAACTGAGCGAGCTACTACTTTCGCTAGAGATTGCGCTAGAGCTTGAGCTGCTACTGATTTGTTCAGTGCTACTGGAGCTACTACTTATACTGCTAGTTGTACTACTACTCGACGCTCCACCACCAGAACAATCTTGCGTGAGCGAGCCGGTGCCGGGGCTATCGGCGGTGCTTACTGCCCAATCTGCAACCGTAGCCGGACTGTTGGTATTGGTGCGATACAGGGTCACATCGGTAGCGGTAATTGACCAGCCAGCAATACCATTGCGCCAGGCAACTGTGTCTACATCACACCGTTATTTTTCAAAAGAAGTGAATCACCATTACTGTTGCCTAACTGGAGTGACATTCCTGTCAGGTGTGGTGCAAAACCATATTTGGTAATAAATGCATCGGCTTTGTTGGCAAAAATTAAATAGCTATTGGGTTGAATGGTTCCGCTGAGATTAAGTACAGGAGTTCCCTGTTTGTCTTGCATTGTGTAAGTGCTGAGGTCAACCGCTTCACAACCTGCATTAAAAAACTCTACCCATTCCAGCGTGGAATCCAAACTATTCGGTGGATCATAAAGTACTTCAGAAATTAAAACCGCTGCCTGGGTTGGCAGCGAAAACGCGGCGACAAGTGCCGCTGGTAACCATAAATGACGTTTCATTTTTGCACCTGCTGAAAATGGTTAATAACCGGATTAAAACTCATGCCGATCATCAAGCAGTGCAGTTGCGCGAGGAATGATTTAACAGAATTCAGGCTGAATCGTTGTTAGTGCTTATAAAAGAACGGCTTAGCGTTGATCAGTAAGCTTATTTAAGATAATAATTCGCAGTCAACAGATGCAATTATTTGAATTTATATTATCGGCGCAAAAAAAGAGCGGGCTAGCCCGCTCAAACAGCTCCATGAATCGTTAAGGTTATAAATGGGTAAACAGGTAATTTTCTAACTCAGAAAAACAGTTACTGATGTCAGTACATTCAAAAATAATTTGACCGTCCGGGTAGTGAACTCGTTTGGGTTCCAGCACTTTGGTTTTGGTTAGTTCGTCGATAGCTTCTTTTAACTGGTAAGAGTCCAGCTCCAATAACCTTTGTAATTTTGGTAGATACATTACCGGGTTTTTCCACGCGTATTTAATAATCGCGAGGGCATGCATACTTAACGATGTGACGCTGGTTTTTTTATGGATTTTCCAATCGTGCCAATTGGCAATGCGCGCCATCTCCTTTAATTGCTTGTCTGCCCAGATATTACTTTCTTGCCAAAAATCATGTTGCACACCAATGTTGTTGTTGCTAAATGCATTGACTGCATCCTGGTATCTTTTTTCGGTTTTATTTAAGCGATAGATAAACGGCGGCAACGGTGTGGGTGATGCTTGCTCAGCAAGTACCTGCCAAAGAATGCGTGCGGTGCGGGCATTGCCATCGGTGAACGGATGTATAAGTAACAGGCGTGCGTGTGCGTCGTGGGCTTTTTCCAGCGCATCAATAGAGTCATTGTTTATTAATGCATTCAGTCGGTGCAGTAATTCGGGTAATTCTTTTGTGTTAGGTATCACATAGCTTGCTGCGTTATGGTCTAGCCATTGATCGCTGCTTCTTATTTTCCCGGTTCCCGGTTTGGTTGATGCAACTATGCGGTTAACTTCGCACAGGTGCTCGGTAGTGATTTTTCCTTGCCGTTTTAAATACTCATACGCAAATTGAAATTTCTCCATTTGCATAAACAATAAAAACGCTTCTTTGTCGGTAGTGGGAATTCCCGACGCAACCAGTGCCAAGCGCATCCGCGAAATTCGGCGCGGCTCGCGGGCATAATTTTCAGCGGCAATATAACGAAACAAAAAATGGTTAAGATGAAAACCTGATGGCATTTGTAGTGAAGCCAACTTATAGAAGACCTCATCATTAGTCGCTGCGTTGTGCGCTGCGATGGATTCTGGTGATTGCAACATGCTGATACATCCTTAACGAATATGCAGTTGGATTATGTTGTGGTTCATCTTAAATCGTTGTTAATTGTTACTGATTTTTTTTGGCGACATTCATTTTTTCTGAATGACTAATTGAGTGTTTTTTTCTTCAGGAATTACTGTTGGTGTTTTATTGGGTAAATCGACGGCGTTATATTTTTCAATAACTATCCATCTAAAACCTAATAACGCTATGAATAGTAATGCAAGGCAGATTGTGGTTTTGCTCATGCGCATCTTGTTTGCCTTTTTAAAACAATCGTTCTCTAAACAATGAGTGAAAAAAGGAGCGGGCGAACCCGCTCAAAGGGGGCACTCATGAGAACTACACGAACTCGGTTAACAACCTAATTGGCTTTTTAAGCCGCCATAACTCCGTTCAACCGGAGCCTGGATGGTGGTGGATAGGGTGGGCATGACGTTGATGCCTGCGCGCATTTCAACTTCATCGATGGTGACTTCTTTGCTGCAAAAATTATCGGCGCGCGCTGAGTCTTGCTCCATGATGAACGCCGAGGCTTTTACTGCGCCGCTAATAACGGCGATAACAATTTTGTAATAGCCAGAGGGAATGGTGTGGAACTCGTCGGCGTTGGGCAGTGAGCCGAAGAACCTTTCATAAAGTGGCCCGGTGACGACAAAAATCGGTTGGCCGGTGCGGGCAATAACACGCTCGGCATTTTCCAGTCGCTCCCAAGGGCCTTGGTTTAATTCGGCTGCTTGCGGGGTGATGTTGGATAAATAATTCGTGGTTGCCCAATCGGCAGTATTACTAAACGCAGCCAGAGGGACTTGATGGCCGCGGTCAGTACCCAGCTCGGCGGCGGCGTTGGTGTAATCGGCCGGTTCAAGGGTGTTGGCGGCGGTGATACTGGGGTCGGCTTTCCAGGTGCGGGTACGTGAGGGGCCATCAATAGTGGCGGAGGTCACTTGGTAGGCGGCCCAATCGGCGAACTTGGTCGTGGCGTTATTGCTTATTGTGTAAATCGAACGGGTGACAACCTGACCGGATTTTCCCGTCGGGCAGCCGTACACACAGTTGGCTGCCTGGGTTGCGGCGGAACAGAGTGCGGCGAGTGCGATAAGACCAAGGGCGAGCTTTTTCATAACACGTAACTCCTCAACAGTGGGTGATTGATAAAGGTGGAACAGGTTAAAAGCCCGGAATTGAGCGCGAGTGATCCCAGCCTTCTTACCGGGTGGCAAGAAGGTGGGTAACGCGTTCGTTAACGGGAAGGGTTAAAAGCTGTAGCTCACGCCCAATTTCAGGCGCCACACCGATTCTTCTGGAACGTACTCGGTCCAGTTGTTGGTGTTGGTGCCATTGAAGCGCACGTCATATTCATATTGGCCGGTGGTGGGGGTTACGTCGTAATCCCACAGTGTTTGTTGCGGGAATTCCATGCGGCGCACTTGGCCTTTACTGCTATCAATCAGGTTGAGCAGGTTGTCGATGGTGAAGTAGAGGGTGCCCTTGTGGCCATCAGCAAAACCGGGAATATCCTGTTGGATGCTTAAATCCAAATCGGTCACCCAAGGTTGAGTGGCAGAGTTTTTGGGGACATAACCACCGGCGTAACCTTCTACACCCGCGCCTTTGATGACCTCCAGCATGGCGGCGTATTTTTGTTCTGGGGTAGTGGCACCCGGCCAGTCACTGTTTGCCCAATTGATATTGGGGTCGTTCGGGCCGGTGGGAATGTAGGGCAGATAGGCATCACTGCTATAGAAGTCGCGCTGATCACCCAAATCGTTGTCGTTAAACGAATCCAGTGCCCAGCTCAGTGGGCGGCCGGAGCGGCGCTCAAAGGCGAGGTTGATGCGCGTTTCATTGTCGCCAAACCAATTAGCGGCATAGCCCACATTGAGCACAATACGGTGTTCAATTTCGTAGTTACTGGTGCCAACCAATTCTTCATTGCGGTTGATGGTCATGTTGAAGTTGTAGTTGGAGGCGGCAGTAGAGTTAGTGCCGGGGTTGACCTCGGTTACGTCTTGATGGGTATAGGCGGCAAACATATTTACGCCGTTGTCCCAATCCTTACTGACGTTGGTCGTCCAGATGATGCTGCGGCCGTCTTTGTCGGCATTGGTGAGCATGATGTCGGAGATTTCTGCCAGGTTACCGGTGTAAATACTTTCGTAAATGATGCGCACCCCATCAGAGGTTCGACCATTTGTTTTCCTTTCTCTGCGTGAGGTATCAACCCAGAAGGAGGAATTCTCTTTGTCGATATAGTTGAACTCGGTGCTCCAGAGATAGCCATCACCCAGATAAGGAATGTTCAGCTCTTGATCCCAGCCCAGTTGGTAGCGCCAATCTGACTCCAGCTCATAATCCGGATCGACATAAGCGGTGCTACCTGCACCTCTGACCAATGAGGCTTCGACCGAGTCAGGTACTTGAGTGAAATCGACATTAGCGGGAATGGCGATGGCAGCGTTGGTGGCAATGTTAGGCGCGGCCACGGCGGTCATCCCATCAGCGGTGTAGGAGTTGGCGAGCCAGACGTTGGGTTTGCCACCGCTAAAACGGCCGACACCACCGCGCAGCGTCATGGTCTCGTTCAAGTCCCAGTTGAAGTTGAACCTTGGCAGGATGATGTCCAGTCCGTCGAGGTTTTCGGTATTGCTGTAACCGTAGCTGGTCATAAAGCGGGGGTTTTCGGCGGGTACGTCGTCTGAGGCGATCTGCTCATAGCGCAGGCCGAAGGTGAGCAACAAATCCGGTGTGACTGTCCAGCTATCTTCTCCGTAAAGTGCGTGGGTAGTGCGTTCCGCTTCATAGGCCAGATCATCTGCATTGTTGGTATAGGCGTTGCGGTAAGTGAGCTGGGACGGTTTTTTGGTGGCAAAATCTGCGAGGCTTCTGAACACCCAGGTGCCTGAGGTGTGTTGGCCAAACAGGTTGTAGTAGGTCACGCTCTGACCCTGGTAACCAAAACGCAGTTCGTGGTCGCCCATCAAATAGGTGCCGTCCAGATGCAATTGCAGGGTCTGGGTGTCGGCGACATTGGCATGGCGCGCGGCATCGGTACCAAACACTATGGCGTTGCTGCCGATGTTGACCGTGACCTGTCCCAAGTCGGTTTTTTTCTGTGACTCGGTAGTCAGGTCTTTGTAGGACAGGCCAATCGCAGTACTGAACGCGTCAGTCCAGTCAGAGAAAAGGTGAGTACTGTAGGTGTCCGATACTGTCTTAATGGTAAAAAAGTTGGAGTCCATGCGCAGTTGGAAGGCTTGGTCCGGGCTATTGCGATCGAGTTCGTTATCCTGCCGCTGATAGCTGAAATCCATGCGGTGTGCATCGCTCAGGTTTACATCAAACTTGACTAGCAGTTTTTCATCGCGCTCACCCACGCCACCGGCAACCGAATCGGTCATGCCATAGACATCATTGAGTGTTTGTAGAAATTGCGCATAGTCAGCCGGGGTGACGTTACTGGTGTTGGCGCCCGAGCCATTCACGCCAAAGAGTGCGGCGTTGTCCTGCTCCAGACTTTCGTAAGAGACAAAATAAAACGCTTTGTCCTGCAATATTGGGCCGCCGAGAGTGAGCCCCATAGAGTTTTCTTTGCCCAGATCCAGGTCACCGGTTTCAGGGTCGCCTGAAAGACTGTCGTTAGTGCCATCAACACGTATCGAGCCGTGTAATTCATTGGTGCCGGATTTGGTTACCACATTCACCAAGCCACCAGAGAAACCACCCACTTTTGAGGTAAAGGGCGCGGTGTTGACACTGATTTGGCTTACAGCGTCGAGTGATACGGGTGGGCGTGAGCTTGGGTAGCCACCAAAGTTGAGGCCAAAGTCATCGTTCTGACCCATGCCATCGACGGTGATGTTGTTAAAGCGAGGGTTGCTACCGGCGATGCTCAGCTGGCCATTCTCAACCACTACTAAGGGGTTACTGCGAATAATGTCTTTAATATCGCGTCCGAATGCCGGGGTGTTGTTGATGTCATCTTCACTGAATACCGAGCTGGCGCCCTTGGTACTGGAGGGGATGACGGTGCCGATCACGACGACTTCTTCCAGGTCGGCGGTATCAACCGCTTCCAGTGTTTGGTCGAGGCGCAGCACCTTGCCCAATTGCAGATACAGATCGCGCATTTCGGCGTCGCGGTAAGTCTCGGAATCGATGGTGATTTTGTAGGGGCCGCCGATGCGCAGGCCTTTCATGGAGTAGCTACCGGCGCTGTTGGTTTTTACTTCGCTCACAGTGCCGGAGGGCAGATGTTGCACGATGATGCGTGTATCGGCAGCGGGGGAGCCATCGGGCGCGGTGATTTTACCTAGGATCGCCGAGCTGGTGTCCTGACCCTGAGCATAGCCGGAAATGCCGGCGGTGATCGCCATACAGAGAGCGCTTCTTTTCAGCAGCGTTTTTTTAGCGATCGTCCCCTGAGTGGTGACGGGTACATTCGTTAGCGGTTTCATAGTGTGTTCCCTAAACAAAAGTAATGGAGTGGTTAATAGCAGTGCTCGCTACCGAGCTATGGTTTTGGCTTGCTGTTGTTATGGGTGATATGGGTTCCGGGTTGGTGCTAGTCCTTGGCCGACGCCAGTGCCGTAACACCCGGCTTGGCGCGTTGGTCATAAATACTGTTGAGTAACCCCGCAAGGCGGATGCCCGCTTGCAGTAGCCGCTGCTCCGCGACTGGCATTTGTTCGTAGACGTAGCTGTAACTCAGCTCCGGGCTGGCGTTATTAACCGGCGCGGCACTTTGGTAAATCGCTTCACTCAGCGCCATCGATTCCTTGAGCCAGTCGGCGGGGCTGCTGGTCAAATAAGTGCTAATCAGCTGCTTATCTTGTGTATCAATAAAGGCGGCGAATTCGGTAAAGCTCAGATTTTGCGATTCCAGTAATTCGGTATCCCAGAGTGAATGCAGATTGGTCTGCTCGCCAAAAAATTTCACATCGATGGAATTGCCGCCGCGATCTTCCGCGTGGCCGGTGTGCATCGGCTGGTGAATATCGCCGACCAGATGCACCAGAAAACGCAGATAAAATTGGCGGTCGGTGAGCGACGTGTTCTTGTCTTTAAGCGCGGCGATGCAGCGCAGAATGCCGCCGTAAATATCCTTCACTTCCTCTTTGGTTTGCGGCGTGTGGTAGTGCGCCGCATCAAAATCCTTGGGTACGGCCACATTGATGTAATGCCAGCGCGAAGAGTCTTTTTGCCAGAAGGGTGCTGGGTCAGAGCGCATTTCATCGGCCCAGGTGCCTACTTCTGCCAGCCGGTCGCCACCCAATAACGGCACCAATGCTTTTTGCGTTTTTTTAGTCAGGTGGTCATTGGCTATCTGGCCAACTATTCGGTGGCCGTTTTGGCCCCAGGCTAAAACCTGAACACTGGTGGTAACTAACAGCAGGCCGCAAACGAAATGGGCAATCTTCATAACAAACTCCAATCAGGTAAAACGTGTGGCACAAGGTGCGGCATGGATGTGTTGGGCATATCTTCAAATGAGTGCCGCGCGATAGAAAGCATTTGTCGAAATTCAAAGTTACTGGTTAATAAATCTTTAACATCAATTGGTTACAGTTAATAAGTAAGCTTATCCAAGGCGATAAAGCAGGTTTAAAGCGGTACTAAGGCGCAGCAGAAGCTATGCCAAGGGTGGGTGAGGGCGGGAATTCGTGAAGAAATCCATCACGAGTTGGCATTTGCTCGCCAAACTGGCGCATGTTGGATCTACTTTGGTGCGCCGTGCGCCCGTAATACGCTAATAGATGAAGGATGTTTAATAATTGGCTAACTAGACAAGGATTGCTGAGGCTGTGATGGCAACAAATACGCCACTAAAGCAGGGTTTTTATAGGTAATTTTGATGTGTTTCCACAATGAACAATCGATTTATAGACAAAATCATATAAATGAGTGCGATTTAGTGTGCCAAAGGTATGGAAATTGCAAACCTCACGTAGTCGATTCGGTCAAAAAACACACAGCAGATAAAAAGCCAACTCTGCTGATAAGCGTTTCGTCACACCAGTAATGGGCACTCTAGAAAAACTCATGAACGACTTAAAAGTTTTCGCACCCATCAGCTACCCATTTACGCTATTTTTTATGGCGGTGTTAGCTATGTGGTTTGTCGGCAAAAATAGTCAGGCACGGCTCGATTATCATTTGCCATCGCTAATAGAAGACAGTTACACCTGTAGCTCGGGTAACAATTCGTCTACCGAAAAATTAACCGTGTATATGAATACGCAACTCGTGGCACGCAACCTTGCCACTTTGTTATGTGACGATCCTGTTGTGCAGCGGCAGTATCATCAAGTGCAGGCTTATTGGGGCACTGGCGATGTTTCCGACATTACGTTTATAGGCAAAGGTATCGGTGATTTAGTCAATACCAAAGACAATATTGTGCAAGCCTTCGACGCAGAAAATACTCACGGTTACAAACGCCTCGCCAGTTATTCGCACTACCAGGCTTATTTAATCGGGCGCGATGAAAAACCCATTTTAACGCGCGAATATTTACTCGGCCGCCGCATTGGTTTGCTCGATTATCCCTCCAGCCGTTCCGGCCATATTGTTCCCATGCATTTGTTCCGTGAATTAGGTTTGCGTGAAGAGCAAATCGCGATTGTCTACAGCCACAACCATACCGGCCTGCGCGAATTACTCGCCAGTGGCAAGGTGGATATGATCGCCAGTTATTGGGCCGAAGACGATGCGGAAAAGTTTTCTGAAAATTATATTCAATCCATCGGCGACAGCGATATTCGCGGCAGCAGTTGGTATTTAAAAATGAATGGGCGCAACACGGATTTGTTTTGTGCCTTGCAAGCCTCTTTACGCAACCTCGCACAGCAACAGCAATCCACCTATTTTGGTGAGCTCAGTTTTGCCGAAGGTTGCCCGCAGCCGTTGGTAAAACGCTAATGCAAACTCTGCCTATCAACCATCCCGGCATAAAAATGCCAAGGCTCAATCAATTGCGGTTTGGTGCGCTCAAAAAAACACTCAATTATTATCATCTACTGTGTTTTGTGGGCAGCTTTCTTGCGTTGCAATTCGCCTATTTTTGCGGCCTATCGCTACAGCGCGATTTTAATTTGGAGCGCAGTGTTCTCGCGGTGGAAAATCGTGTATCGCTGGATTTACCGCGTTTGTCGCTGCCTAACCCGGCATTAAATTTGGCAGGTAATCCGGCGCAGGTGCGCGAGTATTTGCAAAAACTGAATGGATTATTGATTGAACAACATTTATCGGTGCGGGTGAGCAGCTTGCAGCAATTTACCGCGCAAGCTCCGCTTGATTCATCGGTTATTGTTACTGCTGAAGAGCATCACGCGCACAAATACCTTGAGCGGCAATTGCAATTGCCCGGCCAAATTATCAGCCTTAAATTAGGTATCTGCCAGCCGACACTGTGGCAAAGTATTTCTGTCTATCCTTTGTTTGCGGCATTGCTGTTGGTGTTTTTGTTGTCGCCTTATTTAAAACGAAAACCTGTCGCCATAGCAACGAGCCTTGCACCTAGCCAAAGCCGTTATGTAGGTTTAATTTTGGATTTGGAAAATAAATGTATTGCGGTACGTGGCACCGGCTACAAAGTTGAACTCGCCAATAAACCCTTGTGTTTTTATGCTGCGCTGCTTAATTACTGCCAGCAAAATCCGCGTGTGCGCCTGTGCCAACACACTAATTTGCCCGATGAACTTTTACAGTTAGCCAATCAATATTTTATGCGCTTGGTAGCGCTCGGCCACACCATTCGCAAACGCCCTGATTTTGATGCGAACCTGGAAAAAATGCTCAGCGAAATTCGCGCAGCGCTGGACGAATTATTTTTGGATCATCCCGATAGCAAAGCGTTATTTTATCCACCCAAAGCGCTCGGTGAAGGCTCGCGTTCAAAAATGCATAACTTTGCCCTGGTTAAGTTGGGCGATGGCGAATGGGAAATTAAGGGGAAATAAGCGGGCTTGCTTAGCCTCACAGATTAGCGGTCAGGCGCTGTTTGGCTATGGACATACCCTACAAAATCTTTACACTGCGCAAGCCCTTTTACTGCTCCACATTCCCAGGATCATCACAACAAGGATGCCATTGTGGTCAATCTCGTCATCAAAGACATTGCCGGTCAAACCTACGAACTAACCGGGCGCTCCAGTGCGCCGCGCGCATCAGCCGCTAAGCGTTATAGTGGCGATGCATATTCAATATTTCGCTTCGTCGCCACACTGCCGCTTGCATCCGATCAATGGGTGCAAATTCTAAAAAGTACCCAGCACTACCTGCCCAATTTTGATAGCAGCAACCCAGCGGAAGTTCGTCAGGCAGTTGCGCAAGCCATCATGCGCGGCGATTTAACGCTCTACCAATTACCATCGCTCAATATTAGCCACGGCATAAAAGGCAAAAAAGGTTTTGGCCTCAGCATCATTAAAGGTCCCAATCCCCACAGCGCAACCGAGCTGACTCCAGAAGCAATTAGAAGTACAGACGCCGCACAACAATTGCTGAACGACTTGGGCATCAGTACCCAAGCTTTTTTGGGCTATCTAACCAACGAAAATATTTTTAACGGTGAGCAAAAGAAAAACCCGCTAAGCGAAGCCCTGCAATTGCTCGCCAGCGGAGAATTACTCGCCTACAAAATCCCCCTGCCATCCAAAACCCCACCCGCAAAAGCAGTGGAATATGTCGCTGCGGCTAGTGCTGATAAACCTGTGCCTTTGGCGCCGGAGAGTTCAGCTAAGCCGGAGCAGCCGAAGAAAACACCATCAACATTAGATGCTCGAAAAGGTGAGCCACCCAAATCATTAGATGATGCTGAGGCGCGATTGGGCAGCATGAAGCAAGAGATTACTGATAATGGTTATAAACCTAAATATTCAGACGAAGAGTTGCTGCAACAAGCGCAGTCAGGAGAGGTGGCTAATGAGCGTTACCATGTGCGATTTATGGAAGCCGGCCATCAATGGGATCGTGCTGATAGCGTTAAAGATGAGAATAACCTTACCGGTAAACTCGGGCGTGAATTTTCGGGCGAAACAGGAACTGGCCCCCGATATTGGTCTACTACTTTTGATCAAATTGAGGATGCTGATAGCGACCCTCAGTTAATCTGTCAAAAATTAGGTATCGATTATGCTCCAGGCACTAAATACACAATGGCGATTATCGATACTGAACAAGCAAAGCCATTGACTGGTTGTGAATGTGTTGCCGCTACTTTTAATAATATTAGCGAGTTTTCTAATCGTGAGCTTCCTGCAGAATTTCCAAAAGAATTTACGGATCAGGTGATGACTGCAGATTATCAGGCTGCGTATAAAAAACATTATGAAAGCGCGAGGGCAGAAAATTATTTGGATTCGGATTGGTCAACAAATAAGGAAGATTTTGCTGCATATTTATCTACGACAGATTTAAGTGAAAAAGAAAAGAAAACTATGATCAAACGAATGGATATGCATAGGCAAATAGGGAGCAACCAGCATTACTTGGGTAACGGTGTAACAAAAGACGAAATTGAATTGTCTCCCAATAAGTTTGGAGCGGTTGAAACACATAATTTTGAACGTAAACCAGCTAACTTGCAGGCCTTAAAAGATAAGGGTGCTATCAAAGTGATTTATTTGTAGGAGTAACATGTATGTCGATCAGTAAATCACCATATTTTTTACCACCAGCCTTGCCTGAAATTACTCGGCATGATTTGTTGCCCTCGGGATGTTATGAGATTGCGTATTTAAAAGATAATACATGCAGCACACATTGGTATTTTATTAACAATAATGGATTCCTCTCTATCTTGAATGTTGCTAGTCGCACCCTTAATGACGGTAGTCATTTTTATCGCTGCAGTAATGATGATTTCCCCTTGGAGTTTTTAACTTGGTTTCCGGAAGTGTTAACTGAATTTCAAAAGTCGCCCGCCGAAGGTGGTCTGCATGCAGGCGCGATGACTACTCCTGATATTAATGTTGGTGGAGAAATGTTATGCCTGCAGCGAGCCATGGGAGTGGATCAAGATCGTGGCGGATACATTGTTAGAAATCGTTGTCGGTGTAAAAAAGGTTACGATCCAGAAGTTGACTTTGAACCTCATGATGTGTGCTGGGCTAGCCGTTTTCTGTATGACGGCGGATTGTTGAATATGATTAAGGATCTTGGCCAAAAATTAGTTGAAGGGAAAATTTAGTAAAAAAATTTTTGACACTTTGAAGTGTCAAAAATAAAAATGGCGACAATACATAACTTGTCGCCATTTTGTAAACTAACAAAAATCTTTTCCATTTTCTTTAGTTTCCCGAGATCGACAGCATCATCGATTTAAAAAAATTGGACTATAAAATGGACTACAAAGCACTTTGCACTGCAGCTGAAAAAGTCATTGTCGCAATCGACATGCAGCCTCCACAGTATGCCTCAGCTGGTGTGCTAGCCTCGATTAAAAACCAGATGGTGTTTATACGTGATAATGCAGCAATTGGTAAGAACCCCTCTAAGGAATTGACTTCCGGCAAGAAATTTACCTATGGAATTCTATCCTCGCGTGAATTTGCAAGCCCTGACGAGCTTGTTCTGAAGGAGCTTATAGATGCGGTGAGCAGAATACATATAAGCTCGCCATAAAATTGATAAGAATGAGTTCATTAAATATTAATATCACTCAAGCCAAGTCGATAATCGATGCTCTTATTCAAGAGAATTCTGATTTTCCTTTATGGCATTCAATTAGGGCACAGCTTGAATTTATCGGGCATGATTTCGATGAGGATGGAGCATTTAAAAACAGTGCGGATTTGGAGGTGGTAAAAAAATAATTTTAGGTGTTCAGGCAATAAGAGAAATTGAATCAGGCAATTCTGAGCTTTCAGATCTTCTTTGTGAGATTGATTACGAGTACAAAAAACTATATAAGCTTGTTAGGTGGATTGTCAGTAAAAAACGGTGGCAACATTATCGGTTGCCTCCGTTTCTCCTCCCCTAAAAACCTACATTCCCCGCAACTTCTGCAACTTCAATTTTGTAACTTCAGCTTCTGGCTTGCTGTAATCGTGATTAAATAGTGCGGCTTCCCAAGAACCGTAGACGGGGTTGGGGATTAAAAACCATTTGCTGCCCCAAGCGGTGGTGCTGTTTTTGGCGAGTTCCAGGCGGGTTTCCGGGGTGCCTTTTGCGCCTGAGACGAAATCGCCGAAGTCATCGCCAATTAGCGCGATGATGCGAAACTCTTTGCTGACAAAACTGCGGCGTGCGCCTTTATCAGATGATGTCCAATCATTTTCATTTTTGGTAAGCACCACATCTATGTCGTCGCGTAGCGGCAGTTTTTGTTGCAACAAATTTTTGCGCGTATTTGCTTCCTGGCTGGCTTCGCGATTGGTGACATAAAAAATCGTGACACCTTGTGATTCCACATAATCCAAATAGGCTTTGGCGCCCGGCACGGGTTGTGCTGCGGCGAGCTGCGTCCATTTATTCCAGCCAGTTTGGGTGAAGATGGTGTTGTCTTTTATTAGCTGTGCTTGAAATGGCAGGTTGTCTAATACGGTTTCATCGATATCCAAAATAATTGCTGGTGGTAAATGGCTGTAATCGCCGGTTTGTTCTTGCGCGGCGGTCCAGTTTTTATCGGCTAAACCTTTACCCAGCATTGTAGTGGCTTGGGTATAGGCACTTTGGGCGAGGGCATAATATTCAGCGGATGTTTGCATCCACAGCACGGCATTTAATCGCTCTTGCGTTGGGTTTGCCGGTGCAGTGCGAGTTGAATCAATTGAGGTGCAAGCGCTGATACAACATATGCTGGTAAGTAAGCTGATCTTCATTAACGATTTAAAGGGAATTGCAGGCATGGTCTCTCTCACTTTCTGATTTTTAACAAGGGTTTGGTGTTCGTGCTACTTTGGTTGAGTGCCCTTGATTTTTTTATAAAAAATAACGTTGTGGTGTTGGTTAATTGGGTTTCGGGCAATTAATCAATTTAAATTCTGTGTTGTAACAAATGTACATTTCACTTTCGCGAAACAGCATGTGTATATTGTTTAATTGTGAATTGTTCTGCTTCATCCATTTTGCCAGTATGGCATGACTCATATTGCGCGCAGGAAAACGTAAATCGTCAAAGAGTAATTTTGACTGTGCAAAATAATGTTGCGCATTGGTGAAATCACAAGCGCCGTGTTTTTCCCACTCGGCTTGCAACAGCGCTGCGCCGGGTGACATACATAGGTAGGGTTCAATTTGCTCGTAGGCGAGCGCTGGCAAATCGCCGTTGCAAAAGCGTGGATGTTTATTAATTTCTTTTAAGTCGCTGCATTGTGCCAGCGGTTTTCCATCACAGGAGGATGCCCATAAGCCGTGCAGTACCCAACCAAATTGATTGTCGGAAAAACACTGCAATTGATTATCACGCTTGAGTTTTTCGGCGCGCGCGGGGTTGGCTTCGATGTTTATATCAGCCACGATTTTTTTGCAGTAATCAGCTGACCAATTCACAGCCAGTTTGTAATAGTCGGTAGGTGCATCAGGGTTTGCACCAAAAAAATCCTGTTCGATATTGAAATCATAATGCGTCGCCGCTGTTGCTGGCAGGGCGCAGGTTTGTGCAAATACTAATTGAATGTTGCCAAGGCACAGCCACAACAATGGTACGCAATAACAGTTAAGTAGTTTCAACTGCATGATTATTTTTCGGTCGCAGTAGGGTAGTGGTGCGCATGCCAATGGCGGGCAATGGCATCGCGCCGACACACCCACACATCCTGTTGTTGCAAAATGTATTGGATAAATCGTTCCAGCGATTGAATTCGCCCCGGCCTACCGATAATGCGGCAGTGCAAGCCAATATTTAGCATCTTGGGTGCGAATTCACCCTCGGCGTAGAGCGCATCAAAACTGTCTTTGAGGTAAGTAAAAAATTGATCGCCACAATTAAAGCCCTGCGCTGCCGCAAAGCGCATATCGTTGCTGTCGAGTGTGTAGGGAATAATTAAATGCGGCTCGCCATCATTAAGCGTTGGATAGTGATGTGTCCAATAGGGCAGGTCATCGGCGTAAGAATCCGAGTCATATAAAAACCCGCCTTGCTCGATAACCAGTGCGCGCGTATTGGGGCTGTCGCGCCCAGTGTACCAACCGAGTGGGCGCGAGCCGGTAACACGCGTGTGAATATCAATCGCGTTACTAATATGTTCGCGCTCAACATCAGAAGGCATAAATTGATGATCGATCCAGCGGTAGCCGTGGCAGGCAATTTCCCAATTGGATTCCAGCATTGCGGCGACTACTTCCGGGTTGCGCTCCAGCGCCATAGCGACACCGTAAACGGTCACCGGTAATTGGTATTTATGAAACAGGCGGTGCAGCCGCCAAAAGCCCGCGCGGCTGCCGTATTCATAAAGCGATTCCATGCTCATATGACGCGCTTCAAATGCGCGCGCGCCGATAATTTCGGACAAAAAAGTTTCCGATGCTGTGTCGCCATGCAGCACACAATTTTCGCCGCCTTCTTCGTAATTAATCACAAATTGCACCGCAATGCGTGCGCTACCCGGCCACTTGGCGTGGGGCGGATTGCCCCCGTAGCCGAGTAAGTCGCGCGGGTAAAGGTTGGGTGTGTCGCTGTCACTCATAAAAGCGTCCAATAAAAGTAATCCTTAATAAAGCGTCAATATGGTCTGGTGGTTAGCCAAGTCCAATCAAATTCTGTGCCATCGTTCAGGGTTAGTGTTTACAGGGCGATCGGGTTGTAAGCCGCAATATTACTGGGCAAAAAAGCATTACTTGCACCAGATTAAAACAAATCCCGTCCAATTGGACAGGATATTGCGGCGGAGAATCCGCTGCTGGCACGAAAATGCACTACTGGTATCACAATTGCATCTGCCCCCCTGTCTTGCTTCTCCCTCATTGTTAACCTCCTGGATTTTCAGAGACTCTGCTTATGTTATTGCCCAATATTCAGACCCTTTTCCGCGCGGGGCGCGGTGCCGCACTTGTTGTATTTGTTGCCATCGGTTGCTTAAGCAGTACCTGGAGTGTAGCTGCTCCTGCGACTAGCCCCGCTATAGGTTCCGCAACCAGCAGTGATTGGTTCGAAAAATTTAAAGCGACCGCGAGCGATAAAGAGTTGTACACCTTTTTATATGCCATGCCTAAGGGCGGAGATTTGCATAATCATATCAGCGGCGCGGTAATGTCCGGTTGGTGGTACGACATTGCTATCGCACAAAAAGAATTTGGCTACCGTTTTTATACCAAAGTACGCATTAATAATTGCCGCGATTTTGCGGAAAACAATTTTGGTCGCCGGCCATATTTAATGTTGTTTAATAATTTAATGGAATCCAGTTACAACCAATTGCCTGACTGCGAGAAGGCAGAATACAAACGCCTTGAAGAGTTGGATGAAAAAGAAAAAACCGGCTGGCTCAACAGTGTAACCCTGAGTCATGATCATGAAGGGCGCGATGAATTTTTTCAAACCCACTGGCAGCGTTTGGATCAGCTGCTCTACAGTCCGTATTTAATTGCTGAAATTCTCTATAAAAATATGGAAGCCTTTGGCGATGAAGGATTAATTTATTTAGAAACCATGCTGGAGGCGGGCGGTTATTTTAAACCGGATGGCAGCCCGATCAGTGAGGATGATGCGGTAGTGATTTTTCGTAAACGCCTTGCACAGGCAGACGCGAAAGAAACCGGTGTGACCGTGCGTTTTCAAGATTCCATTTTACGTTTTGTACCTAGTGCAGAAGCACAGCTGCGCGCCTCTTACGATATAGTCGCACGCAATCGCGATATCTATGTCGGCGTCAATATGGTGGGGCGTGAAGATAACGATAAAGGTTATCCGCTGCGCTTTACCCAAACTCTGCGCGAGTTGCGCCACAAATACAACAATGTGCGATTGTCAGTACACGCGGGCGAAGTTGATGAACCGAATTCGCATATTCGCGATACCTTAATGCTCGGTGCAGATCGCATCGGCCACGGCGTCAATTTAATCAGTGATCCGGATTTGCTGCGCGAAATGCGTCATGGTCCTTATCTTGTTGAAATTAATTTAATTTCAAATTTATTGCTCGAATACGTGAGCGATTATGCGCAGCATCCCTTCCCCGAATATTTACGCCTAGGCATTCCTGTTGCGCTTTCTACTGATGATCGCGGTATGTGGGACTCCAATATCACCGACGAATTTTTTGTCGCCGTCAAAGAATTTAATTTGTCCTGGGATGAATTGTTGCTGCTCAGTCGCAACTCATTGCAATACAGTTTTGTTGAAGACGATGTAAAAGCGCAGTTGTTAAAAACCTACAACGCGCGCGTTAACACCTTTCAAAATACGTTTATGAAAAACGGTATTGGCAGTCTGAAAAATACCAAACCTGTCTCTTACAGCTTTACCTGTAAGCGTTATTCCCTGTGTGATTTTAACTAGCCAAATGGGGTGCAACATATTGGTTCAAGTGTGCGTGCATGGCGCATTATTTTGCATCAGTAAGTTTGTGCCCCCTCTGGTCGTTACTGCTTGTTTTGCTCTGAATTTTTCAATTGATAATCAGTTGAACTGTATTTTTTAACTAATAACGTATTGAAAAATAAGGAAATTAATATGTGTATTTTAAAAATGTAACCATATAGACAGGAAATGGCATGGTGATTGCAAATTCTCGACCAGCTTTCCTGATACATATTATTAGACTTCCTTGGAGTGCACTTGCTATGACCGTACACAAACATTTTTCCCGTAATAAACTCGCCTTGTTAATCAGCTTGGGCTGTGTGGTTGCATCAACTCCAGCATGGTCCGCCGAAGAAGTTGCTGCACAAGCTGCTGCGCCGGTTGCAGTAGCTGGCGCTGTAGAAGAAACCCTGGTAATTGGTGACACCATGGGCTTGATGACCAAACAAGGTAAATCGGCATTTGGTTTCAATAAGCAAATCGTAGAAACACCGCGCAGTTTGACCAGCGTGAGTGCTGACATGATGGAGGCTTACAACATCAGCGATATCGATGATTTGGTGCTCGTATCACCCGGTGCATTTACCCAATCATTCTTCGGTGTTGCCGGTTCTCTGGATGTGCGTGGCACGCCCGGTGAAGTGTATTTCCGCGGTATGCGCCGCGTGAACAACCCAGGTAACTATCCAACTCCGATTGGTGCATCTGATCGTATTGATATTGTGCGTGGGCCAGCATCGCCGATTTTTGGTCCAGCAAAAATTGGTGGTTATCTTAACTTCGAGCCCAAGTCTGCGCGTGCAGAATCAGGCCAATACCTCGATAAACCCGAAGGCCAATTCTCGCTGACGCGCGGTAGTTGGGATAAAAATGTGGTCACTGCTGAAGTCGGCGGCCCAGCTAAAGTTGGCGACAAAGATCTTGGTTTTTATGTTTACGCTGAAACAGAAAACTCTGGCAGCTATTACGAAAACTCAGCAACTGATCAAAACGTTTTGCAAGCCTCTTTCAACATGGAGCTGACTCCGTCTACCCGTATTGAATTTGGTGGTATGTACCATGAATTTGATGGTAATCAAGTTGCTGGTTGGAACCGTTTGACGCAAGACTTGATCGACCACGGCACTTACATTACTGGTTCACCAACCTCTATCGATACCAATGGTGATGGTGCTAACTCACCCGACGAATTTGATGCATGGTCTGGTACTCAATCAAGTAACTTCTTTGTGCCAGGTGCGGCCGCAACCGATGCAGATATGAATCCGGCGTGGGCGCTGCAAAATGTAGGCACTGCAAAACTAGATGGCAGCCAAACATTGGTAGCACCGGATGATAAATTGGTTACGACAGTGTCAACGCTGTACTTCGATACGATCCACGAAGCATCCGATAATCTCACCATCACCAACAAAGTATTCTACGAAAGCCTGGAGAACATCAACGAAAACGCCTACGGCTTTTCCCAGTTTGTGGATAGCTATGTTGTTGAAGACCAATTAATTTTTGCATTCGATGCCCAACATGCAAGCTGGTTGGAAGCTAGCTACCAGGTGTCGCCAAGTATTCGCTACACCGACTTTAAGCAAGGCGATGATTTTGATTATGAAGTTTATGACCGCCGTGACTTGACCAAGCCGTCATCTGGTCTGGATAAAAAGTTGCTTGCAACCCGTACCGATTCGGATTATTCCAATTATTTAGTGGGTAATTTTACCGATTACGGTTTTGCAGTGTTGGCTGACTATACCATCGCCGAAAATATCGGTTTGTTATTGGGTGGCCGTTACGATGTGCTTGAGTTGGAATCAACTTCTGTCGGTAGCAAGCTACACGTTCAGCGTGATGATTTCACAGCGAAGGATACTGATGAAGGTGGTTCATGGACTGCAAGTTTGTCCTACACGACGCCAATTGGTTTTATTCCTTACGTAACCCGTTCTACCCAGTCCACTATCGTCATGGGGCAAGGTTCTGAAATTGCACCGGGTCTTATTGAAAATGCAGATGGCACCAAAGCAGGTAATGCGCTTGCCGATTCAGAGTTAAAAGAAGTGGGTGTAAAAGGCAATTTCTTTGATGACCGTTTGTACTTCTCGACTGCTTACTTTGAGCAAACCCGTTCCAACTACAGTGCGCAAGATCAGGTCAGTAACAGCACTACCCAGAGTGAAGGTTATGAGATTGAAGCACGGTTGTTGATCACTGAAGATTTCACCATCACTACCGCAATGACTCATTTGGAAATTACTAACCTGACCGCGCTTGATGGCGGTACACAATTTGGTTTCCTGGGTGCCGGTGATCTGCCAAACGTATCTGATCCATCGCTGTACTACGGCTATGTGGTAAAAGGTTTGACTTTGGTTGGCAACGAAGACGACGCTACTAAATCCGGTATTCCAGAAAACATGGTTAGCTTGACCGGCGCATACAACTTTGGCGATGGTTACAGCTTTACTGCCAGTGCGGTACATGCAGACTCAACCTACTCCGGTTTTTCCAAAGCGATTAAATTGCCGTCTTACACCTTGTTTAACGCCGGTATTTCCTACAACGCCGAAACCTGGGGGGTTAGCTTGCAAGGTAAAAACTTAACCAACGAACGTTACTTCCGTGCGAACTTCCCAGATTTATTTGGTAGCACCATTGTGTTGCCAGAGTTGCCGCGCAGTTTCGTGGGTAAAGTGACCTTTAGATTCTAAGGTTGCTGTGGTGTGCGGGCTATTGTTAAACGCAATAGCCCGCTTCTGCTTGATGGTGTCTAAAAAGAAAAAAGATTAATTGCTCATAATTAATCGTTAATTGAATTGAGAGGATGTTCCCCCGATGCAAACATTAAAACCCAATTTACTGTCTGTCGCGCTGCTGTCGTCGTTGTTGCTGTCTGCCGGAATACTGACTGGCTGCAATAAACCTGCAACTGAAGCTGCCAGCACTAAAACTGAAACCAGTGTAGTGGCGCCAGCGCCGATAAAAGTAAAATTTGTGGTAGTCACCATGTTTGAAATTGGTGAAGACAGTGGCGATAAAGCCGGTGAATTCCAATTGTGGAAAGAGCGCCAAAAACTGGATACCAAATTTGAATTTCCTAATTCGTATCACGACATTTATATGAATATGGAAACCGGTGTGATGGGCATTGTGACTGGTATCGGCACCGCACATTCTACGGCGGCGACTATGGCGCTGGGCATGGACCCGCGTTTTGATTTTACTGATGCGTATTGGTTGGTTGCGGGCATTGCGGGTATCGACCCGGAAGATGCATCCATCGGCTCAGCTGCCTGGGCAGAATATTTGGTAGACGGCGACCTCGCCCATGAAATTGATGCGCGTGAAATTCCGGCCGATTGGGAAACAGGTTATTTTGCGCGTTATACATCAAAACCCTATGACCCGAAAAAACCTGAGCCAACCGGTGAAATGTTGCGCGTAAATCCCGACTTAACCGAGTGGGCATTTCAGTTGACAAAAGATATTGAATTACCGGATATCGAAAGCCTTGAAGCCACGCGCAAACTTTATGTGAATCACCCTAACGCGCAGCGCAAGCCGTTTGTATTGAAGGGCGACCAACTCGCGGCCATGACTTTCTGGCACGGCGAAATTATGAATACCTGGGCGAATAAATGGACGGATTATTGGACTGAGGGCAAAGGTGAATTTGTGACTTCGGCGATGGAAGATACCGGCACTTATTTATCGCTCACCTATTTGCATAATATCGGTAAAGTGGATAAAAACCGCGTGATGGTGTTGCGCACCGGCAGTAACTACACCATGCCCCCGCCGGGGGTAACGGCGGCTGAAAATCTTCTTGCTGAAAATGAAGGCTATGCTGGATTAGATGCTTCGTTAGAATCGGCTTATGTTGTGGGCACGGCGGTGATGGACAAAATTCTGGGTAACTGGGAGGTCTACAAAGACAAGGTTCCAACACCGGCGGATTTGAAATAGATTTTTAAGGCGTTATACATGTCGCTCGATCAACGTGTCTTCGCATGGCGCGGTCATTATCCCAATCCCCGCGCAGGCTCAGGCAGTCTTGCTGGCTTGCGGCTGGGAGTTAAGGATTTATTCCATATCGCCGGTTTGCCCACGGCGGCAGGAAATCCTGACTGGCTGGCCAGTCACGCAATACCCGAACACACTTCACCGGTTGTAACCCAATTGCTGGACGCCGGTGCCGACTTGATCGGCAAAACCCAAACCGATGAAATTGCCTACAGTCTTAATGGTTTAAATATCCATTACGGCGCGCCGACAAACCCACTCAGCCCCGAGCGCTTGCCCGGCGGTTCATCAAGCGGTTCTGCGGCTGCGGTGGCCGCAGGCGATATTGATATAGGTTTAGGTACCGATACCGGCGGCTCCATTCGTGTGCCCGCCAGTTACAACGGTTTGTTCGGCATCCGCACCAGCCACGGTTTGATCAGCAGCGAGCAAATGGTACCGCTCGCGCCCATATTCGATACCGTCGGCTGGCTCACGCGTGATGCGAACACCCTCGCGCAAGTCGGCGAGGTATTGCTGCCCGACAATCTGCCGCGCACGTTCGAGCGCAACTCATTGCGCATCGCCCTGCTGTTGCCCTTACAAAACGGCGCGCTCTGGACGCCCGCCCATCAAGCCTGGCTTAAAGAACAGCCGATGCTGCAAGGCTTCAAACCCATCTTGCTTAGTAGCGACTGGCTCACCCGCGCGAGCCAATGCTTTCGCACCCTGCAAGGGCGGTCGATTTGGCACACCCATGGCGAGTGGATCAATAGTCACAACCCCACATTTGCGCCGGATATCCACGCCCGCTTCCAGTGGTGCGCAACGCTTACCGATGCCGATCAAACCGCAGCCGAACTTGAATGCGCTAGCTTGCAGGCGGATATCAACAGCTGGTTTGTCGATGTCGATTTAATCCTGCTACCCACCACGCCCGGTGCATCACCTTTACTGGGCGCCGACGCCAGTTGGATGGATACATATCGCAGCCAACTAATGGGGCTGACTGCGCCTGCGGGGCTGGCCGGATTACCGCAAGTGCATCTGCCGGTATTGACTGAGGAGGGCGCGCCTTGTGGTGTTTCCCTGCTCGGTAAACGCGGTGACGATAAAGCCCTGCTGCAACTGGCAATTGATTTGTGTGGTGGCTATTCATGACCCAGGATGCCATGACGCCGCACGCCATTGCTTTTAGCGCACCCCACGCAAAAGCCACTGAAATCGGGCTGGATGTGTTGCGCGAGGGTGGCAGCGCGGTCGATGCGATGATCGCCGCTGCGGCTGCCATTACCGTGCTTTACCCGCACATGAACAGCTTGGCGGGCGACGGTTTCTGGCTGATTCATAAACCCGGTGAAGCGCCACGTGCGATAGACGCGTGCGGCCGCGCGGCAAAATTGGCAAGTATCGATTGGTATGGCGCACAAGGTTTTAAGCAGATTCCCAGCCGTGGCGCACTCGCCACAGTGAACATGGGCGGCACGCTCGCCGGTTGGCAAAAGGCGCGCGATATCGCCGCCGAATCATCAGCGCAGTTGCCGCTGAGTCGCTTGTTAGCGCCCGCCATCGCGCTCGCCAGCCAAGGTATTAACGTTACCCACAGCCTTGCGGCGGCGAGCCGCAAAGTGCAGGCGGAGTTGATGAAGCAGGCCGAATACCAGCGCGTATTTATGCCCAATGGCCGCCCGTTAATCGAAGGCGAAATGCTCACTAATCACGATTTGGCGACCACCCTGACCTGGCTGGTGAATCACGGCTTGGACTCGGCCTATCGCGGTGAATTGGCCGAGCATATCGCCACTGCATTGGAGCAATTGGGCAGCCCGCTGCGCTTATCCGATTTGCAAAACTACAGCGCGCAAGAGATAAAGCCGCTCTCGGTGCAGACCCGTTTTGGTCAATGTTTCAACCTGCCTGCACCCACCCAAGGCGTGGCCTCGCTGCTGATTCTGGCGATTTATGATCGCCTGTTTAACCCCGAATGGGACGAAGCCGCGCGCGTGCATGGCTTGATTGAAGCCACCAAGCTTGCGTTTTTAGTGCGCGACCGCGAAGTCGCTGACCCGCGCCGCTTGAGTGAACGCTGGGGTGAATTGCTTGATGATGAACATATCGACCAACTCGCTGCCGTCATCACCGAGCGCGCCTTGCCTTGGCCGCAAGTTGCCGAGCCGGGCGATACGGTGTGGATGGGCTGTGTGGATAACACCGGTACCATGGTCAGTTTTATCCAAAGTATTTATTGGGAGTTTGGCTCGGGCGTAGTGATCCCCGGCACCGGTCTGGTATGGAACAATCGCGGCGTGGGTTTTAGTTTGGAGCGCAATCATCGCAATGCGCTCGCGCCCGGCTACAAACCGTTTCATACGCTCAACCCGGCGTTTGCATTGTTAAACGATGGCCGCCGCATCAGTTACGGCACTATGGGTGGCGAAGGCCAACCGCAAACTCAAGCAGCTTTATTGAGCCGTTACCTCTACGATGGGCTCTCGCTCGACGAAGCGATCAGTCGCGGCCGCTGGCTGCTGGGTCGCACCTGGGGCGACAACAATCACGATTTAAAAATGGAGCAGGATTTGGTTGAGTTACTCGGAGACAATTTGCGCGCGCGCGACCACGCCATCAAAGCCGTTCCGGCGCGCAGCGAAATAATGGGGCATGCCGGTGCCGTAGTAAGTATTGGCGATGGCTCTGCCATTGCCGCGAGCGATCCGCGCAGTGACGGCGCAGGGCTTGCGGAGCAACGTGGATGAATGAATTTTTAAGCCAGTGGTTGCCCACCATGATTGCGATGGTACTGACCGGCGCCTTAGCGGGAATCCTCGCCGGTTTGCTCGGTGTCGGCGGCGGCATCGTCATAGTGCCGGTATTATTTTTTGTGCTGCAACATTTTGGTATAGGCGCGGCGACCGCCATGTTAGTTGCCACTGCAACCTCGCTACTGGTCATCGTACCCACCAGTATTTCCTCCATGCGCGCGCATCATAAGCGCGGCAATGTGGACTGGGTGCTGATCAAGCGCTGGTGGCCATTTATGGTGGCCGGTGTCATTGCCGGTAGCGCGTTAGCACTTAAAGTAAAAGGCGAAGTGACCAGCGTGGTATTTGGTGTGGTTGCCTTGTTGGTCGCCGCCAATATGTTATTTCGCGCAAAAGCCGCACCTATCGCGCAGCAATTGCCGGGCATGGCTGGGCAAGGGTTGATGGCTGGCACCACCGGATTTTTCTCGGTAATGATGGGCGTTGGGGGTGGCACTATTGGTGTGCCGCTGCTCACCTCCTGTAATTATCCGCCGCACCGCGCAGTGGGTACTGCCTCTTTTTTTGGTTTATTAATTTCAATTCCCGGCGCGACTGCCATGTTGCTTGCCGAAACTCCGGCTGATGCGCCGCAAGGCATGGTCGGCATGGTGAACCTACCGGGGTTTTTATTGATCGTCCCACTCACTGTATTGCTTGCCCCTGTAGGCGCGTGGATAGGTTCTAAACTGGATCCCGTGATGTTAAAGCGCGTGTTCGCGATTTTTTTATGCATCAGCGGCGGGCGTATGTTGATGCAAGTTTTTGCATAGTAATAAAAAATTCTCACGAGTCATTCGTGTTGTGCGTGTCGTTATTAGACGTCGTTAGGAGTTGTTAAATGTCAGATCAGTACAGCGTCAATCCATCGCTACTGCGTCCCTTCTCGCCACCGCCACGTCTGCTGATGGGGCCGGGGCCAATCACGGTTGATCCGCGCGTATTGCGCGCTATGTCGGCACAGCTCGTCGGCCAATATGATCCGGCGATGACGCAATGTATGAATGAAACCATGGCGCTGTATCGCGGTGTGTTCAAAACCAACAATCAATGGACGTTATTAATTGATGGCACTTCGCGCGCTGGAATTGAATCCGTATTAATTTCACTGCTCGAACCGGGCGATAAAATTTTAGTGCCGGTGTTTGGTCGCTTCGGTCATTTGTTGTGTGAAATCGCCGAACGCTGTGGCGCCGAGGTACATAAAATTCACAAAGAGTGGGGCGAGGTATTTACGCCCGACGAAATCGAAACCGCCATTAAACAAATCCAACCGAAAGTATTGGCGATAGTGCAGGGCGATACCTCTACCACCATGCTGCAGCCGCTCGACTATCTCGGTGAGATTTGTGCGCGTCACGGCGTGTTATTTTATTCCGATGCCACTGCATCGATTGGTGGCAACCCCTTTGAAACGGATCAGTGGCAATTGGATGCAGTCTCCGTCGGTCTGCAAAAATGTTTATGCGGCCCTTCCGGTAGCGCACCAATTACGCTGAGCGAAAAAGCCGTTGCGGCTATTCGCAAACGCCGCCATATCGAAGCGGGAATTCGTACCGAAAATCATGTGGAAGGCAGCGGTCGCCGCATCGCCTCCAATTATTTTGATCTCGGCATGATCATGGATTATTGGGGTGAAGAGCGCCTCAACCACCACACTGAAGCCACCACAATGTTGTACGGCGCGCGCGAATGCGCACGTATTTTATTAGAAGAAGGTGTTGAAAATTCCATCAAACGCCACCGTATTCATGGCAAGGCCATGGCGCAAGGTTTGGCGGCGATGAACTTACAATTGTTTGGCGATCAATCGCAAAAAATGCACAACGTGGTCGGCGTTTATATTCCCGAAGGCGTTGCGGGTGAACCCGTGCGCACCAGCATGCTCAAGGATTTTGGAATTGAAATCGGCACCTCCTTTGGCCCATTGCACGGCAAAATCTGGCGCATTGGCACCATGGGTTACAACGCGCGTAAAGATGCAGTGTTGCAAACACTGATCGCATTAGAAGCTGTATTGCGCCGTGCTGGCCATTCACAAACGGCGAATGCGGGTGTCGATACTGCTATGACTATTTATGCGCAAGAAGGTTATTAACCAACTTTTGTGTTGAGGAGAATAAAAATGATTCCATCGGTTATCGCCCCGGATTTTTCCGGGCTACCTAAACTTGATGAACTTGCGTCGCGCGATTTTTTAGCGGGTTTGCCCAAAGCCGAATTACATATGCATCTCGACGGTGCTTTATCACCCGCGATGATGTTTGCGCTCGGCCAGCGCAACCAAGTGAATCTGCCTTACAGCAGTGTGGAAGAAATTGAAGCCGCGTATCAATTTACCAATCTGCAAAGCTTTTTGGATTTGTTGTACCAAGGTGCCTCTGTCCTGAAACACGAACAGGATTTTTACGATCTAACGCGCGATTACTTTCTCAAGTGCAAAGCGGATAACGTGTTGCACACCGAATTATCTTTTGATCCCCAAAGCCACACCGAGCGCGGCATTCCGTTTGCAACCGTTATTGGCGGCATTTTGCGCGCGATGGATGACGCAAAAAAAGACTGGGGTATCAGCTCAAAATTAGTAATGGATTTTCTGCGTCACCTAAGTGCGGATAGCGCGATGAAAACGCTGGAAGAATCACTGCCCTGGAAAGATAAAATTATCGCCGTAGGGTTGGACAGCTCCGAACTCGGTCATCCACCCAGCAAATTTACTGAAGTCTTCGCCCGCGCCCGCGCTGAAGGCTATCGTGTTGTCGCCCACGCCGGTGAAGAAGGCCCGCCGAGTTATATTTGGGAAGCCATTGATTTATTAAAAGTCGAACGTATCGATCACGGTGTGCGCTCCGATGAAGATCCACAACTGATGGAATATCTGCGCGAAACCCAAATCCCACTCACCGTTTGCCCACTCTCCAATGTGCGCTTGTGTGTGTACGACAAAATGGCCGACCACAATTTATTTACCTTGATGGATGCCGGTCTGCGCGTAATGATCAACTCAGATGACCCCACCTATTTTGGTGGTTATCTCAACGACAATTATTTTGCGCTGGCCGATGCATTTCCATTAACGCGCGAACAAGCGTTATTGCTCGCGCACAATAGTTTTACATCAAGTTTTATTAGCGATGCGGAAAAGCAAGAATTTATCGCTCAGTTAAAAAATTACGCGAAAAGTTTTCATTAAATACTGATGTGCTTGATATTAGTGAAGGAGGTGTTATTTGCTCTGAGACCGTCTGAGACATGGATGTCGAAGATGAGCCTACAAGGATGTATTCACGGCGTGTCTCAGAGTAAATAACAGCTACGTAACGCTTCAATCTCCTGCGAGGAAAAATCTTGAACGCAACCACCAAAAACATACTCGCAGAAAAAGTCATGCACTGGTGCGATCAACTCGCCGCCATCAGCTCGCATCCAGACAACATCAGCCGCTTTTATTTAACACCCGAACACAAACGCTGCAACACACAAGTCGCCGAATGGATGCAAGCTGCAGGCATGAACACCTGGGTCGATGCCGCCGGAAATTTGTGTGGTCGCTATGACGCCGCAACCGAAAACGCCAAAACACTCTTGCTCGCCTCCCATTTAGATTCAATCCCCAATGCCGGCGCCTACGACGGCATACTCGGCGTATTAATCGCCATCGCCGCCGTAGAACAATTGCACGAACAAAATATTCATTTGCCCTTTGCGATAGAAATTATCGGCTTCGGCGACGAAGAAGGCACACGTTTTGGCAGCACACTCTTAGGCAGCCGCGCCGTCGCCGGAACTTGGAATCCAGATTGGTGGGAATTAAAAGATCGCGCTGGAATTAGTGTGCGACAAGCCTTTATCGACTTTGGATTGCAGCCCGATTTAATTCACACCGCCGCACGCAGAACCGACGATATTCTCGCCTACCTAGAAGTCCACATCGAACAAGGCCCAGTATTAGAAGATGAAAATCTCGCGCTAGGAATAGTTACCGCCATCGCCGGTGCGCGCCGCTTCTCAATAGAAGTACAAGGCTACGCCGGTCACGCAGGCACAGTGCCCATGCCCATGCGCAAAGATGCCTTGGTAGGTGCAGCACTCGGTGTCGTGTTAGTAGAAAATATTGCCAAAGAATTTAACGTTGTCGCCACCGTCGGCCAAATCGAATGCGGCCCCGGCGCTGTTAATGTCATTCCCGGCCGCGCTAAATTTAGCATCGACATTCGCTCCGGCGACGATCAGCTACGCGATCAAGCACTTGCAAAAATACAAAGCAAATTTTCACTCATTTGCATGCAGCGCAATCTCATGGCGACCTGGAAAGAAATTCACAATGCACCCGCCGTAGCTTGCGCCGAGTGGATACAAAAACTGCAAGCAAATGTATTAATAGACATGAATTTGCCTGCCTATAAATTGATGAGCGGCGCCGGACACGATGCCATGGCGATGGCCGACATTTGCGATGTCGCTATGTATTTTGTGCGCTGCAAAGGCGGCGTAAGCCATCACCCCGATGAGTCAGTCACAGTGGAGGATGTCGCTTTGGCGATTGATGCGCTCAGTAATACCCTACAAAAACTTACCCATTAAAATAATATTTGGACGACCACTATGGATAAACATTTTATTACCGCCAATGAACTCTTGCTCGATTCATTCAAGTTGGGGGAACAAATTTATCAGCGCGGCTTTCGCCCGCATTTTATTGTTGGTGTATGGCGCGGTGGTTCGCCCGTGGGTATCGCCGTGCAAGAATATTTGGAATATATGGGAATCTCCACCGATCATATTGCCATCCGCACCTCGTCCTACTACGGCATAGATCAGCAAAGCAAAGATATCCGCGTACACGGTTTGGATTACATTATTAAAAATGTTGATGCGGACCAGCAGCTACTGATTGTCGATGACGTATTTGATTCCGGTCGCTCGATTCAAGCGATTATCGACGAGATCAAACGCAAGTCCCGCCGCAATACACCTAACGTCATTAAAGTTGCCTGCCCCTGGTATAAACCCACACGCAATGTAACTGATTTGAAGCCGGATTTTTACGTACATGCTACCGACCGCTGGTTAGTGTTTCCGCATGAACTATGCGGATTAACACCGCAGGAAATTTTGCAGGGCAAAGGTAGTGAAATTGCAGATACGATTGCGCGTGCGAGTGATACTAGTAAATTTACTGAATAAATCTGTAGATACCCGCGTTCGCGGGTATGACGAAAAAGATTGGCTGGATTTATTTGATATTTAATACTTCACGAAATTCTTTAAAAATTTTCTTCGGTTCTGTTTTGCGACATACTTTAATTGCCGGATAGTTTTTATCCTTAACTAAAGTGCCCGCTGTTTTTGCATCCAGATGATTACGTGCTTTTCCATCCCAACGTTTGTTGGACATGCTGTTGTCGGTAGTTTGTTGCCATGGAGTGGTTGTGGTCTGGTAATCCACCCGCAGCGATTGCCTATCGCCTTGGCATAGCTCGGGTTCAACGGCGATCATCACTGCCAAGGTGTCCCAAAAGTAATATTCATTACTGGCGATAAACCAATCGTTTTTATCCAGCACTGCATCCCAGAATTTTGCCGAATCGGTTTTGACTGCCTGTTTAAAATCAGCGGCGACCTTGGTAGTCACGCGCACAGAATTGGTGATATCCAAGCCGACCAATACAATCGGCAAACCAGCTGAAAATACTTTATCGGCCGCTAGCGGATCGACAAAAATATTCCACTCAGCCGTGGTGTTCGGGTGCCCTTTGGTAAACAGCGGCACAATAATATTGCCCGGCGCATCGACAGTGCCGCCCATAATCACGAGTTGATCAATTTTGTTTTTGTCATTTGGATAACGCTCTAGCCATTGTGCGATATTGGTGAGAGGGCCAGTGGCGACGAGTGTTACAGATTCTTTTGCATTGGTGAGTGCCGAGTGAATAATATCAGCTGCGTGTTTATCGCTCGCACTGCGTGTACTTTTTTTGATGGGAACACCGGAAAGAGTGTCGGAATCTTTGCGCCAAGCTTCGGGGAAAACAAAATAACCATCGAGTGGATAGGCATCACCACAGGCGACGGGAATATCGTTTTTAACTTTGCCGGATAAATCCAACAGTGCATTGATATTCGCAAGTCCGGGTTTGCAGCGCGATTCGCCGCTGCCTGCAACTGTCACCGCGATTACCTCGGCGTTTGGGTGATGCAACAAATACAGCAGCGCCGCCCAGTCATCTATCGCCATATCATTATCAAAAATAACCGGTTTTGCCTGTGCAAAAATACTTGTGCCTACTAACAGTGCAAGCAATAAGATTTTATTCATCTTGAGTACCCTAAAAAGTAACCACTATTAGCAGGAAGACAATTGACCATTTGGACAATAAACGAAACTACATGTTTAGCGTCAGCAATTATTTATAGCCACCTTGGAGGTAGCGATGAAATGCCAAATTTACCCAAATGGCTTCAGGCGTAACTGACCAAGCAGGGGTTAATTGTTGGACCGCTTTTACTAGTGCGGGCGCTTGATTGGGCAGTGCTAGCAACAGTGCGGTTTCTTTGCCATTGCTCACTGCAATTTGTGTTGCGCTGGCAAAACCTTCTGCAGCATTTTTGCTGCGATAAAATGGTTGCCACCAGGCACTGCGAATTAAGCCGGTTTGATTAGCGGAATCTTTTTTAGCGTAGCGATCAATTGCCGCGACAAACCGTGTTTTATCAGCGGCAGTAGGAAATTCAAAATGCAGATCATATTCGCTTGCCTCGACCAAACGACGGTTATTACCCACATCAATCAGTGGTTGGCTAAGCGTGCCCCAATCATCGCGATATAAAAAGGCGGAGGTTTTGCGCGAAAACCCCACGCGTGCTTGCAGCCCTTCACTCGCCAGAAGTGCAAGCAATTGTTGCGCATGATCGATATCGCTATGTCCATAAATTATGTGGCGCTCTGCAGCAAATAATGGCCAGGGTGTGGTGATCAGGTTGTAGCCGGTGGCAACGCCTTGGCCAATCAGTTGCCGCAGCTCCAACGCAAATGGCGATGGTGTCGGCGCACTTTCTGTTTTCCAAATAGTTTCAATACGCTGATACAGTGAGCTTTCGTTCAGCAGCCCAAGATAGGCCGTATCTGGCTGATTATAATTAGCAATAAATTCAGCGAGTGTTTTTGAGTCACTGGTCAGTGCACTCAAAGATACGCCAAGTAATTGCAGTGTTGCGACAGCTTGTAGTTCGGGTAGTGATAATTTTTCTTCATCGGTCAAGGTGCTGATTGCAAGTGCCTTTTCGCGACTAAATGTCGCGGCCAATTCGCTATAACCGATTTTTGCTACCGCATCTTGATAGGTGTCTGCGTAAGCTGTGGTATTGAACGAAGAGAATAGGATAAAGAACGTTACTGCAATAAATTGTTTTTGTTGAAAAGAGGGGCTGAACATAAAGGAATCCTGCTGTGCATTGTCTGCAATAAAAAAAGCCCGCAAAGCGGGCAAAACTACTACGGAGGAGAACAACATGAAAAACACTAGCAGTAAAAAACTAGTTACAAAAATTTAATCAGGTGTAAAGAAAACTTTGCAGCTTCGCGCGCGGCTATTGGACCAAGGCGAAGGTAATCATCATTCGGTGCTTCCTGTGCGACATTGCTGCCGGAACGAACAATTAAATAAGGAACTCCCAATGTTTCGCAAACATGGCCGAGCGGTGCAGATTCCATTTCCATAATGTCAGTTTTAAATTTGTTGCGCAGTGAATCAATCCGCACTTGTGGTACACCAAATAAATCGGATGATGACACTACGCCGTAACGCACAGAATTTTTGTAAGTGCTGTCATTAGCCGTTACAGTTTGTGGTTCATAAGTATCCATCGCTTTTTGCGCAATCACTAATAACGATGCGGTAGGTTTAAATTCATTTTCTACTTCCTTGCCACCGTCCGGGCTATTCATGGAGCGATATACCATGTCGTTTTTGGTTAGACTGCCATAATCATGTTCATAAGTATGAGTGGCGACAATGACATCACCTGTGCGCAATTTTTGATTAATGCGTGCCCCCGTTCCCGTCATCAATACCAAACGCGGTTTGAATTCTTTTATAAATAATGTAGTAGTCATAGCGGTAAACGTTTTGCCAATACCGGTAATGGCAATCACCACTGGCTTGCCATGTAACTTACCTTGCCAGTAAGGAATGCCCCAGAGAGATTTTTTCTCAGGATTTTCCAGCGCATCAGTCAGTACTGGAATTTCTTGCGGTACCGCACCGAGGATGACAATAGTCTCACCAGGTTCATAATATTTCGCTTTGGCATCGGCATGACTAATACTTGTAAGCGCTACAGAGAGTGCGATGCAGGCGAGCAGCTTTAAAAAAATACTCATCATTTGTCTCATGGATAAAAAATTACTGAACCGATTCATTTTTAATATAGGTTCCTAGCTGTTGTAAGTAAGCGATTTTTTCTGCATCAGATAACCATGCAGCACGAAATGCGTTGCCGACTAATGTGGTTATTTCTTCCTGGGTAAAATTACCTTCACGTTGCAGCTCAACTAAATTTTCGTTGAGGTACGCGCGGAAATAAGCAGGATCATCCGAATTAATAGTAGCGAGCATGCCTTTTGTTAACATACTGCGTATTTCATTTGATGTCAGTGATTGCACTACAAAACGGTTGGATACCGGGCACACGGTCAAGCCCAAACCTTTGGCTTTAATTGCGTCACAGAGTGCATCGCTTTCCAGTGAGTTAACACCGTGATCGATGCGGTCTACCACAATGTCATCCAAACACTGGCCAATGTGCAGTAGTGTGTTTTGTTGGTTTACATCGCAGTGCATCGTGAGTTTTAAGCCCATCTCCCGCGCTTTTTTAAACACCTCGGAAAATTTAATTGGCGGATTATTTTTTTCATCGGAATCCAAGCCCACACCCACTAACCAAGCGCGATAGGGTTCAGCCATCAGCAGATGTTCCATGGCCGAGTCAGCACTCATATCGCGCAGGAAACACATAATGAGTTTGCTCTTGATGCCGAGTTTTGCTTCTGCATCTTCCTGCGCAGCGCGAATGCCGTGCATGATTACGCCAAATTCCACGCCGCGGCTGGTGTGAGCTTGCGGATCAAAAAATAATTCAACGTAGACAGTATTTTGGCTGTACGCCTTGCTCAAATAATTCCAGGTCAGCTGATAAAAATCGGCTTCATCGCGCAACACTTTCATCGCGCCGTAATAAATTGTCAGGAATGACGGCAGATCATAAAAATCATAAGCAGCGACTAATTCTTCCGGGGTGTCATAACCCAATTCAATATTGTTTTTACGCGCAAGGGCAAAACTCAACTCCGGCTCAAGAGTTCCCTCCAGATGCACATGCAACTCGGCTTTAGGCATATTTTCGATAAAGGCTTGCATAAGCAGCTCCGCAACAAAAATGGCTGATTCAATAATCACTGTCAGCTCTACAGCAAGTTCCGTTCCTGATTTGTCATATCTATTAAATTAACTGACCAAATGGGCAAGAAATTAAAAATCCTGACCAAATTCTTCATTCGCGCTGCACTAAATTGTTTCGCGCCCATGTCACTTTGCGCGAAGAGTGGTCATTTTGCGTGGGGTGAATGAGTTGCAAGTCACTGGTGATGATCGATAACTCAAGTGCTTGATGATGCCTGTGAATACAACGCACAAGCGAGTTGGGTTTTGCGGCCTGACTACAAATTAACCATTGATAAAAAAGGACTTTTTTTACTTTCCTGTATTGACTCAAAAAGGCCAAACGGGTTTAATACGCGCCTCTTGCAGCACAGCCTGCAAAGGACACGCCCAGATAGCTCAGTCGGTAGAGCAGTGGATTGAAAATCCTCGTGTCCCTGGTTCGATTCCGGGTCTGGGCACCATCTTAAAACCCGAAGTTCGCAAGAACTTCGGGTTTTTTATTGCCTGTCATTCTTCGATCAACTCTTTACGACGATTACTCCTATGGCTCTATTAAACGTTCTCGCGTTGTTTTTGCTGTTGCTGCTGGTTGCGTGTTCCCACCATAAACCGCCACCGGTTGCTGATCTGCATCCGGCTGGCTGCGAATATCGCGCAGGTGTTGTGGCTGGAGAATTGGTGATGCTGGGCAATACACTGCTGGAAAAAGGTAGTTTGGCCGCGCGCGGTATCTATGTAGTTAATGGTGTGATCGCAGAAATAGGTGAGCCTGCGGCGATAGCAAAAAAATATCCGGCGGCGAGTCAATTGCGGTGCCGCAATAGCTTTTTTTCGCCGGGATTAATTAATGCACATGAACATACTTCCTACAGCCATCAATTTCCATCTGCGCGTATGGCGCACGATTATCAACACCGCGAGGAGTGGAATGCCGGTGGTACCCGCGAAATTAAACCCGCGAGTAAACGCACAGATGATAGTGATGAAATCATCTGGGTTGAGTTGCGCCATTTGCTTTCAGGTGTGACTACTTTGGTGGGTAGTGGACAGGTTGATGGCGTTATCAAAAATATAAATACCAAATATGACAGTGATCTTCCGCTGGTTGATCTGATGACCTTTCCGTTTAATCCGCAGGAATTAACTAAATTAAAATTGCGCTGCATGCATTCGCAGCCCGGTGATGCTGCAATTGCGTTGGCGGATAATTTCCCTGCGTCGGCGCCTTATGTTCCGCATGTGGGCGAAGGTATTAATTGTTTGGCGGAGCAGGAGGTAAATACTTATCTTGCTTATGCGACTAACAATCCCACGCGAAAATATTCACTGATTCACGGGGTGATGATTCAACCTGAGCATTATCAATTATTGAAAAATAATAATGTATCAGTGATTTGGTCGCCGCGCTCTAATGTTGCGCTTTACGGTAAATCGCTCGACCCTATTCCGCTGCTTGATAAGGGAATTTCAGTTGCCTTGGGTACTGATTGGTCGCCATCCGGTTCGTACAATATGTTCGAAGAAATGCGCTGTGCTAAAGCAGTGACTGCCGCTCGTTCAGCACGCACAGTGACGGATGTAGAGTTGTGGCAAATGGCGACGCAGAATGCGGCAGAAGCTTTGGGTGTGGATGATCGCCTGGGCAGTATTGCGGTAGGAAAAGCGGCTGATATTGTGGTGTTTAGTGATGCCCAGCAGCGCGGCCTCGCCAACTTTTCCAGTAAAAAAGTCAGTGATGTGATGGCGGTGTTGGTGAACGGAAATTTGCTGGTCGCCGAACGCGGGCGGGTGCAGGGTGAATGGATAGAAAATAATTGCCGGGCGCAGTATGGCGATAAATCTATTTGCATTGATTTTGAAAAAAATTATCACAAAAGCTTTGCCGATATTGTGCAGAAAAATAGCGCGAATGTTGATTTACTTGCGTTAGATAAACAAGTGAGCTGTGATGTTCACTAGCAGTGATCGCTCAGCATCCTAGCTGGGCAGCATTCGTTACGGCCAAGGATATTCCGCTACGGGAAGTTGTTGGTGGGTTAATTCCTCAACGACTTCGCGGCGAAACTTCACTACATCTTTCACGACAACCTGTTGCAGTTTGTGAACTTCCGCTTCGGTAAATGGTTTGAAATCGCTGCGCAAGGAGCTGCCGCCCCAGCGTGTCATTGCGTAGTTCATCACTTCGGCAATTTCTCTATCGGTTAGGCTCGAGTTAACTACGCCGGGTACATGCATCAAATACTCTCGGCCTTTTTCGGTGTAGGAAAATGACGCGACGTAATTGCGAAAATCCGGAATACCGCCTTCCATCGAACCGGATGCATCCATGCCATGGCAGCCGGCGCAGCGCAGAATAAAATTGTTTTCCGGGCCAGCAAACGACGGGGCTGTTACCAGACCGCCCAGCAGAGTTATCAGTACAGCGGCATAAATTTTATTGGGCATTTTTACGCAGTTCCCGCAGTGCAGCATGGCTACTTGGTTGCTTGCGGGCAGCGTCAAGTATTTTGGCATCGGGGGGCACGCCCAAGCTGTTGAGGTCATTGAGTACATAGTCGGCCAGTAGGATCATTTGCGCCTCGCTGAGATCGGCTTGGGGTGGCATCACCAGCCCGTAATAGCCAACGCCATCCACTTCAATTGTGCCCGACAGCCCCGAGGTCAACACCCCGAAAAAGTAAGGCTGTGTTTGATCTTTTAGCGCGGGCCAAAGCGCCGCATTGACCAGCGGTGGCGCCAAACCGGGTGCGCCAACTCCACCCGCTTGATGGCAGGCAAGGCAGCGTTGATTAAATAGTTCTTCGCCGTCTTTACCTGCGAATACTTGCTGGGTGAATAACAGGCTGGCGACTAATCCAAGCAAAGCAACATGCTGTGATTTACGCATCGGCGATCCCCACCAATAAAGCCACAGTGCAGTGATAGCCTTTTGAGGTGTTGGCCATACACCAGTTGATATCGTTGTGCAGCCCCATGCGATAGCCAGGACGTTCGCGGATGCTGGTTAAGCAGGCTGTGCCGGTACACATGGCGCGGCCGCAGCAATCGTTGTAGGAGACGAGATAATCTTTGCCGTCGTTGGGGTTGAGGCAGGTACCTACCCAGGAGACTTTGGATGCCTCTGAACCCGCTGGGCAACTGGTGATGGTGCCGCCGCATTCATTGCACATGTTGCCGTCCATCGCGCAGTAGCGCCAATATTCGCAGGCGTGTTCATCGTTGGGATCACCGGCTTTTTCTTCTTCCGCAAACGCCATTCCGGCGGTGCGATCAAACGGCAGTACCGGAATCACGGCGGTGCCTAATAGCAGCAATCCTGCTTTGGTGATAAAGCTGCGGCGGCCGTTGGTTTGTGCCACTTTGCGGGTGAGATTTTCGGTGCGTTTATCCAGTAGCGCGAAGAAGGCTTCTATTAATTTTTTCATCTGAGTAGTTTCCTGGCTGGCAATTAAGATTGTGTCTCAAGGTAGTCCTGGATCGAATCCACACCCATGTCATGCGCGTTAAACAGGCTTTCCAGTTGTTCGCGGCTATTGATCAACCCTTTGCTTTTAATGGTGCCCTTGTTATCCAACAGCACTGCAAACGGCAGGCGCGATACGCGATACCCCAGACCCAGCTCGGTCGATACTACATAGGGGAAATCGGTTAACTTCGCCGTGGCAACAAAGCGCTGGTGCTTACTCATTTCGCCATCACTGGCGAGCACTACGTCGAGCCAATCGCGTTCGCTATCCCGCGCTGAACGCAAAATCGGCAACAATTTTTTGCACACCGGACAGGTGGGTGACAGGAAAAAAATCAACGAGGCTTTGACGCTCGGCGCACCTAGGGTGACGGCGCCACCGTTGATGCTTTGCAACGCAAACCTGGGCGATTGATCGCCAATTTTCGGGCCCGAATCATTCACCAATGCACCCATAGGCGCGATGCGTTCAAACAACACACCTATCTGGCGCGCCAGCACCCAAAACGCCAGTGCCAAACCGAGCACCGCTAAAAACAAAAAGACAACCGCAAAATATAAAACCGTCATAGTGACCTCTAGAAAACTGGGGCTAAGAAGCTTGAGCTAAAACACATGGGTTAAGGCACTTTGGCAAACATCGCCATCAAATTGGCATTGGCTTGCTCGAACAAAAAATAGAGCAGCAACATAAACAGCGCCGCCAGCATGCCGATGGCAATTTCGCCCGTGGTTAAGGCGACCGGCAGTGCCAATAAGGGTAAGAGTGCGATGACGCTGAGCGCGAGATTGCGCCAGAGCAGGGAGCGGCCAAGTAACTGCGGGGTGCCGCCGCAACCACATTCGATACGGGTGTGGCCGCGATGGATGTTGATTGCCATAGCAATGCCGTAGCACAGGAGTAGCGCGGCGGCCAACACCAGCCCTGTTGGCCGGGTTACCTCAATCAGCAAGAGCACAATTACGCTGACTTCGGCAGCCACCGACACTAGCGCAATCGTTTTGACCCAGGTTTCCGGCACTAGCTGGTAATCCGCCACAAAACCTTGGTACTCCAAAAAGTCCGATGTTTTATGCAGTGCGGCACGCACAAACAGCAGCAGCGTAAACACGATAAATGTCAGGCTAAACAGTGGTAGCAGTGCCGTCATTTGGACACCATCAGCGCCGTAGTCCAGAGCACACGTGCATCGCTGCCGGTTTTTTCGTAGTCGAATTTGGTGCCTTTGGTAGGGGCGAACATATCGACGGATTCGTCGTTTTCGTTAGAGCCAAACAGCTTGGGGATTTTGTCTTGCGTTGCATCCAGCGCAATCAAACCTTCGGCGGCGCTGCGGCTGAGCAATTTCTTTTGCTTCAGGCTGTAGGCCCAAATTTCGGTCGATGCATCTTTATGGCTGCCTTCTTCAGCATCCGGATGCATGATCATAAACACCATATCGTTGGGTTTGTTGTAGGCAGTAATGGAGTAACCACCAGGTGCCCAATTACCCTCAATATCAGCAGAAACGGCGATTTTTTCTTTCAGTTTTACCTTCTCATCTTTATCGCTCACCAAATACAAATTGCCGTTGAACGAGGTAAAAATTAAATCGCCATTGCCGCGTCGTTCACTGTGAATAAACAGTGCATCGCTATCGACATCAAAGATTTTTTCGCTCGCGGTGAGCGTGTACTCCGTGCCTTTCAAGGCGACGGTTTTGATTTGGCCAGAGCCGCACAGGGTCGAAAATTTGTAGCCAGACGTGGCGGGGATAATGCCGTAACAACCGGGTGTAGGCACCTCGGTGAGCACTGTGCCGCTGGCGACATCCACTACCGATACCGAGGTCGCTGGCGTGGCATTTTGTACGTACACGTATTTGTCATCGCTGCTGTGTTCAAGCAAGCCATTCATCGCAATCGACATCGCCGCTTTGCCGCTCAGCACCACTTCTTTGATTTTTGTCAGGGTACTTATATCGTAAATTTCCAACACACTTTCAATCGGCCCAGTGGTAAAGCGCTTCATATAAGTAGATAGCAGATAGAGAGTTTTACCGTCGTGGGAGGTGATGAATTGCGAAGTAAGCCCGCTGGAAATAAAACCTTTGTAGCTTAAATCCGCTTGGCTATAGATATGGATTTTGCTCGCCGCATCCCAACCCGACCATTCCACAAAAACATTAGGGCCTGCAGCAATCGTTTTTTCAACGGTGAGCACTTCAGGTTTGAAGTCTTCTGCCTGAGTAGTAGCGACCATGAATGTTGTGTAGAGCAACGAGGTTATCGCGGCGGAAACTAATCGGTTTTTGGCTTTCTTCTTCATAATTGGCTTCATAGGTTGGGCTCTTTTTTAGGGAACTGCTCAACCTAGAGAGCATTTAGTGTGCCATTCGCTGGTCTGGTTTTTTTAAGAATTAATAATCTGCTTGTTATTAGTTTCTCTATCTAAAAACGCAGAAGTTGCGTAAAAACCGGATAATTCAGCCTATTCCTCGCATCAGGCAAAAAAACAAATAATAGGCATCGCTCTGCTTTGGCGCAGCCGTGTAGCAACATGAATTGGCCGCCGCAACAAATTGGGTGTGTTAGATGAATACTGCTATAGTGACCCACTTTTTATGTTCAGGGCTTTTTCATGACTAATAATGACATCCTCCGTCGCCTCCGTTTTGTGTTTGATTTCAGTGATTCGCAAATGATGGCGCTATTTGCCTCAGCTGGTTTTAGCGCATCGCGCGAACAGGTAAGCGATTGGTTAAAGGCGGATGACAAGCCGGATTACAAAGATCTACGCGATCAACAATTAGCATTTTTTTTAAATGGCTTAATCAATAAAAAACGCGGCAAACGTGAAGGTGAACAGCCGGAAGCGGAGAAGGTATTGAACAACAATATTATTTTTCGCAAGTTAAAAATCGCCATGGATTTTAAAGACGAACAAATTCTTGAAGTGATGGAGCTGGCGGGTTTTCCGTTAAGTAAACACGAGCTGAGTGCGTTTTTCCGCAAGCCCGGCCACAACAATTATCGCGAGTGCCAAACGCAAGTGCTGCGCAACTTTATCAAAGGTCTGCAATTCAAACTGCGCGGTAATACGGTAGATACTAGCGAGCCAGCACCGCAATAATAGTCTTGATCTAAACCTTTTTTTGATCTAAATCAGCCAATCCTTCATAACAATTGCTTCCGTTACCGGCGAGAGAGCTGGATTACACTTGGGTACATTACCCATTAGCGTGATCCACCACTTGCTGCGAGCGATTGCCTATGCGCACTTATATTCGTCATCCCACTTCAATCCCCATTCAAGTCTGCGCCGGTGGCGATGAAGCGTCGCGCGTACGGGTACGCAATTTGAGCTCGGGCGGTTTGTGTTTTATCACTGACAAGCCGGTCAAGGTCGGCACTTTTGTCGAGTTTGATATTCCCATCACCCAACCGGATTACCACGGGCGCGGCATTATTGTCTGGCGGCGCGAGCAATCATCCACCGAATATGAAGTGGGCGTGCGCTTTACCAGTGACGACGAATACTTTCGCACGCGCATGGTGGAGCAGGTGTGCCAGATTGAGGATTATCGCCAGCGCTTGGCGTTAAAGGGGCGGCAAATAAGCAGTGAAGAGGCGGCGCTGGAATGGATTGAACGCTATTCAGCGAGTTTCGATAATCCTGTGCCGCATTGATATTCAACTAAGAAATTGAGTGATAAAAAAACCGGCGTTGGCCGGTTTTTTTGTGCGCAAAATACTGTGAAAACTTAATCCTGTTTGTGATGGAAAGGCGCGAACCAGCAAATCAGGAAGGATGGAATAGTTGCTGCCATCACGAAAATAAAATAACCGGTGTAGCCCATCGCTTGCTGCATAACACCGCTGACCATACCAGTGAGCATCATGCACAAACCCATAAGTGCGGTACCGAAGGCGTAATGGGTGGTGGCGTATTTGCCCGGTGCAAGTTGCTGCATCAAATAAATCATGAAGCCTACTGAGCCGATGCCAAAAAAGAATTGTTCAATGATCACACCAGCGCTGATTAGCAAATGGCTTTCCGGTTGGTAAATTGCCATCAACAGGAAGGTAATGTTGGGGATATTGACGCAAAGGCAGAGCGGGAACAGCGCTTTTTGCAGGCCTTTTTTAGCCACATAGGCACCGCCAATCAGAGAGCCAACCAGGAGTGCAACCAAGCCGAAAGTGCCGTAAATAATGCCGAATTCCTGATTGGTTAACGCCAGGCCGCCATTTTCGACGGTGTCTTTCATAAACAGCATGCTGGGTGCGTTTAAAAAGCCGAAGCTGATGCGGAATAACAACGCGAAACCAATCATCATCCAGATACCCTGTTTCTGGAAGAAGGTGATAAACGCATCGATCAAGGTACCGATCGCTTCTTTAGGATTCTTGGGGGTGTTTTCGGCGCGCGCGCCATCGGGCATAACACGCCAATGCCAGGCGGCCATGATTAACATCAATACGCCCAATAAACCAAACACGATTTGCCAGGATTTAATCCACTCAGGGCCTGACACATGCGGGTCGAGTTTGAAGTAGTGTTCATGTAAAACGCCGCTGAGTACTACCATCACACTCATCATCGCCAGCTTGCCAAGGTTCCAGCTCAGGCTTTGCCAGCCGCAATACAGCGCTTGGGATTTTGAATCGAGTGAGGTGACGTAAACACCATCGGTGGTGATGTCTTGCGAGGAGCCGATAAACGAGAGCACCCAGAAGAAGAGCAGCATCAAAGTGATGTAGTTAGGTAGGCTCATTACCATGGCGACGCCGATAAAGCCTACGCCTAACAAGACTTGGCAGAGCAGCACAAAAAACTTTTTGGTTTTGTACATTTCCAAAAAGGCAGCGAAGAACGGCTTAATGGTATAGGCGAGGCCGAGTGCGCTGGCGTAAGCGGCGGCGCTGGCATTATCCATACCGAGGTTGCTGAACATCACCACCGCCGCTGCGGTGAGCATGTTGTAGGTCAATGCCATCGTAAAATAGCCGGATGGCACCCAGAGCAAGGGGTGTTTGGTCGCAGGGGCAGAACTCATGGTCAGTACCTTGTTTTTCTTGCTGTTATTTTGTGTGGTAACGACGGCCTGCTCGTGCATTTCAGGTTTTTTGATGCGTTACTCACTGCCGCTGGTTTTATTGTGGTCGGCGTAATCCTTGCCTTAATTGTGGTGCCGCTTTTGGAACAGAGGCCACTATAAAGTGGCCTCTGTGATCGCTCTCACCTGATCAAGCGGTGATACTGCTTTTTCGGTATTGCTTTTCGGTTTTGCTGTTGTGCCGTCGCTGCGGCTTTTTTATTTCTTGCCTGCGTTATAAGTTTCAGCGGCTTTCAGAATCTCTGCGCGCGCTTCTTCCAAATCGCCCCAACCAGCCACTTTTACCCACTTACCTTTTTCCAGATCTTTGTAGTGTTCAAAGAAATGTTCGATTTGCTTCAAGGTGATTTCGGGCAAGTCTTGCAAGGTTTTTACATTGCTGTAAAGGGTGGTGAGTTTGTCGTGCGGTACGGCAACGATTTTTGCATCTTCACCGGCTTCGTCGGTCATCTTCAGCACGCCCAGCGGACGGCAGCGAATCACTGAACCTGCTTGTACTGGTTGTGGGAATACCACGAGCACGTCAGCCGCATCGCCATCGCCACACAGGGTGTGGGGGATGTAGCCATAGTTGCAGGGGTAGTACATAGCGGTGCTAACCAAGCGGTCAACAAACAGCGAGTTGCTGTCTTTGTCGATCTCGTACTTGATACCGGAATTCATGGGGATTTCGATAACTACGTTAAAGTCATCGGGCAGGCTTTTGCCCGCAGGGACAAGTTCAAAACTCATGATGCGTTCCTGACGTCTATTAATTGAAAACAATGGATTGAAAACTAACGGATTGAAACTGGATAAAGCAAAGTATTCGTCGCGCTGCTAGGCGGCGGATTCTACCACAACAAAAAGGCGACGATAGCAATGGCAAGCAGGGCGGCGGCGCTTAATGCCAGCCATGTCGTGCGGCGGGTGTGATGCAAGCTGGGTTCGATGCGGTTGCCGGGCGAGGTAGGGCGGGTTTTCCAGCGTTTGGGTTCGCTACTGGGCAGTTTGCGCTCAACCGGTTTGCTCAGTTCATCGATTGGCTTGCGGATACGGGTTTTGCTCTCTTCCAGCTCTGGCGCGACGATACGGAAGGTATAGACATCCAAACGTAAACGGTCGCCATTGTTGGCGGTGGCATTATCGACGCGCAACTCATTGAGATAAGTGCCATTGGCCGAGCCAAGGTCTTTAATGCGTAGATGATTGCCTTCAATGCTGATTTCGGTGTGGCGGCGCGACAAGTGAGTGCCGGGAATAATAATGTCGCACTGATTACCGCGTCCGATCACCATGCTGCGCTCGGGCGGCAGAATAAAATGTTTACCGGCTAGCCAGTTGCTATCGGATACCAGGCGCCAGGGCGCGGCGTAGTTGTCTTTGGATTTATCGGGCAGGCTGCGAGGGTCGAGTACGATGATGTCGGTTGTGCCGATTTTGATAATGTCGCCGGGTAGGATTTCTTTTTGGGTTATGCGCTGGCCGTTGATGAAACAGCCGCTGCTGCTGTTGTTATCTTTGAGGAAGTACTTGGTGTTTTCCTGGACTACTTTGGCGTGTTGCGGGTCTACCCCTTCATCGCCAATCACTAAATGGTTGTCTGCGGTGCTGCCAATTGAGAACAGTTTTTCAACCACCCATACAGGTGGGCGTCGATTGTCCTTAAAATGAAGTTTGAGCATGGCAGATTCCGTGTTTTTGTCGTCTAAAGCGTTATTTTGTCGCTATCTACCCTGAAACTGCCTATTTTGGCGCCGATCCCGTGATGCGAATGACCTTATCATCGAATTCTATTAACTCAAACCCCAAAGGGCAATCATATGGCCGATATTACTGAGTACTCACTCCCACAAGCGAAAAATAAAGTGGTTATTCACTACTGCAATATGTGCCGCTGGATGCTCCGCTCAGCGTGGTTGGCGCAAGAACTACTGAGTACTTTTGATGGCGAATTGGACGAAGTAGCGCTGCATCCGGGCACCGGCGGTATTTTTCATGTCTGGTTAAACGATGAGCTGATCTGGGACAGAGTAAAGGATGGCGGCTTCCCGGAAGCCAAAGAACTAAAGCAGCGGGTGCGCGATCTACTCTGCCCGGAACGCTCACTCGGGCACAGCGATGGCCACAAAAAAGCCGACTGACTTTTGTAACAAATCGTTTCAGTGGCCTTGAGTTGATGGCCTTTTTACTGTTTTACGCGGGGGTGACTGGCATAATGGCGCCGCTCTTCGGATTGTCGTATCGCTAGCGTGCCCTTCGGGATAAGCGCTCAGGGAACATTCACCAACTGGATCTTTTCATGCAGACTCTTTCACGCTTTTATTCGGCACTCAGCCGATTTTATCGCGCCCTCGTTATCAATCGCCCCTACCACGTATTAGTCAGTCTGGTGCTGCTTACGGTAGTGGCTGCGTTTGGCATGACCAATTTTAAACTCGATGCCTCCGCCGACTCGCTCACGCTGGAGAATGATACTTCGATTGATTATTTGCGCGAAATTTCCAAGCGCTATCAAAGCGGCGATTTTCTGGTGCTGACCTACGCCCCCAAAGCCGATATTTTTTCGGATGAATCGATCAACACGCTGAAACAATTGCACGACGAGCTGGCGAGTGTCGATGGCGTCGCCAGCGTCTACTCCATGATTGATGTGCCGCTGCTTTATAGCCCTATGCGCTCACTCGCGGAGCAAAAAGAATCGACGCGCACCTTGCTCACGCCGGGTGTAGATCGCGCCATGGTTAAAAAAGAGTTTTTAACCAGCCCCATTTACCGCGATATGTTGCTGAGCCCCGATGGTACCACCTCGGCAATTCTGCTCAATTTAAAAGTTAACAATCAATACATCCAAATGGCACGCGAGCGCGATGCCTTGCGCATGAAGCGCAATAAAGAAGGCTTGAGTTCTGCAGAAGAAAAGGAACTAGCGAAAGTATCCGCTGACTTTCTTGCTTATCGCACTGTGACCGCAGAGCAGGATGCAGCGCGCGTAGAAATTGTGCGCGGCATAGTGGCTAAATATCAGGATCGCGCGCAAATTTTTCTCGGCGGCGTGAGCATGATTACCACCGATATGATCTCCTACATCAAAAGTGATCTGGTGGTATTTGGTGGTGCATTGATCGCATTTATTATTTTTATGCTGGCGTTTTTGTTTCGTCAGTGGCGCTTCGTGGTGTTGCCGCTTGCAACCTGTTTAATGTCAGTGACCTTGATGCTCGGCTGGCTGAGTTGGATTGATTGGCGGCTTACCGTTATCTCATCCAACTTTGTGGCGCTCCTCTTAATCATGGTATTTGCTTTCACGATTTACGTCGTGGTGCGCTATCGCGAAGTTCATGCGCTCAATCCCGACTGGGAGCAGGCCGATTTAGTCATGCAAACCATGCGTGATATGGCGGTGCCCTGTTTGTATTCGGCGCTGACCACTATCGTTGCATTTATGTCGCTGGTGATGAGCGGCATTCGCCCGGTGATCGATTTTGGTTGGATGATGACCATCGGCCTAACGGTAGGTTTTGTACTGGTATTTGTGGTGTTGCCCGCAGGCTTGATGATTCTTGCCAAAGGCGAGCCTAAAGATCGCGGCGATAATTCGGCCGCACTCACTGTGCGCTTTTCCAAACTGGCGGAATTTCATGGCGGTAAAATCTTATCGCTTAGTTTTCTTGTGGTGCTGGTAAGTGTTTGGGGAGTCACCAAGCTGGAAGTGGAAAATCGGTTTGTCGATTATTTTAAAAGCGACAGCGAAATCCATCAGGGTTTGAGCGTGATTGATCGTCAACTTGGCGGTACCGTAACGCTCGATATTATTCTCGATGCCGACAAAAACATTGTCGATGTGGTTGAGTCAGACGCGAGCGATGAAGAAGATCCATTCGCGGACGACGTGGCGCCTGCTGCCGATGATGAGTTAGGTGCTGAAGAAGATCCTTTCGCCGACGGTGACGAAGATGCGTTTGCCGATGAATCTGATACTACTAAAGCTGTGCCAAGTTATTGGTTTAGCGTGGCAGGTCTGGATCAAATTAAACAATTGCACAACTATTTGGAGTCGCTGCCGGAAGTTGGCAAGGTGCAATCGCTCGCTACTGTTTACCAGCTGGCGCATGACATTAATAACGGCAAGCTGAATGATTTTGAATTAAATGTGCTGCGCAATATGTTGTCGGATGACATCAAGAATTTCCTGATCACGCCCTATTTGGTAGACGAGCAACAGCAAACCCGCATCACCCTGCGCGTGATCGAAACCACGCCCGATTTGAAGCGTGCCGAGTTAGTAGAAAAAATTCGTCAATACGCGGTTAGCGATGTTGGCTTCAAGCCGGAGCAAGTGAATTTCACCGGCATGTTGGTGCTCTATAACAACATGTTGCAGAGTTTATTTGCCTCGCAAATCTCCACTATCGGCGTGGTGTTTGTGTCGATTATGTTGATGATGATTGTTTTGTTCCGCTCTTTCAAAATCGCATTGATCGCAATTCTGCCCAATATTCTGGCCGCAGGAACCGTATTGGGTGCTATGGGCTTGGTCGGCATTCCACTCGATATGATGACCACGACTATCGCCGCGATTGTGGTGGGGGTGGGGGTGGATCAGGCGATACAGTATTTCTATCGCTTCCGCATTGAATTCGCATTGGATCAAAACTATGTCGAAGCTATGCATCGCTCACACGCTTCTATTGGCCGCGCGATGTATTACACCTCGGTGACGATTGTGGTCGGCTTCTCGATCCTGATGCTCTCACAATTTATCCCTTCTATTTACTTTGGCGTGCTCACCGCATTTGCCATGTTTATGGCGATTATCGGCTCACTGACATTGCTGCCAAAACTAATCCTGATGCTGAAACCCTTTGGCCCCGGCAAATAGTAAATAGTTGGAGATAATGGTTAGCGCGCGCTTTGCGGCGCCTTGGCTGGTAGAAAACCCCACTTAAACAGTGGGGTTTTTTATTGCTGGCAGGTTGTTATTCGCAGGCTTGATTGATAATAAGCTGGGTTGATTGGCGTTGTTTTACCTTATCTTCCTCAGTGAGGTAGACGGTAATGCCTTCCGCATTTTGAGTTTTGATCCGGGCGACGGAATTTAGAATCGCCAGATTCTCTTTTGCCTGCGCACAGCGCTCTGGGTCTTTTAGCGAAGCGCGCTGATTTGCCGCAGCAATATCGGCAGCCGCTGTAGGCTGAGCCGCTGCAGTTTGGACTGGGGTTGGGTCACTGTGACCGGTACGGGTTTTCACCAGAGTGGCTTTCACATTTTTTGGTGGTCGCTCGCCAAAATGCACCACGCCTTTGGTGTCTGTCCAGGTATAAACCTTGTCCGCCAGTACGCTCTGGCTGATGAGGCCGCCCATCAACAAGAACCCGATCACTTGTAAGTACTTCATGTTTTTACCTTTTTCAACGTTTCTGCGCCAACTATAGACCTTAAGCCGGGAGAGTGAAACCGCGATGCGTAAATCTGTGAGAGAGCGCAAGCTGACGCGCCACTGTTGAATTGTAGGTGGTAAATTTTACTTTATTGGCCTTTGGTAGGCTAAAAAAAGCGCAAATCGGTGTTAATTTCTTGACTTTGGGGCATATCTTGCCAAAATTGCCAGTCCTCCAGATGGCTGGCAGATGACCGATAAGCTCGGGTACTCATCTGCTTCCCGCCAAGTCACCCTCTTGACGAACCATCTGTTGGTGATGCTCCTACCAGTGCATCGCCTTAGAAAGCCGCTGTTTACCTGCACGGTTTTCGCTGATCCGATCTTGGCCTTGCCGGGCTTTGTTCGTGGATCATTCATTGCGTTGGTTTGCTCTTGCAGCACTAACGCCTATTTTTGTGTGTCGCCTTGTGCATCCTTTCTATAGTGATCCAGCCAAGCACGCACTCGCTATTGCGATTCAACATCCTAAAAGGGGAATTATCGTGGAAATGCTTTCAGGCGGAGATATGCTCATCCGCGCCCTGAGAGACGAAGGCGTTAAACACGTTTTCGGCTACCCAGGTGGCGCTGCGCTGCATATTTATGACGCCATTTATCGCCAATCTGACGTTCAACACATTCTTGTTCGCCACGAACAAGCGGCCACCCATGCTGCCGATGGTTACGCGCGCGCGACCGGCAAAGTGGGCACTGTGCTAGTAACTTCCGGCCCAGGCGCGACCAATGCCATTACCGGTATTGCGACAGCCTACATGGACTCAATTCCGATGGTGGTGATCTCCGGTCAGGTGATGAGTCATCTGATTGGTGAAGATGCCTTCCAGGAAACCGACATGGTGGGAATTTCCCGCCCGATCGTAAAGCACAGCTTTATGATTAAACACGCCAGCGAAATTCCTGAAGTGGTGAAAAAAGCCTACTACATCGCCTCGACCGGTCGCCCCGGTCCCGTGGTTATCGATGTGCCTAAAGATTTAACCCATCCAGCCTACACCTTCCCTTACGAATATCCGGAGAAGGTCAAGCTGCGTTCGTACACGCCAGCGACCCGTGGTCATTCAGGCCAGATCAAAAAAGCGGTGCAATTGCTACTCGGTGCCAAGCGCCCGATGATTTATTCCGGTGGCGGCGTAGTGCAGGGCAATGCCTCACATTTGCTCAGGGAGTTGGTTGACCAGCTGAACTATCCCGTGACCAATACCCTGATGGGCTTGGGCGCGTATCCTGGCACCGGTAAAAATTTCCTCGGCATGCTCGGTATGCACGGTACTTATGAAGCCAACACTGCAATGCATCACAGTGATGTGATTTTGGCCGTTGGCGCGCGTTTTGATGACCGTGTAACCAATGCCATCAGCAAATTTTGCCCGACTGCAAAAATTATCCATATCGATATTGATCCCGCATCAATCTCCAAAACCGTTACTGCCGATGTACCTATCGTCGGTGCAGTTGATAGCGTGCTGAGCGAAATGCTATCGCTGATTAAAGAGAACGATGAAAAGCCCGATGCCGAAGCACTCGCCTCCTGGTGGGAGCAGATCAATGAATGGCGTGAGCGTCATGGCATTTACACCAAGAATCGTTTTGATACTACCAGCGATAAAATCAAACCACAGGAAGTTATCCAGGCGATTTGGGAAGCAACCAACGGCGATGCTTACGTTACCTCCGATGTGGGTCAGCATCAAATGTTTGCCGCGCAATATTATTTGTTCGACAAGCCGCGTCGCTGGATCAACTCCGGTGGCCTCGGCACTATGGGCTTTGGTTTGCCAGCAGCCATGGGCGTGCAAATGGCGGAGCGCGAGGCGACTGTTGTCTGCGTAACCGGTGAAGGCTCAATCCAGATGTGTATTCAGGAATTGTCTACCTGCACCCAATACAACCTGCCGGTAAAAATCATTTGCTTGAACAATCAGGCGCTCGGTATGGTTCGTCAATGGCAAGACATGCAGTACTCCAGCCGCTACGCGGAAAGTCTGTATGAAGACTCATTGCCGGATTTCGTAAAATTGGCTGAAGCCTACGGACATGTCGGTATTCGCGTTACTAAAAAAGAAGACCTCAAAGCGAAATTGGCGGAGTGCTTTGCGCTGAAAGACCGCGTGGTATTTATGGACATCATGGTCGATCAAAGCGAACACGTTTATCCGATGCAGGTTGCCCAGCAATCCATGCGCGATATGATCCTGAGCAAAACGGAGCGCACCTGATATGAGACGCATTATTTCTGTATTAGTTGAAAACGCTCCCGGTGCTTTGTCACGCGTAGTAGGTTTGTTTTCCCAGCGCGGCTACAACATTGAAAGCCTGACTGTTGCACCGACGGAAGATGAAACCCTGTCGCGCTTGACGCTGACTACGCTGGGCGATGATCACAAAATCGAGCAAATCACCAAACACCTCAATAAATTAATTGATGTGGTTAAATTGGTGGACTTGACCGAAGGTTCGCACATCGAACGCGAGCTTATGCTGATCAAAGTCAAAGCCTCTGGTGCGCAGCGTGCTGAAGTTAAGCGCTGCGTGGATATTTTCCGCGGCCAGATCGTGGATGTGACCAGCACGCTTTACACCATCCAGATCACCGGCGCGAGCGACAAACTCGATGCGTTTTTACAAGCCGTCGGCGATGCTTCTATCATTGAAGTTGTGCGCACCGGTGTGTGCGGAATTTCACGCGGTGAGAAAGTGTTGAGTTTGTAAGTTGCAATTTGAAGCTTGATAAAAAAAGGCCGATACTCGCAAGAGTTTCGGCCTTTTTGTTGTTGATGACCTAAAAACAGAGAGCTTGTAGTGAATGCGCGACTTTATTTTAAATTGCAACCTGTTTGAAATCGCGGGTGCCGGGCTGGCATTTTTCGGTGGGATTTATTTATTGTTTGGTGCGCTCAGCTTGATGCTTACTCAGCAATTGTTGCCGCGTTTGCATATTGGTATCAAGCTAGATCCTCGCCCGCTGGGTGATGGGCAGTTGCTGCGTGAGTTGTTGTTGTCTGCCGGTTCTGTTGCGATTTTTGGAATAGGGATGATATTTCCTTGGGGATTGCTGCAGCTTGGTTGGGCTGAGCTGGCTATAAATCCTTCAGGTTTGCAAATCGGGCTGGAGATTTTTGTTTTAGTGATCTGGAATGAAATCCATTTTTATATCAACCACTGGTTGCTGCATACCCGCTGGCTGCGACAGTTTCATTTGCCTCATCATCGCTCGGTGGTAACAACACCTTGGTCAACTTATGCGTTTCATCCGGTAGAGGCGATGATGTTAGGGAATGTGATTCTATTGCCAATGATGGTGCATGATTTTAGTGTCTATGCGCTTTTTTCCGTGCCGTTATTTAGCTTGCTGTTCAATAGCATTGGCCATTCCAATTTTGATTTTAACCCCCGTTCGCCGCGCGTCATTTTTAATGGTGCGCGTCGCCACCATTTGCACCACGCTTGCTTTAACGGCAATTACGGATTTATGTTTCCGTTTATGGATTGGATTTTCAAAACTGCATTGCCTGCGGATGCCGCCGATAAACAAATTAACCGTTGGCGAGTGCGTTAGTTTTTATGCGCAACTGGCGCGATTGGCAGAGTGTGGTTTATGTACTGCTATTGCCGCTGTTGGTGTTATGGCAGTGGCAGCAGGGATTTAGTTGGCCACTCTATTTGCTGGAATTATTTTTAACGCTGGGCGTGGGTGTGATTCATCATAATCATACCCATTTGCGTATCTGGACTTCGCGCCGGCTAAATCGTTTTACCGATTTATGGGTGACGCTTTTGCAGGGGCATCCGACCTTTGTGTTCTATCCGTCTCACATTGCCAATCATCATCGCTATCAACATGGTGAACGGGATATCACGCGCACATATCGTTTTAATACACCCGGTACGCGCGGTGACACTAATCATTTGCTGGGGTATTTACTGCATCCGCTGCAGGCGATTTCGGTACTGTATCCGGAATTTATTGTTTATTTAAAACGCCGTTATCGATTCCAGCGCGCGTATTTTTATTATTGTGTTTTGCAGTATCTTCTCGTCATTGGTTTGTGGCTAGTGTTGGCCTTGAACGATTGGCAGAAATGGCTGGTGCTGGTATTGATTCCGCAGCTGCATGGCCTGCATTGGCTTCTCGCTACCAATTACTTACAGCATGCACATGCCGATGGTAGAGGAAATAATTTACAGTTCGCGCGCAATTTTTATGGTTTGCTTAATCCGCTGTTATTTAATATCGGGCTGCATACCGCTCATCACCAGCACCCACGTGCACACTGGTCACAATTGCCGGAATTGCAGCAAGCTTATACGGCGCAGGTTCACCCTGCGTTAAATGAGAAAAGTTTGCTGCGTTACATGCTGCGCACTTATCTATTGGCGTTGCTGCACCCGCGTTGGCGCAGCCGCACGTTACATCTCAAGGACTAATATATGCCTACCCGTTTTAATCGTGTTTATATTCAATCTGTTGGTTATCACTTACCGGGTGAACCGGTCAATAATCAGGAGATGGATGATTTTATTGCGCCGATTAATCGCATATCGCTGCGGATTAAAAATAAAATTCTGGCGGAGAACGGTATCCAAACCCGTCATTACGCGATTGATAAAAATGGTGAGACAGTAACGTCGCATACACGGCTTGCGGCTAATGCGATTCACGATTGTTTGGCGCGCGCCAACGCGAGCTTAAGTGATGTGAGTTTGCTCTCAGTAGGCTCATCTGGCAGTGATGCATTAATTCCCGGTTTTGCCGCGATGGTGCAAGGTGAGTTGGGCGCGCCGCCGATGGAAACCTTATCGAGCCTTGGTGTATGTGCGGCTGGTATTTCTGCATTGGCTTATGCGGCACAATCGGTAGAGCTGGGTGCGCATCAACAAGCGTTAGTGGCGACAGCGGAAATGCCATCGCGTATTTTCAAAAAAAGCCGCTTTGCCCCGCGCGGTTACAGCAGCGATTTTGATGCGCATTTTTTGCGCTGGATGTTATCTGACGGCGCTGGTGCTTTACTGCTTACCGATAAACCAATCGCAAATAACGGTGTGCGGTTAAAAATAAACTGGATTCACCAAAAAAGTTTTTCCGGTGATTATCCCGTATGTATGCAGTTGGGTTTAACTGAAGATCGCAGCAAATCCTTTCTCGATTTTCCTTCGTCAAGCGAAGCAGAAGCTGCGGGCGCTTTATCCTTGCGTCAGGATATTCGTCTGCTGCCACATTTATTTGATGTGAGCATTCATGAATATGTAAAGCTGGTGCACGATGGTTGGGTAAGCTCGGACGAGATTGATCATTTCCTCTGTCATTACTCATCCGCGCGTTTTATTCCGGTGGTGGAAGAGTTATTGGATAAAGCGGGTTTAACGATTCCACGTGAGCGCTGGTACAGTAATTTAGCCACGCGCGGCAATACGGGTTCCGCATCAATTTTTATTATGCTCGCCGAATTTCTCGATACGCATCAGGTTAAGCCGGGTGAAAAAATATTCTGTTTTATTCCTGAGTCAGGTCGTATGACGGCGGCTTATATGTTGATAGAAGTAGAAGCGGCTGATTCACCTTTGGTTGCTAATATTGCTCCGGTGATGGCATCAGCGAGACTGGGAAAAACTGCGCTGTCAGATATCGCAGCACCCCATGATCCGCAATTCGCTCCGCAACATTTACAAAGTGTGTTAACCACACTGGCTGGTATTTGGCACGACTATCGCTCGCAGGTATGGCGCAGTCCGGTCATTCATAAGTTGGTCAGCCAACAATTTGCGCTGGAGGATTATCGCAATTGGACTGCCCAATGGGTGCCACAGGTACGCGAGGGCAGTAAGTGGATGCGCGAAGCAGTTGCATCCTTAACTGGTGTCTATGCTGATCTTGCCGCATTGATTGAAACCCATGCAGGCGAAGAACAAAACGATTTTAAAATTTTATACGATGATTATTGTGCGGCGGGCGGAACCGAGCTGTTGGATAATTTGCGTCGCAACCCCGGTGGCGAAGCGCTAAATAGTTATCTGCACTCACTTGCTGCAACCACAAACCCAATTGGTCTGTTGGGTGCAATTTATATTATTGAAGGCACTGGCCAGCGTATTGTTCCTGCACTTTTACCTCTGTTGCGTAAACAGGTAGATTTGCCGGCAAGTGCATTTCGCTTTTTGGAATATCACGGCGCAAATGATGAGCATCATCTTGCTCGTTGGTTGTCTGCAGTTGAACTGGTGTTGGCGATTGAACCTAAAGCGGCGAGCGCGATTGTCGCCACGGCTAAACGCACTGCACAACTTTATCTAATGCAGTTTGAACATATTCTGGAGTCATAACGGATGGACAATGTAGAAAAGATAGAAAAGCTACCGAAGTTTCTGCAATCCGAATTTGATCCGCGCGATCCCAGTCCGTGGCTTGCACTTTATCTGGATCAAAGCACGCCATTGCCTGATCACGTTAAAAAAGCCTGGCTGGCCGATTCAGAAACGCCATCGCGCCAATTTTTATTGCCTTTCGTACGACCAATTGCGCGCACGTTAATTGTATTAATCCAGATTGTGAAAGTCGTTGTTCCGCGCAATTGGGCGGCATCCAAACTGTTGCATTGGATTCTCGCTACCGGATTGAAATACTTTGTGCGCCCCGAGGCCAACTGGTTGGTGCTGCGCCATTTTCATCTGGGCGGGCAGATTCTGGAATTTATTGCTGCCAACGCACCGGTTGCAGTAGAAACTTCACCTCTCAAGCCGATTAATCTGGATGATTTAAAAGATGAACTGTTTTTAAAACACGATTTAAATCTGTTTAATTTTGTGATTCGCCTGGGCAAGGCACTGCGTGATGCAGATAAAAAATTGGTGCTGGTTGCGCGGCCTGATTTCAGCATGATCAAAGAACCGGAGCTAAGACTGGATTCAATGCCGCGCGGAAAGCTGAATGGAATCGATTTGCAAACCGCCATTGAAATGTTTACGCCTACGTATCAATTATTTTTAACTGACAATGATTTCTGGCGCGCATCCAATTCTTTGCAGTTGGATGAGACCATTGGCCTCTATGTGGCGACTATTTTAAATTCACCGCAACATCTGGTTTTGCTTAACAACAAACATCCACTGGTGCCGATGAGCACTTTGCGCGCGGGTTATCGTTTGGTGTTACACGGTTTATCAACTGAAATGTTGCACGCGTTATTAATGGATCTAAAAAAGGCACAGGCCGAACATCATGCACCGGATTACACTGTCAATCAGTCCACATCCGTTGCGGATGCAAACTAAGTGATCGTGTAATGAGTGATACTTTTTCGATAATCGACTTCTCTGCTCCCTCGCACGAAGTCGCGCCACAATTAATCGGTGCGCAATTTTTTGTGAATGGTGTAGGTGGAATTATTGTTGAGGTTGAAGCTTACGATCAATCAGAGCCTGCGTCCCACACATTCTCCGGCCCCAGCGTGCGTAATGTTTCCATGTATGGTCCGCCAGGCCGCGCTTATGTTTATCGCTCATACGGCATTCATTGGTGTTTGAATTTTGTCTGTTCACCGGAAGGGCATGGTGCCGGAATTTTAATTCGCGCGATCCAACCGATACAGGGTTTGGATATAATGCGAGAACGCCGTAATGTTGAAGCGGAGCGTTTGCTTTGTTCGGGGCCAGGGCGTGTAGGCCAAGCACTAGAAATTGTGCACGCTTTTAATGGTCGCTCCCTTGCGAAAAAACCATTCCAATTGTTACCTGCTGTTGCGCCGGTCGATGTAATTCGTGGTCCGCGAATTGGTATTTCCAAAGCCATGGATTTGCCCTGGCGTTTTGGTTTGGCGGGTTCGCCGTTTTTAAGTAAACCTTTTCGTTAGTCGATCAATTATTCGGTTCGCGTAATTGACTCCAAAACGCATTTACAATCGGGCTTTTCAAGCGCTTTTCCATCACGCAAATACCGGTGTCGTAAGGGCCTAAATCCGGTTGCTCATCAAAGCATTTTACTTTGTTCGCGAGCGGGCTGTTATCCACCACAATTTGCGGCGCAACACCCACACCAAAGCCCAGGCTCACCATACTTACAATTGCTTCATTACCTTTTACTTCAGCGTAGATATTGGGTTTGATGCCGAGTGAGTCGAACCAGATATTTAATCGCTCGCGCGCCAAACCTTCCTCGGGAATGATCACCGGAATTTCTTCCCAGTGTTTATCTTGCCAATCTTCAGTATTGGCAGTGATAAAAATCAGTGGAGAACTATTGATGGGTTTGAAGCTGATACCGGCGGGAAGTTTGTCGGGTTTAGCGGCGATAGCGATGTCTTCATCACCAGCGAGAATTCGCTCGATGGATTGCGCCGGGTCGCCGGTATGGAGCTTGATCGCAATGCCGGGATGTTTGACGCGGAATTCAGTGAGAATTTCATAAAGGAAGCTATAGCTTGCCGTCACCGAGCAGTAGATGCTGAGCTGGCCGCGCAGTTGGTCGGCTTGGGCGAGCAGGGATTCCTGATAGGTCTCCCACTGCTGGATCACCTCTTTGGCAAAACTCAAAAATTGCTTGCCTTCATGAGTGAGGATTACCGAGCGATTGTCGCGCACAAACAGGCTTACACCCAAATCATCTTCAAGCTGCTTGATGTTGCGGCTCAAAGTTGAGGGGCTGACATGGCTGGCATTGGCCGCGCGGCCAAAATGCAGGCTGTTGGCGAGATTGCAAAAAAGACGAAGTTTGGTGATATCCATGGTTGGTATTAAATAACTTTGTTGCATAAAGTGAAACATTAGATTGCGAATATATCATTTTACGCGATGCAGGTGTTTCCCTACACTGGCGACCTTTTCTTATCCTGGCCGGATTTCGGTACAACTGTTTTCCGGCAATCATCATCCTCTGAGGAGTCTGTTATGCACGTTTATTACGATAAAGATGCCGATCTTTCTATCATCCAAGGCAAAAAAGTAGCCATCATTGGTTACGGTTCACAAGGCCACGCGCACGCGTGCAACCTGAAAGACTCTGGTGTTGACGTTGTTGTTGGTCTGCGCACGGGTTCTGCGACCGTTAAGAAAGCTGAAGCTCATGGCTTGAAGGTGACTGACGTTGCTTCTGCAGTTGCTTCTGCTGATGTGGTTATGATCCTTACTCCCGATGAATTCCAATCAAAATTGTACAAAGATGAAATCGAACCGAACATCAAGAAAGGCGCTACCTTGGCTTTCGCTCACGGTTTTGCCATTCACTACAACCAAGTTGTTCCGCGCAAAGATTTGGACGTAATCATGGTTGCTCCAAAAGCGCCAGGTCACACAGTGCGTTCTGAATTTGTTCGTGGCGGCGGTGTTCCAGATTTGATCGCGATCTTCCAAGACGCATCAGGTAAAGCAAAAGACACCGCACTTTCTTACGCATCAGGCGTAGGCGGCGGCCGCACCGGTATTATCGAAACCACTTTCAAAGACGAAACCGAAACCGACCTGTTCGGCGAGCAGGCTGTTCTTTGTGGTGGTGCCGTTGAATTGGTAAAAATGGGATACGAAACCCTGGTTGAAGCAGGCTACGAGCCAGAAATGGCTTACTTCGAATGTCTGCACGAGTTGAAGTTGATCGTTGACCTGATGTTCGAAGGCGGTATCGCCAACATGAACTACTCAATCTCTAACAACGCTGAATACGGCGAGTACGTGACTGGCCCTAAAGTGATCAACGAAGAGTCGCGCAAGGCTATGCGTCAAGCGTTGAAAGACATCCAGACTGGCGAATACGCCAAGAAGTTTATCCTTGAGGGTGCAACTAACTACTCTTCTATGACTGCTGCTCGTCGCAACAATGCTGCGCACGGTATCGAAGTTGTGGGTAATAAGTTGCGCGCAATGATGCCTTGGATTCAAGCGAACAAAATCGTTGATCAAACCAAAAACTAATGGTTTTTCAATGCTCATAAAAAACGCGGCTTAGGCCGCGTTTTTTGTTGCTGACTGTGTAAAATGACCCTCCCGCAATTGGAGAGAAAATGATGAGCCAGCACGATAACGACAGCTCCAAGCCAGACCCGGTCGATAATGAAGGGCCGCTGCCTTTTGGCGATCTGGTTGAGGAGGTCTCTGAAAATGGCAAGAAGGTTCGTCATCGCGGCGTTTATCTTTTGCCCAATCTATTTACAACGGCGGCACTTTTTTGCGGCTTTTATGCCATCGTTTCTGCTATGCATGGCAATTTTGCGCATGCAGCTATCGCCATATTTGGTTCTATGCTGCTCGACGGCATGGATGGTCGCGTTGCGCGAATGACCAATACCCAAAGTGCGTTTGGTGAGCAATACGACAGTCTTGCGGATATGGTCTCCTTCGGTGTCGCTCCAGCATTGGTGGTGTTTAGTTGGGTGCTGCATGATCTCGGTCGCTGGGGTTGGGCTGCTGCGTTTATCTATACGGCCTGTGCGGCATTGCGCTTGGCCCGATTCAATACCCAAATCGGCGTAGTCGATAAAAAATACTTTATGGGATTGGCGAGTCCGGCCGCGGCATCCATTATTGGTGCAACGGTGTGGGTTTGGTTCGATTCCCGGCCGGAGGGTATTTGGGCTATTGGCGTTGCGGTGCTGACGGCGTTCTCTGGTCTGCTAATGGTATCCAATTTTCGCTATACCAGTTTCAAAGGGATTAACTTCCGTGGGCGCGTACCCTTTGCATTTATGTTGCTGGTGGTGCTGGTTTTTGCATCGCTCATTATTTATCAAGAGCAGGGTGTGTTGGCGATAGCGGTTATTTATGGCTTGTCTGCACCGGTGATTTGGCTGTTTCGTTTTGTTTCGGGTAGGTCAAAATCACCCAAGGTGCCTGAATAAAAGCCGGTAAGTTTGTTAATTAATCGGATTTGTAATGAAAGCAAAATAAACCCTAAAAAGGGCTTGCAGGGTCGCGGTCAGATTCGTATAGTGCGCGCCCTTGCCAAGCTGGGGTCAACCGCGAAAGCGGAAAGATTGAAAGCCTGGCAAGATTGTAAAAAATTAAGAAAATTAAGGGTTTACAAAGAAAAAAAATAGCGTAATATGCG
>Ga0247804_10000039_pt1 | contig 83231 bp, 62 predicted proteins | sample UWRJL029104C1_FD_181142 | JGI IMG/M metagenome (GOLD analysis project Ga0247804, IMG submission 181142) | Plant litter microbial communities from Arlington Agricultural Research Station in Wisconsin, United States - UWRJ-L029-104C-1 | ecosystem: Environmental > Terrestrial > Plant litter >... | reverse complement strand
ATTCAACTTTCTAAGCGCAAACAAATTGCTTTCATTATTTTCAAACACCAAACAAAGCACATAATGATACCATCGCTTATTTATTAATGGATTGTAACTATTATATTTTTCCTGATCTTATCGGTGTTAAAAAGTATAAAGATGATTCTGCTTTCCAGGTGATGTTCACAGAAAAGTATAGTGCTTATGGTATGAAAGAATTTTCTTTTATTAACAATGACAGCACCAGCACAAACCTTGTAGTGATGAGTGATGAACATTCTGTCATTATTATTTTTCGCGGCTCTGAAATAAGAGGCGGCTTGAGAACCTTCAGAAAAGACTGGCTCTTAACCGATGCAAGATGTAAGATGATGATGGTAGATAATTTTAATAACAGCTATGTGCATACCGGCTTTTGGAATTCTTATTTAAGTGTTCGCGACACTTTAATAAATACACTTTTAGCATATCAAGCAACAAATAAAAAAATATTTATAACAGGTCACAGCCTTGGTGGTGCTTTAGCTATATTGGCTGCTGCCGATCTTTCGCAGCACAACATGAAACCTTTTAGTGTGTATACTTTCGCAAATCCACGTACAGGTACTACAGGTTTTGCTGACTTTTATACGACTTTAAATATTCCGACTTTCCGTTATGTAAATGAAAATGACCTTGTGCCAATGCTGCCACCTGTGAAAGCTTTTCATCGCATAAATTGTCCGTCACCTGCAAAAGATTGTGGAAAATACCAGCACATAGGAACTATTTACAATATTCATAAAGACGGAAAAATTTTTGGTGATGATGCTGAATTAAAAGTACCTTGCAAATCTTATAAATTAGGAAAAATAAAAAGACATAATGTATTTGAATACTGCAACAAGATCTACAAGAGTTGCTTTCCTACAAACGATTCTTTAGGCTACTTGCCTAAGCCGCCTTGTAAATAGTTTTGTTTAAATTTTATTTTACTAACCTACACAATTGTATAATACTGTTGATATAAAAAATTATCCTTATTAAATATTACTAAGCAGACTGCATTCGTGATTTACGCCTATTGTGTGAGAAATGTATGTTGGATATTTTATACAAATCGTATACAATTACAATTGACAATACAACGCAAATAAAATAAAAGGCTTTAAACTGAACTGCGTGATAAATAAAGCCTGCTGCCAAAGCACCAACAATATATGCGCAAAAAATAGCAGTCAATAGTTTTGCTTTATTAATAATTTCAGGCATTTCTGCATATTTTTTCTTCGTGAAAAGTGACAACAAAATAGCCAGATCGGTAGTGGCTCCTGTTAGATGTGTTGTTTTGATCTGGAAGTTAGAAATACTTGCTGTTAAACCATTTTGCAAACCCATGCTCAGCAATAAAAGTCCTATTAATATTTCTGTTTCTTTTAGGGTTTTCTGATAAAAATTATCGCCGTAAATACCTACTGCCAAAAGACATACTATTTCGAGTATCAATGGAAGTGAATGAGCGATGTAAGTATTTCTTTCGTTTAAATTAATTACAATCAGGTTTGATAAAAAGCTTCCTATAAAAAACAAAAATATCCAACCAAAGGCAACTAAACCACGATAAATATTACCATTTATCAACTCAAAAGCGAAGATGGCATAATGACCTGTTACATTTGATGTAAAGGCGAAGAATAATATTAACGATGAAACGTTTACAGCGCCTGCAGTAAAGGCTGTTAAAGAGCCTAATTGTATGTTATCTGTTAATGAGCGTTGATTGTTGTATTTCCTAAGCATGTCTTAAATTTTTAAATTCGTTTAAATTTCATTTTCGCCAAACCTTGCATTTGCCTGTCCACATCAAACGATATTACTAATGAATCATCAGACAGGCGAACAATTTCGTAAGTTTCGGTAATGCCGTTGTTTTCATTTTTAATTTCCAGGATATTTCCTCTTCCTTTTATGTACCATCGGCAAACGTATTCTTCATTACCTTTTTTAATGTACAAGCGATTATCTACATTAAATTTCCAGCTTTCGGCAGTATGCAGCAGCAAATTTTTGCCAAGCTCTTTTTTAAGCTCTGTTGATGCTGTGTCTACCACTTCTGTTGTAGATACATGCGGATTTCTTATTTGTCCGAATGTCCATTCTGATTCTTTCCATGTACCAATCAATGTACCTTCTCTTTTATCGAGCGCAATAAGCCTGAATGTGAGTAAGATCAAGAAAAACACAACTACTATTTCTATTTTAAATTTCATGATACTATAGTTAGTGATTAAGCAAAAAACAAACCTACGATTCCTTCCTGCGCGGTGCTTTGATCTAATTTTATTCTTCTTACATCAAACAGCTTTGATGATCTGCGAAGAAAATTATTAAAGTCCATTCCATACTGATCATTAAATTGCATGGTGTAATCATCAATTACATAAGCGCGATCAAAGTTTTTAGCTTCTACAAAATTTACAAATGCATTGTAATTTAAACCTGTAAAAACTTCGTATTTAATACTTACATCATAACCGGCATATTTATTTAATATGATCTCCAATCCTTCTTTAAATTCACGGTTGATGAATTTGTTTATTACTTTCTGTGGATTGTAGAATAATAACTCATTAATGCTATCAGGCAGATAATATCCAACCACAAAAGTAAATTCTACTTTTTCGTCAGGTTCTATTTGCGACAGTAAGGTTTTTAGCGGATAAAGCGAGCTAAGCTGAAAATCTGTTGGTACTAATATTTTTTGCATGTTGAATAATTTTATTGATGCAAAGTTGCGGCACAGCTATTAGAACCAAATAATAATGACATTACAATCTGATGAAAAATCAGCGATGAAATTAGAATGAGATTAGAAATGAAGAAAACAAACTGCCTGAGATCAGGCAATCGGTAAAGAGATATGCACCGTAGTACCTTTATCTTCTATAGATACTACGTTAATTTGTCCGTCGTGCATCTTTATAATATTTCTTGTTAATGGCAATCCGATACCAAAACCATCATATTTTGTGGTATTGGAAGCTCTAAAAAATGGATCATAGATAAATTTCAATTCGTCTTCAGGAATGCCGATACCTTTGTCTTTAATAACAATAGATACAAATTCGTTACTCGAACCTAAAAAGCAATTTACCGGTTTATAATCAGAATATTTGCAGGCGTTTGTAATAATATTAAAGAATGCCAATTGCAGTAACTGAACGTTCGCTTTTACTTTTAAAAGGTACGGATTATCAGGCAGCAGCGACAGATCGATATCGATTTTACATCGCTTATCTACTTTATGAATTGTTTCAATAGATTTGAATATGATCTCATCTATGCGACAGGTTTCTATTTCCTGAATTTTTCCATTAAAGCCTGTTTGCGCTAAGAATAAAAGTGCTTTGGTTTTTTGATCTAATTTTTCGGCTTCTTCCAGAATGATTTTTATTGTTTCAATGTATTCGGTTTCTGTTCGACTTTTTTTGAGCGTAACATCTGCTTCGCCAATGATGGCTGTGAGTGGTGTTCTGAATTCATGCGACGCGTTAGAAATAAAATTATTCTGAACTTCAAACGATGCTTCTAACCTGTTCAGCATTTGGTTGAACGTACGTGAAAGCTCGTTTACTTCGTCGTTAATATTTCCTTCATCTAAACGAAGATGCAGGTTTTGTGTAGTTATTTCTTTTACTCTTGTTGTTATTTGTGAAATAGGTCTGTAGATACTTTTTGAGATCATATATGCGCAAAAGACAGAGATCAAAATTGCGAAAATTATAACCAATAATATCTTTAGAAAAACATTAGAAAAAAAGTTTTTCAGAATGATATTTTCCGCTGCTGCAATTACAATATAGGTATTATTGTTTTTTGCGGATTTATATAAAATCCCTTTGTAAGTAATTCCGTCTTTAGTGTAATCTGCCTGTTGATTTGCATTAATTTTCCTTAGAAACATTTCATCAATTCCTCTTTCCTCGGCTTGCTGCTGCAACTTATCTTTTCCTTCATACTTAATTATAAAGTCTTGTTCATGAAAAAGGTTACTATTTATGTTCGAATCTTTTTTCTTATTATCGTCCAAATAATTCTCATTAACTTTAGCTATCGTTTTTGCACGCAAATCCAACACCTTCAAAAAATCTTTTTTGTAATACTGGCTCGCACTCCAATAGATAGTAAATGTAAGTACTAATAATATTGACAGCAGGAAGCCAAACAGTACCCAAAATGTTTTGTATATATTGTTCATTCTTCTTTTAAAATATAACCCATTCCAACAACGGTGTGAATTAATTTTTTATCAGGATTGTTATCTATCTTTTTTCGCAAGTAGTTTACATACACATCTACCACGTTTGTTCCTACATTGAAATTAATGTCCCAAACATCTTCCAGCAAATCCATTCGTGACAATACTATATTTTTACGCACCAAGAAACAATGTAGCAATTTGTATTCTGTTGTGGTAAGACTTATCTTTTCTCCTGCGCGCGTGACTTCCTTTTTATCATCATCCATGATTATATCTGCAAAGACCAAAAAATTTCCATTTGAGGTTTCTGTATTCTGAACAACAACTGGTTGTATGGTTGCTCTGCGCAGTAATGTTTCTATGCGCGCAGTAAATTCTATAAATTTAAATGGTTTTACTAAATAATCATCTGCTCCATATTTCAAACCCATTACAATATTTTCGGTAGTGCCTAAAGCAGTTAAGAACAATATAGGCACATGAGTGTTTTTCTGCCTTATCAGCTTGCATAATTCCGTACCGCTCATGCCTGGCAGCATAATGTCCAGTATGATTAAATCAAACATGTAATTTTGAAATAATTCGTAACCCATATTTCCGTCCATAGCAACGGAAACATCATAATTTTCTTCCGTCAATCCTTTTCTGATAAAAGAAACCACATGATTTTCGTCTTCTACTAACAGAATTTTTTTCATCACCTAAAATTACAGACTCTTCGCTTAAAAAATTATGCGTTAACAAATTTTAATCAAATTCTAATGTAGTTGAATATTAAACGTCGTAAACGTCGAAGAGGTTTAAACCTCTTCGACGTTTACGTTTAATTAATCTACAAACAACTCGCCTTTTGCAGCTTTGTCTTGTAATAATTTTGGAACAGAAAAACGTTCTCCATATTTTGCTTCCAATTCTTTTGCACGAGCGATTAATTTGTTCAAGCCGTAACCATTAATGAACTGTAGTGTTCCGCCATTGAATGGTGAAAAACCCCAACCGAAGATAGAACCGATGTTCGCATCTGCTACAGAACGCAGCACGCCTTCTTCTACACAACGCACGGTATCTAATGCCTGTACGATCAGCATTCTGTCTACCATTTCTTGTTGTGTTAATTGGTCTTTTAAAGGAAATATTGCTGTAAGGTTTTCCCAAATATGTTTAGTGCCACCTTGTGGATATTCATAAAAACCTGCGCCTGCAGCTTTGCCTTTTCTGCCTTGTGCCAGCATTGTATCTATCACATCATTTGCAGGATGCTTAGGAACAGCTTTGCCTTCTGCTTCTAAGTCTTTAATTGTTTGCTTGCGAATGTGTTCCATCAAACTCAATGAAACTTCATCAGATAATGCTAATGGACCAACCGGCATACCTGCTTTCATACCGGCGTTTTCTATGCTTTTCGGATGTTGACCTTCGAGCAACATAGAAATTCCTTCCATCACATAAGTAGAGAAAACGCGTGATGTGTAGAAACCTCTGGAGTCATTTACAACGATCGGTGTTTTCTTAATTTGCAAAACATAGTCGAATGCTTTTGCTAAGGTAGTATCGTCTGTTTCTACGCCACAAATAATTTCTACTAAAGGCATTTTATCTACAGGCGAAAAGAAATGCAAGCCGATGAATTGTTTCGGCCGTACAAATGCTTGTGCTAAACCAGTAATTGGTAATGTTGAAGTATTCGATGCAAATGTGCCTTCTGTCAACATTACGCTTTCAACTTCTTGTGTTACTTTTGCTTTTAAAGCTCTGTCTTCAAAAACTGCTTCTATAATTAAATCGCAGCCTTCCATATCAGCAGCATTGTCTGTCGCTTTTATTTTTGATAATACTTCGTCGGCTTTTTCTTTCGTCATTTTTCCTTTAGAAACTCTTTTCTTCAACAAGCCTTCTGAGTATGCTTTTCCTTTTTCTGCTGCTTCTATAGTTACATCTTTCAATACGACTTCAATTCCTGAGATCGCTGAAACGTAAGCAATACCTGCGCCCATCATGCCTGCACCTAACACACCTAACTTTTTTGTCGTGTATTTTTCAAAACCTTTAGGACGAGAACCACCTGCGTTGATAGCGTTTAAATTATACCAAAACGCCGTGATCATATTTTTAGAAACTTGACCTGCTGCTAATGACGTGAAGTAGCGAGATTCTATTCTGCAAGCCGTATCAAAATCAACAACAGAACCTTCTACTGCTGTGTTGATGATGGCTTCTACTGCAGGATAATTACCAAATGTTTTTTTCTTTGTCATTGCAGGAACGATCGGAATTATGCTTGCTACTTTTGGATTGCGTGCATCGCCGCCGGGAAATTTGAATGCTTTATCGTCCCAAGGATTGATGGCTTTTGGATTTGCTTTGATCCATGCTTTTGCTTTCGCTATCATCTCTTCCGGTGTTTCTGCTAACTCATTGATAATACCTGCAGAAACTGCTTCTTTTGCTTTTAGTTTTTTACCTTCTGTTAAGTAAGGTAATGCAGGTTGCAAGCCGATCATTCTTGTTAAGCGAATGATGCCACCACCACCAGGCAATAAACCCAAACCAACTTCCGGCAAACCGAATACTGCTTTCGGATTATTTAATGCTATGCGATAATGACAAGCTAAAGCAATCTCTAAACCACCACCAAGTGCTGCGCCGTTTAATGCTGCCACTACTGGTTTTCCTAATGTTTCCAATCTGCGTAATTGTTTCTTCAAACCTTCGCACATATCGAATATTTCTTTGGCGTTTGTTTGTTTGTATAAATTGTCGATGTCTGCACCTGCAAAGAATGTTGATTTGGCAGAAGTTAAAACCACACCGGCAATGTCTGCTTTTTCTGCTTCTAAGCGAGTGATCATTTCCAGCCAAAGCTTTGCGAAATCTTCATTGATTACATTGGCACTTCTGCCTTGCATATCCATTGTAATAGTTACAATGTTGTCGTTGTCTTTTGAATAGTTGAACATATTTTTTTTGTGTTTACTTTATTAGTTTAATTTAAATGATACAGGTAAAGTATAATAAGTCTTAACAAATTTGCCATTCTGAAGTCCAGGAATCCATTTAGGCATGCTTGCAATTACTCTTATTGCTTCTTTTGCACATCTACCTCCATCTCCAATGCCGTCTGCTAAAATAATTGGATTAATCACTGTGCCTTTTTCATCAATGACAAACTTCACAACTACTTTTCCTTCTAAATTTTTCTTTCTAGCTTCTTCAGGATATTTGATGTTGTTTGATAGAAATTTCATTAATTGAGTTGCGCCACCTTTAAATTTAGGCATAACCTCTGCTCTATCATGTATTGTTCCGGATGCGTCTTCTTCATATGATACTAAGTAAAGAGAATCGCAATCAAGTTTATGTCCTGATGTATCAAAGCAACTTGTTGTTATAATCGTTCCATTAGAATAATCATAACTTTTTTGTCGCTTACCATTTTTATAAAAAGTAGTAGATTTTCCGTCCTTAATACTATTTAGATAATTATCTTCTTTTTCTATTGATTTCCCATCACTATTGTATGTAGTCCAAGTACCATTCATCTTATCCTTATCAAACTTACCTTTCATATAAGTCTTTCCATTGGAATAATAGATAAAATCTCCTTGACGAATATTCGGTTGTTCTAAATTAAAATGTTCAATTGAAATGATTGTTCCATTTATATCGAAGAAATCAACTCTAAGCAGATTAGATTCTTTATGTAAAATCTTGAAGAAGACGGCATCTTTCTTCGCAATAGAAATTGTATCAGAATAAGTTTTCACATAAATTGTGTCTTGACTATATAGTTTTCCACTACTTATGTAAGAAAGGAAAAGAAGAATATAAATTATTGATCTCATAAAATTATTCTATACCAATTCTACAATCGTTGCAATTCCCATTCCGCCACCAACACATAATGTTGCTAAGCCAGTGGATTTTCCGGTACGTTCTAATTCATCTACTAATGTTCCTAAAATCATTGCACCTGTTGCGCCAAGTGGATGACCTAATGCAATTGCGCCGCCATTTACATTTAGTTTTTCATCAGGAACATTTAAGTCTCTTTGCAAGCGCAATACTGCAGATGCAAATGCTTCGTTCATTTCTACTAAGTCAATATCGTTAATTGTCATGCCTGCTTTTTTTAAGGCTAAATGAGAAGCCGGTCCAGGACCTGTTAACATGATTGTTGGTTCTGTAGAAGTAACTGCAACCGAGCGAATTATTGCGCGTGGTTTTAATCCTAATTTCTCGCCTATTTCTTTAGAGCCAATTAATACTAAGCTCGCGCCGTCCACAATACCTGATGAATTGCCTGGTGTGTGTATGTGATTTATTTTTTCTAAAGTGGTATATTTTTGTAAAGCCACTGCATCAAAACCCATTTCACCCATCATTTGGAAAGATGGATTTAGTGACAATAAACCTTCTAAGGTGGTGTCCGGTCTGTTGAATTCGTCTTCTTCCAAAACGATCAATCCATTAATATCTAACACAGGAACAATTGATTTTTTAAAGCGGCCTTCTGCTTTTGCAATGCCTGCTAATTTTTGTGAACGCAGTGCATAGTTATCGCAATCTTCTCTGGAGAAACCTTCTAAAGTTGCAATCAAATCTGCGCTGATTCCTTGTGGAATAAAGTTAGTGTGTGCGTTTACTTTCATGTCTAAAACCCAAGCGCCACCATCATAGCCCATTGGCACGCGGCTCATCGATTCTACGCCACCGGCAATCACTAAATCCTGCCAGCCGGAACGAACTTTCATCGCTGCTAAGTTTACGGCTTCCAAACCTGATGCGCAAAAACGGTTTAACTGAAAACCAGAAACACTATCTGCATAATCTGCCATCATGACTGCTGTTTTTGCGATGTTGCCACCTTGGTCGCCAATTGGTGTTACGCAGCCAACAATTACATCTTCTACTAAAGATGTATCTAAGTTGTTTCGTTCTCTTAATGCTATTAGCATTTGCGCTAATAAGTCGGTTGGTGATACTTCATTTAAAGCACCATTTTTTTTGCCTTTTCCGCGCGGTGTTCGCACGCAATCGTAGATATAAGCTTCACTCATAATTATTGAATTAAAGAATTTTAGAATTAATGAATAGATTCTGAAACAAGTTCAGAATGACGCGCGACAAACCAAACGAGCGTTTGGTAAAAGTAAAATAATCTATTTGAAAAAATGTATAATTTGTGTGAAATTTTATGAACGAAAGATAATTTTATTTCATTGTTAGAAAATTATGTTTAAACTAAAATAATAGATTTATATTTAAATTTAGAAATGACTTCAACGCAAAATATCTTATCAAAATCCGGTAAAAGTATTGAGTTATTGATACGCAAACCTGAGTCAGCTGCTAAAGGAATTATCCAAATTAATACAGGTACCTGCATTCCTCAAAAGATATATTGGAAGTTTGCTGAGTTTTTAACCAACAATGGTTACATCACTATTACTTATGATTACAGCGATGCTTTTAATTATGAATCTGAGGTTTCGCATCCTGATTGGATATTAGATATTGAAAGTGTGTTTGATTTTATTTTGCAGGAATATCCTGATCTAAAAAAGTATATGGTTGGTCATAGTTCCGGCGGACAATTAATTGGCTACACCAATAATTGCAATCAAATTGACAAAATATTTTTAGTCGCTTCTGCAAATGGTTATGTCAAAAACTTAAGTTTAGCAATGCAATTAGTGATGTCTGTTTTATGGAAAATCATCGTTCCTTTTTCTATAAAAAGATATGGCTACATGAATAATAAAATATTGGGTGCGAATGGTGGTTTTCCAAAAAATATTATTTTGGAATTAAGAAGCTGGTGTTTACAGAAAGACTTTTTTATTCCATTTTTCAAACAAAAAAATATTACATCGTATTATCATACAATAAAAAACCCTGTAAAAGCTTATCATTTAGCAGATGATGCTATTGCAAATAAAAAAAGCTGTATGTACATTTTAGATTTATATACGCATGCAGAGAAATCTTTAGAAACATTACATGCTGCAGATTATGACATGAAAAAATTTGGTCATCGCGGTTTCTTTCATGCAAGTGCTGAAAAATTATTATGGTCAAAATTTTTGAAAGAACTTGAAAGTTAATTTTAAATACAAACAATGAAAAACAAACTCACACGAAAAGATTTTATAAAAATTTCAGCTTTAGGTATTGCAGGTTTTTATTTTACTTCTTGTAATACAAATGAAAAGTCAACAGAAAATAAAACGGAAGTTTCAAATGAAACAGAAAAAATTGCAAGCACTACCATTTCAGAAAACGATGTGATCTTTTATAAAAAAGATAATGAGCAATATGAAAAATTACGCGTTGGATTTAATAAACGTATACAAAAATATCCTTTGGTAATTGCGCAATGTAAAACAATAAATGGTATTGCAGCAGCAGTAAAATATGGCAAAGAGAACAAACTCGCCATTTCTATAAAAAGTGGTGGTCATTGCTTTGAAGGTTTTTCATCTAATGATAATGGCTTGGTCATTAACTTATCTTCCATGAAGAAAGTAGAATTTTTAGATGACAATACTTTACGAATTGAACCCGGTTGCACGTTATCAGAATTGTATGATTTTATTTTACCAAAAGAAAAAATTATTCCTGCCGGCTCTTGCGGCGGCGTTGGCGTTGGCGGTTTAACACTTGGTGGTGGTTATGGTTTCTTTAGCAGAAAATATGGTTTGACTTGTGATAGTTTACAAGAAATAAGTTTGGTTGATGGCGATGGAAATATTCATTCTTCTAAAGATAATCCGGATTTGCTTTGGGCTTGCAAAGGTGGTGGCAATGGCAATTTTGGTGTAGTTACTGAAATGATTTTTAAAACACATGATGCACCAACACATTTTACAAGTCATCGTTTTAAAGCTTTGAAAGTAGATGCTACACGTGTGCAAAATATTTTGGAGCAATGGTTTTTATTGACTAAAGATCTGCCACAATCTTGTTTTTCTGCTTTTGTACATAATGGAAAAACACTAAATATTTTACTGACTGATTATGAAAATAATCCTGCAATTGTTCAACAATTTAAAACAACACTATCTTCTTTAGTAGATAAAGTTACCATTGGCACACCAAAACCTTTGGCTGCTTCTTTGAAAAATTATTACGGCATTCAGTATCCAATTTTCTTTAAAAATTCTTCTGCCGGTTTGTATGAAAACTATGCAACCATACAACCTTTTATAAAAGATGTTTTACAAAAAGTGATCGATACACCAGGCATGATCTATCAAATTAATACGCTTGGTGGAAATATTAACAATGCAGCGTTTGAAGAAAAATCTGCTTATGCACATCGCTCATTGCCTTATTTATCTGAACTTCAGACATATTGGGATTTAGAATCTCAAACTAAAAAATATGAAACTGCTTTTGAAGAAGTGCAGCAAATATTTAAGCAAAATAATATTTTAACTCAATACAGAAATTATCCAGATCTTAATTTCAAAGATTGGTCGACTGCTTATTATGGCAATAATTATGAAAAACTTCAAGCCATAAAACAGAAATATGATGGTGATAATATTTTTAGATTTGAGCAGAGTGTAACGACTGAAAGCAAAAATTCATAAAATTCAATAGATTTCTCCTAAAGTCGAAATGACATATATTACACTTTTAAAAACGCACTTAATATCTTAGAGATTTGTTCGTTTTCGATTAAGAAACCATCATGTCCATAGTCGGAATTTATTTCTACAAATAAACTGTGTGGTATCAGCTTTGCCAGTAATTGCTGCTCTTCCAAAGGATATAAGTAATCGCTGCTGATACCTAAAACCAATACATTGCATTTTACTGTAGACAGAACTTCCTGTGCCGTACTGCGACCACGCGTGATATTATGATTATCCATTGCTTTGGATAAAATTGTGTATGAATACGCATTGAAACGCTTCACTAATTTCTCGCCTTGATATTGCTGATAAGAGGCTGCTTTGTAATTTTCTAATTTATCATTATCAGTATCTGTTTGTGTTTTGCAATATGCTTTATAATTTCTGTAAGACAATAAACCAATGCTTCTTGCTGCTTTCAAACCTGCTGCACCTGCATCATCACGTTCTTCACCAAAAGTCTGGTCGGCCTGTATTGCAAGGCGTTGCGACTCGTTATAAGCAATTCCCCAAGGTGAATGTTGTATGTTTGTTGCTCCTAATAGAATATTTTCAAACACATCAGGCTCCTGAATTACAAACTCTAAAAGCTGTTGTCCACCCATAGAAAAACCTGCTGCAAAATAAATTTTTTCTATTCCTAAATGTTTGCGTAAGATGGTTAATGTTTTCACCATATCGCGAACGGTAACGGTAGGAAAAGTACCATAATATTTTTTTCCTGTTTGAGTATTAATAGATAACGGTCCGGTTGTACCGTAACAAGAACCCAACATATTTGCACAAACGATAAAATATTTTTTTGGATCGAGAAACAAGCCTTCGCCAACCATGCCTGGCCACCAATCAGATGGATCTGAATTTGCTGAAAATGCATGACAAATCCATACAACATTAGACTTTTCGGCATTTAATTCACCAAAAGTATTGTACGCAATATCTACTTTAGGCAATGTAACTCCGCTTTCTAAAGTGATAGGTTGATTATATGTAAGTATTTGTGTGGACACTATTTTGATTTACGATGTACAATTTACGATTTACAATTTTTATTTCACACTCTACGAATTTCACGCAAAGAACGCAAAGAAGCAAAGTTATTTCAAAGAAATAATTATGCATTTAAAGCTTGTTCAAAATCTGCTTTTATATCATCAATGTGTTCGATACCTACCGAAACGCGAATAGAACTTTTTGATACACCAGAAGCTGTTTGTTCTTCGTCAGATAATTGCTCATGCGTAGTAGATGCTGAATGAATAGCTAATGTTTTTACATCACCAACGTTTGCTACATGCGAAGTTAGTTTTAAAGAATTGATGAATTTTTTAGCTGCGTCATAACCACCTTTTACATCAAAAGTAAAAACTGAACCGAAGCCATTAGTCAGATATTTTTTTGCTAATTCGTGATAAGGTGAATCAGGCAAACCTGTATATGTTACTTTTTCTACTTTTGGATGTTGCTGTAACCATTGCGCTAATGCAATTGCATTTTGATTATGTCTTTCTACTCTTAATGATAAAGTTTCTAAGCCTTGCAAGAATAAGAAAGAATTAAAAGGTGCAACAGCTGCGCCAAAATCGCGCAAGCCTTCTACACGTGCACGTATAATGAATGCTATGTTTCCGAATGGACCAGGTGTTCCAAAAACATCCCAAAATTTTAAACCATGGTAACCTTCTGATGGTTCTGTAAATTGCGGATACTTACCGTTGCCCCAATTAAAATTTCCACCGTCAACAATTACACCACCAATAGATGTGCCGTGACCACCAATCCATTTTGTTGCTGATGCTACAACAATGTGTGCGCCATGTTTTAATGGTTGAAATAAATAACCACCTGCACCAAATGTATTATCTACTACAATTGGCAGATCATATTTATCTGAAAGTGTTTTAAATGCTGCCCAATCAGGCACATTGCCTCTTGGATTTCCAATAGATTCTAAATAGATGGCTTTTGTTTTATCATCGATTAATTTTTCAAAAGATGCAATATCATCACCATCAGCAAAGCGTGCTTCGACACCTAATCTTTTAAAACCAACTTTAAATTGATTGTAAGTTCCGCCATATAAAAATGAAGTAGATACAAAATTGTCGCCTGCTTCTAAGATATTGTTTAATGCAATAAACTGTGCTGATTGTCCGGACGCGGTTGCCAAGGCAGCAACGCCGCCTTCAAGTGCAGCAATACGTTTTTCAAAAACATCCGTTGTTGGATTCATGATGCGTGTGTAAATATTACCAAACTCGCGCAAGCCAAATAAATTAGCAGCATGTTCCGTGTCTTTAAATTGGTAAGAGGTTGTTTGATAAATTGGAACTGCACGCGCACCTGTTGTTGGATCAACTTCTTGTCCGGCATGTATTTGTAATGTTTCAAATTTGTAATTGCTCATTGTTTTTATTTTATAATTTTAAAAATTTAGCTATAAAAAAACCTTTCAATAATTTGAAAGGCATGTATTTTAGTGATAAAATATTTTGAGTTTAAGCAAAGCCTTTCCATGTTGTTTTACAACAGCAACAACACATCATGTTATTTGTAGAAAAGTTTTTCATTATAACAAACATAAAACATTACTTTATAAATACAAAATGATTTGGGTTTAATTAATCTTAATTTATTTCACGCAAAGAATACAAAAGAAAAAAGATGTAATTGATTGAATAAAAATTTAATTGATTTAACCAATCTCTAAACTGCCGCCATCTTTAATAATTAAAGTGCCACCTTTAATTTCTAAACCACCTTTAATTTTCACTTTTGCGTTATTAGTTATTTCAACATCGGCACCATCATTAATTTTCATGTTTTGATTAGTATCATCAGTGAATATAATTGTAGTATCTACCTGCGTTGCGCAATGCCTGCATTCAATGTGAGATTTGTCAATAGCTTTAAAATCATTGCTGCCACATTGCGGACAAACTATTTTTTGCTTATTGATATTGAGATATTCCATAGATTCCTCATTTCATTCAGAATGACAGAAAAGCATTAATATACTTCCATTGCTTCCAGTTTTTCAGCTTTGGTGGTGACACGAATATTTTTTACAAATTCACCAATTTTATCTATTGCTTTATTTGCTTCAGGCATAATACCACCAAAAAACTGCCAAACGTGCATCATACCATCATAAGTTTCTAACGTAACTTTTACACCGGCTTTGTTTAGTTTTTGCGCCATTCGTATAGAGTCATCAAACAGTACTTCATTACTGCCTACCTGTATCAATGTTGGTGGAAATCCTTTTACATCTGCAAAATGTGGTGAAATCAATGGATTTGTTGGATCTGCATCTGCATAATATCTTTTAGAAAAAATTTCTAATAAATGTGGTGTGATCAAAGGATCATTATCTTTTTTGGTCTGAATACTTTCTCCGCTTAAAGTTAGATCTGTCCAAGGTGAAAGTAAAACAGCACCTGCAGCTTTTGGCAATTTATATTTTCTGATTAATTGTAGTAAAGCCAAAGTTAAACCACCACCAGCAGAATCACCCATGATAAAAATATTTTCGTAGCCTTCTGCAATCATTTGCTTGTATGCTGCCAAAGCGTCCTGCAAAGCTAATGGATATGCATGTTCAGGTGCTTTACGGTAATTGATAGCCAAAGTTTTGCAGCCTGCTGCACGAGCTATTCTGCCAATTAATGCGCGATGTGTATTATACGAACCCATCACATAACCACCACCGTGTAAGTACAAGATAGTCTTGGATTTTCCACAACCATCAGGTGTAAACCATGCTGCATCGCAGCCTGCATATTTTACATCTTTTTTAGTAACAAATCGTGGGAATTTTGTCAAATTAGCTACTCTTTCAAAGCCAACTCTAATCGTATTGGCTTCTGTTTTGTGAACGAATAGGCTTTTTCTAAAAATATTAATAACGGTTTTTACGGTATAACTCTGTACACTTTGCATGAGATACTTTACATTTAGGTAACACTAAACTAATTAAATTTTAGATAAAACGGCTTGATTTAGCGCAATAAATGTGAAAAAGTGATGAAGAAAATCTGTTTGATTTATAAATTATTAGAAACGAAACAATTATACATTAAACTAAAGCATCATATAACACTTCAATTGGGTGAAGTGCCTGTTTTTTTGTGCCGTCTTTTATTTGGTGACGACAACTGGTGCCTGGTGCCGCAATAATGGTTTCAGCATCAGCATTGCGGACCGCAGGAAACAACACTAACTCGCCTACTTGCATAGATACATCGAAATGTTCTGCTTCGTAACCAAAACTTCCAGCCATACCACAACAACCACTTGGTATATTTTCTACATGATAATTTTCAGGCAAACTCATCAATTGTATGGAAGAATCTACAGAAGACAATGCTTTTTGGTGACAATGTCCATGCAGTTTTATTTGTTTGGTTGCTGTTGTAAATTGTTTTGAAGTAATGTTTCCTTTTTGAATTTCCTGCGCAATAAATTCATCAATTATAAAACAGTTTTGTGCCAGTTTTTTTGCAGCATCAACATCAGCTTTATCTACTAATCTTGGATATTCATCTCTAAAAGAAAGTATAGCAGATGGTTCAATACCAATTAAAGGAACATCATTATTTATCCATGTTCTAAAAACGCTTACATTTTGTTTCGCCAATTTTTGTGCTTCTAAAACCAAGCCTTTTGATAAATGAGCTCTGCCACTATCTGCATGTTCTAAATATTCTATTTCATAGCCCAATTTTGCTAATAGCTTCATTGCTTTGATACCAATCTCTACATCATTGAAATTGGTAAATTCATCAAAGAAGAAATATACTTTTCCAACCTGGTCAATTTTTAATTCTAATTCTTTCCTGTTTTTTTTATACCAGGTCAATAAAGTTTCTTTATAGTACAATGGCATTGAGCGTTGTGGTGCAATCTTCAAAAATTTCTTTAATACTTTTGATGTGTATTTGTTAGACAAACCAAAGTTGCTTAAAGATGGAAACAGCATTGCCAGTTTGCTGAGACTACCAATGTTTGCTATAGCTTTGGTGCGCAAAGGAACGCCGTTATCTTTATAATATTGATGCAAGAATTCTGCTTTTAAAGTTGTAACATCAACGTTTGAAGGACATTCAGAAGTACAGCCTTTACAGCTTAAACATAAATCCATTACTTCATAAATTTCTTTATGATTGAATTTATTTGCTTCATTAGAATTTGACAAAAAATCTCTTAAAATATTTGCGCGCGCACGTGTTGTGTCTTTTTCATTTCGTGTTGCCATATAAGACGGACACATCGTGCCTCCACTTCCTGGTAATTTACGGCAATCACCGCTGCCGTTACACTTTTCTGCTGAACGTAAGATACCATCATCTTTATCAAAACTAAAAATAGTTTCAAATTGATTAGTTGTTTGGTTTTCTTCATAGCGCAATGAAGTATCCATTGGTGGTGTGTCCACGATTTTTCCAGGATTGAAAATATTATTCGGATCAAAAGTTTGTTTCAACCTTCGTAATAACTGATAATTTTTTTCACCAATCATTAATGGAATAAATTCACCACGAACTCGACCGTCGCCATGTTCACCACTTAGCGAACCATTATATTTCTTTACCAGTTCAGCTGTTTCTGCTGCGATCGTTCTGAATAAAACCCTGTCGTCTTTTTTCTTTAAATCTAAAATTGGACGCAAGTGTAATTCGCCAGCACCAGCATGCGCATAATAAACAGATTGTTGTTTATGCTTTGCCATCATTTCTGTAAAATCATTAATATATGCAGGCAGATCTTCAACAGCAACAGCTGTATCTTCAATAACGGCAACCGCTTTTTTATCGCCAGGAATATTTGCCAGCAAACCTAAACCAGCTTTGCGTAAGGTCCAAAGTTTATTAATATCATTACCAAATAAAACCGGAAAATGATAGCCTATATTTTCTTTCTCAAAATTATCTTTTAAAGCCTGTGCTTTTGCTTCTGTTTGTTGCGTTGTTTCACCATGAAACTCTACACATAAAATAGCAGCAGGATCGCCTTTTACAAAGAAGCGATTTTTATTTTGTTCTATATTTTGTTTCGTGCAATCTAAAATAATTTTATCCATCAGTTCGCAAGCCGATGGCTGGTGTTGCATAGCGATTACGGTAGCACGCAAACTTTCTTCTAACGTTTTGAAATGGATAGCTACTACTACTTTTTCCTTTGGTGGAATTGGAACAAGGTTTAATTTTATTTCTGTGATGAATGCTAATGTTCCTTCACTACCACAAATTAATTCTGATAAGTTAAATGGTTTCCCGTTTTCTGAAAATGGTTGTTGCTTTAATAATTCATCAATTGCATAACCTGTATTTCTACGATGTATTTTTTGATTTGGAAATTGTTCGAGAATTTCTTTTTGCGTTTCTACATTTGATAATTCTTCTTGTAAAAAATTGTAAATAATTCCTTCTAAATTATCTTGTTTCGTTTTATTCTGAAAATCCTCTTTTACAGAAATATTTTCAAAAGTGACTTCTGATCCATCACTTAAAAAACCATTTAGTTTTAAAACATGATCTCGTGTAGTTCCATAAACGATGGAGTTGGTGCCACAAGAATTATTGCCAACCATACCACCAATCATTGCCCTGTTGGCTGTAGAAGTTTCCGGTGCAAAAAATAAGCCAATGGATCTTAATTGTCGGTTTAATTCGTCGCGCACTACACCAGGTTGAACGATAACATAATTTTCTTCTTTATTGATTTCTATAATCTGATTAAAATATTTAGAAACATCTACCACAATTCCGTTGCCTACTACTTGTCCGCCAAGTGATGTGCCTGCTGCGCGTGGAATTAAAGAAGTTTTATTTGCATTTGCAAATTGTATTAAGGTATGTATGTCTTTTTTAGATTTAGGATAAGCAACGGCTAATGGATATTCTTTATAAACGGAGGCATCTGTTGCATATAAGGTGCGCATTTTTTTATTAAAAAAAAACTCACCTTCAAGTTGTGCCTGCAAGCTCTCTAATACAGAAGTTTCAATATTCATTTCAGCTAAAAATACAAACTAAAGTAAGCGAATAAAATAAAAAGCAGAAAATTAATAATTTGAAAATAAAAAAGCCGTTGGCTTATGGCTAACGGCTTGATGTAAAACAACTCATTAAAAACAAAATTATGTCTTCTATTATTTTAGTGTGATAACCTGGTTATCAATATTTTCAAATTTTGAATATAGATAATTATAGTCTATCGCATTTTCCTTACCATATTCTTCTAAGATCAGTTTTCCGTTTTTCTCAGACCATTTTCCGTCTACCGTATAATTCTTTACTCGAAAATAATTTGAAGGATTACTTGGAAATATTTGTACGTACTGATGGTACGTACCGTCAGAACATAATGATAAAAAATAAATCTTTTTGGCAATTCCATTATCAAAAGAAGTGGCAGACAAATCCTGCTCATATCTCCAAATACTTTTAACTACGGATTTTGAATTGTTTATAACTGTTTTAGGTATGCTATTATCGACTTCGTTAGTGTTTGCCCTGACCGAAAGTGGTGCAATAACAATTGCCATAATAACTGTTAATAATAATATTTTGTATATATTTTTCATAAGCGCTGTATTTTATTGATTGTGTTTTAATAATTTTGTTTGTTTTTAAATGTAATTTGTCTATTATGATAACAAATTTTAAAACAAATAAGTTTCAGTGTTGGGATTAGAAACTTGTAAAAAGTTAGGGGATTTTTTATGTTCTAGACGACATAGAGCCTTTTAAAAAGCCGTAAACAACAGAGTAGATTTAGAGAGAGAAAACGTAAACAACATCTACTTGTTGGTACAATATTACCACAACACATTAAATAAAAAATTCATATTTAGTATATGGCAGGTTTTAAGACCTAAGTGGTTAATATGGTCTTGTATGTGGTAAAGAAGAGATTTTGTGTAGATTTTGAGGGAAAAAGGTATAACTTTATTTAGTTATACCTTTTCAGTTACCGTAGTACGAATCGAACGTGCGACCGACACTCAGATTTATTGGGAAAGCTTTGAAAATAGCATCTAATATGAAGCAAGTAAAGCTGTATTGTAAAAATTAAATTTATTTAAATCTGAAGATTCATATCTTTATCTATCTTTACATAGTGAAATTTTTTACTATCATATTCAGCTTATATATCTTGGTGCTCTCATTTGCACCCTGTAGTGATAGTGTTGAATGTAACGAGGGAAATAAAACTGAACAATCTCATAATAGCCATAATCACGAAAAAGAAAGGTGTACACCGTTTTGTATTTGTGCTTGTTGTGGTCAGCATATAGTCAGTAAATTCAATTATCCTTTAGCACAAAGCATCTTAAAGCGTGAAATTTCTAATAATAGCAAAGCTATATATACCCAAATTTTTATCTCTCAATTCAGTGCCACTATTTGGCAACCGCCTAAAATTTCTTAATCGTTTAATTTTATTGCATTGCACCGTAATGCTTTTTTATGCTTGTTGATTCATTCAATGCAGCATATTCACGATTATTAAATTTTAACTATGTTAGACAAAATCATTTATTTTAGTATAAAAAATAAATTCATTATAGGTTTAATGACTTTATTACTCATCATTTGGGGTTTGTGGAGTGCCACAAAATTACCTATTGATGCAGTACCTGACATTACAAATAATCAGGTACAAATATTTACAATGTGTCCTACTTTAGCTGGTCAGGAAGTAGAACAATTAGTAACCTTTCCTATTGAACAAAGCATCGCAAATCTTCCTGACATTGAAGAAACAAGAAGCATTTCGAGATTTGGATTATCTGTAGTTACTATTGTTTTTGACGATAAAGTAGATATATATTTTGCAAGACAACTCATTAATGAGAAACTAAAAGAAGCACAAGAAAATATACCTAAAGGAATTGGAATACCTGAGTTAGCACCGGTAAGCACAGGGCTTGGCGAAGTATATCAATATGTTTTGCACCCTAAAAAAGGAAGCGAAGATAATTATACTGCGATGGAATTACGTACTATGCAGGATTGGATTGTAGCACGACAACTCAATGGAACAAAAGGTGTTGCAGAAGTAAATAGTTTTGGCGGAAAATTAAAGCAGTATGAAGTTGCAATAAATCCAAATCGTTTAAAAGCAATGGCTGTTACCATTCCTGATATTTTTACCGCTTTAGAAAAAAATAATCAAAACACAGGTGGTGCATATATTGATAAAAAGCCAAACGCATATTTCATTCGTGGTGTTGGTTTGGTTACATCTTTAGAAGATGTAAAAAATATTGTTGTTAAAAGCCATCCTAATAGTGTACCTGTTTTTATCAAAGACGTTGCGGAAGTAAAATTTGGCAATGCTGTTAGGTATGGCGCAATGACCTATAACGGCGAAGTAGATGCTGTTGGTGGTGTAGTAATGATGCTGAAAGGCGAAAACAGCAATGATGTGGTAAAACGCATCAAAGAAAAAATGATAACTATACAAAAATCATTACCTGATGATGTAGTAATTGAAGCCTATTTAGACAGAACCGATTTAGTAAAACGTGCAATATCAACCGTTGAAAGAAACCTGATTGAAGGCGCATTGATTGTCATCTTTGTATTAGTTGTTTTTCTTGGCAATTTAAGAGCAGGGTTAATTGTTGCCTCAGCTATTCCATTATCCATGTTATTTGCGTTAGGCTTAATGAATATATTTGGTGTAAGTGCCAATTTAATGAGTTTAGGTGCAATAGACTTTGGTTTAATTGTAGATGGTGCAGTAATTATAGTAGAAGCTACTTTACATCATTTAGGTATAAGGCAATCAACACAAAAACTATCTCAATCAGAAATGGATAATGAAGTATTCCAATCAGCATCTAAAATAAGAAGTAGTGCTGCATTTGGTGAAATAATAATATTGATTGTTTATGTTCCAATACTTTCATTAATCGGCATTGAAGGAAAAATGTTTAAACCTATGGCAATGACAGTAGGTTTTGCCATATTTGGTGCATTAATTCTATCATTAACGTACATACCAATGATGTGTGCATTGATTTTGCCAAAACAACAAAATCACCAAAAAAACTTTTCTGATAAGATGATGGATTACTTTTATAAAGTCTATCAACCTTTATTACAAAAAGCAATTAAAATTAAGTTTGTTTTAATATCGGTTACTATCGTATTATTTGCTACATCATTATTTTTATTCAGCAAAATGGGTGGTGAATTTATTCCAACACTTCAAGAAGGCGACTTTGCATTTCATTGTATTTTACCGCAAGGCACATCATTAAGCCAAAGCATTGAAACATCTATGCAGGCATCAAGGATAATTAAAAAATTTAACGAAGTAAAAATGATAGTTGGTAAAACAGGTGCAGCCGAAGTGCCTACTGATCCAATGCCGCCAGAAGCAACAGACATGATGATAATTCTAAAACCTCAGAATGAATGGAAATCAGAAAAAAGCTATGATGAATTAGCAGACGAAATTAACGAGAAATTAGAAGCAATTCCTGGTGTTTTCTTCGAAAAGAACCAACCAATACAAATGCGCTTTAATGAGTTAATGACAGGCATTCGTCAGGATGTTGCTGTTAAGGTTTTTGGAGAAAACATGGACACACTTCTATTATATGCAAATAAAATAGGCAAAGTCATTCAAAACATAAATGGCGCAACAACACCAATGATTGAACGTGTAGATGGCTTGCCACAAATTAATGTAGAATATGATAGAATGCGTTTAGCAAATTATGGCTTAAATATAGAAGATGTAAATGCGATGGTAAGTACTGCTTTTGCAGGAAAATCAGCAGGTGTAGTGTATGAAAATGAACGTAAATTTGACTTAGTAGTTCGTTTAGATAGTGCATATAGAAGTAGTATTGATGATGTGAGTAATCTTTATATTCCAACACCATCAGGCAATCAGATACCATTATCGCAAGTAGCAAATATATCATACAAATTAGGTGCAGCACAAATAAGTCGTGAAGCAGGGAAGCGAAGAATTGTAGTTGGTTTTAATGTTGATGGCAGAGATGTTCAAAGTGTAGTAGAAGAAATTCAACAAAAATTAAGTGCTGAAATAAAATTGCCATCAGGTTATTATTTTACCTATGGTGGTACTTTTGAAAATTTACAAAAGGCATCAAAACGCTTAATGTTTGCTGTGCCTATTTCTTTGTTACTCATTTTTATGCTGCTCTATTTTACTTTCAATTCAATAAAACAAGCAATACTTATTTTCACAGCAATTCCAATGAGTGCCATCGGCGGTGTGTTTGCTTTATTATTACGTGGTATGCCATTCAGTATATCGGCTGGTATTGGCTTCATTGCTTTATTTGGTGTAGCAGTTTTAAACGGTATCGTATTAATTGGCACATTCAATCAATTACAAAAAGAAGGTTGGACAGATATTACAGGTAGAGTAATTGAAGGAACTAAAATTCGCTTACGACCTGTTTTAATGACTGCTACTGTTGCATCATTGGGTTTCTTACCAATGGCATTAAGTGGAAGTGCCGGTGCAGAAGTTCAAAAACCATTGGCAACAGTAGTTATTGGTGGTTTAATCTCTGCTACTTTTTTAACATTATTTGTATTGCCTTTGCTGTATATCATTTTGAATTCTAAAATCTCATTAAAAAGAAATCTAAAAATGAAACCTATTACAACTGTTTTAGTACTTCTGTTGCTATCATCAATACCATACTCTAATGCACAAACTATAACACAACAAATAAGTGTAGAAGATGCAGTAAGCATAGCAGTAAAGAACAGTACAAAACTAAAAGCAAACGAATTATCTGTGTTGGCAATTAAAAGTTTAAGTAAATCTGCAAAAGAAATACCGAAAACAAATTTCAATGTACAATTAGGCCAATACAATAGTAAGCGATTTGATAATGCTTTTGAGATTTCGCAAACTATTCCGTTTCCTACATTATTTGCTGCAAAAAAAGAAGTAATTAAAGCGGAAGTGGTTAGTAAAGAATTAATAAAGCAAGTAACCGAAAACGAAATAAAAGCACAGGTACAAACCTATTATTATCAGCTTTTATTTCTACAAAACAATAAAAAGAAATTACAATATTTAGATAGCTTGTATGTTGATTTTGTAAATGCTTCCGCACTTCGTTATAAAACCGGTGAAACAAAACAATTAGAAAAAACAACTGCCGAATTAAAACGAAGCGAAATAAAATTACTGTTGCAGCAAAACGAAAATGATGTAACAGCAACGTATGATTTATTAAAAATGTGGATGAATACAGACGAAGATTTTACTATTGCAGATGTAAAACCATATCAACCATTAGCAACAGCTACTATTTTAGACAGCAACCTGCTTGCACAAAATCCATCAATAAAAATAATATTGCAAGATGCAAGTGTAGCAGAACAAAATAAGAAAGTAGAAAAGGCATTAGGCTTACCTGATTTTACTTTTGGTTACAACAATCAATCATTAGTTGGTTTTCAAACAATCAATAACCAGGAAAAATATTTTAATGCTGGAAACCGTTTTCATGTCGGCACTATCGGCATTGGTATACCACTTACGTTTGGTGCAACTAAAGCAAAAATAAAATCGTTAGAGTATCAAAAGCAAGCATTGCAAGCTACTGCACAAAACGAACGACACCAATTAGAAATACAATTACTGAACGCATTTCAACAATATAATCAGCACGTAATGCAATATAATTACTATACACAACAAGCTATTCCGACAGCAGCTGAAATAATAAAAGCTGCAAAATTAGGATATAAAACTGGCGAAGCAAGTTACATCGAATACATATTAGCATTGCAAAATGCCACCGATACAGAATTGAAATATTTGCAATCCATACAGCAAATCAATCAATCGGTTATTAATATCAATTATCTAATCAGTAAATAAATTTAAAATGAAATTTAATATAAAATCTATCCACCATAAATATTTATTGCTAATTATAGTAGCATTATTTACAGCTTGTTCACATAGTGAAACCGATGGACATAAACATGGAACAACACAAGAAGATAAGCAAGAAAATACAACTGGAAAAGTTGAAGAAGAAAGTATAGGAGCTACTATTGCATCTTTAACAAACAAACAAATAAAAACCGTAGGCATTGAGTTTGGAAACATCGAACAAAAACAATTAACAGCAACATTAAAAGCTAATGGTGCATTACGAGTACCCAATAATAATAAAGCAAATGCAACATCTTTATATGGTGGTGTTATAAAAACAATTAGTGTGCAAGTTGGTAGTTATGTAAAAATCGGACAAGTAATTGCAACTATTGCGAATCCTCAATTTATACAATTACAGGAAGAATACTTAACTATTGCAAACAAAATAACTTATGCAGAACAAGAGTTAGCACGTCAAAAAGAATTGAATGATGGAAATGCCGGTGCTTTAAAAAACTATCAAAGTGCCGATGCAGAACTAAAAACATTACGCACACGAAGAGCATCATTACAACAACAAATACAACTTATGGGTATCAATCCAAATAATGTAAGTAATACTAATTTACAATCAGCATTAGTAGTTAAAAGTCCTATTAATGGTACTATCAGTAATGTATTAGCTAAAATTGGAAGCTATGTAGATGTATCATCACCAGTTGCAGAAATTGTAGATAATAATCAGTTGCATTTAGATTTAAATGTTTTTGAAAAAGATTTACCAATGCTTAAAGTTGGTCAGGTAATTCACTTCACCTTAACCAACAATCCTGTAAATGAATATGATGCTAAAATTTACAGTATAGGTACATCTTTTGAAAACGATAGTAAAACCATACCTATACATTGTACTGTACAAGGTAACAAATCAGGACTGATAGATGGCATGAACATTACAGCTATTGTTAGTTTAAATGATGTAACTACATCAGCCGTACCAAATGAAGCTATTGTTGATGCTGATGGTAAAAGTTTTATTTTTATTATTACTGATAAAAAACCTGATGAACATCACGATGACGATGATGATGAACATAAGCATTCAGCATCAGAAAAACACAATGATGAAAAACAAAAAAAACCAACTACAAACTTTGAGAGAATAGAAATTGTAAAAGGTGTTTCTAATGTTGGATATACAGCAATTACAACAGTTGCTGAGATTCCTATAGATGCAAAAATTGTAACCAAAGGTGCATTTTTTGTGAATGCAAAATTAACTAATCAAGGTGAAGCGCACGAACACTAAAATCATTAATCAATTCCATTCTAATTACGGCAACTTTATTATACTCAAGTAATAGCATAGCTCAACACTAAATAGTAGCAACCATGAAAAGAGTATATGGCTTGAAGACATCATTGCAAAGAAATCGGCAAGAAGCTGATTGTTGCATCGAAAAAAAGAACGCAAGAAGCTCCTATGGTCAATCTAAAAAATTGCCCAAGCTACTGAACGTGTATATAAAACACGGGAACAAGCTGAAAGTAAATGGTAGTTCTTTAGATGTTACAAATGTTTCTGTTCGAGTAGATAAAACCTAAAGGCGACAAAAAGAAAGATGAATAGCAAAATAGAGATACTAAGTTCACTAATAAGCAACAGCATATTGATTAAGAAATAAACTCATAATACTTAGTCATTCTCTGATTTACTTAGGAATAACAAGGAATCTGATGAAAATTATATAATTAAAATCGGTAGTTAAAAAATATTATTCATAAATATTATCAGTATGTGATTTATTTGTCATACATTACACCACTACGAACAACTCCCAACTGTTTAAAGCCTAAAAAACCTAAAGGAGAAAATTCAATATTCTTCCAGGAATATATTGCGATCTGGAACTGAATTGAAATATCATTTTTAAGATGGTATAAATAATCTTTTTGAAATTATGGGAAAAAGGAACAACTCCGATGAATTGGTTATAGCCAATAAAAAGCTGATTTTTGAAGATAAAGAAAAGCAGAAACGTGCCGCTGAATTAGCGATTGCTAATAAAGAGCTTATTTTTCAAACAAAGGAAAAGCAAAAACGTGCCGCTGAATTGGTTATTGCCAATAAAGAACTGGTTTTTCAAACAAAAGAAAAGAAAAAAAGAGCTGATGAGCTGCTTATTGCAAACAAGGAATTAGTATTTCAAAATGAAGAAAAAGAGAAACGCGCCCTTGAACTAATCATTGCCAATAAAGAAATTGCATATCAGACAGAATTGGCAAAACATGCAGCAGAGCTGGAAGCTGTAAACAAAGAACTTGAGTCCTTTACTTATTCAGTATCTCATGATCTTCGAGCCCCCCTTCGTGCAATTAATGGGTTTACAAAAGTTTTCTTAGAAGATTATAGAGCTCAATTTGATGAAGATGCTAAAGAAATACTTGAGGAAATAATTGTCAATTCCAAAAAGATGGGCGAATTGATAGACAACCTTCTTGAATTTTCCCATGTGGGAAAAAAGCATGTCTCGATGGTTATTATAGATATGCAAGAGCTTATAAGTTGTGTAATCAAGGAATTGAAACAACAAGACCCACACAGAACGATATCATTTGATATTAAAAAGCTGCATAACATAAAAGGCGATAAAAATATGATGAAGCAGGTATTTATCAATCTTCTTTCCAATGCAGTTAAATATACAAGCAAGATACCTCGTGCTTGTATCGAAATTGGGTCAAGCAATAGCAACGGATTTTGTACTTATTATGTGAAAGATAACGGGGCTGGATTTGACATGCGGTATTATGATAAATTATTCGGTGTTTTTCAACGCCTGCATAGCAGTAACGAGTTTGAAGGAACAGGTGTAGGACTTGCAATCATTCAAAAGATAATCTCTAAACATAACGGCAAAGTTTGGGCACAAGGCAAGGTAGACGAAGGTGCATGCTTTTACATTTCCATGCCAAATATTAAACAATAAAAATAAAAACATGACAAAAAAAGATATTCAGATCCTATTAGTTGAAGATAATAAATCGGATGCTATGTTAACTATTAGAGCCTTGAAGAAACATAATCTCGCCAACAATTTAATTCATCTAATTGATGGTGCACAAGCGTTGGATTTTATTTTTGGAAAAGGCGATTTTGAAGGTAGAGATATAGAAAACAAGCCTAAAGTAATATTTCTGGATTTGAAAATGCCTAAAGTCAGCGGTCTTGAAGTACTGAAGATCATAAAAAAAGATGAGAGGACAAAATTGATTCCGGTAGTGATGATGACATCATCCAAAGAAGAATCAGATATTGTAGAAAGCCATAAGCTCGGGGTAAATAGCTATGTAGTGAAACCTGTTGACTTCGACAATTTTTCAAAGATTATAGCAGAACTTGGGTTTTACTGGTTGGTGGTAAATAATCCACCAAACTTATAAAGGATAAAAATGAAAACCAAAATAAAGATATTACATCTGGAGGATTCGGTAAGCGATGCTCTGTTAATCAATAATGTTTTAAAAAAAGAGAATATTTATTTTGAACAACTCGTAGTAGATACAGAAAAAAAGTTCGTAGCAGAATTAACAAACTTTTCTCCTGATATAATACTTGCCGATCATTCGCTTCCATCTTTTAATTCATATGATGCTTTGTTCATCTACCATTCAATGGGACTCAAGGTGCCTTTTATAATTATTACGGCTACCATGTCTGAAGATTTTGCGGTGGATATACTTAAGAAAGGTGCTCATGATTATATCTTAAAGGACCGCCTTCATCGATTGCCTGTCGCCATAGAAAACTGTTTAGAAAAATATAATCTCTCAATAGAACAGAAGCAAGCGCAGGAAGCACTTGAAAAAAATGAAAAACGTTATCATGCACTATTGGAAAACATTGCGGATGGCATTATCATATTATCTTCAGAAGGCAAACCGACATTCATTTCATCCACAGTTAAAAAAGTAATTGGATATACGAAAGACGAGATGATGAAATTGGATATCTCATCTCTTGTACATGCTGACAATACTGCAGAACTTTTAAACGTTATGGAAAAAGTGCTTGCCAATCCAGGTGTTGCAATACAAGAGCATAAAGCTCGCATGCTTCACAAAGACGGAACCTGGAGGTGGATAGAAGGGACTGTAACAAATGTTTTGCTTGACCCTGCTATAAATGGGATAATTTTTAATTTTAGAGATATCACGGATAAAAAGAATTTAGAAGATCTTTTAGATAAAACAAATCATTTGGCACGGATTGGAAACTGGGAGTTGAATTTGTTGAACAATACTATTTATTGGTCTTTCATTACAAAAGAACTTCATGAAGTAAGTTGTGGTTATATACCTGATCTTGAAACGTCCATTCAATTTTACAAAAAAGGATTCAGTCGAAATGCCATTAAGTATGCTGTAAGAGATGCGATTGACAATGGTACTTCTTATGATTTGGAATTACAGATTGTAACTGCAAAAGGTAACGAACGTTGGTTTAGGGTTATTGGGGAACCAGAAATGCTTAACGATACATGTGTGAAATTGTATGGCAGCTTTCAGGATATTGATGTAAGTAAAAGGACCGAGATAAAACTCATGAAAGCGTATGAGGAAAAGAATACCATTCTTGAAAGCATTGGAGATGGTTTTTATGCCTTGGATGAGAACTGGATTTTTACCTATTGGAACAAGGGTGCCGAGGTATTTCTAGGGAGAATGCGCGATCAGGTAGTCGGGAAAAATATCTGGGTTGAATATCCCGATATCGTAAACACTATTTTCTATACTTACTATCAAAAAGCCTTTAAGGAGAAAACAATACAGCAATTTGAAGCTTATTATGAAACATTGAATGTATGGGCTGAAGTTAGTGTCTATCCTTCAGCTCTTGGTTTATCCGTGTATTTCAGGAATATTACAGAACGGAAAAAAGCCGAAGAATTGTTGCGAATATCTAAGTCAAATTTACGAGTTATCTTCGAAAATACAGACGCTTCTATTTATTCACTAGATAGGAATTTACGATACGTGGCTTTTAATAAAAGACTTGGAAAATCGCTTAAAGAAATTTATAATTTAGAAATAAAACCTGGTGATAATATTAACAACTTTCTTGAAAAATTAAATCCTGTTGAAACCGTTTATTGGCAACAAAAATATTCAACAGCCTTACAAGGCGAGGTAGTTAAATTTGAAAAAGAATTCTATGTTCAAGATAGATGTAATCACATTAGTTTTTCCATTCATCCTGTTTGGGAAAATAAAATGGTCATTGGTCTTACCTGCTATGCTATTGATATCACCAAAATAAAAGAATCAGAAAATGCGCTCCGGAAAAGTGAAGCAGCTTTAGCCGAAGCCCAGCATGTTGCAAAATACGGCAATTGGAATATTGAAATTGCCTCAGGTAATATAAGCTGGTCGCAAGAACTTTACAATGTATTTGGATCAGAAGAGGATTTCTTTGATGAATCCTATGAATCATTTCTTAAACTTTTAGATAATGAAGACCGTGAAATGGTTATGCGAGTTACGCTTCAAACAAGAAATACAGGTGTGCCTTTTAATATAAATTGCCGTATTACAACTCCCTGCGGAACAAAGCGAATTATTCACGCTCTAGGGTATGCTAAGCTCGACGAAAACGGCAGGACCATTCGTCTATATGGAACTGTGCAGGACGTTACAGAACAAAAGAATGCAGAAACAGAACTATCCGAACTTAATGCACAACTACGAAATCTTTCAGATCATTTACAAATCGTTCGCGAAGAGGAAAGAACAAACATTGCACGCGAAGTTCATGATGAATTAGGTCAGCAAATGACAAGCTTAAAAATGGATATTACATGGTTACAAGACATGCTAACAAATACGCATCCGCAAGTAACAATAAAACTCAAAGCAATGCTGGAAATGACCAATGAAGCCATAAGAACTATTCGTAGAATTGTAATAGAACTACGACCAGGGATATTGGATGATCTTGGCTTGGAAGCAGCATTGGAGTGGCAAGCCAAGGAATTTGAAAATCGTAATGGACTTATTTGTGTATTCAATTCATCAGTACAAGTGGAAACTTATTCCCAAGTAATAGATACAATTGTTTTTCGCATTTTTCAGGAGTCATTAACCAATATTATAAGACATGCTCATGCCACGCACGTGGTAGCAAATCTTTACGAGAAAGATAAATCATTGCTACTAGAAGTAATGGATAATGGTATTGGCATAAGCGATGAAAGAAAAAATAATAAAGTGTCTTTTGGTCTGATGGGTATGAAAGAAAGAGCAGCTATCATAAAGGGCAGCTTTAATATTGAAAAAATGAATGAACAAGGAACTGTTGTAACTTTAAAAATTCCATTATGAAAATACTAATTGCAGATGATCACGCTATCGTGCGTAATGGATTAATGAACATCCTACGCAACGAATTTCAGAATGCGCAAATTATAGAGGCGACCAATGGTGCAGAAGCTATAACTCTTGCTTATGAACAAATTTGGGATATTATTCTCTTAGACATATCTATGCCTGAAAGAAATGGCATAGAAGCCTTGAAGCAAATTCGCGCCGACGGGAATAAATCACCAATCATCATGTTAAGCATGCAACCTGAAGACCAGTATGCCATACGGTCTCTGAAAGCAGGAGCATCAGGGTTCGTAAACAAAGACTGTGCAATGAAAGAACTTATAGCTGCGATCCGTAAAGTTTTAAGTGGCAAAAAATATATTTCTGATGAAATTGCTAACAAGCTAGCGGACTCATTTACAGACATGAGTGGCAAACTATTGCATGAATATCTTTCTGACCGGGAAATGCAGGTATTAGTATTAATGGCGATGGGTAAAACAGTCTCAGAGGTAGGTAAGGAAATTTTCCTCAGTGTAAATACTATAAGCACCTATAGAACCCGAATACTTGAAAAATTGTCATTATCAAACAGTGCTGAACTCACACGTTATGCGTTAGATAATGGCTTAGTTTAATTAAGTGGCTGATCTTTCGTCAACGCTTTAAATTTAATTTCTTAAATAACAAGTGTTTGTAGTAGTTATCATGACAACAATTCTATCTAAGTTACTATAAGTCTTCATCATAACATTGAATAAATTTACGATGTAAACGTAAACAATGAATATACTTATTGTAGATGACTACTTATACATTCGCAAACAAATTATTAGCCTACTTTTAACAGAATTTCCCAATATTCAATTCTTTGAGGCGTCTGATGGTTTGGAAGCAATAAATATGGCTAATTGTGTTATATGGGATTTAATCCTTCTTGATATTTCTATGCCCATTAAAAATGGCATTGAAACTCTTAAAGAACTACGAGATTTAGGAATAGAAGCACCAATACTTATTATCAGCTTTCAGGTTGAATATAATTATGAGAAAAAACTTTTGAAAATGGGTGCTTCAGGATATTTAAACAAGGAGCATTTAAGCAGCGATCTTATTTCAATTGTTTATTCAATTCTGCCTGCTAAACATGAACCTTAAAACTTTACATATAATGTAAAAATTTAAGGTTCATTTATCTAAAACTTGTGTTCATCAAGGAAAGTGGAATCAACGAGGAAGATATACCTTGTCAAATTTAAGGAATCTTCAGAGTCAACTTCCAAAGCCTCTATCCTTTTGATTGCTTCAAGTGAAATAGCAAGAATCTTAGTCTTGTTCTGCTTTATGCAGTACTTCTCGAAAAGATACAGTTCTTTTTCAACCAATCCGTCCTTAACAGCTCTATTGAACAAAGCCCTGACAGTACGAAAATACACTGACAAACTGTTGTAGGAATTTCCTTTTCGCAGATGTTCGGTCTCGAATTCCTTCAAGAAATCAGGCTTCGTCTTTACTTAATTGAAATTCCCAGAATTCTAAAATATTTCTAAAATGTAATACACAACACGCTTACTACTGTGTCAATAATAAAAGACTTTCAATCTTTATTACAGGGATTCCAAAGGGTATTCCCCTTGGCAAGATAGCATTTGGATTGATCAGCCTTATAGCTGGACTGTCCAAATGCAATCTTGCTAATACTTCATCAATGAAATTGGAAACACTTCATTGAAACTGTCATTACGATAACCCTTTTTAATTTTTTAAATAAAATTCATACCAAATGATATTCAAAGTCTTTCCGCTTTCTGGTTGAAATATTTTCTTTGATTTCAGATTGCCGGGTACGCCACCTAAGTTTTTAGCAATTTCTTGAGATGCTATATTCTTTTCATCGAAAGCAGCATAAATAATATTGAACTCAATATTCTTACGAATCCATTTCAGAAATGTTTTTAAGATTTCAGTCCCAAATCCTAAGTTTTGAAAATCCTTTGCTACCCACATTTGTATTTCGGTATCATTCGTTCCCATATTATATAATCCTACACAACCTATAAAATCGCCTCTTGGATTTAATACAACATATCTAATCTCATTACCAGATGATATGTTCTCTAGGTAATGAGCAACTAATCTTTCTGCTTCGATAAGGCTTCTGGGCGCGTTGATTGATAAGAACTGATCAATTCCTTGCAGGAATTTGTAAAAGTATTTAGCATTGTCTAACTCTATTGGACGAAATATTAGATTATACCTTTCAGGCCCAATGACGTTGGGTTTTTGTACGTTTGAAGAGTTCGCGGAAGAAATGAACACGTTCGAGTTGTAGTGATCTTTTTTACATCCTGTATTTAAGCTCATATGTTTAAATAATACACTTATTGTTGGGAAATGTATACTAACTTAAAATCCTCAGTAGTAGCCTAAACTATATGACGAATGTTTAGATTTACACAAACGTGCCAAACTGATGGAAAATACGCCTCTTGCGAATAGCGATTTAATATTGAGTAAATTAAATTCAGATTTCATCTCATATTGTAAATATGAGAAAAACCTTAGCGAAAAGACAATCAAATCGTATACCATAGACTTAAAGCAACTTATTGGCTTTATTGCAGAAAATGATTATTCTATGTATATAGATGATATTGATAAAAAGGTCTTGAAAGAATATTTGCAAAAAATCTCTTACTTGAAACCTAAGACAGTAAAAAGGAAGATTGCTACCATTAAAGCTTTATATAATTTTCTAGAATTTGAGGAAATAATAAGCGTAAATCCTTTTAGAAAAATGAAGATTCAAATTAAAGAGCCCAGAACACTTCCGAAAGTCATGAGTATTGATGAAGTTGGAAAAATAATCAAATATGCATACAAGGAGATGCATCAAGAGAAGATGAAAAAAACATATGGCTATGCCCAAAGAGTAAGAAACGTAGCCGTTGTCGAATTGCTTTTTGCGACAGGAATCAGGGTGTCAGAACTCAGCACTTTAAAGGAAGAGAACATTGAACTAAATATTGGCCTGATTAAAGTAAGAGGAAAGGGTGATAAAGAAAGAGTAATACAAATCTGCAATAAGGAAACACTTACAGCTTTGAATGAATACTTGAAAATATTTCGCGATAAGCTTTATCAAAGCGCTTATTTTTTCATAAATAGATTCAACAAAAGGCTGTCAGAGCAATCAATCCGGTTCTTAGTGAAAAGTCTTGCAAAAAAAGCTGGTATTAAACGGACTATTACGCCTCATGTTTTTCGTCATTCCTTTGCCACATTATTATTAGAGGAGGATGTTGATATAAAATACATACAACACCTACTTGGCCATAGCTCAATCATGACCACTCAGATATATACACACGTTAACAATGAAAAACAGAAACAAATATTATCTAAAAAGCATCCAAGAAAAAACATAATTATAAATGACATATCTCTAGTAACCTGAATGCAGGATAACTAAAGATTATCAGCCTATGTCAATTAGATTTGTCAATAGATCGAAAGAATTTGAATTCCTGCAGGCACAAAAAAACTTCATTGGAATAAAAAATAGCGTTGTTTTGCTCTGCGGAAATAGTGGCGTAGGCAAAAGTGAACTTACAAAAAGATTTATTCAATACAGCAATAAGGATATTCCTTCGTTAAAAGTTTCTATACAACAAGCAGAAAAAAACACATACGATGCAGGTTATTATTTAACAAAACTAGCAAGAACAATACATGAGCAGTCGAATATAGATTCTCGTATCAATTCCTTATCTGATTTCTTTAAGGAAAATAAATTAAATAATGTTATAGTAAAGAAATTTTGGGAAAACTTCAAGACAGATATCTTGTCATCAATTCCATTATCAAATACAATCAAAGGCATTGCAGATTTATTCTCAAATGAGGGTGAATTTGAAGTTAAGAATTTCTTCGAATCTACACATTCTGATATACTATTGGCATTGTTTGAATATGTACGCAATGAGTGCATGCGCACTAATTTGATAATTAATATTGAAAACATACAAAGCATAGACCGACGTTCTTTAGAACTAATCATTCCGATAATCAAGTTTAGCAATAATTGTTTGTTTTTATTAGAGTTTACGGATAACGATGATACTGGTTATACATTTTATGATATTACTTCTCAATTTGAAGATCAGGAAATCATTTGTGAGATTTTGCCTATTAAGCCATTAAATATTCAAGATGTTCAGAAACTGATTGAAGGTCAACCTGGTATAAGTTGGCAGCTTATTGAAAAAGCGTATCTAGATTGGAATGGTAATATGCGTTCGATGGTAGATTTACTAACAAAAGTTAAATATGGTCTTCCTTTAGATTCTCAATTAACGATAGATATAAATTCTGCCACTCTTTATCACTTACATTCGCTAAGCTCTAGTGAAATTTTTACATTAGTGACGATACTCGCTCATACCGAACCTGTTCATATAAGCTTACTTAATAACCTTATTACTTATAATGAGTCAATGAAATATATCATTGATGTACATGCAATATTGATAACATTAGAAGAACACTTGTTGATCACACGTTCAAAAGATGAAATTGCTTTGGCTCACGATAGCATTGCACAAAATCTAACTTCGACTTATAAATTCGACTTATATATTGTTGTTGCTCAACGTTTTTGGTTAGATACTTATGAAAAGCTATTAAGAATCGAAGATTTATTCACTTCGAGGGGATGGATATTGATGAAGGTTTTATATTTCGTTTCGTTACTTCATAATGATTCAAGGATTTACGAACTGCTTGCCGAAGTCAGTAATGAAGCATTACGAAGTCGGGACCCAGAAAAAATGCTAAGATATGTAGAAGACGTTAGAGATGGATTAGTTAAGAAGGATCAGATGAAATATTCAAACAAGATTCTACAATTAAATTATTGGCTAGTTGAATTGTATTATAAGGTTGGTAATAGCAGCGATGCCTGGAGGATATTATCTAAAATAAATGATAATTCTAGAAAATATAATGTGTTAAGAGCGATTTTACTTGAACAGGTGGGCTATCATTCGGATGCAATAGATGTTTGTAACAATGAATTGGAATCTTTAAACACATGGGAACCTAATTATGAGTTAGCATTAAGGCTTGTAAGGTTAGTAACTAATTATGATATCGGAAATACTAAATATACAGCAGATCAATTTGAATTTCTCTATGAGAATCCACAATATAAGGATTTGTTTGAGTACGGATTTTTACTAAGAAATGCTGAATTGGTTTTCAATTATTGCGATAGCTTACCTTACTATCAAAAGAGTATCACACATTTTTTAAATCATGGAGCTGTAAGGCAAGCTGCTTTTTCAAGAATAACATATGGCGTTCATTTGGGCTTGGTTGGGCAATATAATCTGGCAAGAGATCAATTCAGATTAGCTGAAAAACAGCTAGGAGATGTAATCTCTGAAAGACATTCATTGTTAAATAATCTAGCAGTTCTGTTACTGTTCGAAAAGAAAATCAATAGCAATGCTGATGAATTACTAAGAACTGCAATGCTTACTGCCGTTAATGATTTTGAGAGGCTGACAATTGTGATGAATTATCTAGTATTTATGGATTGGAATGACAAAAGAACAGAAGTGGAACTGTCCATTAGCTCGATATTAAAAATTCTAGAGAAGCCTACTTTTGCCAGTAAGGAAATAATTAGATATGTGTATTTTAACCTCTATAAATATTTCGATAGAATTGGAGATGAAAATAAATCTATCGACTTTATTAGGAAAATCAATGAACTGAATTTGGTTGAAACACCAATATGGAAATTTTGGTTGTATAACGAGCCGATTGCGGAAACCGATGACGAATACTTTTTATCCGCAATAGATAGACCGATTAGTTTCCTTTGTAATTGGAATATGGAATATGATAGCCATCTAATGCAGTATTGATAATCATTATCAATAAATTTTCGTATGAAATATTTCTATTTTTACAAGCATCTGCAAATGAAGAATCACTTCCGAGATAACCATCAGGAGTTAGTTCAATCAATGAAAAACCTTCTGTATTGATCCGTCCATCGATCCTCATGTAGTCAGCTTTACCTAATGCATGAAACAAGTCGAGAATTGATTTCTGTTGATTTGGATTTAGCTCTTCTGTAATATTCCGATGATTCATTGATTTATTTGTCAAATGCTTTTCTCTCGCGCTATAAATGCGATTATACAAGAATGTTTCATCTTCTTCAAAATAGACTTCCATAACATCGAACATTCTTATATTATTCTTATTCCCAACAATACAGATGCAAACTTCTTTGCCTGAAATAAATTCTTCAACTAAGATCGAATCGAATCCTTTTTTAAGAAGACTTATCATCTCAAGGGCGTCTGAGAAACTATTCACTTTTGAATTATCTTTAATTCCAATAGAGCTGCCTTCAAAATTAGGCTTGACAACTAAAGGTAAATTGAGATTCTCTATTGCCACGTATGGCGAGTTCGAATCAATCAATATACTATCGGGTGATTTGATATTAAACCTTCTTGCAAATTCTTTTGAAAGGAACTTATCTTGACAAACTATTCTAGCATATACATCTGCCCCGACAAACTTAATGCCGTAAGATTCGCATATGGCAGGAACTAATGCCATTCTATTCCTGGAATCCTTTCCACCAAATATTGTAACTACCAAATCTTCTTTGTGTTTGTGAGCATTATCAATTAGCTCTTTTGGAGATTGATAATGAACAACATTTCTGCAAATTTTGGTCAGACTGTTAAAAATGTCTTCAAAGTATTCGTTCGATATCATTTCTAACTCATTACCTTCAATATTTGACAGCTCATGGTTACTGAAAGTTCTATCTGCTATCAAAACGATATCTAGTAATTGCAAATTAAATTTTTCAACTTTTTCCTTCATTAGTAGATAATCTTTAGTTATCCTTTATTGAAGCTAATATACTATAATATATTTAATTATTTGCATTTGTAGGTGTAATTTTATTTGTATTAGTATTTAAGATTGCAAAGATGTCTTTGCCAAGATTGCATTCATCTTAATTTACTTTTATAAGCTGAATGCAATCTTGCTAAAAGCCTAATTAGGAAAATCCATATTTTTAAATATAGAAGAATACGATCCAAACAATTCTAATCTATAATCCCCAACCGTCATTTGATCACGACTGTATGTGTAGATTTTTTTCTTTTTGAAATCAAAATAGTTAAATGCAAAATATGTCAGATATGTTTTACCTGACAACAAATCAAGTGAATATCTATCAAGTAATATGCTATAAGAATTTTGATAAGAAACATTACTGTAGAAGTTAATGACCAAAAACTTATTTAACCCTGCTATGTCAATATAGTTCGGATGAAAACCCCTGTTGCCACTTTCTAAATTATCAAAATCAAAGTTCTTAATTCTAGTGAATTGTAACTTATCTTTCAATAGGTTTAATCTAAATACTGTGTCTTTTACGCGAAAATACAAATTTTCCAAACTATCGTCATATGCATACGAATACCACGTCTTATTAAAATCCCCTCGTGATCTAATGAAGTATTTTTTTCCTTTTGAAAGTAAAATTGTACTCTTATTCTGAGAATCATATCTTAAGATATTTCCAGACAAAGATGAATATACGAAAGAGTCTTTATGACATAAATTCATATCTTTTGAATTATAGAAATTGTTGATAAATTTGACATAGCTTTTATCATTTCCAATATGGTTTGTATTTATGCCGAAATATAAATATTCATCAAGATTATCATTGGCTGGAATATTTATATAGCGCCCTTTGATTTCATTTACAATATTATTATTTCTAACCGATTCTATGGTGTCAATTTTATTTGTTATCAAATTTAAACTTATTGAAAAATAATGCTCCTTATATGAATATGTATAAAATATATAATTAGATTCTGGACTTGCGTCAAAATCATAATAACGTGTTTCTTTTAGATCAAGAGGTTTTATTTCTTTAGTAACTTTATTATACAATAAGTATTTTAATGTATTATAGTAATCATTCATCGAAATCATGTAATAGTCTTTTGATTCATAGATTGTATTTATTAATGATTGGCCTTTGTATGAAAACTGTAAGTTTTCAATTTCACATTCAAAATTTCCTGTTTTCAAATCATAAATCTTTATGTTATGGTCTATGCTGCTATCATTAAGAATTAGCTTTCCAGAATTGCTTACTTTTTTAAAAGCAGTACCAAATTTTTCATGAATTGTAACGGAGTCTAGGTTAATCTTGTCTTTTATTTTTACTAGACCATAATCTTGACCTATGTACAGTATGGCTGTATCAGTATCAAGAGTTATAAAATAATCTGTTGTATTATAATCTTGCAACAGATGTGGTAATATTTTAATTGAATCTACTACGGTTGCAGTGGCATAATTAATTTTCTTCACATAATCAGAATAAAGAACATACACATATTTGTCATAGATAATTGTGGATATTGCTCTGTTTGTATTATAGCCAAATTCATTAATAATAGGAGTTGAGAAATCCATAGGTTGGTTGTATAATTGTTTGTGAGTTTGCAAACTAGCTATTATCGTAAAAAATAAAATTCCTATAATTATAGTAATTGATACAATCGATTTTGTTGCTGACAACAAACTTTGTTTGAATAGTTTTTTGGATATGTTGTCAGTTTTTAAATCCTTATTAGCATATTTATATATGAACCAGATTTTACTGAAAGGTATGACTTCGTTTCTATCTTTTTCGAATAAATTCTTGTACAATTTTAATTTATTTGTCGCATCTTCTGACTTGCTCGATTCAAGTTCTGTGGCTTTTAATATTGGGGTGACTAAATAATCATGAATAAGAGAAAATGATTCTTTGTCGGAATCATTGCTATTATGCCTGTTTAGCAAACGTCCATCAATAAGATATTGCACATAGCTGTTTATATCCGTTCTATTAAAGCTACTTAATTCGTTACATAAATCGTCGATCGTTTTAGGGTTGCTTTTTGTATTGTAGACTGTATCGCATAAACAACGCAAAATACTATAGATTAATTTTTCATTCCTATGTTTGGTTATCCCTTTTATGTATGATGATAATATGCCTATTCTACCACCTTGATTTTTGAAGTTTTCATATGTGAAATCGCCTTCAATTCCTCTGCATATAATCTGTAATTCCACCGGTTTAACAAAATTATCTGTAACTAATTCTTTTGAGATACTTTTACAGAGAGAATAATTATCAATCTTTAAATCATTATAAACACATTCATGAATTATATCCGTTGCCTCAAGTTCTGTAAGATTATTTAATTCAACAAAATTTGATCTTATGCCTGTAAGACCTGAAATAAGATTATAACAATTGTTGTTTATAAGGTAAACAAGATCGCTTCTAATGGATATGCATACTTTGATCTTATTATTTAATATTAGATCTGAGATACATATCCCTATTTCTCTAATTAAATCAGTATTCTTAGTATTGACATACAATTCTTCAAACTGATCAATTAAAACATATTTGTGACCGATCAACAATTCAGATAATTGTTTTTTTACATTTTCAAGATTTATTGTACCATTCTTTTCTATTAAATATTGGTATAACTCAGGAATGAATAAAACTGAATGATTTTTTTCCTTAAATAATTTATGAACACCTGCATTCAAAAGTGATGATTTTCCACAGCCAGAAGGACCGTTTAAAATAATTATGTCATATTTTTCAGCTATTAAATAGTTGTAAATCAAACCTGCTTTACTGCCTCTTGTATTGCCAGGTAGCTTATCGTCAGAATTATATGGTGATAGTTCCTTTAAGTATGTCGTTGTCTGTGTTGTTTGGTCTTTTACTTTTTTTGCATTTGCATCATCTTTATCCTTTATTTTCTTATACCATAGATAAAATAAGAAAAAAACGAAGGAAAAAAATACGAATATGAAGTTGACAAGTAAATTATATTTGGAAAACATTCCAATTGCGATGGGTATTACGAGTAAATAAAAATAATTATTTATAATTTTTTTCATAGTATAGCTTTAACCAAATATAAGAAATCTAATCATGTTGTCATAAATTAAAAAGTAAATACTAGAGACACATGACTTATCCATTACACACGCACAGAACATAGAAGCGAAACTGTTGGATAAGTTTTACGCAAGCGAGTCTGTTTTGATGAATATTCAATTTTTTCAGGATGCGAGTATGAAATATTTTCAATGCAACGTTTATCGAATAACCGCCACCACTCCACTCTTGCTAGTTCTTAAGTTACTTTTTTTGTTTAGATATGTTAATTGGTATGCATAAATACCGTCCTCAACAAGCTCATTGTTATATCTTCCATCCCAACTATTTTCCAAACGTCCTGAGTAAATGAGATTTCCAAAGCGGTTATATACCTGAACCTTTTCAATTTCAATATTTACACCTCTAATCCTGAATATATCATTTATACCATCGCCATTAGGAGTGAATGCGTTTGGTATGAAAATATCAAAAGGAGCTGTTATTTTATAGAAGCACGTATCAGCACATCCATTTGAATTAGACACAACGCAATAATATTTTTTATCAGAACTTATGGTTGCGGTTGCAATGTTGCAATTGTTGCAACTAAGATTTTCTTTTGGATACCACTCATAGTGTTCACCAATTGAGCAAGCGATAAGTTCAATCTCAGTTTTATCTACTATGGATATTTCTTGCATCGAATCTGAAATACGTATTGGTGCGGAAATTACACGTACAATGTTAGCTATAGAATCATGTCCAACATCATTTGATACATATAATTTTATAACGAAATTTCCCGTGTCAGTGAAACACATATTCATATTTTGGACTGTATCTTCTTTCACGAGAATACCATTTTCTGAATCTTTAAATATCTGCCAATGCCACGTTAAAGGTCTATACAAGCTACTGTCTATAAAAGAAACACAGGCATCTTGACAGATGATATTACTATTTAGACTGTTAATGAAATTTGCAACAGGCGGACATCTGTATACTACGAAAGGTGCGCCGTTTCCTAAACGATTGTCATTAGGTGGAGCAATGATATATACCAATCCAAAGATACCTCCAGACGAACAGCTTGACCATGAGTATTCGCCAATGTTTAAAAAGATTTCATTCTTGCCTTGAATAGAGTAATGAGATGTGTCATTACCAGATATAATTCCGTCTACTACCCAATTATATGTTGTATCTGTTCGTTTTATTCCGTTATAATTCAAATCGAATTCTCCACCATAATTTTCTTCCACCCAAAAATGAATTATTTCATATTCGCAATAACCCTGATTACACGGAAAGGTAGAATCTCGGACAGGATATTCGCTCTTGACATAATAATTTGTAGAAAAACAATTATAGCCATACCCGTTTAAAAGTATGGCTATAAGCAGACTAAGTATCTTACGATAAATCAAATTAAGTTATTACTGTTTAATAATCTTTCCGCTCGTCACTTTTTCATCGTTTATCAATTTGTATAAGTAGATGCCGCTTGAAAACTTATTAGTTTCAATTTCCAGCAATCCTGTTTCTGTACTTATGTTCTTACAGTAAACAATCTTACCTGTAATATCGACAATTTCAATGGTTTTGTATTTTAATTCTTCCTGGCTAGATAACTGGAAAAATATCTTATCTGAAAATGGATTAGGATAAACTGCAAAATCTTTTTCTAACTTCTCTTCTTCAGAACCATTCGTTGCGTTCGGATTTGCCATTCTTTTTAAATTTCCAGTATTCTTTCTTATAATCTCGTAATTCGTAAATGATCCGCACGCATTTGTCACTACCGTCTTGATTCTAAAGATCGTACCGGCAGGTGAAGTGTTTATTATGTCATTGTTAGGATTTAGAGCATCATCATAGCATAAGTCAGCAATGCTTTCAGATGTCGAATTAGGAGTTACATAACCTAATACCTGACCTAAAGCATTCGTATATGACATTGATACCCAATCCGTTCCGCTCCACTTATCAATGAAGAATGCTGGAGTAAAGCTGCTGCTTCCCGTTCCACCTACTGAAATAGCAACATTTGCACTTATTCCAACTTCGTCAGGAGTAAGAAAGCTTGTATGTTGCATTGGGAAATTGTAACCAGGCGCACCACCGCATGTTGCGACTCCATCATAATAATTGAACTGTGTAAGTGACGGAACCGTACAGCCACCAATGGTATAGGTTTGACCAGATTTAGGCTTGGTATTCGTCGTGAATACAACCGTTCCTGCTGATGGCGGACTTGCAACATTGAAATATCCAGTTTGTGAGGTGGCAGATACCACGTTACAAGCATTTTTCGTCGTAAATACAATTTTATAAAATCCCGGATTAGACTGTATATAGGTTCCGCTTACACCGCCTACACCAGTTGGCAAGTTTTTCAAATCTGTCGGACATACCGATACGTAATCAGAATTATAAACAGATGTATAAGTTCCACAAGCCGTCGTGCTTTTGAACAACTCAACCTTATACTGCGAGCTATTTGTACTGGTGTTGTCCAATGCTAAGGCAAAAGATGTGCAATTATAAGTTTGGAGTGGGGTTGTGCAACTCGTTGGAACCGTTGTTGAATTAATAGTAAATCCTGCCGTAGGCGTTGGTGGTGTCACGTATCTGAAATGTCCGAGCGCATAAGATCCCGAACCACTGCTACAACTGCTTCTAGCCGATAACTTTATAATGTAATAATTTCCATTTGTTGGACTAGCTAATAGACCACCAACAACATCTAAATAAGATGGAACTGTTGCACTCCAAGTCGATGTATTTGAAAATACCGAACCTTGCGTTTTATTTGCATCAGAATTGTAAATAGTAACATAATAATGAACCGTGGTACCGAATGCATTTGTAAGGTTTACTAAAGGGATTTGATTTGCACCTGCACCACATTTAGCAATCAGTTCCGTATGATTCATGTCCAAATTCTTGCCTTGCAATGTGAATTTAGGTCCATAAGGATTTGTAATCGTAAAGGTTGCCTTTATCGGGGGATTGAAGCTTCCATTGGCAGTAGTGACAGAGCCACCATAGGAATAATTGCCATAACCGTTGATTCCTAAATCTCCAGGCATCGTGTCAACAGGACAACAGAGCATGTTTTCACCTCGCCATATTGTATTCCCATAGCCTGGACGTATAGTAAAGTTCGTCGCACCGGCAGCACCCAAAGTGTACCCCCAAATACCTGTAACACCGCATGTAGTTTTAGATCCAGTTACATCATTATAGGTGTTCATAATTGCTCCACTTAAATTGTATTTTGCAGTAAATGGATAGCCGCTAAGCTGAACACTGCATTCATTCGTCATTGAGACGTTTATCATGTTGTAGATTGGCGTACCCGTGCACGTTTGTGGAGTTTGTAGAAAGTAATTCGGATTCGTTGGAATTTGTCCTAAAGCTCCTAATGCGGAGAACAGGAACAATAAGAGTAGTTGGGAGATTTTCTTTTGCATAACATTATTTTTTATAATAAATAAATTTTAAACATGTAATATTAATAATAATTTTAATAAAATTAAGATATTTTAAGTAAATAGTTTTTATCAAAGGTTATTTTAAAAAATTATAATTTTTATTTTTTTATCTATTTCAACTTTACCGTATTCATTTTTATATACTCGACATTCATAAAACTATCGCAACCATTCATGATGTTGGTCGTTATCCTCATGATAGTTCCGTCAGGCGTAAGGAGTGGATTCTTAAAGGCACCGTAATATGGGTTCGATATGTTGTCATCAAGAAGCTCTTTATATGCAATGACTGTTGTATTGTAAGAAATATCCCCTGCTATGATTCCAGTAATCGGATCAGCATAATTCATCGGCTGCCAAGTTGAGCCTGTCCACTTATCTACGAAAATGATGACAGTATAATTTCTTTCAAATAACCCTTTTGTTTCAATGTAGATCCTCGCACTTCTTCCAATCTCGTTAGCAGACAAATAGTTATAATGTTGCATATTGAAATTGTATCCAGGCGCTCCGCCGCATGTCGTGACCGTGTCTGCATAGTTATAATTGAATTGAGTAGACTGAGGTACGACACAAGAATTAATCGTAATTGTTTGATCTTTATGTGGTCGTGTTTTAGTCATGATATCCAATGATGCCAATGAATAATTGACTACTCTTAAATATCCAGATTGCGTTGATGACGATTCTCCACAAAGGTTTTTGGTAGTCAATCTTACTTGGAAATAACCAGCATGCGTCTGTAACCAAGTGCCGCCTGTCCCAGGAAGGTTAAGCAGGTCGGTAGGAAAGGAACTAAGATAGCCTGAACTATAAACAGGAACATACGTACCGCAAGCAGTCGGACTACTGAGAATTTCTATTTGAAACTCCATCGCGCTCGAATTGCTCAGATTGTTCAGCGTGAAAGATGTTGATGAACAAACGGTAATATCGCGAGGAATTGAACAGGTTGCAGGCACCGCACTGCCGCTGACATTAAAACCTGCTGTAGGCGTTATAGGTTTGAAGTATTGGAAATGCCCGGATGTCGATGCTGTAGTTGCTGGACTGCAACTATTTCGAGCGGAAAGCTTGATAATGTAATAATTTCCTGAAACCGCGCTTGCTAATATAGCGTCCAAATACGATGGCAGATTTGCCGTCCATAAACCTGAATAATATGCAGTACCTTGTGTAAATGTCAGAGTCGAATTATAAATGGTCAACTGATATTCAGTATACCCAACGCATGGCGGTGGGTAGGTCGTATTTGGCGTAATTTCCCCACTAGATTCAAGCATCATATCATAAAGAATGTCCATAGTTAATGGGATAAATGTATTGGGAACGCCACATTTCACAATTGATTCGATATGAACCATATCAAGGTTCTTTCCTTGCACCTGATAGATTGGTGGAGGAACAATGATTGCATGGATTTTAAAACAAGAAATGAGTAGCAAGAATAGTAAAGAAAAGAGTTTCATTTATTTTATTGGATTTTATTCTATTGGAATTATGCGTTAATTATTACAGGTAACATAAAAACGAAATAAATGTAATAGAAACTTATGAGATTGAAAAATCCATTGAGTAAGCGGTCGTTTTTTTGATTAAGCGGTCAATTTGCCCTTTAAATTGACGTTAATGATTAAATGGTGTCCAGAAGCCATATTCATCAGGCAAAACTATTCATACGCTTTGACAGTTCCAACAATCAGCAGTTCGACCTGTTTAATCACATGCTCGAAGACAGCATCATATCGGGATTGATATACTGGAACAGAAATACATACGGAGTGGTTGGCTCCATTGCCTCACTTTCTTTTCTTTCTCAGAAGGTTATTCAGTCGAGCCACTGAATCCACTCCCTTAAAGCTTGGTTTCACCTCCCTTTTCTTGTCGTCCCAATCCTCCTTGCGAATACTGTATCCTAAGGAATATTGAACTAAGACTCTTTTATGCGTGAGCCTGATTACAAGGTACGTTCCATCTTGCCTTGACCGTCTATAGTCCAAGGCTAATACGATACTTGTGTTCACGTTAATAAAATTTAAATCTGTGGAATAATACCCCACATATTACACCAGTATTATTTAAATTTCAAGGAACATAAATTATTGATAGATATTGGGTTATCGAGAATACTACATAAATTATTTAAAACCACCTGCATGTAAACTGCATGTATATAGATAAAGGCGTTTTGAAGAAATTCTTCAAAACGCCTTTATTTAATGGTGACCGCGGCACGAATCGAACGTGCGACCGACTGCTTAGAAGGCAGTTGCTCTATCCCCTGAGCTACGCGGCCAAATTAGTGGTAAGTCGTGAGTAATAAGTCGTAAGTCAAAAAATCAACTCATTTTTTACTCATTTTTTACAACGGAGTGCAAAGATATTCTTAAATTGATTAATTTCCCAAAAAATTACCTTAAAAATTATGTCCAATCAAAATATACAAATTGAAGAAAGCTGGAAAGAAGCTTTGACCGATGAATTTGCGAAGCCATATTTTGCAGAATTACGTCAATTTTTGAAGAAAGAAAAGGATGCCGGAAAAGAAATCTACCCACCTGGTTCGCTTATTTTTAATGCTTTTAACTCTACTCCTTTTGATAATGTGCGTGTAATTATTCTTGGTCAGGATCCATACCATGGAAAAGGACAAGCGCATGGTTTGTCATTTTCTGTTCCAATTGGTGTGAAACCGCCACCAAGCTTAGTGAATATCTTTAAAGAATTAAAGAATGAATTTCCTGATTTTCAAATTTCAAATCATGGAAATCTGGAAAAATGGGCAATGCAAGGTGTTTTTTTATTAAATGCTTTTTTAACGGTGGAAGCCAATCAGCCTGCATCGCACCAAAAAAGCGGCTGGCAGGAATTTACGAATGCTGTGATCGAAAAGCTTTCCAAGGAAAGAGAAGATTTGATATTTTTACTTTGGGGTTCGTTTGCACAACAAAAAGCAGTTTTAATAGATGAAACCAAACATACCATCTTGAAAGCACCACATCCATCGCCGTTTTCTGCACATACCGGGTTTTTCGGCTCTAAACATTTTTCTAAAACGAATGAGATCTTGAAAGCAAGAGGCGAAGAAGAAATTGATTGGCAGGTTTAGAGCGAATTAGGATTATTAATGATTTAGTTAAATGATTCTTTCAACCCACAGAATCATTCTTACAACTCATAAAATCATTCTTACAAGTCACAGAATCATTTTTAAATACATTTTTAAGTTTACCCAATTTTAACCGACAACATAGAAATCGAACCCATCGTTAGTTGATCGTTGAATAACGTAATATTTTCTTTTTCGTCTTTTAAAGCTAATGTATATAACAACGGCAAATAATGTTCTGGTGTTGGAATCGATAACTGAAACGCTTTGCCTAATGAAGCATAGTTAATCAATTGCTGATGGTTGTTATTCAAAATAAATTCTTTGAGTTTTGTGTTCGCTTCCATTGCCCAGTCAAAACCGCCGTTTGGATTTTTCCAGTCCAAAATTCCTAAATTATGTACGATGTTTCCGCTGCCAATAATTAACACACCTTTCTTACGAAGCGCCGATAATTGTTTCGCCAGTTCGTAATGATATTGCGGTGCTTGCCTGTAATCCAAGCTCAACTGCACCACAGGAATGTCTGCATTTGGATATAAGTTTTTCAACACACTCCATGAACCATGATCCAAACCCCATTTTTCATCTAACTCAACAGCTGTTTTTGTAATGGTTTTCTTGGTCAGTTTCGCTAATTCAGGACTTCCTTTTGCTGCATACTTTACATCAAATAATGCTTGCGGAAATCCACCAAAATCATGAATAGTTTGTGGCATTTCCATCGCTGTTACAAAAGTACCGCGCGTTTCCCAATGCGCCGAAATACAAAGTATTGCTGATGGTTTCGGTAATGTTTCAGCTGTTTGTTTCCAGCTTTTCACAAATTCCTTTTCTTCTATCGCATTCATCGGACTGCCATGACCGAAGAACAAAACAGGCATGGTTTCGGTGGCTGGCAACTGATTGCTAAATTCTTGAAGCGCATTTAATTTCATCGAAGTTGTTATTAATGGTAATAAAGCCAGCGACGCTAAAAACTCTTTTCTGTTCATAGATTAATAATTTTAGTTCGCTTCTGTTTTGCCGTTTAATAGCTAAATTTACACAAAGTTTTAGTATGCAAAAAACATTTGGAATCATCGCAGCGGTTTATGGTGCGTTGGCTGTAATATTAGGTGCCTTTGGTGCGCACGCATTAAAAGAAAAATTAGATACGTATCATTTAGATATTTTCAATAAAGGCGTGCAATATCAATTTTATCATGTAGTTGCGTTGTTTGCAGTGGTTCTGTTATCAACTAAAATTCAAACTAAATCATTGGATTTTGCCGGTTGGTTTTTTATTATAGGAATTTTATTTTTTTCCGGCTCCTTATATTTATTGGCAACACGCAGTTTAACAGGTTTAGATTCATTAACGCCAATCATCGGGCCGATTACGCCAATTGGTGGTTTGTGTTTTATTATTGGCTGGGTTTTATTGGCATTTTCTTTTTCTAAACTGTAAGATTTTCGTTGTCTGAACCACTGATTAAACGGATTAAAGGATTTCACAGAACAATAATAATATGAAAAAAAATATTTACGCTAAACGCTTGTTACTTACTACTTTTTACTTACTACTTACTACTAATCTTTTATTTTCGCAGCAATCACCTTCTGGAAGAATTAGCGGAAAAGTGGTTGATGCAACAAAATCATCGCCATTAGAATATTCATCTGTTACCATAAAAAGCTTGAAAGATTCAACTCTTATTTTAGGTTCTTTGGTTGATGAAAAAGGTTTTTTTGAAATTGCAAATGTGCCATTTGGCGCTTATGAATTAACAGTATCTTTTGTTGGTTATACTGATTTTGTGCAGAAACCGATATTAGTAATTCCACCTGATAAAATGAGTGTAAACTTAGGCACTTTAAAAGTAACGGAAGACTCAAAAGTATTACAGGAAGTTCAGGTAACGGCTGAGAAAAATTTTATGCAAATTAATGCTGAAAAGAAGGTTTTTAACATGGATAAAAATGTATTGGCCACAGGTGGTTCGGCTATTGATGCGTTGAAACAAGTGCCTGTTGTTGATGTTGACCAGGACGGAAATTTATCGATGCGTGGTTCCGGAAATCTGCGTGTTTTCATCAATGGAAAACCTTCCGGAATTACCACTAATAATACAAAAGCTATTTTAGATGCGATTCCATCTTCGCAGATCGAAAGCATTGAAGTAATCAATAATCCATCTGCAAAATTTGATGCTGAAGGCGACGTTGGCATCATCAATATTATTTTAAAAAAGAATACGAAAGCTGGTTTGAACGGCAATTTCACGATTGGATATGGAACCAAATATGACGCAAATACTGGTGTTACTGTCAGTTACAGAAAAAACAACATCAGCATTACAACAGGATATAATTTCAGGTTTACAGAAAGCTATTATAAAGGAACGAGCCAGCGTTATAATTTCTTTCCTAATCAATCGCCATATTATTTAAATACTATTGACAGAGGTGATTATAATACTTTTGCAAACACCGTAAATGCAAATTTAGACTGGAGCATTAAAGAGAAAAATTCATTATCATTCGGAACATTATTAAGTCAATCTTATTCTAAAACCAACGCCAAAGTTCGTACTGATTTTTTAGATTCTTTTGTTGATTATTTGTACGCATATAATCGTTATGAAGAATCAAAAGATCTGAATTACAATGCAGAATTGAATACATCTTACAGAAGAACTTTCAAAGATAATTCTAACGACTTGATCTTATCAGGAAACTATGCTTACTCGAACAGAGGTTCATTACCAACCTATACGCAAAAGACTGTAAATGCTGCTAATTCGGAGCTTCCAAACATAGACTTATTGCAGCATAATGAAAGCAAAAACATTTCTCATTCAGGCTTTGCACAGGCAGATTACACACAGCCTTTTAAAAAGATAAAATCAAAATTAGAGCTTGGTTATAAATTTGCCATGCGTGATATTTCCAGTGAATTATCAGCTGATTCTTTGCTAAGTGCAACACAGCAATATGTATTTGACAGCTCTATTTCCAACAAGTATAGGTTTAATGAAATGATAAATGGCGGTTATATTATTTTCAGCGGCGCTGTAAAAAAAATAATGAATTACAAAGCCGGTATTCGTTTAGAAAACACCAATATTCTTATTAAACAAAATGTAGGCAACCAAAAATACACGCAGAAATATTTTGATTATTTTCCATCAGCTTCTGTTTCATTTAATTTACCAAAGAGTCATTCTATCAGTCTTTCTTACAGTAAACGTATTAACAGACCGAATGCTGAGCAGTTAAATCCTTTTGGTGATTACAGCGATCCATATAATATATTGACAGGAAATCCGAATATGAAACCGGCTTACACGCATGCTGTTGAGTTGACGCACGTAAAATCAATTGATGTAAAACCATCTAAAAAAGATTCTACATTTCAGCGCAGCATATTCTTTAGTACGACTGTTTATTACAGGTATGCTTACAATGTTTTTACACGTTTCAGAACTGTTGACAGTTTTGGTCGTTCTATTGTAAACTTTGATAATTTAAGTATCGGTCAAAATGTTGGTATAGAATTTACCAACAGAACTTCTTTATTCAGATGGTGGAATTTTGTTTTATCTGCAAATTTATTTCAGAATAAAATTAAAGGAAATGTACCAAACGGCGAAGTTGACGCAACAACAAACAGCTTTCAATACAATCTAAGGCTGATGAATAATTTTACCATTGGAAAGCATACTTCTATACAGTTGATGGTGTTTTACAGAAGCAAGATCAAATTTCTTCAAGGAGAAATCACACCGATGGTTTTTGCTAATTTAGGTGTAAAATATGATTTCTTGAAAAACAACAAAGCAAGTATAGCTGTGAATGTGAGTGATATTTTTCACACGCAATATTTTGGCGTAACAACTGATGGAACATCATTTACAGGCAATGCAAAACGTTATTGGGAAAGTACTGTAGGTAATATCGTATTTACTTACAGATTTGGAAAATCAGAAAATAAAGGACCGCAAACGAACAAGAAGAAAAGTAATTTTGAAGACAATGGTGCAGGTGTTGATGGTGGTGGTTAACTATTTATTTTTACCGAATTTCAATTCCTTAATCAGGTCAATAAAGTCTTTATCTTTTTCCCAACCTTTGTAGTAAACATCTTTTGCGATGTATGAAAAATATTTTACATCTTCAAAAAGACCTTCTTTTTTCGCATTTCGTAATGCATTAAAACATTCGTTCTTATTGGCTTCAGCAGCTTCAATGCGTGCAATGTAGTAATATATCAAGCCTTTACTGTTTGTGAGCTGTAGTGCCTGGTAAAAATCTTTTCGTGCACCTTTATAATTTTCCATTTCAAGCTTGCAAGTACCTCTGTCTCTATAAAAATCAGACCTGTAATTAACAAGCTTAATAGCGTTATCATAAAACTGCATGGCAATCGTATAGTTCTTTTGCTTTTGCAATAATTTACCTAAATATAAATGTGCGTTTTCATCTTTTGGATCTAACTGCGATGCATATAATAGATCTTTGTAAGCACCTGTGAGGCTATCCATGTGATACCTTACGATACCACGATTGCGATAAGCTAATTGAAAATCAGGTTTTAATTCTATGGATTTATTAAAATCTTTTTCAGCAGTTCGTAAGTCGACCAAGCTTGCAGACGCAATATTCTGGTTATTATAACCTGCCGAACCTTTATTGTTGTAAGCCATGTAATTAGTGGAATCCAACTGAATGATTCTTTTAAAGTCTCTGATGGCCAATTCAAATTTATCAGCATAATAGTAGCACATGCCTCTGCTGTTTATCAAATCAATTACAGAATCTTTTAAATAAATCGCCCTGTTAAAATATGGTATGGCTTCGTTAAACTTTTTTTGCTTCACCAGCATGTTTGCCATATCAACATACGCAGCTAAATATTTTGCATCAATTTTTAAGACCATTGCATAATTTTCTTCCGCAGCCAAATAATTATCTACTTTATAAAAGCAGTAACCTTTCCAGTACAAAGCATCTCTGTCTTTTGGATTTGATTCTAAGAATGTATTTAAGGTAGATATGGCAGGCAAATAAAATTTTTGCTGTATCTGCTGCTTGGCAAATTCTAAAATTGGGTCTGCACCTTTTTTTGCATAAGAATTATTTGTAAAAAAAAACAACATCAATAGCGTAAACAATGACCATTTTACTGCGTTGCTTTTAGAAAAACTTCGTACGAAGTTTCTTGTCTTTAAAAAAAATATTTTCACAACTTGCTATAGTTTATGCTTTTCCACCTCAATAATAGAAAAATCTTTTTTCTCAATTCTTTTAAAATTTCCACTATTGTTTATAGAATCCACCGGATATTCGGTTGGCACTTTGATATAAATCTTCACATCATTCAACACATTATCAGTCCATTCGAGTTCCACTTTATTTCCGCTGACGTAGATATTTTCAATTTCCGTGCCAGAAAAAAAGTGTCCTTTGCTGCCTGCAATAGCAAATGGTGTGTAGCCTACATTCAAATAACATTTCGATGAATGCTTTGAAATTTCGATACGCTTATCACCTTTTACCAAATCTTCCGTTACATTATCGAAGTACAAACTCTTTGGCAATTTATACATTTTAGCAGAATCACTTGTATTAACTAATGCTAAATAATACCTATCTTTTATACTAAAACTTATAGTGTAAAAATTATCATGAAAATTTACCTGTACATCTTTTATTGGCATCAGCGGAAAAATAGACTTATATAACAACAAAGTTTTTTCATCGTATTCGCCAATATTATCTGATGTAAACAACAAATGACCAAACAATAAATTTGCCAACAACAAAGAATATTTTTCGTTGAATGACAGAACATTTTTATTCTTTCTGAGCATGAAAACATCAGGATCATTCCAAAACCATTTACCTGATAATTGTCGACGTGAGATAGTATTATGTATAGCATTTAAGGTGGATGGCCTTTCTCTTGCACGAACCCATTTTAACAAAACAAAATCCCATTTTAAATGAATGTCCGGACCAATTCTGCAATAATCTGTATTGCCGTTTGCAGCTGCTAATAAAGGAACACCACAACCTAAGATCATTTTTTCACCGATACATTCGCGTAAAAAATGCATGGCATCATACATGATTTGTCCGCGAGATTTTCCATTTCTTGGAAGCAATGCTGTTCCATATAAAAAATCAAGTTTAACTAAATCAAAATTCCAATCTTTTAAAACCGTATCGAAAACTTTTTTTAAATAGGCACGCACTTCTTCATTATAAACATCTAAAGCATAAAACCAATAACTCCACATTGGATTGAAGCCAATTTTCAAAAAATTTCCTTTTGCATCTTTCAATATCCAATCAGGTTTTTCTTTTACAATAAATGAATTTTGTTCGCAGGCAAATGGCGCCAGCCACAAGCCTGCTTTTATATTTTGCTGATGAATTTTGTCAACGATATTTTTTAAACCATTTGGAAACCGATCATTAAAATTCAGCCAATCGCCAACTGCTTTTTGATAACCATCATCAATCTGAAAAATCTCGATCGGCACCTTATTTTTTGCAAATGATTGTAAATTATCTTCAATGATCTTTTCGGAAATATTGGTGTAGTAATAATACCAGCTTGTCCAGCCGATGGCAGGTTTTGCATTAATTTGCTTTAAGTTTTGTGCTTCAAAATAATTCTGGAAACACATCCATTCATAAGCGTTTGCTGCAAAAATATCAGCCAAAATAAATTCCTCTTTTGTTACAAAACCTTTGCAATCTTTTTGAATGATCAACTTGTTTTCGTTTGCATGATGTTCAAAAATGGTGTAACCAATTTCATCATTTAAAGAACCTAAGAATTGAACTTTTCGTTTTGGTAATTTTATGTAAGTGTAAGTCCAGCTATGCGCAACACCTTTTTTATTTTTATAATTATAGAACAAACCATCACCATAAGCTTCGCCTATTTTTTTGATACCACGACGTTGTTGTTTTAATTTTTCTTCTTTTGTATAAATTTTAGATTCTGTCCATGATTGAAAACCATTGCAAAAAACACCAGTACTTTCTGTGTAATCCAATTTTGTTTCGATAAAAAAATCAATTAATTCAATTTCATCTTTTGGAGAAAGTTTTACCTGGTAACGTTTATCGCCATTTACATCATCAAGTAAAAATTCTATTTGCAAATCCTGATTTTCAAATACAGAAAAATCTTTTGAAGTAATTTCCTTAGACTGATTTTGAACAGAATATTTTAATACGAATTGTAGGAATTGCATGTATGAGTTTTAACCACAAAGTTATCAAAGTGATGACACAAAGCACACAAAGTTTTTTAATTGTATCAACTTTGTTAACTTGCAGCAAATTTACTAAAATGTCAATCAAAAACATCACAGTTATAGGTTCAGGAACAATGGGCAACGGAATCGCGCATGTTTGCGCTCAATTTGGCTACCATGTTTCTTTAGTTGATATAGCACAAACCGCTTTAGATAAAGCCATTTTAACCATTACAAAAAATTTGGACAGACAAGTACAAAAAGGTTCTATTACTGAAGATGTGAAAACGCAAACACTCCAAAATATAAAAACATTTACTTCTGTTAAGGATTGTGCAAACACAAGTGATCTGGTGATTGAAGCTGCTTCTGAAAACTTTATTATTAAAGAAAAAATATTTCGTGAGCTGGATGAAATTTGCGCGCCTCATTGCATTTTAGCAAGTAATACTTCTTCTATTTCTATAACAAAAATTGCTGCCTGTACAAAGCGACCTGATAAAGTAATTGGTATGCATTTTATGAATCCGGTTCCTGTGATGAAGTTGGTAGAAGTGATTCGTGGTTATGCTACAAGTGACGAAACGAATAATTTGGTTTTTGAAGTTTCGAAAGCTGTACAAAAAATTCCTGTTGAAGTAAATGATTATCCAGGTTTTGTGGCGAACAGAATTTTGATGCCAATGATAAACGAAGCAATTTATACTTTGTATGAAAGTGTTGCAGGTGTTTATGAAATTGATACAGTGATGAAATTAGGTATGGCACATCCAATGGGTCCGTTGCAATTAGCAGATTTTATTGGCTTAGACGTTTGCTTAGCAATTATGCGTGTTTTGCACGATGGTTTTGGAAATCCCAAATATGCACCTTGTCCGTTGTTGGTGAATATGGTAACTGCCGGTTATTTAGGTGCAAAAAGCGGTGAAGGTTTTTATAAATACGAACCCGGAAATAAAGAATTGGTGGTGAGTTCTATGTTTAAGTAATTAGTTTAGATATTCACTTAAACTCCTCTTTGATAATTTGCAAAACCTCATTTGCAATAATTGCATTGCTACCAATGATTTGTTTGCCATGAAGCCAATTATTTCCACCTTTAAAATCATAAATTTTTCCACCAGCTTCTTGTAAGATCAAAGCACCTGCAGCAACGTCCCAAGGCGAAAGTGAATATTCAAAGAATGCGTCAAATCTTCCGCAAGCTGTATAACAAAGATCTGTTGCAGCAGAACCTAATCTGCGAATTCCACGTGTAGAAGTCATCAGTCTTTTGAAAACATTTATGTAGTTTTCCAGCAGATCATAATCATAATAAGGAAAGCCTGTTGCTATCAAACTGTCTGCAAGCGTTGGTCTTTTAGAAACAGCAATCGGATGACCATTTAAAAAGGCACCACCATCTTTGCTTGCATAAAAACACTCATTTCTATTCAGCTCCAAAACTACACCAAGCACCACTTCGTCATGATGCTTTAAGCCAACAGAAATAGCAAACACAGGTACTTCATGAATAAAATTGGTTGTGCCGTCTAACGGATCAATGATCCATTGCCACTCACCTTTCTCTTCTGCAATTGTATTTTCTTCTGTTAAAAATGTTGCTAATGGAATAATGGTTTTCAGTTCATCTACCAGCATTTGTTCGGCTGTCTTATCTACATAAGTCACTAAGCTATTCAGCGATTTTGTTTCCACATCTTTGCTTTCGATGCTGCCAATTTCTCCATGAATAAAGTTGCCTGTTTTTTTTACCGCTACAATAGTTTGCGCTCGTATGCTTAATAGATCTTCCATATTGTTTTAATTATTGAATTGTAGAGTTAATGACTTATTGAATTAAGTGTTAAAATTATTTCTTGTGCAATCTGATTATCAATAATACAAAATTAGAAATTCTACAATGCAATAATTCTATAATTAATTCTTTCCTTCCATTACAACAACAAATTCGCCTTTCGGTTCTTTAGCAGAAAAATGTATAATTGCTTCGGCTACTGTTCCTCGGAAATTTTCTTCGAATTTTTTTGTTAACTCTCTGCTGATAGATACTTTTCTGTCTTCTCCGAAATATTCTTTCATTTCATTCAGTAATTTCAGAACACGGTAAGGCGATTCGTAAAAAATAACAGTTTTGGTTTCTTCCAATAATTCCTTTAGTCTTTTTTGTCTTCCTTTCTGATGCGGCAAAAATCCTTCAAAAATAAACCGATCTGTTGGAAAGCCTGAATTTACTATAGCTGGTACAAACGCGGTTGCGCCAGGCAGGCACTCTACTTCAACACCTTCTTTTAAACATGCTCTTACCAATAAAAAACCAGGATCGGAAATTGCAGGTGTTCCAGCATCAGAAACCAATGCCATTGTGGTTCCGGATTTTATTTGTTGTACAATATTTTCTACAACTTTATGCTCATTGTCTTTATGATATGCTTGCAATCGAGTTTCTATTGCATATTGCTGACATAAAAATCTGGATGTTCTTGTATCTTCTGCAAGAATAAGCTCTACAGATTTTAAAGTTTCTATCGCACGCAACGTAATATCTTTTAAGTTGCCGATAGGTGTTGGAACGATGTATAATTTCATTTGGTAAATATAGATTAGTAAAATTATACAATTGCTGCTTCTAAACTTAGTTTATTTTATTTTTTGATGATAATATTTTTCATTCCATAGATAAAAATAATTATCGTGGTTCAAACATAAAAAAAGCCATCGCAGTACGATGGCTTTGTTCATTTGATAAGATCTTTTTACACAAAGAAATGTACAATATAATAAGTGATTGATGCTAATAATGCACTAATTGGAATAGTTAATACCCATGCCCAAAGTAAGTTAACAGTAACGCCCCAACGTACTGCACTTAAACGTTTTGTTGCGCCAACACCAATGATTGCTCCGGTTATGGTATGTGTGGTAGAAACAGGAATACCCATTTGTTCTGTTAAAAATAACGTAGTTGCACCAGCTGTTTCTGCGCATACACCTTCGAGTGGTGTTACTTTTGTAATTTTAGTACCCATTGTTTTTACGATCTTCCAACCACCGCTTAGTGTTCCCAAACTAATCGCTAAATAACATGATAATGGAACCCAATCAGGCATTGCTTTGATATCAACGATAGTGCCATTTGCAATAAGTGCCGCAGCAATAATACCCATTACTTTTTGTGCATCGTTGCCACCATGACCAATGCTGAATGCTGCTGATGACAAGAGTTGTAATTTTTTAAAATTATTAGCTGTGCGCTGTGCGCTTGGCTCTTTTATTTTCTCTGTATAAATGAAAGAGATGATAATCAACAGTAGCATGGCAATTAAACCATAGCGAATAATCCTGTTGTCAGATTTATCCATTTCTTTTTCTAATTCTTTGTTTATATTAATGCTAACTTCTTTCCTAAAATCTTCAATCTGATCCGGTTGAACAGCAACTTTTGCGATCATTGCATCTGCCATTTTTTCGTTTCCTAATTCTTCATGTTTTTTTGCAATTGGTTTTAATGAATCTACTGCTGCCTGAGCAAAATCTGCTGCCTGCTTGTGTTTGGGATCTTTTTTAGCCAACACTTTAAGTTGCTCAACTTTAAAAAACAACTTCAGGTTATCTTCTATTTTAGAAGTTTTTGCATCTTTCAAATTCACGTTGTCAGCAATTTGCTGAGCTACTTTTTTTGAACCATTATTTTCATAAAACTTTACATACTCAAAAGATTTTAATGCATTGGCTTTTGCTTTAGCATATTTTTCTTCGTTCTTTACTTTATCGGCAGCTTTTGTTGGGTCTGCGATATCTTTAGCATATTTATCTACATTAAAAAACTTCTCTACATTCTCGTCAATTTTCACTTCCTGAAAATGAATAAATGTAAACCAAATAGCAACACATGTTAGCAATAATACACCTGTTTTAATCCATGTATACCTGTTCATCATTACCAAAGTATAGAACATGGAAATTGCCATACCTATGAGTGGTGCAAGAAAAATAAACGCAATAGTTTTTAGTACTTTTCCGCTGTCGATAATCTCTCTTATTGGCATCATTCCTTTTTCTATGAAAGCATATGTAATAGCTGCACCTGCGAAACCGCCAATTAATGTATGTGATGATGAAGACGGAATACCATACCACCATGTTAGTAGGTTCCAGATAATTGCTGCAATTAAACCGGCAAATATTACCGGCAAGGTGATAAACTCTTTGTTTACAGTTTTACCAATGGTGTTTGCTACTGCGTGATCCTGGAAAATAAAGAATGCAACAAGATTGAAAAATGCTGCCCAGATTACAGCTTGAAAAGGTGTGAGAACCTTAGTAGATACTATGGTTGCAATAGAATTTGCTGCATCATGGAAACCGTTGATGTAATCAAATAATAAAGCCAGTATAATAATGATGAATATAAATTCCATGTTTTGAATGTTGAATTTTTAATGTTGAATGTTGAAATAGGTTATAATTATCTTTATACAACTTATTATTTTTCACTTACTACTATCTTTATGAGTATTTAATTACGATTGATTCGATTACATTTGATGCATCCTGACATTTATCGGAAACCATTTCTAATTCTTCGTATAAATCTTTCATCACAATAATTTTTACCGGATTATCTTTATTGTTTTTTATCAACTCACCCATTGCCTGGTTGTATAATAAATCAACTTTTGATTCGTAACCGTGAATATTTAAACAAGCTGCATTTACTTTTTCTAAGTTTTTCATATCACGCAACTCATAAATTGCAGTACGCAATGCTTTTACAGCTTCATTATTTAATTCAGCCATTTTAAAAACATAATCATTAAATTCAGAAAATTCGTAATTCTTCATTTTATTGCCGACTTCATCAATGTAGTCAACCACATCATCCATTGCTGATGCCAATGCATGTATATCTTCTCTATCAAAAGGTGTAATGAAATTTTTACTTAATTCAACATATAAATTGTGTGTAATGTCATCTGCCTGATGTTCTAAACCGCCTGTTTCTGCTAATATTTCAAAGCGTTTTGAATCTGCTTCTTTCATTGCAGCCATAAATACTTCGCTTACTTTTACAGATATATCTGCAATTTGTTCAAACAGAGTTTGAAAAATTTTGTCTTTCGGTTGGAATAATTTTAAGAATGAAAATGCCATGTTATTGTGTTTTATTTTTAATGTTTTTGTTAAATAATAATTTGTACCTGCAAACGCCACATACCACTTTTTCTTTTTATGGTTTTGTTATCTGTAAGTGTATAATCTGTTTGAATTTTTAAGTTGTGTAAATAAAAGTATTTTGCGAAGCTCAATGTATAATCGTTTGTTTTGTCCAAAGTGCCTGTTTTTCCTGCAAAAGTATGATTATACCTGAAAGAAATATCATAATGCTTTTTAAATGTGTAACCGGCTGCTGCAAATATTGCATGACCTTTACGATAAAGATTTGCCGTATCATTTTTAACGGTTCTAAATATATAATCACCATAGACATTCAAACCTTTCCATTTAAAATTAACATCAGCTATTGTTGTATGAATATCTTTTTGGAATGTATCGCTAATTGTATTTCCACCTAACTGTCCGTTTTGATAAATGGCTTTATTGTTGAAATCATAAGCTACACCAATTGCTAATTTAGGTTTGCTATTTCTTGAAAGATCTGCATAACTATAATTATTAAAATCACCCAAAGGCAACCATTCAACACGCGCAGTATAATCAAAGTGCTGAAAGCTTGCACTTGTATAATTTCTGCCTTCACCTGTTGATATAGATATGGTTGGTCTTACGATCATTTTTTTACCAAAATTAGTTTGCAGCTGAATTCCAAAATCTCTGTCTAATCTCAACAATGCATCTGTATTACTTCTGTCGATAAACTGTTGAAACTGCATTGGTGTTATTTGTTCACGATTGCCCGGTAATTTTCCTTGTCCAAATTGTAATGAAAAATGCTTGTTAGGATTGTATTTTAAAAACGCATCCAATAAAATTCCATTTTTAATTTCTATTGGAGAAAGACCTATTTGCGTAAAATATTGCAGCTTATTATGAAAGAAGAAGCCGTTAACACGAAAACGAATTCTGCGAACTTGCGCAGCTACGGTTGGTTTTATATTCTTATCAAAAATTTTATTCACTTCGATACGGTTCTGGTTGATAAAACTTAAATTGAAAGACATGGATGAGTCTGAATCTGTTACTGTCATGCCGTTTCCGAGTTTGAATGAAACTTTGGCGTCGCCGGCAAAATTTTTGAAATTCATGATACAAAATATGGTACATAACAATACCGTTTTGCATTGTGAAAAAGTTGTTTTCATCTGTGTTGGTGCGTTGGTGTGTGTGCGTACTGACCATTGGTTCTGAACCTGTCAGATTTGTGTTGCCTTGTGAAGACATAAAATTAAAAAAGATGCAATTTGTGTGTGTGTCAAAATTCATCACTGCAAAGTTCAGAAAAATTGCGCTACTATGTGCTATTTTGTGGTTTTGATATTTACCAACAAGCTATATGAAGATAATTTTAAATTGTTAACTATATGAATTTCAGCTAAATAGATATGGCGATTTGAAGAAACCAGCAGCAATATTCATGTTAGAATAAAAACGTTCACAGAAAATTCACAAAAATCATACATAAAATACTAAAATCGAATAAATTGTTAAGTGTTTTGTTTCTGAAACTAAAAGAATGTAATTACTGTTAATTAATTTTAAAGAGTTATAAATTTATACAGAAAGGTGTGATATTTGTAGCAAACAAGAAAAACTATATTTGAAACAATTTTTAACCATATTATTACTGCTGAATTTTTTAGTATTCATTTTACCTGTAAGTATTGGAAAGAATGTTGCTAAGCAATTTTCCACATCAATGCCTGCAGAAGAAGAACATGGTTCCCAAAAAGGGTTTGATCTAAAAGAAAACAGTTCAAAGCTATTACATTCATTTAAGCATTTTAATTTTTCAGAAGACATATTTTACCTGCTTTCTAAAGAGCGCTTCTCACATTATATGCAACATACTTTTCCTGTTGATTGGCTCGAAACATTTTCGCCGCCACCGGATCTTGCATAGACTGCTTCACATTTATTAAAATATTCTTAGTCATATTGTGACTGTGCTATTTTATCCTATTCCTTATTATTTAAAAAACTAAAAGTTTATGACTTCTTCAAAAAACATGTTTACACATCTACGTGCTGACTTATCATCAGGCTTAGTTGTTTTTTTAATTGCGCTTCCGTTATGTTTAGGTATTGCCTTAGCATCAGGCGCACCATTATTTTCGGGCTTGATCGCAGGTATTATTGGTGGTATTGTTATTGGCAGCATAAGTAAATCCAGCTTAAGCGTAAGTGGACCGGCTGCTGGCTTAACTGCTATTGTATTAAGTGCTATCACAGAAATTGGCGCATTTGAATTATTTCTTTGTGCCGTAATTATTGGCGGTTTTCTGCAAATTATTTTAGGTATTGTAAAAGCCGGAAGTATATCTTATTATTTTCCTTCGAATGTAATTGAAGGAATGCTTGCTGCTATTGGAATCATCATTATTATGAACCAGCTGGAACACGCTATTGGTATTGGCGGCATTGCTAAAGAAGAAGAAGAATTTAAGTTATTTACGTTTTTTAAAGCAATTAAAAATGGTATGCATCACATCGGTGCAATAAGTATTGCCGGTGTTTCTATTGCTATTTTGCTGCTTTGGCAGCGACCATTTATGAAAAGGCTGCAATTTGTTCCTGGCGCATTAATCGCTGTAATTGCAAGTATTCTTTTAAATGAGCTATTTATAACACAAGGTTATTCATTTGCTATCACAGATAAAAATATGTTGGTGAACATTCCAATCATGAAATCATTTAGTGATTTTACCAGCAGCTTTACACTACCTAATTTCTCCGGTTTTCTTCGTCCTGACATTTGGATAGTTGGTGCTACTATTGCCGTTGTTGCTTCTATCGAAACTTTATTGTGCATTGAAGCAACCGACAAACTGGATCCATTGAAAAGAAATACACCTGCAAACAGAGAATTGGCTGCACAAGGAATAGGAAACATGATAAGCGGTTTTATTGGTGGCTTACCTATTACTTCAGTAATTGTGCGTTCATCGGCAAATATAAATGCAGGTGGAAGAACGAAGCTGGCAAGTATATCACATGGTGTATTATTATTGTTATCAGCAGTAACTATTCCTTTCTTATTAAACAAGATTCCATTGGCAACTTTGGCTGCTGTGTTAATATTAACAGGTTATAAATTATGCAATCCATCTGTATTTAAGCATATGTGGAAAGAAGGCAAATGGCAATTCATTCCATTCATTGCTACGGTTGTAGCAATTGTTGCCACCGATTTATTAAAAGGAGTTGCATTTGGTATGATTATCAGTATAGCTTATTTATTGCGCCAAAACATTAAGAATGCTTATTACTTTCATCGTTCCAGTTATAAAAATGGTGATGTAATAAAAATAGAATTATCAGATGAAGTTTCTTTCTTAAACAAAGCAAGCATCTTGCTAACCTTAGACCACTTACCGGAAGGCAGTATTGTAGTTATTGATGCCAGTAAATCAATATTTATTGACCATGACGTGTTGCAGGTGATCAGAGAATTTAAAGATGTTAAAGCACCTGAAAAAAACATTCAACTATCGCTAACAGGATTTAAAGAGCATTATGAAATAGGAAATACAGAACATATTGTAATGATGAATTCTGATTTGCTATCTGCAAAAGAACATCCTTTACGTACATCAGGCACACAAAAAGAATTAATAAAAGATCTAACAAAATTGAAATCTCAAAAAACAAATTCAAATGAACACAACGAACAATAATACTATATCAACACCGGAAAGAGCACTTTACAGATTACGTGAAGGAAACTTTCGTTTTATGAATAACATCAGGCAAAAAAGAAATTTTTTACAACAAGTGCAAGACACAGCTGAAGGACAAAATCCTTTTGCAGCAGTACTAAGTTGCATGGATTCGCGAACGACCAATGAGATCATTTTCGACTTAGGTATCGGTGATATTTTCAGCATCAGAATTGCAGGAAATGTACTTAGTGAAAATGTATTAGGCAGTTTAGAATACGCGTGCAAAGTTGCAGGCGCGAAATTCATCATCATCTTAGGTCATACTTCCTGCGGTGCAATAAAAGGTGCATGTGATGATGTAAAGCTTGGAAATCTTACTGTTCTTCTAAATAAAATAAAACCGCATGTGCGCGAAGAAACCACTATCGTTTATGACAGAACATCAAAGAATGATGAGTTTGTAGAAAAAGTGGCAGCTTTAAACGCAAAAGCAGGCATTCAAGGTATTATGCTACAAAGTCCGATTTTAAGAGAAATGATCGAAAATGGCGAAATTGGTATTATTGCAGCTATGTATCATGTAGAAAATGGTATTGTCGATTTCTTCGAAGATTCATTGATTTTAAATAATGCTGCTGTAACAGCAGAATAATAGCTCATCCTTTAAGTAAAATAAAAGACCTGTAATATAAATTTACAGGTCTTTTTTTATTTCCATTTTATGATGATTATTACATAATACTTTCTGCAATTATTTTTATAAATTTATTCGTGCAACAAAAAACTACATATACTGCAGATTATTTTATTAATGGCATTCTTCAAAAAGACAGAATCATTTTCAGTAAGGCAATCACGCTAATTGAAAGCACTAAACCAAGCGATGAATTGCTGGCAGAAGAAATTATACAAGCTTGTTTACAAACAAAGAAGACAAGCAAAAGAATAGCAATTACCGGCGCACCAGGTGCAGGCAAGAGCACATTTATTAATGCTTTTGGAAAATTATTATTAGATAGTAATAATTCTGTTGCTGTATTAGCAATTGATCCAACCAGCAGTATCAGCAAAGGCAGCATTTTAGGCGATAAAACCAGGATGGAAGATTTGATAAGCAATGAGAATTGTTTTATCAGACCAACAGCCAGCAGTACAACTCTTGGTGGTGTGGCTCGCAAAACACGTGAAACCATTGTACTTTGTGAAGCTTTCGGTTTCGATTATATTTTAGTAGAAACGGTTGGTGTTGGACAATCAGAAACGCTTGTAAAAAACATGACGGATTTATTTTTACTGTTGCTGCTGCCAAACTCAGGTGATGAATTACAAGGCATCAAACGCGGAATTATGGAAATGGCTGACATTGTTTTGATCAATAAATCTGAAAAAGAAAATGAAGCATTGGCAAAGATCGCAGCCACACAAGTAAAGCATGCTTTACATTTATTTAGTGCTAATGAAAAAAACTGGACAACACAAGTTTTAAATATTTCATCGCTTCAAAATATTGGTTTAGATAAACTGCAAGAAACTATTGATTCCTATTTCTTACTGATCGAAACATCAGGTTTTATTACACATAAGAGGCAACAGCAACAATTAAAATGGTTAGATGAATCTATCATTTTACAAATTCAGGATAAAATAAACAACGATGGAAAAATTCGTGCTATGAAATCGGAATTAGAAAATAAAGTAAAGACCAATGAAATAGATGCCAATAAAGCAGCTAAATTATTAGTAGAAAAAATCTTTGGTAAAGATTGATTTATTTTACAGTTTCTACTGCATCTACATAGCGGTTGGTTTCGCCTTGCCAAAAGAACTTTCCTCTTTTTTCTTCATAATGCAAACTTACATTCTTGTTGCTGCCACGCATAATTTCATTCAATTGTTCAGCTACTTTGTCATCTTTTACTGAAAAGCTCCATGTATTATTATTAGTATTGCTGCCACCGGCTGCATTTACGCTTCCTGAATTTAAAGTACCTTCATATGTTTTGAATATAAACCCATTTTGAGAAAAGTTTACCAATAATCCTGCGCTGTAACCTTCTTTTGAGGAAGTACCATAATAGAAATACGTACCTGCAAAAAACAATATCGCTGCAAATATGAGCAGATAAAATAATTTCCTAAAAAATCTTTTTACAGGATGAGTCTGTGGTGGTGTTACATTATTATTGTTCGGTGCTTGCTGTGCCATATTAAATATTTTGTCTAAAAATAAACATTAATTTTCACTTATAACAAAATAGAATTTAATTAGCCACCATCTACTACAATTAGACTGCTACGAAAAAATGTGATTACCGTCTAATAAAATTCAATATATCACCAAATACATCTACTTTTTACTTTGCAAATCAATCTCAAAAACGTTACATTTTTCAACAAACCTGACTATATTTAGGGTAATTATAAAATTGAATTATCTTTATACTTCATGAGGTCTGTTAATAAAATACTTTTAAGCATTTGCTTCTTACTATATTCGGTTTCAAGTTTTGCCACGCATAACCGTGCAGGCGAAATTACTTATAAGCACATTTCGGGTTTTACTTACGAATTCACTATTTCTACTTACACTAAGCTAAGCGGTGCCAGTCAGGATGCAGACAGGCAAAGGTTAGGAATTTCCTGGGGCGACGGCACCTTCGATTCATTAAATCGGGTTTCACAAACTTTTTTAAACGGAAATCCACCTTTCGATATTTATGCAAATAAATACATAGGCATTCATACTTACTCAGGTCCTTTTACTTATGTAGTTGGAGTTTCGGATCCAAACAGAATTGATGGTATTATTAATATTGGAAATGCGGTTGGAAGCTTATTTTATTTAGAAGATACGGTGAAGATCTTAGATCCGAATATTATTGGCTATAACAGTTCGCCACAGCTTCTGAATCCACCGATAGAATATGGAAATGTCGATCAGATTTTTGTTCATAATCCAAACGCCTTTGATCCTGATGGTGATAGTTTATCATTTACTATCTCATCACCTTTACAGGCAAGTGGCATTCCTGTAAGTGGCTACACACCACCTGATCAGATCGCGCCAGGACCAGACAATCAAATCTCTATTAATCAAAGAACAGGTGAGCTGCTTTGGGATTCACCACAGCGTGCAGGTGTTTACAATATCGTTATTTTAATTAAAGAATATCGCGGCGGCATATTTATTGGTTCGGTTATTAGAGATTTGCAGATCATCATTGATGCAACCAATAATTCACCTCCAAAACTGATAGTTCCATTACAGATATGTAAGATCATCGGCGATACCATTCAGTTTACAGCTACTGCCTCAGATCCAAATCTAACAGACAAGGTGACGCTGAGTGCAAATGGTGCGCCTTTTATTGCGGCTAATAGTCCTGCAACTTTTGTTGTAGGTATTCCTGCTAATCCTGTTTCAGGTGTTTTTAGATGGGCAACAACATGCGATCATCTTTTAAAAAATGATTACCTGGTAGTATTTAATGCTGTTGATAATTTTGACAGTCCACCATTAACAGATTCTAAAACATTAACAATAAAATTATTAGCACCACCACCAAAAAATTTTACAGCAACACTGAATACATTTAATAAAACTGTTGCCTTAAAATGGGATAGTTTATATGTTTGTGCAAACAATGCAAAATTCAGAGACTTTACTGTTTGGAGAAAAAAAGGTTGCAATAATCCTATTGACACGTGCAATCCAAATTTAGCAGCCTTAGGCTATGTTAGAATTGGAACTACAAATAATTATTCTTTTATTGACAATGCTATTCAATCAGGAAATGAATATAGCTATCGAGTAACCGCAAATTTTGGCGACAGATCAAATGCAGGTGTTATTTTAAATGCTTTCGAAGGTTTGGCTTCTACAGAATCTTGTATCATTATTCCTGCTGAACTTCCTTTGTTATACAATGTTGATGTGAGAACTACTGATGCAACAACAGGACAAATTTATGTAGAATGGTCGCGTCCGTTTGCAGCAAGATTAGATACGGTTATTAATCCTGGACCTTATGTTTTTAAATTATTCAGAGCAACAGGCACAACAGGTACCAATTACACTTTAGTAAAAACGGTTACAGCCAATACTTTCTCTGCAATAACAGATACTACTTTTTTAGATAACGGTCTAAATACCATTGCAAATGCTTATAACTATAAGATTGCATTTTTTGCAAGAACAACAGACAGCTTAGGTATCAGCGAACCTGCATCATCTGTATATCTGACAGTTGCTCCTGCTTTTGAAGCCTTAAATCTTTCGTGGAATTTTGTTGTTCCATGGATCAACAGTTCTTATGTTATCTATAGGAAACTTCCAAATGGAATTACATTTGATTCACTTACAACAGTAACTACTACAACTTACAGAGATATTAATTTACAAAATGACAGCTTATATTGCTATAAAATAAAAGCAATTGGCAGCTATCCGATTACAGGCTTAAAGACACCATTAATTAATTTTTCTCAAGAAGTTTGTGCCGTACCAAAAGATACTACTCTACCATGCACACCTATATTAACTGTAAATAATTTCTGTACTGATGGCAGCTTAGATACATCTGTTTACAAAAATTATTTAAGCTGGACTTATAATCAAACGGCAAGTTGTGTAACAGATGATATTACATTGGTAAGAATTTTTTATGCAAAAACAAGTGCCGATACTTTGAAGCAGATCGACAGCATTGTTGGTAATGTCTTCAATACTTACACACATATTTTAGACACTCGCTCTTTGGCTGCATGTTATGCAGTGCAGGCAGTTCGCAAGAATGGAAATATTGGTATAGCTTCTGCTAAAGTATGCGTTGATAATTGTCCGTTGTATAACTTACCAAATACTTTTACACCAAATGGCGATGGTCAAAATGATCTATTCACACCAATCTATCCATATCGTTTTGTAGAGAAGATTGATATGAAGATATACAACCGTTGGGGCAACTTAGTATTTGAAACCACCAATCCTGATATTAACTGGAATGGCACCGATTACAAAACGAAGAAAGCCTTATTTACCGGTGTTTACTATTATGTGTGCGATGTTTATTATCAAACAATTGATGGTGTTCAGAAAACGAAAAAACCATTAAGCGGTTATATTCATTTATTCAAAGAATAGAAATTGATTAACGATGATTAATGCACGATTAACAATTATTAATTAATAAAAGATTGTTCTCTAAGCATCGTTAATTGTAAATCGAAAATCATTAATTAATATCATGTTTACTGGAATTATAGAAGAAGTAGCTGATATTATTGCCATTAAAAAAGATGGTGATAATATTCATTTTACTGTGAAGAGCAACCTATCAAAATCATTAAAGATTGACCAAAGTGTTTCGCATAATGGTGTTTGTTTAACGGTTGTAAAACAAGACCTGTCTGCCGACAAGCACGGAAAAACTTCACATACGGTTACTGCTATCAAACAAACATTAGACATTACAACTTTAGCTCAATTAAAAAAAGGAAGCAAAGTAAATTTAGAAAGAGCAATGCAGGCAGGCGCGCGTTTAGATGGACACATGGTACAAGGTCACGTTGACCAAACGGCAACTATTACTGACATTGAAGATGCAAACGGCAGTTGGAATTTTTATTTTAAGTTTGATGAAAAACCAACATTTTCTTTAGTTCCAAAAGGCTCTGTTTGTATTGATGGCACCAGCTTAACTGTTGTTAAAGCAAAGAAAAAAAAGTTTTCTGTTTCCATCATACCTTATACTTTTGAGCATACTATTTTTTCTACTTATAAAGTCGGAACGCAAGTAAACATTGAGTTCGACATTATTGGAAAATATGTAGAACGATTATTGAAGCTAAAGAAATAAAAGAGTTTTAAACCATAAACTACTTCTATGAAAATTAAAAAATTCTCGTGTACGCAATGTGGCGCACCGAAAATAAACCCTTATACATCACCATATATTCTTTGCGATTTTTGCGGCACATTTACAGATATTGATTTTGCTGTTGGCATACAGGCATGGAACAAAGATCCGAAGCGTACCGATAAATATAATAATGCTAAGATCCATTTTGAAGACACATTAGCAGAACAATTAGGCAAAAATAAAAAAGAAGATTACCAAAAGACGCAGTACGATTATTGGAATGTATATTACAAATTCTTTCCTGAATATTTGCCGCCTACTATTAATACCGATGAAAAATATAAAGCATATTTAGAAGTATGTGCCATTTCTTCAACTGTTTATGCTTTCGATGAATCATGGTCAAAAAAAGCAGGTGAACAAGCATTATTGCAACAAGGAATAACTTACGATGCTCGCGATGGAAAAACGTATGCAGACAGCAAAGCATTTTTTAAACTTGCTGAATTTTACATTGCTTATGTGAAAGACTCGTTTAAAGACTTTTATGACAATCCTGATTATAAAATAATGTATGAGTTATTACCACCTGAAGTACATTTAAAGATGAAACTTTCTATGTTTGTGCAAGCATGGATTCCTTATTTGCCTGATGATGACGTGAAAAGATTATTGGAAATGACAAATTTTACCAATGAGTATACGGAGACAATAGTAGTAGATGGCGCTAAGCAACCTTGTCAATATTGCAAAGAAGAATTATTCGTTCCAAAAGGATCATACAAACTCTTTTGTGAGCATTGCCATAAAATGAATGATATAAAATTAGTGTTCAATTGTACTGCCTGTGGAACGGAGAATCCGGTTCCTGAAAATCCGGGAAAACCTGTAAACTGCATCAGTTGCAGCACAGAAAACAGATTGATACAAGCTTGGACTTCTATTCAGTAACTTTTCAATCTTTGGCTCAAGATTTGTATATCTTAAATACCGTTAACAAAAATTTAGTTACGGATTTTAGCTTTACTTTTAATCAGTTAATTTTCTTACATGAAAAAATACCTTTTATCAGCAACTGTTTCTTTATTGATGTTCACTAATTCATTTGCACAATTTGGAAATATTAAAAACGCTTTTGAGAAAGTGGTGAACCAACCAAGCAGCACCGGTTCTTTTACTGAAAATGAAGCAGGACAAGCTATCAAGGAAGCACTTACCAAAGGAATCACTATTGGCGTAGACAAAGTATCTGTTGTTAATGGTTTCCTGAAAAATGATCTCATCAAAATTCCATTTCCTGAAAATGCAAAGAAAGCAGAAAGTACTTTACGCAGCATGGGTTTGGGCAGCCAGATAGATAAGATGGTAGAAACCATGAACCATGCGGCAGAAGATGCTGCAAAAGAAGCAACACCTATATTTATTGGTGCTATCAAGCAAATGACGGTAAAAGATGCTATCGGAATTATTAATAATAAGCAACAAGATGCGGCAACTGTATACTTGCAAAATGCTACAACCGAAGCACTGGTGTCATCTTTTAAACCACATATAAAACTGGCTTTGGATAAACTGAATGCTACAAAATATTGGAGCGATATGATGATTCAGTATAATAAAATTCCTTTTGTGCAGAAAGTAGAAACTGACCTGCCTGATTTTGTTACACGCAAAGCCATCAAAGGTTTATTTTATATGATTTCTCAGGAAGAAATAAAACTCAGACAAGATGCAAGTGCACGCACAAGTGATATTTTAAAGAAAGTGTTTGGCAACATTAAACTATAAATTCCGACAAATTATTTTGCTCAGGCAACATTGATGCCTTTTTAAAGATAAAAATGTATGCTATATTTCATTAAATAAAAAAGCTCACTCTTGCGAGTGAGCCACAGCCGTTACACTGTAAAAAATTCTAAATGGCTAATATCAAAATGTCTATAAATCTATTCTTAAAGTTTGGTAAGATTCGCCGTGTTGTGTAATGTCCAAACCTAATTCTTCTTCTTCTTTTGTTACACGAATCGGATCAATTAAGTTAGTTACATAATAAAGTGCATAAGAACCTACAAAAGCAAAAACAGCTACTCCAACTAATCCGATCATGTGGTGTGTAAAGGTTTTATATTCACCATAAGCCAAACCCCAGTCTTTAATACCTGTTCCATAATCTGCTGCAAAAATACCGGTCATGATCATACCAACCATACCACCTACTCCATGACAAGGAAATACATCTAAGGTATCGTCTAAAGTAGATTTATTTTTAAAGTGAACAGCAATATTACTACATACTGCAGCAATAGCACCAATGGCAATACTTTCACCAACATTTACAAAACCGCAAGCCGGTGTGATAGCTACCAAACCAACTACTGCACCAATACATGCACCAATTGATGATACTTTATGTCCACGCATTGCATCCATTAAAACCCATGCAATCATTGCAGCAGCAGCAGCAGTATTTGTTGTTGCAAATGCATTTACACCTTGTGCTTTTACACCTAATGCAGAACCTGCATTGAAGCCAAACCAACCAAACCAAAGTAAACCTGTACCGATAATTACATAAGGAACATTTGCAAACTCATGTGTGCGCTCACTTTCAGTACGTGGTCCTAAAAACAAAGCACCTGCCAATGCAGCAAAACCTGCCGTCATGTGTACTACTGTACCGCCTGCGAAATCTAATATTCCATAATTAAATAAAATTCCGCTTGGGTGCCATGTCATGTGACAAACCGGTGCATATATAAAAATGAAGAATAAGGTAATGAAGATCAAATATCCTGAGAATTTTACTCTTTGAGCAAAAGATCCTGTAATCAAAGCAGGTGTGATGATAGCAAATTTTAATTGAAACATTGCAAACATTACAAAAGGAATTGATGCAGAAAATGTTTCGTTTGGTTTTAGTCCAACACCTTTAAACATAAAAAACGTCAACGGATTTCCGATGATGCCAAGTCCGCCTAAGTCATCTCCAAAACATAGACTGAAACCAAAAACAACCCAAAGCACACTCATCAATCCTAAACAGATCACACTTTGAAAAACAGTAGAGATAATGTTTTTCTTATTTGCCATACCACCATAAAAGAAACCAAGTGCCGGTGTCATGATTAATACTAATGCTGCAGCTACTAACATCCATGCGGTATCGCCTGTGTTAATGTCGCCTGCACTGTTACCGGTGAGTATCTGTCCCGGATTTGCTGCTCCTGCAATTACCAATAAAAGAAAGATAATTGCTGGAAGTAAATACTTTTTACGCATCGCCATAGTTTAAAAATTTAGTTGGTTAAAAATCTTTTTTGCTAAGTAATTGAAAAATGTTTACAATTTTTAACTAAAAAGCATAGCTTAATGGTAATTTAACTAAAAATAGTTCAACTATTTATTTTTATAAGATTTTTAAGGAAGAGAAAAAAATGATTATAATTTGAAAATCAATACGTTAATGAGATTCAAATTAAAATAAAAATAATAAATAAATGAAATTTTAGAATTTACATTCAGGTAATTATGGTAAAAAAAGTAAATATTTAGCTAATAATCAGACTAATAACCCAAAACTTTTAGCATAGTTTCTGCTTTTTGTTCTTCTGCAAATACTTTATAGGTTAGTTTTCCGTTGGCATCTTTATCTATAATTACATTTTTGGGTGATGGAATTAAGCAATGCTTCGTTCCGCCATAACCGCTCAACGAATCCTGGTAAGCACCTGTGTGAAAAAAGCCGATGTATAATTTTTGATCGCCAATAATTTTTGGCATATAAACCTGATTGATGTCGACTTCTGAGTTGTAATAATCGCTTACGTCGCAGCTCAAGCCACCAATGATGGTTCGTTGATACGCTTGATTCCAGCTATTGATCGGCAGCAAAATAAAGCGCTGGTTCATGCCCCAAATATCAGGAATGGTGGTCATTAGAGAACCATTTATCATATACCAAAGCTCGCTGTCGTTTTGTTTTTTCTGACCAATGACTTCAAAAATAGTACAGCCACTTTCGCCAACCGTAAAATTTCCAAACTCCGTAAAAATATTCGGATGTTCGATTTCTGCTTCATCACAAAAGTTCTTAATTTTTGTAACGATTTCTTCTACCAAATATGCATAATCATATTTAGAACCTAAAGAATAACGAATCGGCATTCCACCACCAATGTTTAAGCTGTTCAGTTCCGGACAAACCTGCTTCAACTCCACATACATTTGCAGGCACTTATTCAATTCACTCCAATAATATGCGCTGTCTTTTATACCAGAATCAATAAAGAAATGCAGCATGCGCAATTTTATATTGGCTTTAGGTTTTATTTTTTCTATGTAAAAAGGAATTACGTCACGCTGACGAATGCCTAACCTTGATGTATAAAACTGGTATTTCGGAGATTCTTCGGCCGCAATACGCAAACCGATATTCATTTCTTCTTTAAAATCCTGGTAAGCTTCAAACTCTTCCATGTTATCCAAAACAGGAATTACATGATTGAAGCCATCATGAATTAATTCTTTTATGGAATCTGTATAAATCTTTGGCTTAAAACCATTACAGATAATTCGGATCTTCTTGTCGATCTTTTCGCTTTCCAATAAAGAACGAATCAAATTAATGTCGTACGCAGAAGAAGTTTCTAAGTGCGCATTATTTTTTAAAACCTCATCTAAAACATAAGAAAAGTGATTGCTTTTTGTGCAATAGCAATAATAATAATGACCATTATAACCTACACTTTCAAAAGCTTCCTGAAACCAACGACGCGCGCGATTGATATTATCACCAATTTTTGGCAAATAAGTGATCTTCAAAGGTGCTCCAAACTCTTCAATAACTTTTTCTAAATTAATTTTGTGAAACTGCAAACTGCCTTCAACCACTTCGAAACCATCTTGTGGAAAATAATATGTCTGCTCAATTAGGTCGATATAACGGTCTCTCATTCTTTATTTATAGAGTTAATGAATTGTTGAATTAATGAATTTTCATTATCACAACAAAAGTAATAACTTTGAACGGAATTTAGTTATTTAATTACTATAACTTTCTTACGACTCACGACTTTTGACTCACGACTTATGAATATCTTTCAAGAAATACAAACACAGGTTCAGCAGGCATTTCCAACACTTTTTGGCAATGAAGTTGAATTAAATAAAATTACGATCAACGAAACACCAAAAGATTTTATTGGCGATATTACTTTGGTGGTTTTTCCTTTATTAAAACTGACTAAAAAAAATCCGGAAGAATCTGCAAAAACGATTGGTGAATATTTAGTTGCGAATAACAAAAACATCATAGCGTATAATATTATCAAAGGCTTTTTAAATTTAGAAATCAGCAATGAATATTGGATAAATTTTGCAATAAATCCTACATCGGAAATTGCAGATCACTCTTCTGAAACTATACTTATAGAATATTCTTCACCAAACACAAACAAGCCAATTCACTTAGGACACATGCGTAACAATGTGTTAGGTTATGCATTAGCTGGAATTTTTAAAGCTAATAATTATAAGGTTGTTAAAGCTAATTTAGTAAACGACCGAGGCATTCATATCTGCAAAAGCATGATTGCATGGCAAAAGTTTGGCAATGGCGAAACACCTGAAAACACTACTGATGTAAAGTGTAAGAAAGGCGATCATTTGGTTGGAAAATATTACGTAAAATACAACACTAAGCTTAAAGCTGAACTTAATGAAATCTATAAACTAGCTGACATTGAATATAAGAGTCTTTCAAACGGAAAAAGTAAATCATTAACAAAAGATAGTAAAATCAGATTTATTTTTGATGCATTCAATAATGCTTTTGCTATATATCTTGAATATAAGAGAATAACGACGTATTCTCGTCTGTTGCCTGACAAAAAAATCTCACCAAATGAAAGTCAAATAAGAAAAAAAGAGATAGAAAATATTAAGAACCAAGTTATTAATACAAATAAAGAAATTCTTGATTATTTAAGCAATTTAAACTTAGAAATTAAAACTAAAAACTATAAAAAAATATTTGATATTGTTTTAAAATCCTTAGAACAAAAAGCACCAATACATTTGGAAGCTCAGGAAATGCTATTGAAATGGGAAAACAATGATGCAGAAACTATTTCGCTTTGGACTACCATGAACAATTGGGTGTATGCAGGTTTCGAAAGAACTTACAAAAATTTAGGTGTTGACTTTGATAAATTTTACTACGAATCGAATACTTATTTATTAGGAAAAGATATTGTGGAAGATGGCTTGCAAAGAAATGTATTTTTCAAGAAAGAAGATGGAAGCGTTTGGATAGATCTGACTGCTGATGGCTTAGATCAAAAATTAGTATTACGTGCAGATGGAACTTCGGTTTACATTACGCAAGATCTTGGAACGGCTGATTTGAAATACAACGATTTTAAAATGGATCGCTCTATTTATGTAGTTGGCAACGAACAGGATTATCACTTTAAAGTACTGAAATTAATTCTGCAAAAACTCGGCAGACCTTATGCTGATGGCATTCAGCATTTTTCTTATGGTATGGTTGATCTTCCAAGCGGCAAAATGAAATCGCGTGAAGGAACGGTTGTAGATGCTGATGATCTGATTGATGATATGTTGGAATCGGCAAAAGAACAAACCGAAGCTTTAGGAAAGATTGATGATTTTACGGAAGATGAGAAAACTGCTTTGTTCAGAACTATTGGATTAGGTGCCTTGAAGTTCTTCTTATTACGTGTTGATCCGAAAAAAAGAATTTTGTTTGATCCGAAAGAAAGTATTGATTTACAAGGTTACACAGGTCCGTTTGTGCAATATACGTATGCGAGATCAAGAAGTATTTTAAGAAAGATTCAAGAGCCAAGAGCCAAGATTCAAGACACAAAATATCAATCAAGTCCAGCGGAAATTGAGTTGATAAAAGTGTTGTATAAGTACGAAATCATTTTAGAAGAAAGCTGCAAAGAAATGAATCCTGCAAAGTTGATTGATTATACTTATGAGGTCGCAAAAACTTATAATAAATTTTACAACGAATGTCCTATCTTAGCCGCAGAGAAAGAGGAACAAAAAAACTTTAGAATCTTACTGACAGAACAAACCGGAAACACCATCAAAAAATGTTTTGAAATTGTTGGAATTGAAGTGCCGGAAAGAATGTAGATAGAAGTAGTAAGTGGTAAGTAATAAGTAGTAAGAAAAACATAAATCTAAATTCATAAATCATAAATTTTATACATGGAATTATACCTAAAGAAAGTAAAAAACAAAGGAAGAGCAGTTTTCTGCACAGTTGATTTAAATCCTGGCGACATCATCGAAGTTTGTCCTGTAATTGAATTAACACCGCAAGACTGCAAGCTATTAGACAAAACGACACTTTACCATTACTATTTTCAATGGGGAAATGATGGCAAAAGCGGCGGCATGGTTTTAGGTTATGGTCCAATGTATAACCATTCGTACGATCCAAATGCTATTTATGAAGCATTTTATGAAAAAGCGATCTGGCGTATAAAAGCACGCAGACATATTCCTGCAAATACAGAAATTACTATCAATTACAACTTCTATCCTGAAGAACAAACACCAGTTTGGTTTGATACAAAAGGATTGGCTGCTCAAAAAGCGAAAGAAGAAAAAGAAGCAGCTGCAGCAAAAGAAGCGAAAGCACTAAAAGCATCAACGAAGAAAGCTGCCGCAAAGAAAATAGCGTCGAAAAAATAAATATTAAACGTGATTTTATAAAAAGAGAATGTTTATCATTCTCTTTTTTTTATTAATTCTGAATGAACATTAAAAACTTTGGTATTCATTTACTTTTTAACTTTTTATTCAAGCTTTTCAAGTGCATATTCGTATTTTGTAAGTCTTTTCAATGCAGATGAAATTTTTTCTACTTTTATCATTCATCTTTTTTACTTTCATCTTTGGAAGCAACATATTACTTGCACAGGATTCTATTTCTTTAAAAGGAAAGATCACAGATAAAAATTCCGACGAAATAATTCCTTATGCCAATATTTATGATTCTATTCATAATATCTTTGCTTCTACTGATTCTACCGGATTTTTTGAATTAAAATTACCTGTTGGAAATTACAACTTACAGTTTTCTGTTGTTGGCTACGAAACTATTTATAAAGAAATAAACCTTACTGAAAGTGCTACTTTACAAATCTCATTAAGACCTGATATTCATTTGCAGGAAGTATTGGTTACTACCGAAAAAATAAGCAAAACGGCAGAAGTCAATGCATCTGGATTAACAACTATCACCAGTACCAGTGTAGAAAGGCTGCCTGCATTTTTAGGTGAAAAAGATATTTTAAAAGCGGTGCTGCTTACACCTGGCATTCAAAGCGGACAAGAAGGTGCACGCGGTATTTTTGTACGTGGTGGCAGTCCTGATCAGAACCTGATGTTGTTTCACAATGCACCTGTTTATAATGTTGCGCACATCTATGGATTTTTATCTGTGTTTACTACAGAGTCTTTGTCTAAAATGGATATTCATAAAACCTATATTCCTGTTCAGTATGGCGGCAGATTATCTTCTGTTATTAATATCGAACCTAACTTTGGAAATACACAAACATGGAAAGGCGATTTTAGCATTGGCGCCATTACTTCTAAAATACATTTTGAAGGACCAATCAAAAAAGACAGAACGTCTATAAACTTCAGTATGCGCGAATGTCATATCGGTTTATTTACAGCACCAATTGCACAAATGCAATATAAAAAAGCAGGTGAAGATGGTACTTTGAAATATTTTTTCTATGATGTAAATGCAGCTATTCAACATAAAGTAAACGACAAAAACACTTTATCGTGGAGCATGTTCTTAAGCAATGATCATTATACTTTCGGACAAAGCCGCAGTAAAGAATTTAATGGTGGCTTTAATAAAAGTGAAACCAAAAATAATTTGAAATGGCTCAATGCTGCCAACAGCATTGAATGGAAAACAACACTCAAAAAAATTACCATTTCCAACTTTTATAATTTTAGTTTCTATAAAATAAAAGCTCTACAAAAAGCAGGCAGCACCGAAAGAGATTATGATACACGCTCTAATCTTATTTATGCTACTTTTTATAACACACTTTCTAAGATCGCCGAAAATGGCTGGCAAACAAATATTGAGCATCGCATCAATGAAAATCACCATTTGAATTATGGTATAAAAGTAAGTCAAAGAAATTTTACTGTAAATAATGTAAACAGCCATGTAGAAGACAGTACCGGAACATCTGTGCAGCAAGATACTTTTTTCAATCCAAAAGTTCGTGTCGTTGATTTTTATGTTTATGCAGATTATCTTTTTAGCTGGAAAAAAAAGATAGATATAAAAACAGGTATTCAACTATTTACTTATCATGCAAAAGGAAAAACCTTTTTTTATGCACCACCAAAAATTGAGGTTATCTATCATCCTGTTTCTATTGTTAGCATTCGCGCTTCTGTGATGCAAACGGTGCAGCCATTGCATTTATTAACCAATAATACAAGTGATATACAAAATGATATTTGGGTGCCTGCTACTGAAAAGATTGAACCTGAAACTGCATGGCAATATTCCGGTGGTGTTCAGATAGATCATCCAAAAGGCTACACCGCAAGTGTAGATGCTTATTATAAAACGATGAAGCATCTTACTGAATATAAATTTGGTACAACTTTTATTTTAGATAAGATTGCTTTTGATGATCAGCTTCTGAATAGTGGCACAGGCAAAGCTTATGGTGTTGAATTTTTCTTCTCAAAAACAAAAGGACAATTTACTGCATGGGCAAAGTATAACTTAGGCTGGAGCACACGTTTATATCCTGAATTAAATGATGGAAAACAATTTTATTATAAATACGACAGGCGACACGATGTTTCTATTGTATTGCAATATAAATTAAAAAAGCATTTCGATTTTTCTGTTTCCTGGACTTATGGAACCGGTTGGCGCATTACCACACCAAGCGCAAAATATGCGAGCGACCAAACACTTACAGGTTATGATAAAGCCAACGAACCTTTATATGGAAGCCAAAACATGACGGTTTACTGGAACAACCGAAACAATTATGTATTGCCTGCATATCATCATTTAGATATTGGAATGAATTACACAAAACAAGCAAAACGCGTAATGCATCAATTAAATGTGAGTATTTATAACGTTTATAATAATCTGAACATCTTTAGTGTGTACAGGCAAGAAGAAATTGACGACAATGGCAACAGATCGCGCAAGTATAAACAGCTAAGCTTATTTCCTATTTTACCATCTATTGGATATACTGTTAAATTTGAAAAAAAGAAATCTTGACAGATCGATGAACATTAAAATGAAAAACTTATTTAACACATACTTTTTAAAGATAATGAATGGACTTCGTGCTAAGATAAGCTTGTATTGTCTGTTTCTTATTACCATGTTTTCTTCTTGTCAAAAAGATTTGGATATAGATTTTGATTCAGCAAGTATAAAACAGGTGTTGATTGCTAATGTTGGAGCCAATACCAGGTTATTTCTAAACATCAGTAAAAGCAAGCATCCTGACGATTATAATCCTGTAGAATTTTTAAAGAATTGTAAAGTTGACTTGTATGAAAACAATATTTTTATTGAAACTTTACCTTTTGTGTTGAAAGACACATTATCAGGCTTAGGCAATTATGTGTCAACAAATATATTGAAAGAGAACAGAACTTATAAGATCGTTTCCACACATGCTGAATTAGGTACTGCAATTGCGGAAGAATTTATACAACCATTTCCTAACAGCGCACAGGTTACGCTTTTGCAACATCCTGATACCATAAACACAAATGTCAGAGGAAAATATTTACTGACTTTCCAGGATAGTGCGAGTGCAAATAATTTCTATACTATCGCTGTGTATTACAAAGCTCAAAAAACTATTATTGATTCTCTTGGTGTGGCACAAACTAAAACAGATTATTTATACAACGTTCCATCTTATAATGCTGAAGTTCCGAACACTGCAAATTCCGGTAAATCATTTTTTACAGATGCTAATTTTGATGGTCAGTATAAAAGTCTTGAGTTTGATTTTTCGAGTATGTATAGTGCTTATTATCCTTCTTTATACAGCTATTACGATGAGATATTTTTTATTGCAGAATTTTCAAATGTCGGACCAGCCAATTATAAATGGTACATACAACAATTACCACGAAGTGATGATAATTTTAATGACGGACAAAATGAACGCGTTAATTTTTCGAGCAATATCCAAAATGGATTCGGTCATTTCTCATCGCACAGTTCTGTATACAGAAGCATTCGTTTAAAATAAAAAAAGACCGCATCAAATTGCGGTCTTTTTATTTTTACTTCGATAAACTCAGTAGGACATTTCCATAAACTCAGTAAGACATTTTCGATACGCTTAGTAAGATATTTTCGATAAACTCACTAAGACTTGATAAACTCAGTGTGACATTTGTGTCAGATGGAATTTGTCTAAATCAATTTAATATTCATCTTCGTTAAAAAGAAAATCTTCTTTAGTTGGATATTCAGGCCAGATATCTTCGATGCTTTCATACAACTCTTCATCGTCATCCAGCTCCTGCAAGTTTTCTATTACTTCTAAAGGCGCACCTGTTCTGATGGCGAAATCAATCAATTCATCCTTAGAAGCCGGCCATGGTGCTTCTTCCAAATACGATGCTAATTCTAATGTCCAATACATATTTTAAATTTTATTTGTTCTTAACTAAATCTATATAATTTTAAATTCAGATCTTATTTTTTTGAGAATGCAAATATAGACCTAAATTTCTATATTCAAAACAAAAAATGATTTTCATTTAAAATATTGAAAATCAATTGGTTTTAAGTTAAAAAATTGCTTTATTATATGCTTTTAACACCCTTATTTTCAAAAAATCAATGTGCTTTCCATATAATTTCAGGCTCGTTGGCATCATGTGCGAATTTGCGTGCAAGCACAAACAAAAAATCAGACAAACGATTTAAATATTGTATCAATATTGGTTCTACTTCATCTTGTTCAGACAATCGCACAATACATCGTTCTGCTCTTCTACAAACCGTTCGTGCAATGTGTGCAACAGCTGCTGCTCGGTTGCCGCCTGGTAAGATAAAGAATTTCAATTCAGGCAATCTTTCATTCATCTTATCTATATACTGCTCTAATAACGTAATTTTTGCTTCCGGTATTTCAGGTAGTACCAGATTTTTTTTTCCTGTTTCCGCAGCCAAATGTGTTCCTACATCAAAAAGCCTGCTTTGAATATCCGTAAGCAAATCGTGGTATTCTTTTTCTTCCAAATAAGTATTTACCAAACCTATGTAAGAATTCAATTCATCAATAGTTCCGTACGCTTCAATTTTCAAGTCGCCTTTCGATAAACGTTTGCCTCCGTATAATGCTGTGGTTCCTTTGTCGCCGGTTTTAGTGTATATTTTCATATCATCGGTTTATCACTCAATTTACTTATTTATCTTGTATTGAAAACATTTAATTCTAAACAGCATGCTCACAAAAAAGCCGCTCCATATTGAGCGGCTTTCCATTATTATTCTTTAAGATAATTATTGCCTGTTGTTACCAATAATCAATTCCTGGCTAACTGTTCCATTCATGTTTGTAACAATTACATAATATTTACCATTGCTGATGTTTGGTATAATAAAATTCTCTTTTAATTCTTTTGAACCTGATTTTTCAAACACTACATTATTCTTGCTATCGATTAATTGTATGGTTGAATTTTCAAAATCTGCCTGCTCTTCTTCCCTAAATAATTCTAAGTTTATAGTGCTTCCTGTATTTGCAGGGTTTGCATATATTTTTAAAGTTTGATTGCCACCTGACATCATCATCATGCCTGATGGACAAGGTGTATTTGTACTATAAAAGTAATAGTATTTTTCTAAGCTACCACAAGTGTTCGTTAAAGTTGTTTTCAATGCTATATGTTTGTCTGCCGATTTAAAATGTACATTTACGCCATTAGTATTGCCAGTTGCATTACTACTCCAAATTATACTGCCACCAGGAGAAGCAGGAATGCTCCATAGTTTTGTCCATGAAACAGAGGTAAAATTACTCATATTATTTGATGTTGTCCATGATACTTTGCCATTAGAACCAGACGAATAACACTGTGTATTACTGACTCCACTACATTCAAAATCACTTTCAATTGCATTTCCTGCGTCGCCAAAAACAGGAAGACCAACTATTATATCTTTTGAAACTTCATAAGTTTCTCCGCATGCACTTATTATGGCTTTTAATGTTGTTGCACAGTTACCTGTTTTGGTAACTAATCCAGTATTATTTACAGTTGCACATCCTATAGCTTGCCATGTAACGGTTGCATTTACAGGTATATTACTTACTGAATATTGTTTGCTACCACTGCAAATACTATTATCTCCAACAATGGCAACGCTTGTTTTATCATAGCAGGCATCAACACGCAAATAGTAATGACCTTTGCTACGCGTATCTGATGT